>WNFD01013917.1_pt1 | contig 12337 bp, 13 predicted proteins | sample 5400491 | NCBI WGS metagenome assembly WNFD01 (sample SAMN13153343, study PRJNA577476) | soil metagenome | isolation source: 120 cm saprolite under Douglas fir tree site 2 hole 2 replicate 2 | place: USA:California | collected 2015-04-18 | reverse complement strand
CCAGGAAGAGCGGAACTGCCAAAGCCGGAGCGACGGCCAGGCCTCAGAGTCGTCCCCAGCCTCCTCGACCGCCCGCACCCACCGGGCAGCTGAATCGGCAGCAGCAGCCCAATCGACAGCCCCCTTCGGGGCCGCCGCAGCGCAGGCCGATTTAGAGCCGGGCTGCGTCGTTCGGCGCCATCCGGCGCTGGATTAAGGCGGACTCAGCAGCATTCGAATCCCATCATTGAGCTGCATTGGGGCTGCTGTCACTCGTCTGCTTTGCGGGATTCTCTTTGATCGAATATTCTTAATGAAAGCATGCAAGAGAGCGGCGCAGCAGCGTTCTTGAGATGCAGGGGCTGACGGAGCAGAACGCCGGCACTGGTTTTAAGGGACAGCCTCCGACTTTTCGAAATGGCAGGAATGAGAGCATGAGAACGATGATTCGCGGAGTTGTACCGACGGGGGTCAAGGTGGCCATCGCGGTTTTTCTTGCGGCGGGATTTCTCGGGAGTGCGGAGGGACAAACGGGCGAGAATACCTCCGTAGCGCCCGCGCCGACACTTCAGGGTGTCTATACCGGGACGATCGGCGGCAAGGCAATTGTGATGGAGATCGGGGCTTCAACCCTGAAGGCCGACGAGGAGCCGCGTACTGATGACGGAAGCCGGCACCCGATTGAGGGGCGATATTTTTATCGAAGTCACCGGGTGGGAATATTGCTGGAGGGCGAAGTTTTGGCAGATGGCAGCCTGCGGTTGAAGGAGTATCCGGCGGGCAAGCGGAGTGGGGCAGAGTGGAAGATCGGCTTCAGCGGCGGAAGAGGTTCGGGGACGTTCTGCGAGTGCGATGCAACGAGCACGGCGGAGAGGAACGGCCTGAAGATCGCTCTTACGCGAGTTTCGAAAAACTTCGATGGCAGCTTTAGCCGGGCCGGGCACGAACCTCACCAGGCCTATTACGATCCGCTTCTGGGTGTTCCGCTGAAGATCGGACCGGAAGTACGGGAATCCGCTGAAATCGGCTATGTCAGGCGAACGGATACAGAACTCCATGCGAGCGCGCCGCGCATCATCCGGTTTCCCGATCGGGCGGTTATGAAGAAAGTCAATGACGATCTCGACCAACATTTCCTGGAAGGACGAGCGGAGAGCGCAGACGCTTCTCTTGTGGGCGGAAGCTACGACTGGACGGCGGACGTCACTTATTTTTCGCGGGATTTCATGACGGTCACCGGGGGGTATATCTCATACTATCCGGGTATGATGCACCCCGACTATGACTTTTTTGTGCTGACCTACGACATGCACACGGGGGAGGGATTCGATATGGGAGATTTCTTTTTACCGCCGGAGGAGATCAAAGGAGCGGAGGGTGAGCCGGAAGAAGGTGAAAGTAAAGATCCACTGGACCGAAGATTGATATGGCTCTACCTGAAATACAACCCCGAACCAGAGAACTGCGACGAGGATATTCTTCGGACGTCCGCGATTGTGCCTTACTTCGACCGCAAGGGGCTGGTGTTGCGGAGCGCCGGAATGCGATTCTGCGGTACTGTGGTGATTGTGCCGTGGGTGGCGATTCGGGACCTGGTGAGGAAAGACAGGGTGTTTCAAAGAGTGCTCGGCCGCTGATTTATGCGGATGTGCGCGGATACGAAGAGGGGTTTCAAGTGCGGAATATGGAAAAGTCAAAAGTTGCCGGCGAGGCAAAGCGTAAAGTAGTTGCCTCGTCTTCCGAAGCACCGACGCGCAGGAAGACGGGAGTCACCCATGAGGAAGTAGTTGCAAGATTGTGGGAACTGGCCGGCCTGCCGGCTTCGGAGACGAAGGACAACATCGGCGGGCAGGTGCGGGCGATCTCGGCGCTGGCTGACGTGCTGGGCATGAAGCTCACACGGAGCGCCGGACTGGCCAGGGAGTTCGAGGGCAGAAGCAGTGAAGAGCAGGAATTTTTTGCAGTCCATGGATACTGGCCCGAGCAGTCGGTGGAGCCCGCGCAACCCGGGGCCGTTGTGGTTAAGACTGGTCGCGCGAAAACTAGTCAACCGAACTGAGGCGGAAAAAGGCAGACGCGAGCACGTGGCGGAAATGGTGCGCGATCCGCTGATGTGGCTGCAGCAGCACACGCAGACCAAAGATTCGCACTGGCGTGAGGCCGGCGCGGTTTCTCCTTATCGCAGTTTTCCCAACAAACCTTATTTCCGCCCGGTGGCGGACGCGTTTCAGCGCGAGCCGGTGCTGCTGATCGAGAAGTCGCGCGACCTGATGCTCTCATGGCTGTGTGTCGGACTGTTCACGCACGCGGTCATGACTAATGACGGCATCGAGGTGCTGTTTCAGTCGCAAAAGGAATCGAAGGCCTTTGAGCTGGTGGCCTATGCCAAGACTCTATATGAGCGGCAGAAGCCGGAGATCTGCGAGGCGTATCCGCTGGCGCGCAGGATGACGGAGCAAGCGGATGGGGTGCTGGAGTTCGCGAACGGCAGCCGCATCGTGGGCATACCGGGAGGAGCGGACCAGATTCGGTCGTATCATCCGTGGGGATTGTTTCAGGATGAGGCGGCGTTCATGCCGGAGGCCGGGAAAGCGTACGACCACGCGGTGCCGGTGTGCCAAAAGATTGTTGTGGTGTCGAGCGCGGGGCCGGGATGGTTTGCGGATTTCGTGACGGACTGCGGGTAAGAGCAAAAAACCTTTGCACCACGGAGACGCGGAGACACGGAGAAGGCACAAAGATAGATTTGGTTTTTCGCTCAGTGTCGAGTTTCCGTTTACAGCAGGGAATTGAGGATACGGGAGTTGCGCTTGCAATTATCCGCAGTCAGGAACATCGCTTACAGGAAACAGACAAAAGCCGCCCTCTTGAGGCGGATTTTTTATTGGAGAATACGAATGGGAAGCTATCCGGTCAATGCGGAGGGAGCGGGCGATCCGCGCAATGAGGAACGCGAAGAGGAATATCAATCTCAGAATCAGCCGGAAGGCGGGCCTGAAGCGATCGGAGTGCGGATTGTTGCGATTCCTTCGCAGGCGGGAGCGGTTTCGGTGATTCCGCGGTCCGTCGACGATCAGCCGGCGGATGTTGCGCCGCTCGATCCGATGCGTATGGTGGATGTGCAGCGGCAACAGCGAGATATGGCGAAGTCCGGTGATCTGGTGAAGCCTCCGGCGAATGCCCCGCCGCTGTTGCAGCAGGCGTCGGCTGCACAGAACAACAGCGGAAGTGCGAATGCGACGCCGGCGGGGAATGCCAACAGGGCGGGCAGCGGCGCGACTGCGGTACAAAGCACAGCGAATGCGCCGGGCGGCCCAGCCGCGGCCAAACGTCCCGGCAACCAGGCAGCCGGTGCTAAGCCGGCAGCGTCCGCAGTTGCCGGAGGTCCTCCGAAGCCGGGGACATCCGGAACGGCGCGGCGCGCGGTCCAGGGGAACGGTTCGCAGGGCAAGGGCGCAACCACGGGAGCGAAGCAGCAGAATTCCAGCGGGCAGAACGTGCAGGGCCACGGTGGATGGATCGAGAAGGGAAAAGACCTCGTCGGGCAGGTGGAGAAAGGCGCAAAAAACGCGGAAGACAGCGTGGTTTCCTGGTTTCATCGGCTGATGGCAGGCAAAGACGGAGATGCGAAGAAGACGGGAGGCGCAGCGAGCGGGCCGGGCGGGCAGGGAGTTGCGCAGCCAGAGGAGTTGCCGACGATCATCGATGGCAACCATGGAAAGCAGAACCATGAGGTGTCGAAACGCAAGCCAACGGCCACAGTCGCATCATCGGAAGGCGGCAGCAACATTTACAAGCCGTCGAAGGGTCAGAAGATAGAAGACGTGGTGAATGAAGGCTATATGCCGGACGACAAGCACCGGGCAGAGTGTGTACATCTGGTTAAGGGGCTGGTTGGCGCTCCTTCCACATCTCAGTGGAAGCAGGGACAGCCGGTAACAAGGGGCGCAAATATTTCGCCAGGCACGGCAATCGCGACGTTTGTGAAGGGCTCGTATCCCCAGGGTCCTTTGACGCGCCCCAGGGATCATAAGGGGCCCTACAGCGACCGACACGCGGCTATCTACCTGGGGCAAACGAAAGAAGGCATCTGGGTTATGGACCAGGACAACAAAGGTAAAGCGATTCATACCACGCTTATTCCATGGGACAGACCTGGGAAGGGGGATGGCAACAATGGAAGCTCATTTTCGGTTATCGAATGGCCACGGAAAAAGTAATCAGCGAGCATCGCGTCCCACCCTCGCAAAGAACGCGAAGGGTGGGCACCATCTTATGATCGTATCCTGGTACTTCAATTTTGCTGTAAGATGTTTCACCTATGAAAAAGCTTTGTCTGGTCGTTCTTTTAATTTCGGCGCTGGTGTGTATGGGGACTGTGCAGGCGGGTTCACCGGTTGAAGGCCGGCCTGCGCCAAAGGCCGCGGCGAAGAAAATATTGTGCCCGGAACGCATTGTTACACGGCAGCGACTGGTGCATCCCGTCAAAGGGTGGGACGTGTATACAGGGCCTTCGGGGCCGGTAAGCTGGACCGATCTCTACACGGACGATCCGAAGCACGGCGCTCGAATAAATGACGATTCGATGATGCGTCCGATAGTCCGTCCGACGACGGAGGTTCTCATGCAGGTTGCGGCGACCGAACCTGCTCAGTTAAGCAATGATGGCTGGATGCTTTGCAGTTATGAAGATACAAGAATCGAAATCGCACGACCAACCGGGTTGACCGATGACAGATGCCGCGCACTACACGGCAAAACGAACAAATATGGCGGCGCACGCATGATCGGGGTAGATTGCAGGTAATGCTCAAATCCATGGACCATAAAAAAATAAAGGTCGTCTTTTCTCTCGGCCGGTTGATCGTGTTCCTGGCGGTACTGGCGCCGATGTGCGCCGGGTGTCACAAAGCCGAAGTGCAACAGGGCGGATCAATTACTTGTCCCCCTGAAATCGAAACCGCGCAGGAGCCTGTCCATTTGCCGGAAGGATGGGTGGAGCGCAGCGGCAATCGCATGCCGGAGCACTGGCACTCGGTTACATTTTTCGACGGCGACCCGAGGCAGGGCGGCCATGAAATTGAGCCGAAACTGTCGAGGGTTGTCTACGACGAATTTCAGCAGACGTGGTCGATGAGGAAACAAGCCGGCACGCAGAAAACATGGCTGGCCTGCCGTTACTATCTCTCAAGCATATCTCTGATTCGCCCCCTGGCGGACGATGTGACGGAATGCTCCGGAAAGTTCACTAATGTTTTATATCCGCAGGTCAGGTCTCTGACTTGTAAGTGATGCATGCTGCGAGGGCCGAAATGGCGGGATGGATCGAAGGTCCTGCATTTTTTCAAATCACATCTTTTTCCAGATCACATCTTCGTTATTTCGGCGGTCGATCAGTTTATCGATTTTTGCCGGTCGCATCGTAGTGAAACAGCCGGCGGCCTTCCACGCCTTTGCGAAAGAATACATCGGATGTTTCGGGCAGCAGTTCTTCGCGAGGGTGTCCGGCGCGCAGGGGGTGGGCGGAAAGCTGTCAGTAAGAACAGAATCGACAGGGCTGCGAACAGTCTGGTCATGGTGCGGCTCCTTATTTGTCAGACAGTTTATCGGGAACATCGTGAGCCGCCGGCACGAAAACTTTACTAATAAAATTCATGATCCTTCCTAAAGGCGTTTCCGCTCGCGTTACACGCACGGGCAATCTCGTGATGCGCATTCATTATTCGGCTGATCCCGATCGCGGGGCGGAGTGGGCGAAGTCCGAACGACGGAAGTACAGTTCACAGGGTGCGTGGGACCGCGAGCAGGAGATCATTCACGAAGCCGGCGGCGGGGAGCGTCTGTTTTCCGAGGCGCTGGATCGATGGGAAGACAGCATCGTCATCGATCCCTATACGTCGGGCTTTCGTCCGTCGCCGCACTGGCGCATCATTGGCGGATTCGATCATGGCAAGGCCAATCCGACGGCGGCGCTGGTGGCGGCGGTGGATTTCGACGGCGTTATCTACATTCTCGGAGAGTACTACCAGCCGGGGCTGAGTCCGAGGCAGCATGTGCCGGCCCTGCAGGGGATGGGCGCGTTCATGCGCGCCGAGGTGTTTGCCGATCCTTCGATCTTCTACAAGACGCAGGCCCAGTCCGATGGCCGGTTCAAAGCGATCTCAGAGCTATATGCGGAAGAGGGCGTCACGCACCTGCAGCCGGCGCCGGAGAACAATGAACTGCTGGGCATGGAACGCATTCTCGCCCACTGGACCGATCTTGAGCACCGCGAGCCCACCCTGAAGATCGTGTGTCCCAGGGGCAAGCGTGATATTCAGCGGCCGGTGTATGGCGTCCACAACGATGGATGCCCGAACCTGCTGTGGGAGTTGCGGCGCACACGGCGCGAAGAACTTTCGGCGACACAACTGGTGAATCGCAACCCCACGGAAAAGATCGTCGATAAAGACAATCACCTGCGCGATGCGCTGAAATACCTGGTGCTGTCTCTGCCGGAGCCGCAGAAGATGTCCGTTGAGATGCGGGCGAAAGTGGCGATGGGGCAGATTCCCGACGAAGACGTCACCAGCCGCATGATTCGTTATCAGCAGGCCATCGACCAGTCCGAAGATGAACAGCAGCCGGTGGGAATGGGAAGACGCGGGCAGTTCAGGAAAATCTCAAATTTTAAATAAAGCAATTAGCACTCAGCACTCAGCCAGGGCGGGGAGATTTTGAAAGGCCTTTGCTGAGTGCTGACTGCTGATCGCTGATTGCTGACTGCTTGATTTAAACCCTTATGACTTCCGACGCCCTGCTTGCCCGCTGGTACAGACAATTCAACCGCCGCTACTTCAACGGCGAGCTTCCGGCGGAAAACGTCATTCTGTGCTGGGAGCCGGTCGAAGACTGCGATGCCGATTGCGCGAAGATCCATGAGGCAGTTACCGACAAAGAGACCGATGACTTCCTCATACGCATTGACCCGATCTACCGCACGTCTCTGAAAGTGGCGAAGATGACCCTGCTGCATGAGATGGTACATGTCAAATTATGGCCGCATGTTTCTCACGGAGCGCGCTTTCAGCGTGAGATGATGCGGCTGGCGCAGTCAGGGGCGTTCCGGCGATTGTGGTGACTGCGGGTCTGACATGAGCATACTGCCTCTCGCCAGCCCTTTTTGGGCTGGCTTTTTTTTATTACAGGTGTCGGGGGAAAGCGGTTTTTTGAAATTATTTATTGACTGTAAACTACTGTAAATAAATAGTTTATTATAATTTTATAAATAAGATCAGTATGCTGACTCTATTTATAAATCTCGCGACGGGTCCTGTGTTTTTATTTTATGAATGTAAGTATATGAAATTAAAACATTTATTTTGTTTTTATAAATAGAGATAATTTGTTGACATTATTTTTGTAACTGTTTATTATCATATACATGCAGACGATCATGGCGGAAGACATTATTCGACGCATTCGCACCGAGAACTCGTGGTGGGAGGGCGAGCACCGGATTCGCGATACTCCGCGGAACATGAAGCGGCGGCCTTATTTCGAGCTGTTTTATCCGTTGATCAGGCAGCCGGTGCGCCGGGCGGTGGTATTGATGGGGCCGAGGCGCGTGGGGAAGACCGTGATGCTTCATCATTCCATTCAGATGATGCTCGATCGGCCGGCGTGAACTATAAATCGGAGAAGGTCTATGTATTCTTCGACGAGATCCAGTATTTGCGTGACTGGGAAGTTCATCTGAAATCGGCGGTGGATACTTACCCGAATATTAAATTCATCGCGTCGGGATCGTCAGCGGCGGCGCTGCGGCTGAAGAGTAATGAGTCGGGCGCGGGACGTTTCACCGATTTCCTGCTGCCTCCGCTGAACTTTTATGAATATCTGCATCTTCTCGGAAATACCGGTCTGGTATACCAGCCTTCGGGCAAAGCGCTCGAAAGCGGGCGTACTCACTTTGTCACCGATAAGATCGACGAACTCAACCAGCTTTTCGTTTCGTATATGAACTTTGGCGGATATCCCGAACTGGTGTTGTCGCCGGAAATGCGGATGGATGAGCTGAACCACCTGTTTACCACTCTGGCGTTCAACACCGCGAACGAGATTTCACTGGGCGAGCTGTCGCAAAGCGCCGGGGTGGCGAAAAACACCATCAAACGGTACATCGAGTATCTTGAGGCGGCTTTTTTGATCAAGGTCATTCACCGGGTTGACCATAGCGCGAAGCGGTTTCACCGGGCGAACTTTTTCAAGATCTACCTGACCAACCCCTCGATGCGGGCGGCGTTGTTTTCACCCGTGAAATCTGATGATCGCGCACTGGGCGGCCTGACCGAGACTGCTGTCTTTTCGCAGTGGTTTCACGGGGATATCACCACTCTGCACTATGCACGCTGGCAGGATGGCGAAGTGGACGTTGTACGGCTGAGTGAGGAAACCCAGAAGCCATTGTGGGCGGTGGAGGTGAAGTGGTCGGACCGCTATTGCGACCATCCGGCGGAACTTAAGAGCCTGGTCAGCTTTGCCGGCGCCAACAAACTGAAGAGACCCTGGGTGACTTCAATCACCCGGACTGCCGACCGGGAAGTGGATGGGATTCAGCTGCGTTTTGTTCCGGCCAGCCTGTACTGCTATACCGTCGGATATAACGCCACTCACAGAAAAAACGAGAAGTTTCAGCACTGAAGTTTTGACTGCGCCGGCCCCGAGGGGGATTGGGTAATTGAGTAATTTGGTAATTTGACACCCGAATGCCAATTACAGAATTACCAATCTCTCACAGAGGCCGGCGCTTTTTTCAGCCCTTTTGTATATCGCGTCCCACCCTTCGCAAAAAGGCGCGAAGGGTGGGGTACCCATCTGTTGGCACTTTTATCAAATACTAAATACCAACTGCCAAAATACCGGTCCCTATTTATTCCCCCACTCCGCATACAGCTTGGCGATCGCGGGGCCGATGGTGAATCCCCAGGCGAATATGGGGAAGTTTTTGAATTTATCGGGTACCAGGTAGCGATGCTGAGCCTCTTCTACCGGAACACCGGCGTGGAACATTTTTTCAGCCTGGGCGGAGATGTCATCGAACACTTCGCGAATGGCAGCGATGCCATCCTGACCGCAGAGCTGGCCGTGGCCGGGGACGAACAGAGTGTCTTTATCGAGGCTCGCGAATTTTGCGAGAGTGGCGCGCCATCCGGAGATCGTGGCTTTTTCGTCGAAGCAGACCGGGTACCATCCGCTGAAGAGCAGGTCGCCGGTGTAAACCACGTTCTGATCGGGCACGCGGACAATCATGTCGGTGCCGGAGTGGCCAGGGAGTGACTCGATCACCGCGGTGACGCCGCCGAGATCGATGGTGAGCGGTTTGGCGGGATCGATCGGATGATTGGGCAGGCCAAGGACCGAGGAGTTCGCGATGGTGTAGACCGAGGTGATGGCGGCAAGATCGCTCTGAGCGTGGGCCTTGATAGTTTCGCTTTTCGCGTCGCGCACCGCTTTCTCGAAGGGGGCAAGAGTGGCAGCTTTGTCCGCGCCCTGAAGCGGAGAATAGCTGTCGACCATGCGACGGGCGGCGGTGGCGTGCGCCAACAGCGGAATATTGTTTGCGCCATAGAAGGCATTGCCCATGGAGTGATCGAAGTGATAGTGCGTGTCGAGAGCGCCTTTGATCGGCGCTTTGCTGATTGTGCGCATGGTCTGCAACTGGAAGGCCGCGCCGTCGCAGGTGGTGAAGCCTTCAATCAGCAGGGCGGCGTCTTTGCCGACGAGAAAGCCTCCGTTGCAGAGCGTGGTCGGCCCTTTGGATGGATCGGAGATGGTCGCGTAGAGTCCGTTGCCGATGTTGTAGACGGCGGCAAAACCGCGATCGATCACGGGCGTCGGCGCCACGCGCTTGTCGGCGGCCACGGCGGCGGCCATCGCGGGCAGCGGAATCAGCCGGGCCAGAGCGTAATATGCGCCGAAGCAGGAAGTGTGAGTCAGAAAAGCTCTGCGGGAAAGAAAAACGGAAACGTCGGTCAAGGGGCGTTCCTCCAGGGTGTGAGTTGCAGAGAAATTTTAGCAGAGAAAACAAGAAGCAGATTGGCCGCGAATCAACGCGAATGAACGCGAATAAAAACCGGCAATTGGTATTTGGCGCGGACCCACCAAATACCAATTGCCGAATACCAACTACCGCACTTTAAAAGCTCACCCTCAACGCCAACTGAATCTGCCTGGGGTTGTAGAGCGCCCGGGGCGTTCCGTAGTTCGGGTTGGGCGAGCCCTCGAGGAACTTTTGGGTTGCCGAGCATCCCTGAGCTGTTGGGTTGAACGGACAGAAATCGGCCGCGCCGTAGACTGTGTTGAAGAACCTTACGTTCACGGTGTTGAGCAGGTTGAAGGCTTCGGCAATGGCTTCGATGTTGAAGCGCTCTCCGGCCTTGAAGGTGCGGGAGATGCGCATGTCGACCGACTCGTAACCGTCGCCTTTGAAGGTGTTGCGCGGCTCGATGCCTACGCGGTCGTTGTTACCGAAGATGTCGCCGTTGGCGTCGAAGCCGGCGAACTTGGTGAAGTAGTTCGGGGATTCCAGCGAGACGATCGCGCCCAGACGGAAGTTGTTGATCAGGAAGTTCGATTTCGTCGGGCCTTCGATGGTGGTGTTGAGCACGAAGCGCTGACCCACACTGTCGGATGACACCGCACGCTCCGCTTTGAAGTTCTGGCTGTCCTGGGGAATCAGCACGAAACTCGGGTTGGGCCCGTCGTCAATGCCTTTGGACCACGTGTAGCTGACACCGGCGCTGAAGTGATGAGTAAGGCGCTTGTTGAAGTTCACCAGCAGGCCGTTCCAGGATGAGTTCCAGCGCGACGCGGCTTCGAAGTAGACGGCGTAGAGCGTGGGGAATCCCGGCCCGGCGCTGCGTGCCCCGGGAATTCCGGGCGCGGCGAAGTAGGTGTTTTTAGTTCCGGCCGTTCCGTTGGAATTGTGGACCGTCACCTGTCCGCTGGGATCGGGCTGGTTCACGTTGAAGAAGCTGCCCAGGTGGACGCCCCGGGTGCGCAGGAAGCTGATGTCGAGGGCCGAGTCTTTGACGGGCTGGAATTCCAGACCGAGGCTGGTCTGTATGCCGTAGGGCGCCTGGTGGTTTTTGTCGAAGCGGGCGATCACCGAGTCGCCAAAAAATCCGCAGCCTGAGACAGTGCCGCCGGGGCAGAAGCCGAGCGGCGCGGCGTCAGGATACTGGCCTTTCATCATATCGGCAAAGGCGATCGAGGTGATGTTGGGCGCGCTGGCGAAGGCGAACAGCCGTGTCGTGGCGTTGAGGGCGTTTTCGTTGGTGCGTCCCGGAAAGATGCCGGTGGTTCCGCCGCATGACGGGGCCTGGCAGGCGAGCAGAGGCATGGGTTCGATGCCGTGGAAGATGCCTCCGCCGCCGCGCAGCACGATGTTGTATTTCGTGCCGAAGCTGTAAGCGAAGCCGGCGCGCGGATCGAACTCAGCCTTCTGGCCGTTGAGCACGTTCGATGGGAAGGTCTCGAACTGATAGCGCAGGCCGTAATTCAGAGAGAGGCTGGTGGAGGCGCGCCAGCGGTCCTGAAGGTAGAGGCCGCCATAGGTGTGTCCCGTTTCGCCTTCGGCCTGATTGCGCACCGCGCTGGAAATTCTTTGCCCGCTGAATACCGAGGTGTTGAATGACGGCTCGGTGAACGTGGGAGCTTTAAAGCGCTCGAAGAAGAGGACCTGGGGAGCGCCGGCCTGAAGACTGAAGGGGCACTGAATGGTGAACAGGCAGCCGAAGTCCGCTTCAAAGGGATAAAACAGCGGGAACGATTCGAGGGTGTTCACATGGCTGAAGTCTCCGCCGAAGCCGATGGTGTGTTTGCCTCTTTCCCACGTGGCGTTGTCTGAGATTTCTTCGCGGCTCTCCTGGTAGAAATCGGGAACGTGCGGTGCGCGTATTGTCCGCGAATTTCGTTGGAGAAGTGGGTGGTGTGCTGAGAATTGAAGCTGCCCACCAGCGATTGGTCGCGCAGGAAGTTGTCTTTGAAGCCTGAAGGCAGATCGAAGCCGTCATTGAGCGGCGAGACGTTGGTCAGCCTTCCGTCGTTGAAGAAGTAGCGCAGAAAGCCGTAATGCCGCTCGTTTAACTGGTGATCGAGCTTGAGCGTGAGGTTGTCGTAATCGCTCTTGCGGTTCTGATTGAGCTGCTCGGCGGGAAGGCCGAAACCGGTTTTGAACTGGTTGATGGCTGCGATATTGGCCAAAATGATGGAGTTGTAATACGGATTCTCGTTGCGCCGCTGGCCTTCATAGTTGCCGAAGAAAAACGTCTTGTCTTTGACGATGGGGCCGCCGAGCGCGAAGCCGAACTGGTTT
>WNFD01010241.1_pt1 | contig 12337 bp, 10 predicted proteins | sample 5400491 | NCBI WGS metagenome assembly WNFD01 (sample SAMN13153343, study PRJNA577476) | soil metagenome | isolation source: 120 cm saprolite under Douglas fir tree site 2 hole 2 replicate 2 | place: USA:California | collected 2015-04-18 | reverse complement strand
CGTCACGATCATCTCGGCGCCGCCTGGAAGCGGAAAGACCTCGCTTCTACGGGCGTGGTCTGACCGAGCGAGCAAGGATCGCAGGGTCGCGTTCCTGTCGGTGCCTCGTGACGAGCAGGATGCTCAGCAGTTCTGGCTCGCCGTCTTGGACGCGATCCGTCAAACGAGGCCTATCCGAGAATCCCGAAGTCAGGCCGCTGCGCCCGTTTTTAACGGCGATGTGATCGTCGACGAGGTCGTATCGGAACTCACCAAAGCGGCCCCAATCGTTGTGCTGGTCATAGACGATCTCCACGAACTGAGTTCCGCTCACGCCCTCTCCCAAGTCGAGCACTTGCTGAGCGTTCTTCCCAAATCCGCTCATGTGGTGTTGTCGTCGCGCCGCGACCCGCCGATCAGGCTGCACCAGCTCAGGCTTGCCGGCGAGCTCGCCGAGATCCGGGCCGCGGATCTGCGGTTCACCGAGGCCGAGGCGCGCGACCTGCTTGCTGCGTCCGGGATCAGATTGTCAGACGGCGCGACAGCCGCCTTGTACGAGCGTACGGAAGGTTGGGCGGCGGGCCTTCGCTTGGCGGTGATCTCGTTAGGCGGTCACGCGGATCCCGAACGTTTCGTGGCCGAGTTCTCTGGCACCGAAAGGGCGATCGGAGAGTACCTGATGGCAGAAATGCTCGGGCGCCAGCCGAGCGAGGTTCAAAGCATGTTGCTGCGAACCTCGATCGTAGACCGGCTCAACGGAGAGCTCGCCGACCTATTGGCGGGCCGCTTGGGCTCGGAACAGATGTTGCTCGAACTGGAGGACGCCAACGCGTTCGTCGTGTCGCTCGACGCGCAGCGCACCTGGTTTCGCTACCACCAGCTGCTGGCGGATTTCCTGCGCCTCGAACTCCGCCGAAGGTCGGCCGACGAGGTTCCTGACCTCCACCGCAAGGCCGCCAGGTGGTTCACTGACCACGGGGACGCCGTCGAGGGTGTCCGACACACGCTCGCGGCCGGGGACTGGCTCGATTCGGCGCGGCTGCTCGCGGACCACCTGTTCAGCTTGACGCTCGACGGGCAGGAGGGAGCCATAGCCGTGCTGCTGCGGTCCTTCCCCGCGGGGGTGTCAGCCGAAAATCCTGAGCTGGCTTTGGCTCACGCGGCGGTTCAGCTGGCGCAGGGGCGGTTGGAGGAAGCAGCTGCTCAGCTCGCGCTGGGTGAGTCCCACGTCCAGAGGGTCACACCCACCCGCCGCCGGCGCCTCGCGGTGGCGATCGCGTCCCTGCGGCTGGCACTCGCACGGCGCAGTGGGAAGTTCACGGAAGCCATGGAGCAGGTGAACCTTCTGGAGGCTTCGATCGGAGACAAATCGGGCGAAGAGATCGGGATGAGTAGCGAGCTGAGGGCAGTCGCGCTGATGAATCTCGGGATCGTCGAGACATGGTCTGGGCGGTTCGAGGACGCCGAGCGCCACCTCTCGGAAGGAGCAGCGCTCGCCGAGGCGATCGGCCGACCCTACATCGAGGTCACGTGCCGCGCGTATCAAGCGTTTCCGTCCGTCTCGCTCGAGCCCGCACTGGAGCGAGGTCGTTATGCGCTGGCCCTTGCCGATCGCTACGGCTTTGGCGATCGCCCGGTGCTCGCGCCCGCATTAGGGGCGGTTGCGTCCATAGAGGTGTGGACAGGCGAGTTCGAGGAGGGAGAGCGTTGGCTGCACCGCGGTTGGGAAGTCATCCGGCCAGATATTGACCCTGCTGCCGCCGTGCTGTTGCACACGGTGACGGGTATGTTGCACGCCGGTCGCGGCGAGCATCAAGCCGCACTCGAGGCGTTGACCGCGGCGGTGCAGGCGCAGTCGCTTCTCACCGGTGCGCACATCCTCGGACGGGTGGTCGCCGAGTGGCTCGCGGCCACACAAGCTCGTCTTGGGATGCGAGACGAGGCGCGTACAACGCTCGACCGTTTCTCCGCCGAACAGGACCGGATCGACGCCATCGACCTCGGGCGAGCAGCAATCAGCCTGGAAGAGGGAGACCCTGCCGCCGCGCTAGCAGTCCTCCGAGACGTTCAGGACATGATGCCGCCGCTCGGCTTCCCGGCGTACGCACTCGTCGAAGCACATGTGCTCGCCGGCCTCGCGCACCTGGCACTGGGTGATCGGAACGCCGCCGCCGCCGCAGCCGAGGCCGCGCTCGCTGCTGCTGAACCGGATCGGCTGATCTTCCCGTTTGCCATGTACAACGCCGCCGAGCTGCTCGACGCCCTTCCACGTCACCAAACTGCGCACAGCGCGTTGCTCGCCGATGTCGTCGACCTCCTGCGCGGCGCAGCCCCACAACGCATCAACCCGGGGGCTCTACCGCAACCGGAAGAGCTCAGCCCGAGCGAACTTCGCGTACTGCGGCATCTGCCGACAAACCTGACGCGACCGGAGATCGCGCGAGCGCTGTACGTCTCGATCAACACGGTCAATACGCACATGCGCAATGTCTACTCCAAGCTCGGTGCGCACGACCGCTCTTCGGCCGTTCAGCGCGCTCGCGAGCTGGGTCTCCTCTCAACGCGACTTTCGGGCACGTCGCCGAAATAGCCCGAAGCGCGGGGGGGCAATCACCGGATTCCGGCGTAGCCGGCTCACTCGGTCAGGCGGCAGGATCAGGGCGTGGCCACCCGGGCGAGCTTGTACGCGATCCGGATCAAGGGTCGGCTCGGAGCCACCGCCTTGTCTGCTTTTCCTTCGATGGCGCATCAGATGATGCGCGGCGAGACCGTGCTCACCGGTTGGCTTGAAGATCGGTCCGCTTTGTTCGGCGTTCTCGTGCAGATCGAAGGGCTCGGCCTCGAACTGCTGGAAGTCCGACAGGTCCGGACGAGTCCACAATCCCCTGAATCAGACGACGAGCGCTGACCATGCGCGAGCGAAGGCCGATGGATAGCCCGGCGCGGATCTTCGCCGTGACCGGCGATGCGGTGGCACGGTTCAGGCTGGACGACCCCAAGCCCGTGTTCGAGCTCGAGGGCTATCAGGTCCGCTGCATCGCGATCGATCCCCGTGATCCAGAACGCGTGTATGTCGGGACCATGGACAACGGTCTTTGGTTCAGTACCGACGGCGGCGCCGGCTGGCGTGAAGCTGGCCCGTCAATCGATGAGCCCAGAGTTCTCTCGGTCGGTGTCTCTCGGTCAGACAGGCGCTCAGGCGTCTCGGTCGTGCGCCCGTGGACGCACCACGTCCGCACGATCGCGCTCCACCCGACCGATCCGGAGTCGCTCGCGGTCGGGATCGAGCTGGGCGGGGTGATGCGCTCGCGCGACGGCGGCAAGACCTGGATTGACCACAACCCCCAGGCTCACAGCGACGCCCACCAGCTTCTCACGCACCCGCTCGCACCGGAGCGCCTGTACGAAGCTGCCGGACAGGGGATCGCCCGCTCGGACGACTGGGGCGACACGTGGATGCGGCTAGGCGAAAAGCTCGACCGCCATTACGCATGGGCGCAGGCTGTCGACCCCGCCGACCCAGACCTCTGGTACGTCGCGGTCAGCCGCTCCCCTTCCGCCGCCCACGGCGGCGGCGACGGGCAGGCGCGCTTGATGCGCTCGCGCGGAAACGGCTGGGAGGCGGTGAACGGTTGGGGAGACTCCGCAGAGCTGCGGCGGATGCCCTACGCCCTTGTCACGCTTCCCGATCAACCCGGCCGGCTGCTCGCCGGACTCCGCGGCGGCACGCTGCTGATCACCGACGACGCCGGCCAGACCTGGTCGCGGTTGTCTTTGAGACTGCCGGACGTGATCGATCTGGCCTCAGCCTCCGCCTGATCTGCGAGCGCGAATCGCCTGAACCAGGCGATGACCGCTCACCAGATGGCGTGTGACGCTCAGACGCAATAACGGAACCAAGGAGGACAACCATGGCATCACAATCACCGACCACCGGCGCTCCCAGCGCCACAGATCTGCCGGACTACGCGCCGGTCCCCCAGTCAGCGTACGGCCCCGCACTCAACGACCAGGGCTATTACGTCGGACGCGTGGAGCGGAACCTGTACTGGGTCACCGACGGCAGCTATCAGTCGGCGTTCCTCACCACCAAGGACGGGGTGGTTCTCTTCGACGCGCCGCCGAGCATCGGAGGCAACATCCGGCGAGCGGTCGACGAAATCGCGTCGGCCAACGGCGTCAGCAACAAGGTGACCCACCTCGTCTACTCTCACCACCACGCCGACCACGCCGGTGCGTCCTCGCTGTTCGACAAGAACGTGATCCGCATCGGACACGAGGAGACCAAGCGTCTGCTGCTGCGGGACAACGACCCCGCGAGGCCGGTGCCCGAGGAGACGTTCGCCGACCGCCGCACGCTGAAAATCGGTGGCGAACGCATCGAGCTCGCGTGGCGCGGCCCGAATCACTCGCCGGACAACATCTACATCCACTTCCCGGACCACGACACGCTGATGGTGATTGACATCGTCAACCCGGGATGGGCGCCGATCTCCATGTCCAACCTCTCCGAAGACATTCCCGGTTACGTCGCGGCCCCGGCCATCGCGCTCGATTACCCGTGGAAGCACTTCATCGGAGGCCACGTCGGCAGGCTCGGCACGCGCGACGATGTGACCCTGCACCAGCACTACATGGCCGACATCGACGCCAGTGTCAGGAAGGCGCTGGTCAGCGTCGACCCCACACCGTTCTTTCAGAAGTACGGCGACAACCCGTGGGCTGCGGTAAGCGCTCTTTTCGACGCCTGGACTGACGCCGCCGCAGCGCCGGTCATCGAGAAATACAACGGCGTGCTCGCCGCGGCGGATGTCTACACCCGGAGCACCGTGTTCTGGGTCATGGAGTCGATACGTCTGGACCTCGGCTTCGCCTCCTACGTTCATCCGTGAGCGCGGGAGAAAGGGAGGGCGCAATCATGAACAGGAGCGCAGTGCGGGAGATCCAGGGTATCGGTCGGTTCAAGTTCCGCGAGGGCGAGCTCGAGCAGTTCAAGCGCTTGTCCGCTCAGCTCATGGAGATCGTGCGGAGCAAGGACACCGGAACGCTGGTGTACGAGATCTACTTCAACGACGACCAATCGGAGTGCATCGTCCTCGAGCGGTACCGTGACTCGGAGGCGCTGGTCGAGCACGCCGGGAACCTTGGCGATTTAGGGAGCGCAATCCCGGGATTGGTATCCAGCGAGCTCCTTGGCGAGCCGAGCGACGACGTCAGGGCGAAGTTGGTAGGCAGCGGGGTCCGTCTGTTCACGCCGTTCCTGTCTCTATAGAAAGGTAAGGAGGTAGGGATGCCGAACTGGAACGACGCGACCATCGAAGAGTTCCATAGGAAGGCTGGAAAGGGAGTCGGACCCTTCGGGGACCAGCTCATATTGCTAACCACGAAAGGGGCGCGCAGCCGAAAGGAGCGCACCTCGCCGGTCATGTACCACCGCGACGGAGAGCGGTACGTTGTCATCGCATCGAAGGGCGGAGCGCCTGACCACCCCGACTGGTATACGAACCTCAAGGCGAATCCAGTGGCGAAGGTGGAGGTGGGGACGGCGACCGGCACCGAGACGTTCGAGGTTAGAGCGAGCGAGGCGAAGGGGGAGGAACGGGACCGCATGTATGCCGAGCGGGTCGCCTTCGCGCCCGGGTTCGGAGAGTACGAGCGGATGACCTCGCGGAAGATTCCGGTCATGATCCTCGAGCGAACCGGCTAACTCGCGGCGAGAGGAGAGAGTAATGGCCCGCATCTTTATCACCGGCTCAGCTGATGGACTCGGACAGGCGGCCGCCCGGCGCCTGGTTGCGCTCGGCCACGACGTCGTCCTGCATGGGCGCAACCGCGATCGGGCCCAGCAGGCGTTGCGTGCCGTGCCGGGCGCTGGGACGGCGCTCGAGGGCGATCTGGCCAGCATGGAACAGACACGCGAGCTGGCTGCTCAGGCGAACGCTGCCGGACCGTTCCAGGCGGTCATCCACAACGCCGGCGTTTACCGTCCAGGTGCAAGGCACAGCGACACGGTGGACGGTCTCGACGACGTGTTTGCCATCAACGCCCTCGCGCCCTACCTGTTGACAGCGCTCATCGGATCACCTCGGCGGCTGATCTATCTGACGTCGGGCCTGCATCAGGGCGGCGACCCGGATCTGCGCGCGCTGCAGTCGCGCCAACTGCGCTGGAACGGATCTCAGGCGTACGCCAACTCAAAACTGTTCGATGTCGTGCTGGCATTTGCCGTTGCCCGCCTCTGGCCGCACGTCCTCTCGAACGCGGTCGATCCTGGATGGGCTCCCACGAAAATGGGCGGCGCGTCCGCTCCCGGCGACCTGGAGCAAGGCGTCGCGACCCAGGTGTGGCTGGCCGTGAGCGAGGAGCCTGGAGCGAAAGTGAGCGGCCGGTATTTCTATCGCAAGCGAACGCAATCCGCTCATGCGGCGGCATCGGACGTCACCGTCCAGGACGCGTTTCTGGCCGCTTGTGAGCAGTTGACCGGTGTACGGCTTCCGACAGAGGTCACGAAGTAAGGATCGTGTCCGCCGTAGCGCCGCATGAGTCGCCCTGAACGAGGTCACAGGAGGACACGAAGAAGATCCAATTCGAGTACAGGAGGAACCGCACGGACACCACAGCACACGAGTGCACAGACGCCATTGCGCCGGTTCGGGACCGTGAGGCCCCGGGTTCAAATCCCGGGCCCCGACCAGCCCAGCCTAGGTGGCACGGCCGCTTGGCGCCGCACCGGTGACCGGCGCCGACGCGTGACGGCCGAGAATCGCGGCCAGCTCCTCGATCATCCGAATCGCCGATGCTGGAGTGTGGATGACGAGGAGCCGCGCAGGCCCGTCTGAGCGGTTGTGAAATGCGTGGGTCACGCATCGCGCTATGTGAACGATGGTTCCGGCAGCTCCTCGCTGCCAGTTCTCACCGAGGAGAAAATGACCGCGACCCAATAAGCCGCAAACAAGCCAAGGACGAGGCCCTTCATGCGGTTGATCAATCGAGGCTAAGCGCAGGCCCCAGTGTCGGAGTCGGCTCGACGGTTTAACGGCAGTTCTCATCGAGCGCGGATTTGACACAACCGCCGTAAGACTCGTTTCCAGCGGTTAGGGCCACCGCTTGCGGGTGCCGACGCTGCTGACGGCCAGCTGCGCGTGGATGACCAGGCGATCGTTGTAGGTCGCGCGTGCGTAATCCCATTTTCCAGAGCAGGTGATCAGCCACAGCTGGGGAGGACCGTCGCTGCTGAAGATCTCGGGCAAGGTGGCCGTCCGGGCGTAGGTCTGGATGCTGTCGACCTTGAACTGCACCTGGGTTCCATCCGCCTGCGTGACCACGACCAGGTCGCCGGCGCGAATCTTAGGCAGGTTCCAGAACACCGCCTGACCCGGTCGCACACCCAGGTGGCCGTCGATGACTGCGCTTCCCGGATCGCCCGGCGCCGCGCTGCCGGCGTACCAGGCCACGTCCTTGAGCGCCGCCGGCGCAGCCAGGTTGCCCTGCCGGTCGAGCTGGACCGTCTCCACCGGAGCGTCGATGCCTAGCGCCGGCACCGAAAACCTGATGGGAGGCGTCGCGGGTGAGGGAGGGTCGAACGGAGGCGGCACTCCGTGTTGCCAGTCGGGATCGACAACGCCCGTGTTCGGGAGGCCCGCTGGCACGGCTGCGCGGCAGCTGTGGAACGCGCTCGGGCCGGCGAAGTCCTTCAGGCCGGATGTAAACGACTGTGCGGTGCGTGTGTGCGGAAGGAGGGTGTTGAAACAGCCGGTGAACGGGAGAACCTGGAGGTCGATGCCGCCCTCCATGAAGTCGTTGGCGGCGATCTGGGTCGCATTTCCAGTGACGCTGTCACGGCAGACCCAGCCGCCGCAGAGGATGGTGGCCGAGTTGACCAGGAACGTGAGCGTGCCCGGCAGGGGCGCGATCAGCTGATAGTGAGGCACCGGTGTGGCGCCGGTTGGGTCGCAAATCGTGCCGTCCGCCGGCTGCGGCCCGGGTTCGGCGTTGCAGTGCCACTGGTAGAGGGTGTCGGCGGAGAGGGCGCCTCCATTGGTGAAGTCGACGGCCAGAAGGAGGTCGCCCTCGGTTCGGTGACCGGCGAACGTGCCGGAGCAGGCGCCGCTCACGGTCACGTTCGACTGCATGAACTCGAAATCCATGTGGCTGTCACCGTTGTTCACCAGGCGCTCCGCGCCGAAGAAAAGCTCGTGGTGGCCGTCCGGTCGGATTCGGCTTACCGCATAAATGTTGCTGAGGTCGTCCTTGGCGGGGACGCTCCCATTGGTGGAGGTGAAGGTGTTGATGTCATCCCCGTTCTTGAGTCCGCCGCCAAAAATTGTGGGATCGACCGCCCCACACGTGGTCGTGTCGGTCGAGATGGGATCGACGATATACACGGCCGAGACGATGCTGGGATCGGCGGCGGCGGCCGGCGTCAGCGTGGGCGGGTTCGGCGGCGCGGAGCCGGCGCCCGGGCTTCCGCAGTTGAAGAGTCCACCGCTGCCACTGACGTTGACCACGCCTGGCACCGCAGGGCAGGTGTTGATCGGAGTCGCCGCTCCCGAGTTGCCCCAATCATGGATTGCGCCTGGCGGCGCATCGGTGCGGATGTTCCCGTCGAGCTCGAGCCAGGTCGACGGCGCCGCCAGGACCTGGGCCGACATGGCATACAGCGCCGTGGCGGCGACGGCGATCGATGCCGCGCACGCCAGCGTCCTTCGGGCGGCCATTCGCGCGAATCCTAACCAAAGGGCCCCTGCGATTTCGGTGCTTTGCCGGCCCCGATTTGAATGAGCGTCCCGGTCGCCTCGGCTTTAGAGGCAACGGATCGGCCAATCAGCAGGCTGGGAATGCCGGCGGGCGCGGGCATGATCTCGCGCCATGGACAACCAGCGGCGGTCGCGGCAGTTCAAATAGTGTCCCGTCCCCCCGACCAAATTCGCCGCTCGGTCGGCCTCGTAGTGCCGTCGCGTATCTGACGATAAGCTCAGTCGCGACAGATGGCGCCGGCGATCGAGGTCCGCGACCTCGTCAAGCGGTATCGGAAGGGCACCGTGAATGCTGTCGACGGTGTCAGCTTCCGCGTGGAGCAGGGACAGTTCTTCGCGCTGTTAGGCCCGAACGGGGCCGGCAAGACCACCACGATCTCCATCCTGACCACGACCCTCGGTCTTACATCGGGCAGCGTGAAGATCGCCGGGCACGACGTGGTTCGCGAGGCGAGCGCTGTGCGTCGCGAGGTAGGGATCATCTTCCAGAACCCGTCGCTGGACATGAACCTGACAGGCGAGGAGAACGTCCGCTTCCATGCGGTCCTGTACCGGCTGTATCCGTACCGCCCGCTGTACCGCCTGATGCCGGCCGCCTACCGGCGGCAGATTGGAGAGCTCGCCGAGGTGGTCGGCCTCGGCGCCGAAGTCTTCAAGCCTGTTCGCCGGCTGTCTGGCGGCATGCGCCGCAAGCTGGAGATAATCCGCGGGCTCATGCACCATCCGCGGGTGCTGTTCCTGGACGAGCCAACCAGCGGCCTCGACACTGCGAGCCGCCGCAACCTGTGGCAGTACATCAGCGACCTGCGCGAGCAGCGCGAGATCACGATCTGCCTCACCACCCACCAGCTGGATGAGGCCGAGGACGCGGACGGCGTCTGCATCATCGACCACGGTCGGGTCGTCGCCATCGGCGCGCCACACGAGGTGAAGTCAGACCGCGTTCACGAGACGCTGCACATCGACGCCGCCGACCGCGGCGCCCTTCGCAGCCGGCTGCATGCGTTGAACGTGCCCTTCAGCGAGGACGGACACTTCGTGGTTCGCCTCGATGGTCGCACCGCGTATGAGGTGGTGCATTCGATCGACCAACCACTGACCATGTTGCGGACCGAATCGGCGACGCTCGAGGATGCCTATCTCCGGCTGCTGGCGGCTGAAGATGCTTGAGCTGAACGCATTGGCCGCCATCGCCGGCCGCGACCTGCTCAAGTTCTTTCGCGACCGGGGCCGGCTGGTCGCGGCCGTGGTCTTTCCGTTCACGATGATCTTCCTGCTCGGGGGAACCCTGCAGCTCAACCTGGGAAAGTCGGCAGGCTTCAACTTCATCGGCTTCGCATTCACCGGCTTTCTGGGCATGACCCTCTTCCAGTCCACAGCACAGGGACTGACGTCGCTCATGGACGATCGCCAGAACGATTTCGCGCAGGAGGTGTTCGTCTCTCCCGTCTCGCGCTACTCGATCGTGTTTGGCAAGATCTTGGGCGAGACGATGGTCGCCATCACGCAGGTGATCCCATTCGTGCTTTTCGCCTGGATGCTCCGGGTGCCCCTGACCCCGACGCACGTCGCCCTGCTGGCGCCTGTTGCGCTGCTCGCCTGTTTCATGGGCGGCGCATTCGGTCTGCTGCTGCTGAACACCATGTCCGACTCCAGGGCGTCAAACCAGATCTTCAACTTCGTCTTCCTGCCTCAGTACTTCCTGGCCGGCATGATCAGCCCGATCAACGTCCTTCCCTGGTACCTCGCTGCGCTGTCGCTACTCTCGCCGATGCGGTATGTGATCGACCTGGCGCGGGGCGTTGTCTTCGCGGGCACGCCGGAGTACAGCCGTGTGGTGCTCTTGACCCCGACAACGAACATCGCTGTCCTGGCAGCAATGTTCGTCGTGTTCATGGTCGCGGGCACGGCTCTATTCGTGCGGCGGGAAACCAGCCGCTAGCGAAGCGCGAATGGCTCAGGGGATCACGTCGGTGCGAACAGGCTGAATCATGCAGATGACGATTGGCGAACTGTCCCGCCGGACAGGCATGCCGATGAAGGCAATTCGGGAGTACGAGGGCATGGGCCTCATCTATACGGTCGGTCGGAGTCCTGGAAACTATCGCCTGTTCGACGACTCCGCTCTCTGGTGCGTCGAGGTGATCCGCAGTCTCCGATCGCTTGGGCTGACGTTGGCGGAGATACAGGACATCGCAAGCACCTATCTGGGGAGGCCCGACGAGCCAATCGGCCCCCACCTGGCACGCCATCTACGCGTGGCGCGAGCACGAATCGACGCCCGCATTCGTGAACTGCAACAGTTGCGTCGCCGCATAGACGCGTACGAAGCCGAGCACCCTGCCGCGCTGGCGCGACATACCGACTCTCAGATTCGATCCACGGATCCGCGATCGCGAACCAACAGGGCTTGACTCTCCCCCTGGGGTTAGGCCGTAAGGTGCGAGCGGAGGTGGTCAGATTGCCAGATATCCAACTCACCGGCAGCAGGAACGTCCATCGGCGCGAGATCGGCCCCATTGGCACCATCGTCCGAGTCATTCTCGGCCTTGGCCTGCTTGCCTATGGCTTGTCCGGCGGCAAGGTCGTGGTGAGCCACGGCCAGCTGCAATTGGGATTCGAGCTGCCAGGCGTGATCCTTGGGGTGCTCGCTTTTCCGGCCGTTCTGCTGATCTGGCAGTGGCTGCATGCCCGCCGTGACCCAACGCGCTTTGAGGCAACGGGAGCTGTTGGGACCGCGATCAACATGGCGGTGTTCTTCGCGCTCTTTCTAACCCCCTGGTACCTGCCACGTCTGTCCTTTACGAGTGATGCAGCCTCTATCTTTTACGGTGCCTCGATGTTGCTGGCCGCGCTCCGCGGCTACGGAGGATGCGAGGTGCTGGCCATTTCCAACTGGGTTCTCCGCAGGGACGACCAGGTTGGCTGTCTTGTCTTGGGACCAGTCGACCTCGCCGAGCGCCGCCTGAGGCAAGGTCAGGCGCACCGCTAGGTTCCACCGGCGGCGAGGGTCTTCTCGCGAGATGACGTCCGAGCAGGACGCTAGCTAAGCGAGTCGCGGGAGAGGAGCCTCTGCAACTCAGGTACCGTGGGCGCACTCACGACCGCCCTTCTGTGGAGGCGGTGATGTCGGCCTTTCGGAGTGCTGCAGGCGCGCCAACACGGGCCGCGTAGCGGAAGGCCGGGAAGTTTGCTTTGCCTCGTGTGTTACGCAAGCGATGGCCACCGTTGCAAGCGGACAGGTGACACTTCAGAACCCCTGGGCGGGGGTATTCTCGGCTCGAGGATGGAGCGCCACCACCGCCATGAGTGAAAGGAGCGCCGAGGAAGTCGGCGATTTTGCCGCTCAGATCGTAAAACTGCAGCCGCGGCTCCTGCGCTTCGCCTGGTCGCTGACGCGCGACCGCGAAGCCGCTGAGGACCTGGCTCAGGAGACGATCGTCCACGCTCTCACTTCGCAGTGGCGATTTCAGCCCGGCACGAATCTCAAAGCTTGGCTCTTTCGAATCTTGCGCAACATTCATCTCAATGTGCTTCGCGCTGCGGGGACGCATCCGGCCCTCGTCTCGATCGAGGAGCTCATGGTCGAACCGGCCGGACCG
>WNFD01005801.1_pt1 | contig 12338 bp, 5 predicted proteins | sample 5400491 | NCBI WGS metagenome assembly WNFD01 (sample SAMN13153343, study PRJNA577476) | soil metagenome | isolation source: 120 cm saprolite under Douglas fir tree site 2 hole 2 replicate 2 | place: USA:California | collected 2015-04-18 | reverse complement strand
CACGACCTTCACGATGCCATTGCGCACCAGCGCGCCCTCGTCGAACAGCGCCTGCACCATCTCTTCGATGAAGAACGGATTGCCCTCGGTGCGCTCGATCACCAGCCGCTTGAGCGGGGCGAGTTCGACCCCCTCGCCCAGAAGTGCCGAGAGCATTGCGGCCGCGCCTTCCTCGCTCAGCGTATCGAGCCGCAGTTGCGTGTAGTAGCTCTTGTTGGTCCACTGATGCCGGTACTCAGGGCGGTAATTGAACAGCAGCAAGACTCGCGCGTTCGCGATACTCTCGGTCAGAAGGTCAAGCAGCTCCTGCGTCTGACTGTCGATCCAATGCAGGTCTTCAAAGATCACGACGAGCGGTTGATTCAGACTTTCGCGCAGGACGATGCGTTTGATGCCCTCCAGCGTGCGCCGAAGTTTAATCTGCGGGTCCATTTGCGCGATTGGGTCGGCGCCCTCATGCAATCCCATTAGAGTATAAAGCAGCGGCAGTGTATCGCTCAGCGCCGGGTCGAGCGCACTGATCCGCGTCTCGATCCTGGCGCGCCGCCTGGCCTTGTCCTCGGCCTCCTCGATTCCGAAGTAGCCGTATAGCAACTCCAGCACCGGCAGCCATGCCGAGGCCTTGCCGTGCGACACCGAGTAGGCTTCCAGCACTTTGCATTCTGCCCGGAGGGTCGCCTTGAACTCGTAGAACAGTCGCGATTTGCCCGTACCTGCCTCGGCCACCACCGCAACGATCTGCCCATGACCACCACGTGCCAGTTGGAGCGCGTGCGCCATCTGCCTAAGCTCGCTCTCGCGCCCGACAAACTTCGTCAAGCCGCGCCGCACCGCGAGCTCAAAGTGACCGTGCAGTGGTCCGACACCGATCACCTCGTAGACGTTTATCGCCTCTTCGATGCCTTTGACTTCAGTCGGACCCAACTCGCGCAGCTCGAAATAACCCTCGACCAAATGCCGCGTGTCTTCGCTGATCACTATTTCGCCCGCTGTTGCGATCGACTGCATCCGCGCGGCGAGGTTCGCCGCATGACCAACCGGCGTGTACTCAGTGTGCCCGCCGGTATGTACCATGCGCAGGACCACTTCACCCGTGTTGATCCCGATGCGGACTTCGAGTGGCACTGGCTTTAGCCTGTGATCCGCCTGGGCGGCGAGCCGCTGGGCGTAATTGCGGAGTTGTTGCTGCATCGCGATCGCCGCGTGCAGCGCGCGCTGCGGATGGTCCTCGTGAGCGACCGGTGCCCCGAACAGCGCGAAGATGCCGTCGCCGGTGGATTGCACGACGTAACCGTCATAGCGATGCACCGCGTCAATCATCAGCTTCAGTGCCGGATCGACGATCGCGCGGGCCTCTTCGGGATCGAGGTCGCGCATCAACTGGGTCGAGCCCTTGATGTCGGCGAACAGCGCCGTGACCGTCTTGCGCTCGCCCTCGATTGCCATCGAAGCGTCTGGCTGCTCCGGCGCGACGCGAATATTGCGAGCCGTCGATGCGGCTTGAGGTGAACTGGCCGCGACAGATGGCGCGGGACCCACCAGCGCGGCCCCGCACTCGCCGCAAAAGTCGTCCCCCGGTTCGTTCGAAGCGCCGCAGCCGGGACACCGACGCGCAAGCGCTACGCCGCACTTCGAGCAGAACTTGCGACCGTCGCGGTTGTCACTTCCGCATTCCGCGCAACGCATGTTCAGGTTCCCAACTCGTCGAGCAGGGCCTTGGCGTCTTTCAGGTCGCGCGTGTCGAAGCCCTCGGTGAACCAACCGTAGATTTCGGCGAGCATCTTGCGCGCCTCGCCGCGGCGCCCCTGCTTGTCGAGCAACCGAGCGAGGCTCATCGTTACGCGCAATTCCCACGACTTGGCGCTCTGGCTCCTAGCGATATCGATAGCTTTGCGAAACGATTCTTCCGCCTGTACGACGTTTGCCTCATGGCGCCTGAGCAACAGTTCACCCCGCACCCGATGAAGCTCCGCTTCCGACAGCCGATGGTCGGTTCTCTCCACGCGGATCAGGCTTTCGTCGGACTGTCTTAAGGCCTCGTCGAGCTGCTCGGTGCACTCGTTTGCCGATAAAAGGAGAGCGTAAAGGAGGAGATCCGCTCCGAGATCCGACCCGCCAGGGACACGGCGTATCTCTTCGATGCCTTGCTCCGCCTGCCCGCTGGCAGCGAGCGCCCATCCGCGAAGTTCGGTTGCCCAGGCTATCCAAGACGGAAACCCATGCTCGACCGCGATCCGAAGCGTGATCTCAGCGTGCTCGCGGGCCGTCTCGGCATCTCCCTGAAGCACGCCGAATCGGCTTGCATACATATTGGCCCACACGAGGCTGTACGGACGGGAGCTTCTCTGTGCGACGGCCAGCGATTCCCGGCTGCGCGCCAGAGCCTGGTCGGGATAGCCGAGCAGCCAAAGTGCGATGGACAAAAAGGAGGCAGCCGCGACTACCGGCTCCACGGTCGCGAAGTTGACCTTCGCTGCTGCACCGATCGCAAGTGCCTGCTCCAAGTGCTTACGTGCTGCGGAAAGTTTCCCCATAAGCATGTGAACCTGTCCGTGCCCCCAGTGGCCTACCGCCAAAGCATCAGGGTCGCCGGTGCGTTCGGTGATGGTCAACAGTTCCCGCGTAGCGTCATACGCGTCTCGTAACCTATTCCTGCCGAGATACACGTTCTTGAGGAGATAGAGCACCGGGACAAGTTCTTGGTCATTGGCATTGCGAACGCATAACGCCCTGGCCTGTTCGACCATCGGCTCGAGCATCTCGGATTGGTAACCCTTGGTCGCAATGAGACACCTGGCGAGCATGATCCTGACAGGTAATTCCAGATGAATGCGCTCGGAACCTTCCGGCAGGGTCTCTATGAATTGCAGCGCGCCCGTGAGGTGGGCGACCGCTTCAAGGTAGGCTGAACGTCTCTCCGCCTGACTTCCCGCGCGGTGCAAAGACTCAATGGCTTTGCGGGTGTTTCCGCTGCGGCTGTAATGATGCGCCAGCTCGTCCAAGTGATCGTCCAACTGCCCCGCAAACATCGACTCCAGCGCCTGTCCGGCGCGCTCGTGCAAGAGCTTGCGGCGCTCGATCAGCACCGAGTTGTAGGCGACCTCCTGCGTCAGTGCATGCTTGAAGATGTACTCGATATCGCCCGTAGCCGGCTGCTCATAAACGAACTCCGCCATCTGCAAGTCGGCGAGCATCCGCTCCAACTCGTCATTTTTCATCTCATCGACAATGTGCCTGACCAGCGATAGCGCGAACTCCCGCCCGATCACGGCGAGCGTCTGCAACAACTCCTTCTCATCAGGTGGCAGCCGATCAATGCGCGAGGCCAGGATCGCCTGTACCGTGGCGGGGACCTTCACCGCGTTCATCGACTTGGCCAGCTCCACGGTTCCGTTGCGCAGGAGTACGCCATCTTCGAACAGCGCCTGCACTATCTCCTCCATGAAGAACGGGTTGCCCTCGGTGCGCTCGATGATGAGCCGCTTGAGCGGAAGCAGATCCTTGCCGTCGCCCAACAGCGCCGCGAGCATCTCTTCGGCGCTCTCCTTGCCAAGCGGGTCGAGCCGCAACTGCGTGTAATAGGTCTTGCTATTCCATTGATGCGAATATTCGGGACGATAGTTCACCAGCAACACGAATCTTGCGGTCCCAATCGAGTCGGCGAACAGATTGAGCAACTCCTGGGTCTGCTCGTCGATCCAGTGGAGGTCTTCGAAGATCACCATCAGCGGCTGATTGAGCGATTCGCGCAGCAGGATGCGCTTGATTGCTTCAAGCGTCCGCCGCTTCTTGATTTGCCCGTCCATCTGCGCCAGCGGATCGTCGCCCTCGACGATGCGGAGCAGACTGAACAGGTAGGGCAACGTGTCTTCCAGACTTCGATCGAGAATCGTGATCCTGCCCGCGACCTTCTCGCGCCGTTTGCGCTCGTCGTCCCCGGCGGAAATGTCGAAGTAGTTGCGCAGCAGATCGATTATCGGCAGGTAGGACGACGCCTTGCCGTGTGAAACCGAGAACGCTTCCAACACCATCCAGCCCGATTGCGACGTCGCCTTGAACTCGAAAAACAACCGCGACTTGCCGACTCCCGGCTCCGCCATCGCTGCGACGATCTGCCCACGTCCTCCCTTGGCCCGCTCGGCGGCGTGTTTCAGCGCCTCCATCTCGCGCTCGCGCCCGACAAATTTCGTCAGCCCGCGCCCAACCGCGCGTTGCAATCGGGTGCGCAGCGGACCCAGCCCGGTCACCTCGTAGACATTGATCGGTTCGCTGACGCCTTTAACTCTGGTTGCGCCGAGTGGCTTCAGGATGAAGTAGCCTTCGCACAGTTTGCGCGTTGCCTCGCTGACCGCGATTGAACCGACCGGCGCTGCCGTCTGCATCCGAGAGGCCAGGTTGGTGGTGTGCCCGATCGGCGTGTACTCGACCTGACCCACGCTTGTCTGGATCGAGCGAACCACTACTTCGCCGCTGTTGATCCCGACGCGCCCCTGAATAGGAGTGCCGCCCTCGGCCAGCACTTTGGCCGAATACCGTTTCAACTCCTCCTGCATACGCAGCGCCGCATAAAGCGCGCGCTGCGGATGGTCCTCATGCGCTGCCGGCGCGCCGAACAGCGCGAAGATCCCGTCGCCGGTTGACTGCACGACATAGCCGTCGTAGCGATGCGCCGCCTCGATCATCAGCTTCAACGCCGGATCGATAATCGCGCGCGCCTCCTCAGGGTCGAGGTCCTCCATCAACTCGGTCGATCCCTTGATGTCGGCGAACAGGGCGGTGACCGTCTTGCGCTCGCCTTCGATTGCTTCCGAAGTTTGCCGCTCGGGTGCGATGCGAACGCCGCCAGGTGCGTCGACCGACGACGGCTTGCCGCTTTCTGTGCCCGCATCCTTGCCGAGCGCACTGCCGCAATCTCCGCAGAATTTCTTCTCGGGCGGATTCTCCGAGCCGCACTGCCCGCATCGATTTGCCAGCGCGGCGCCACAGTCCCCACAGAACCGTTTGCCCGCAGGATTGTCCGCCCCACATTTCGCGCAGCGCATCTGGCCCGCCCCTCAGTTAGCTCCGAGTTCGTCGAGCAGCGCCTTGGCATCCTTCAAATCGGCGGTCTCGAAGCCTTCGGTGAACCAGCCGTAGATGTCGGCGAGCATCGTGCGCGCTTCGTTTCTGCGGCCTTGTTTCGTGAGCAGCCGGGCTAGGCTCGTCGTCGCACGCAGCTCGATTGACCTGTCTGACTGATGCCGCGCAACTTCGATCGCCTGCCGGTAGCATGCTTCAGCTTGCTGTTCGATTTTTAGGTCGCGCTGCTGGGTGCTCGTCCGCTGGAGCAAAAGTTCCCCGCTCAAACGATGCAACTCGGCGACGTACGAATGCTCACCGGTTTTGTTGGCTACTTGCATGGCTTCCGCGATGACGCCAAGTCCCTCCTCCGCCTGCCCCAGTTCGGCGCAAGCTCCGGCAAGGGCCGAAAGAAACCAGGGACGTGCCGCCTCCATGCCCTGCTGGCGCATGGTGCTTAAGCCCTCGCGCAACTGAAGAGCACCTTCTTCAGCTTTATTTCGTTGCACCAGCGCCCAGCCACGAACGGCCAGCGCGAATGCAACTACCCCCTGGAAGCCGTGCTCGACTGAAAGGCTATAGCCCGCATCGCTTAACTGCCATGCGGGCTCTCCCTCCCCACGCATTAAATGGCAAATGGCGCCGAGGTTAAATGCTAATACTGAGCTATATGGATGAGACAGTTCTCGGGCTAGATTCAGCGCCGCTTGAATGCGGTCAGCAGCCTGGTCGGGATAGCCCAACCGCCATAGAACGAGGCTTTGAAAACCGAGAGAATGGACCCCCGGGTCATGGCCACCGTAAACCACGGCTGATCGGTGCAGAGCCGGCTTGTAGAGCGACCTGACATGTTCGAAATGCGTGCCCGCTGCGAGAAACTCCCCCTGATTATAGAGGACAAGACCCATAGCAAAGTGAGAGTTGAGTAGCAGTGCAGTGTCATTCTGACGCTGAGCTATTTCCAGCAACTCCGAGGACAGCTCGCGGGCGGTGTTTAGCTCCCCGCGCAGAGTGTGAAACCCATTGAGTCCAAACAAAACCGGGAACAGCTGCGGAGGGTCACCGAGGAGGCGGCAGAGTTCGCGAGCCCGCGCGTAGACTTGCGCGACTTCCGGGGCCGACCATTGCTTGACGACCATAAAGCACACGCCCAGGTCAAGCTGCAGTGCCAACTCCTGACGGATGCGCGCCTGGCCTTCCGGCAGCCGCTGGAGCAGATCTGTCGCCGCACTGAGGCTTCTGATCGCGTCAGCATGCGCAGAGCGTTGGATCGCCTGTCGGCCCGCCCGCCCCAGATATTCGATCGCCTTGGCGTCATTATCGCTGCGGCTGTAATGGTGCGCCAAATCGCTCAGGTGATCATCGAGCCGATCGGCGTAGAGCGATTCCATCGTCATTGCCGCGCGCTCGTGCAAGAGCTTGCGCCGCTCCATCAGCAACGAGTTGTAGGCGACTTCCTGGGTCAGCGCGTGCTTGAAGATGTATTCGATCTCGGCTGCGGCGGGCTGCTCGTAGATGAACTCGCCCGCTTGCAGGACCGATAGCATCTGCTCCAGCTCGCCGCCGCTGGGCGAAGCCATTTGTCTGATCAGCGCGACAGACGACTCCCGCCCGATCACCGCCATGGTCTGCAATAATTCTTTTTGCTCAGCCCCCAGCCGGTCGATGCGTGAGGCCAATATGCCTTGCACCGTCGGGGGCAGCCGCAACTGCGAGAGTGGGCGATTCACGTTCACTGTCCCATTGCGCACCAGCACACCCTCATCAAACAGCGCCCGCACCATCTCCTCGATGAAGAAGGGGTTGCCCTCGCTGCGCCCAACAATCAGCCGCTTGAGCGGGTTGAGGTCGACACCATCGCCCAACAGCGCCGAAAGCATCTCCGCCGCGCTCTCCCGCCCGAGCGCATCCAGCCGCAACTGCACATAGTAGCTCTTGTTACCCCATTCATGGCGGTACTCGGGGCGGTAGTTCACCAGCAGCAGGATGCGCGCGTTGGCGATGGCATCGGCCAGGAGGTCGAGCAGCGCCTGGGTCTCGCCGTCGATCCAATGTAGATCCTCGAAGATGACAACTGTGGGTTGATTCAGACTTTCGCGCAGGATGATGCGCTTGATCGCGTCAAGCATGCGCCGGCGCTTGATCTGCGGGTCCATCTGGGCGTGCGGGTCAGGCCCCTCATGCAGTCCCATCAGGGTGTAAAGCAGCGGCAGGGTATCGTTGAGCACCGGGTCAAGCGCGCTCAGCCGCGTCTCGATCTTGCCGTGCCGCGCGGCCTTGTCGTCGGCGTCCTCGATGCCGAAATACCGGTAGAGCAGCTCCAGCACCGGCAGATAAGCGGAGGCCTTACCGTGCGACACCGAGTAGGCTTCGAGCGCCTTGCAGTCGCCGGGCAGCATCGCCTTGAACTCATAGACCAGCCGTGACTTGCCGGTTCCCGCCTCCGCCACCGCCGCGACAATCTGGCCGTGACCGCTCCGCACTAGCTCCAACGCGCGTTTCAGCTCGGCCACTTCGCGCTCCCGCCCGACGAACTTCGTCAGCCCGCGCCGCGCGGCCAATTGGAAATGGCCGCGCAATGCCCCGATGCCCACCACCTCGTAGACGCTGAGCGGCTCGCTCACGCCTTTGACTTCGGTCTTCCCGAGGTCGCGCAGTTCGAAGTAGCCCTCGACCAGACGGCGTGTTTCCTCGCTGACGACGATGCCGCCCGCCGGCGCCACGCCCTGTAGACGCGCCGCCAGGTTGGCCACATGGCCGACCGGCGTATATTCGATCCGCCCCCCGGTCTCAACCGTACGCATGACGACTTCACCGGTGTTGAGGCCGACACGCGCTTGCGGGGCGGGCTTGCCCTGCGCCGCCAGCCGCTCCGCGTGCTCCCGCAGTGCCTCCTGCATCCGCAGCGCCGCATAGAGCGCGCGCTGCGGATGGTCCTCGTAGGCCGTCGGCGCACCGAACAGCGCGAAGATGCCGTCGCCGGTCGACTGCACCACGTAGCCGTCGTAGCGGCGCACCGCATCGACCATGATTCTGAGCGCCGGGTCGACAATCGCGCGCGCATCCTCGGGGTCGAGGTCGCGCATCATTGCCGTCGAATCTTTGATGTCCGCGAACAGCGCGGTGACGGTCTTGCGCTCGCCCTCGATCGCTCGTGCCTCGGGATTATCAATGGTTGCACGAAGGCCGGGGGAGGTCGTGTCTGCTGCTGCCTTCGACGGCTGCCCCTCGGTCAGAGAGGTCGCGCATTGCGCGCAGAATCTGGCTTCAGGCGGATTTTCGAAGCCGCAGTTCTGACATAGGCGCTTGAGAGGGCTCGCGCACTGAATGCAGAACTTCGCGCCCTCATGATTTTTCGTGTTGCAGCCTGAGCAGCGCATCTACTCTCCCCCCTTGAAGAGCGAATGCGCCGTTTCTATCACGAAATGGTCCCGGCGTCTTGAAGGTGTTCGAGAACCTTGCGGGACCGGTGGAGAATCAGAACAGAGGATTGCCTAGGCTGCCCTTGCGACGACGTTGGAAAAGTGAGTTGGCTTCTTATCGGTGCGGAATTTTCGCCAACTGCTCCACCAAGTGCAACAGATTTTTGCGCATCGCGCACTCATTGGCCTCTGACTGCATCGCGATGCCCATTTTGAAACCAATGCTGGAGTCGCATTGCGAAACGGAGCTGTCCCTCCACACTTCGGTGCCTGATGCTGTTTCGATTAGCTTGTACCTGACGCCGATTGTCGCGGTGACCCACCCCCAACCGGTCGTGGACATCTGCTGAGAATAGACTGTTCCGTCGATCTCGTAGTCAGCGTTGCCCTCGGCGCTGACGCGTTTGAAGAGGCCCGACACTGCCAAGGTGTTCATCAGCGCGTCGCGAAAGGCCCCGTCCGTGATACGCGTCTGCGCAAGCGGCTCCTGCGCAAACGCTTGCGCCAACGTCGAACCAGGGCTTCCCACAGTCATTGCGACTACGCGCAGCGTCTTGGCGGCCGCTTTCGGCGCCACAATCTGTTCTTGTTGTGGAACCATGTTGGCGGCCTGCGGCGGGATAGTCGAGCACCCCGTGACACCAACCGCGTCAAATGCGATAAGCGCGGTAAAGCAAAAAGCACCAAGTCCGCACTTCCTCGTTTCGGCCATAACGGCTCAGGATCCCTTGATCTTGTTGTCGATGGCGGTCGCAACGTCGCTCGCTACGCTCTCCAGAATGGAACTGTAGGCCCCGACTCCGCCGAAGAGCCCTCCGGCGACCTGCTTGGTGGTCACCATGTCACCAACGGCTTTACCTGTCTTCTTGTCTACCAGGGTGGTCTTGACCGTAGCCTGCGTCGTACCCCATCCGGGCAGGAGCCAGCGTTGAAAGGCGTTCCCGGGCGCGTAACTTACAAAGCTGGACTCCACGATCAGAGCTTCAGGCGGAGACGCATTCGAGTCGCTAACGTCGTATCCCTTCGACATCAACGCAGATTTGAGATCCTCTGTGAAGACGCCCACAAAGTCAAAATCGAACTTCTGGCCGGTCTCGTTAGCGGCAGGTGCCACCGCAAGCGACTTATAGCCCGACAACGAGACTCCCGGCTCCGTCACGAGTTGCGGCTGCTCGGCGGCACATCCAGTGAGTGACAGCAACAATACCAGTGCAGTTACGGTGCTTCGCATACCCCCCAACGAAAAGACGACGCGACTGCCAGCGTGGGCTGAATTTAACCAGGACGCCTTCCTGTATCTCGAACTCTTCTACGTTACCGGAGATCTTGCACCGCAACCGTCGAGACATGGACAACGTGGATCCGTCGGCATGACGAAACTCTCCCTCTGTTCAAAGATGACGCGCACTGCTCCCAGAACTTCAATCCCGCCGGATTTTCCGCACCACAGTTGGGACAAATCATGTCACACACTCAGTTCATCGAGCAGCGCCTTGGCGTCTTTGAGGTCGGCGGTGTCGAGGCCCTCGGTGAACCATCCATAGATTTCGGCGAGCATCGCACGGGCCCCGTGGCGTCGGCCTTGCCTTGCGAGTAGCCGGGCGAGACTGTTCGTCGCTCTCAATTCGAAAAGCCTTGCGCCCTGGCGGCGGGCGACCCCGATGGCGGTGCGAAAACAGCTCTCGGCTTCCTCGACGTTGGACGAGTTTTGCATCAGCAGCAGTTCGCCGTTAAGTTGATACAACCGCGCTTCGAAAAGTCGCTGCCCACTCTTCTCTACTTCGGCGAGCCCATGAGACACTGCCTCAAGCCCCTCATCGGGACGCCCCCCTGCCAAGTAGCCTTCCGCCAGCATACCAAAGCCGTCGAGCCGAACGACTGGTGTGAAACGACGCATCTCACTGATGCCTTCCTGGGCTCGTCCCTGAACGGCCAACGCCCAGCCATGCACAAAAGCTCCAAGCATCAAATGCGCTGCCATACCGTATTCGGTGCCGATCGCAAGCTCTTCCTCGGCTCGCTCCAGGACCTTCGGCGCGTCGCCAAGTAGGCGATTGATCCAGTTGTCGGTTTGCAGCGCATGGGCGATGGCAGCGGGATCAGAGGATCGGCGGGCAGCGATCAACATGTCTTCGCTCCGATTGCGGGCCGTGTCTGGATAACCGAGGATGACCGAGATCACAATCGGGCTGGTAGCGCTCCACCTAGCCCGGTCCGCCTCCCAGAAGTTTCGATACGGGCCGGGGCCGAAGAGTTCAGACGACCGTTCATTATGCTCGCGCGATGCCGCGAACTCGCCGGAATAGAAGAGGACTGCGCCAAGTTGCATGTGAGCTGCTGCTAAAAGCCCAGCATCGTCTCCGTGCTCTGCCAAAGCGAGGGCCTGCTCAGCGACCTCCCTGACTGCCGCCGCTGTTGCGAAGTTGAGCATGACATTTGACAATGCCACCAGCGCGTCGGTCAGCTTGGCCTTATCGCCGAGCTTCTCGGCTAATTCCCTGGCTCGAAGAACCGCGGTCTCTCGCTCGGCCGAAGCCATCATCACAAAGGACAACCAACTCAGGGCCATCTGGAGGTCGAACTCTTCATGCGCGCGTGCGGCGTCGTCGGGCAGCTCCTTGAGTAGTTCGAGCCCCTTGGTCAGGAAGGCGAGTGCTTCCGAGTATGCGCTGCGCGCCGCTGCCTGGCGTCCGGCCCGACCAAGGAAGTGGACTGCCTTGCGCGTATTTGCGCTGCAACTGTAATGGTGGGCCAACTCGCCCAGGTGATCGTCGAGCCGGTCGGCATGCAGCGATTGGATCGTCATTGCCACGCGTTCGTGCAAGAGCTTGCGGCGCTCGATCAGCAACGAGTTGTAAGCGACCTCCTGCGTCAGCGCATGTTTGAAACTGTACTCGACCCCGCCCGCGGCGGGCTGTTCGTAGATGAACTCACCTGCTTGCAGGGCGGACAAGCCGGACTCCAACTCCCCGTCCGCCGGTGAAGCGACTTGCCTGATCAGAGCCAGCGGCGACTCTCTGCCCATAACGGCAAGGGTCTGGATCAACTCCTTGTGCTCGCGAGGCAGCCGGTCGATGCGCGATGCCAGGATGCCTTGCACCGTCGGCGGCAGCCGCAACTGCGAGAGCGAGCGCACGACCTTCACGGTGCCATTGCGGAGCAGCGCACCCTCGTCGAACAGCGCCTGCACCATCTCCTCGATGAAGAACGGATTGCCCTCGGTGCGCTCAATGACCATGCGTTTGAGTGGATCGAGTTCGACGCCGTCACCCACCAGCGTCGAGAGCATCTCCCCCGTGCTTTCCCGGCCCAGCGCATCCAGCCGCAACTGCGCGTAGTAGGACTTGTTGGTCCACGCGTGGCTGTACTCGGGTCGATAGTTCACCAATAAGAGCACGCGCGCATTGGTGATGCCGTCGGCTAAAAGGTCGAGCAGCGCCTGGGTCTCACCGTCTATCCAATGCAAGTCCTCGAAGATGACGACGGCGGGTTGATTCAGACTTTCGCGCAGGATGATGCGCTTGATCGCATCGAGCATACGCCGGCGCTTGATCTGAGGATCCATCTGCGCGAGCGGGTCAGGCTCATCATGCAGTCCCATCAGGGTGTGGAGCAGCGGCAGGGTATCGTTGAGCGCCGGGTCGAGCGCACTGATACGCGTCTTGATCTTCCCGCGCCGCGCGGCCTTGTCGTCGGCGCCCTCGATGTCGAAATACCGGTAGAGCAGTTCCAGCACCGGCAGATAAGCCGAGGCCTTGCCGTGCGACACCGGTCGATTGTACGATATAGCCGTCGTAGCGGCGCACTGCTTCGATCATGAGATGTAGCGCCGGGTCTATAATCGTGCGCGCTTCCTCA
>WNFD01005800.1_pt1 | contig 12339 bp, 17 predicted proteins | sample 5400491 | NCBI WGS metagenome assembly WNFD01 (sample SAMN13153343, study PRJNA577476) | soil metagenome | isolation source: 120 cm saprolite under Douglas fir tree site 2 hole 2 replicate 2 | place: USA:California | collected 2015-04-18 | reverse complement strand
GCGGATCCACGCTCCTATCAAGTCACGCCGGCCGGCCCATTTCGTCCGGCGGGCGGCAATTCGCGTGAAAGCCACGTCACGTCGACGAGCATGAACTCTATGAGCCAACCCGCCAGACGAAACCAAGCCTGACACTCAGGGCTAACTCTATCGAAGGTCCACTTGATGGAATCGCTCGACCCTGGCGCTGTAACGCCAGCGACGGCGCAGGCCCCCTGGGCTCGGGGTCTGGCTCACGTGCGCCAGGCGCGCCTCGATCTTGTCTTCGAGGACGTCGCCGACGTCGACCTCGAGGTTCGGCTGCTGGCCGGCGAAGCACCACGCCTCCTTGGTTTCGTGCGGCTTTCCGGCCTTCGGGTATGTGAGTGGGTCGCGCGCGCAAGGCCACGCGGCATCGAGGGCGACACGGCCCACGACACGATGATCCGGGTGATAGCGATAACCGACGTTGGGATCGAAAGTGAGCAGGACGTCGGGCTTGGTGGCCCGGATCTCGCGCACGAGCTCCTCTCGCAGCTCCAGGTCTTCGACCAGCTCTGCATCTGGATGACGCAGGAAGGCGACACGTTTCACGCCCATTACGTAGGCGGCCGCCTCCTGCTCGCGCTCGCGAAGGCGCGCCACCTTGGCGCGCGACCTGGATACATCTCGCGCTCCCTTGTCACCTGAGGTGGCGAGGACGAAGTCGACGATCACGCCACGAGCCGTCATCTTCAAGACGGTGCCGCCGCAATAGAACTCGATATCGTCGGGGTGCGCGACGACGCAGAGTGCGCGCTTGATCCGCCGATCGTCGGGCCCGGTGAAGAGCTTGCGTACAGCCACTACTTTCGTGTCCTAGCCTCATCGAGCAGCTCGTGTGCGCGCGCGAGCGCCTTGGCGGTGACTCCACCACTCATCATCCGGGCGAGCTCCGCCGCACGCTCGTCCTCGGAGCGCAGCTCGCGCACGGAGACGACGTTGCGCCCGTCGGCGCCCGGGGATTTCTCCACCAGCAGATGGTGGTCGGCAAACGATGCGATCTGAGCCAGATGCGTGACCACGAGCACCTGGCGCTTGATGCCGAGAGCTTTGAGGCGCAGGCCGACCTGGGTGGCAGCCTCGCCGCCGATGCCGGCATCGACCTCATCGAAGACCAGCGTGGGCATCCGATCGGCGTCGGCGCCGACCGTCTTGATCGCGAGCATCAATCGCGCCAGCTCGCCGCCCGAGGCCACGCGTGCCAGCGGCGCCAGCGGCTCGCCGGGGTTGGCCGAAAACATCATCTCCGCGAGCTCGGCCCCATCGGGTCCGATCTCAGCTCGCGGTCGGAGCTCGACTTCGAAGCGCGCGCCTTCCAGGCTCAGGCCCTGGAGCTCCGCGGCGACCGCTTTCTGCATGCGGCGCGCGCCCTCTGCGCGCGCTTTGGTCAAGCGGCCGGCTGCAGCCTCGAGGCGGGCACGAGCTTGATCCCGCTCCCGCTCGGCGGCGGCGACCGCGCCGTCCAGATCTTCGGTGGCGCCGACCTGCCGTTTCAGTCGCTCCTCCTCTGAGATGGCGGCTTCCAGGCTGCCGCCGTGCTTGCGTTTGATGGCGTCGAGCACCGCCAACCGGGTCTCGATCGCCTCGAGGCGACCAGGGTCGGAGTCGAGGGCCTCCGAGTAGCGGCGGAGCTCCGCGGCGACGTCTGCCACCTCCTCCGCCAAGGCCGCCAGCCGGGCCGCCTGCGGCGCCAGTCTCGGATCGAGGTCGGCCGCCGACCGCACCGCCACCGCAGCGCGCGCAATCCCGTCCTCGTGAAGTGCGTTCACCGATTCGTGCCCAAGCTCCGCCAGCCTCGCGGCGTGCCGGACCGCAGCGCGTTCGGCGGAGAGCTCCGCATCCTCGCCCGTGCGCAGGTTCGCGTTCTTCAGCTCTTCGAGCTGCCAGCGCAGGTACTCCTGCTCTCGGTGGCCGCGTGACCGCATGATCTCGAGCTCCGACAGCGCGCTCGTGGCGGCGGCCCAGGCCGCATGCGCCGCCCCGACCGCCACGCTCATCTCGCGACAGCCGGCATATCCGTCCAGCAGGTCGGTCTGCGTTTCGGTGTCGAGCAAGGCATGGTGCTCGTGCTGTCCGTGGACGGCGACCAGGTTGCGACCGAGCTCGCGAAGCTGCACCGGGCTGGCGCTGCGTCCGTCAATCCGGGCGCCGCCGCGCTTTCCGAGCTCACGCTCGAGGACCAGGGCCGAACCTCCGGAGTCAAACACGCTCTCGACCGTCGCGCGCTGCGCGCCGTGCCTGACCTGGTCGGCGCCGCCGCGCGCGCCGAGCGTGAGGCCAAGCGCATCGACGATGAGCGACTTGCCGCTGCCGGTCTCACCGGTGAGAAGGTTGAGGCCGGGCCCAAAGCGAACAAGGGACTCGGCGACCAGCGCTAGATCACGAACTTTGAGTTCTTTGAGCAAACTATTTCATGGGGACCAGGGGCCGGCCCCAACCGAGCTTCTCGGCGAGGCGCCGGTAGAAGCTCTCAGGCGGGCTGAACCGCACGACCTTGAGCGAACTCGGATGGGAGCCGCACCTCAGCCTGTCTCCGGCCTGGACCGCGCGACCCCGGCGACCACCGTCGATGCGCAGCTCCGCCGGCCCGCGAACGACGGCGAGGGTGATGTCCTGGCCGGGAGGAAACACGATCGGCCGCACGGTGAGCGCGAAGGGGTTCATGGGCACGAGCACGAGGTCGCGCAGCGTCGGTTCGAGGATCGGCCCGCCGCTCGCTAACGCGTACGCGGTGGACCCGGTGGCCGTCGCCACCATCACCCCGTCGGCGTCTATGACCCCGACCGCCTGGCCGCCCACGTCGATCTCCACCCTCAACATCCGCGCCTCGCCCGCGCGGTTGATGACCGCCTCGTTGAGCCCGATCGCGCGCGCGATGTTCTTTCCGTCTCGGGTCAGGGTTGCCTGCAGCACGTTGCGCTCTTCGATTCGGTAGTCGCCGTTGAAGAATCGCTTCAGGCCTGCGTCGAGCTCGTGCGCGTCGAGCTCCGTCAAGAAACCCAAGCGGCCGAGGTTGACGCCGAGAAGAGGGATGCCGCGCGGCGCGGCGAGGCGCGCGCCGGCGAGAAACGTACCGTCGCCGCCGAGGGTGATGATCAGGGTCGTGCCTTTGAGCCGGCCGGTGATCGCGCTCACGGGGCCGTCGCGATCGGCCTGCCAGGCCTCGCCTTTGTTCGCCTTGATCGTTTTGAACGCACTCGCGATCACGGACTTCTCTGCGCGCGGCGCGCGGATGATGCAGACCCTCATGCCGGGACGAGGTGCAGGAAGATCTCCTGGTTGCCTTCCGCGCCGGTCAGCTCGGAGGGAGCCTCGGCACGAACTTCGTACCCGTTGGCGGCGCACCACTCGCGCAGCCGGCGCAGGGCGGCCTCAACCGCCACGCGATCACGCACGACGCCCCCCTTCCCCACCTCGGCCCGCCCGACCTGGAACTGAGGCTTGAAGAGGGCCACGACTTCCGCCTCCGGCCCGGCCCGTCGCAGGGCGGGCAGCACCTTCTCCAGCCCTATGAAAGAGACATCGACGACGATGAGCGACACCGGCTCCGGGAACGACTCCAGCTCGCGGGCGTTGACCCGCTCGACCACCACCACGCGCGGGTCCGACCGCAGCCGCCAGTGCAGAAGGCCGCGTCCGACGTCGATGGCGTACACCCGCGCCGCGCCGCGACGGAGCAGCACGTCTGTGAAACCGCCGGTGGACGCTCCGATGTCTACGCACACCCGGCCTGAGGGATCGACCCCGAAGGTTTCGAGCGCCGGCGCGAGCTTGAGCGCGCCGCGGCTGGCGTAGTCGGGTGCTGACTCGACGGAGATTGCAGCATCCTCGCTCACCGAGCGGTCTGGCTTTCGGATCGTCTCACCGGCGACCCGCACCTTGCCCGCGAGGATCAAGGCTTGAGCCCGCTCGCGCGACTCCGCCAGGCCGCTTTTCGCTACCAGCACATCTAGCCGAGGCACTTAGTGGCGCACCCGGGAAAGCGCTCGACAATGCATCGGCCTAGTCGGCCGGGCGCCTTCGGCGCTGATGCCTGCGTCGCCTCCTGTGCGCGCTCGGTCACGCATCTGCGCGATGCGCTCCCTCGCGTGCTCGTCGTCTCCTTGGCACCGGCCGCCGATGCCGCGCCTTGTCGAGCTGATTCCCAGGCGCGCCACTAGAGGATGAGTCCCACGCCGATGCCGATGGCGGCGCCCACGAGCACCTCGAAAGGAGTGTGGCCGAGCAGCTCCCTCAGCACCGGCTCCTGGACGCCGCGCATATGGACCAGGTCCTCGACCAGGCGGTTCAACACCGCTGCCTGGCGCCCGGCGGCGCGGCGGAGACCGGCGGCGTCGTACATGACCACGAACGAGAAGATAAGGGCGATCGCGAATTGAGGGGAAGTGACGCCGGCATATTTACCGATGGCGGTCGCCAGCCCCGCAACGATCGCGCTGTGGCTGCTCGGCATCCCACCCGTTTCGGCGAGCACGCGCAGGTTCAGCCGGTGCTGCCGCACCGAGGTCAGCGTCACCTTGGCGACCTGGCAGATCGTCCAGGCCACGATCGGGGCTAGAAGGTATTTCAACCCCGCAATTGTGCGGAGAGTGCATCCGCCCTGGCTTTCAGCGACTCCAGGCGAGCTTCGGCCTCTGCCAGGAGCCGGGCAGCTCGTTCATGGGCGGCGACGAGCTCGTCGAGCGGGGCGGTACCCTCGGCCAGCCGTCCGATGGTTTGCTCGAGGCTCGACAGCAGCTCTTCGAAGGTGGGCTGAGGCTGAGTGCTCAAGTCACGGTCGCGGCGACGCGACCCAGGACGCCGTTGACGAAGCGCCCGGCCTCGTCGCCCGAGAAGGTCTTGGCGAGCTCGATCGATTCGTTGATGGCGGCTTTGGTCGGTACGCGGCGGTCGATGGTGATCTCGTAAACGGCGATGCGAAGCACGATGCGGTCCACCTTGGCCATCTGGTCGAGCTTCCAGTTGTCGGAGGCCTCGCTAAGGACAGCGTCCAATTTCTCCCGGTTGGCGATGACCCCGCGCACCAGCTGGCCGGCAAAGGCCGTGACGTCGGCGGTCGCCGCGCCCTCACCCGCGTGATAGAGCAGGACCTCCTCGGGATCGTCATCCGAAGCCTCGAGCTGGAACAGGACCTTGAGCGCCAGCTCCCTGGCCTGGTGCCGCTTCCCCACTGGCTGACCTGTTAGTTCGAGAAGGCGATGCTGGAGACGAAGACGTTGACCTCGCCCACCTCGAGCCCAAGCATTCGCTCGGTCGCCTCTACCACGTTGCCCTGGACCGCGCTCGCCACATCAGCCAGCTTCGCATCGGAGTCGACGGTGATGAACACCTCGAGGTGGATGGACCGATCGGCTTCGACTATCACGCGCACGCCTCGATGGGCGGTCTGCCGGCGGACCCAGTCACCAAAGTGGCGCGCCGAGTGCTCGTCCATGCCTGAGACGCCTTCCATCTCGCAGGCGGCCAGCGCCGCGATGCTGGCGATGACCTCGTTGGCCACCCGCACCGCACCCAGGCTCCCGTTGCTACCCATTGGGGCCGATGCTACGCCCTCGCGCCCTACGCCCGTTCCATATATGTCTGGGAACGCGTGTCGACGCGGATGACGTCACCGGTCTGGATGAAGAGCGGCACCTGGATCACCGCTCCCGTCTCTAGCGTGGCCGGCTTGGTGCCGCCGGACACCGTGTCGCCGCGAAACCCCGGGTCTGTTTTGACGACCTTCAGCTCGACGTTGATCGGCAGCTCGACCCCGATGAGCTTGCCCTGGTACCTCAGCAAGTGCGCGATGCTGCCTTCTTTCAGCAAAGGCAGAACGGACTCCAGCATGTCCTCGTCGACAGGCACCTGGTCGTAGGTGCGCGTGTCCATGAAGTGGTGGTGGGTGCCGTCCGAATAGAGGTATGTCGCCTCCGACTTGTCGATGCGGACCGTCGGAAATTTGTCGCCGCTGCGAAAGCTCTGCTCAAAGATCGACCCCGTCAACAGGTTGCGCAGCTTGGCCTTGATGACCGCGCCCGCCCTGGCCAGCTTGATGTGCTCGACGCTGACGACCTCCAGCAGCTGCCCGTCCATCTCGAACATGGCCCCGTTGCGAAAGTCGCTGGTCGAGATCATTCGGGCTGCTCGGCCAGGTACTCGAGCGCGAGCAGGTAGCCGGTGAACCCAAGACCGGCGATCACGCCGCGCGCCGCGCGCGCTGTCACCATTTTCGAGCGGAATTCCTCGCGCGCATGAACGTTGGAGATGTGCACCTCCACCGTCGGAACGGCGAGCGCCTGCAGGCAGTCGAAAAGGGCCAGCGAGTAATGCGCGAACGAGGCCGGGTTGATGATGATGCCCGCCGACTCTGGAGCTTCCTTCTGCAAGAAGTCGATGATCTCGCCCTCTCCATTGCCCTGAAAGAAGTCAACCTGGACCTTCAGCTCTCCCGCCTTGGCGCGGATCGCGTCCATCAGATCGGCCAACGACTGGGTCCCGTAGATGTGGGGCTCGCGCTTGCCGAGCAGGTTCAGGTTGGGGCCGTTGACGACGAGGAACCGTTTCATGCGAGCGCCTTGCGCACTAACCTGCGGACCACCCCGGCCGGCACTATGTGCCCCGGCTCGGCGTGGCCGAGGCGTCTTGGCATGACCCAGGCCACCCGGCCGCGTCGTGCCTTCTTGTCGTGCTCGATGGCGGCCAGGACGCGGGCGGGATCGACAGCCGGCGACCGATCGGGCAATCCGTACTCGGTCAGCAGCTCATCCTGCGCCTCGACCAGGCGCGGTCCGCAGAGCTCCAGCGATAGGGCGATCTTCGCGGCCACACGCATGCCAAAAGCCACCGCCCGGCCGTGGGAAACGCGAAAGCGGCTGGCGGCCTCGAGTGCGTGACCGGCTGTATGGCCGTAGTTGAGGATTGCGCGCGGGCCGCGCTCGCGTTCGTCTCTCGCGACTACCAGAGCCTTGGCGGTGACGCAGCGAAAGACGACCCGCTCGAGGGCGCGACGGTCTCGCGCCAGCAGCCGCTCACGTTCCTTCTGCAGGAGCTCGAAGATGCCTCGGTCCATCGCGACGCCGTACTTTACAACCTCGGCAAACGCGTCCCGATAGCTCACCGGCGGCAACGTTTCGAGACAGGCCATGTCGGCCACGACCGCCGACGGCGGCCAGAAAGTCCCGATTGCATTTTTGGATCGCACCCCGTTCACGCCCGTCTTGCCTCCGACGCTCGAATCGACCATCGCGAGCAAAGTCGTCGGCACGGCGAGCAGGCGAACGCCGCGCAGCCAGACCGACGCGGCGAATCCCGCCAGGTCGCCCACGGTGCCACCACCCACCGCGACCACCAGGCCGGACCGGTCGATCTTCTGTCTTTCGAAGAAAGCGAGGACGTCGTGCAGCGCGGTCATAGACTTCGAACGCTCGCCTGCGGGCACCACGTAAATCGAAGGCCTCACACCTGAGGGCTTGATGGCCTTGGCGACCTTGTGAGCCCACGGCCGCACATTGGAGTCGGTGACGATCACCGCCGACGATGGGTCCAGCCGGCGGACGAGGTTGCGCAACTCGCGGTGGACCTCGCTGCCGATAACCACGGGGTAACTCCCCCGCGCCGCATCGACGATCAGGCGGACCAAAGTTTCATGACCTCGGTCGCCACCGCGTCCAGCGGAGCGTCGGCGTTCACGCGATGCGACGCCTCCTCATAGCGTGGACGGCGCCGTTCCAGCAACGCCTCGATCTCATCGCGGGGATGGCCGAAAAACAGGGGCCGATTCGCCTGGTGGCCGATCCGCCCCCAGATCGTCGCGAAGGATGCTTCGAGGTAAACGGTGGTGGCCTCCTCGCGGATCAGCTTCCAGTTGGCGTCGTCAACCGTCGCTCCGCCGCCAAGCGCGACGACGGTGTCGGGCTGGAGCGCCTTGGGCAGCAGCCTCGATTCGATGGTGCGAAAAACGGCCTCGCTGTGGATCGCGAAGATGTCGGAAACCGCCATGCCGGCCTGGTCTTCGACCATCAGGTCGAGGTCGCGGAAGGCTGATCCCGAACGCTGCGCGACCAGGCCGCCGACGACCGTCTTGCCCGAACCCATGAACCCGATGAGCGCGAGTGGCTTCCGGATCGGCTACACGCCGCTTGGGTTCGCCGGTGCGGGCGCGCCCGTGGCGCCGCCACGACGCCGCTCGGACAGCATGAAGACCTGGTCGCGGAACGCGCCCGGGTTGGGCAGATGGTCGAGCACCTCAGCCCCCTGCGCGCCGGCGGCATCGACCTCGACCCGTCCATAGCCGAGCATGCGCCCGAAGAGCGTCTGGTTTGTCGTGCAGTCCTGGATCCGGTCGATCGGGATGGTCTTCGAGGACCGGCTGAAGACACCTGTCTCGATATTGATGCGCTGGTCGGTGAGGGTGTAGGAGGTCGCCTGCCAGCGGATCCACACCACGATCAGCCACAGCCCGGCGATCGCAGCCAGAACCAGCGTTGCGACGATCTTTGCATTTCGGCGGAACCAATCCGCATGGAAAAAGACGTCGATCAGCGCCATCAAGATCAGCAAGGCGATCGGAAAAACGAGGCTCTTCACGACCACGATCCAGTGGGGGTGGGCCTTGAGCACGAGATTCTCGCCAGGAAGCAGCTCAGACGGCATGAGGCGCCTACCCTATCGCATTTCGAAGAGGAGGATCAGCGCGCCGACCGCCAGGTATGGACCGTATGCGATCGTCCCCTTCAACGACCGCTTCCAGATCACATAGGCGATCGAGACCACGCCGGCCAGGAACACGCCGTAGAAAAGGGCCGTCACCGTGTGCGGCCACCCCAGCAGCAGGCCGATGAACACAGCGAGCTTGACGTCTCCGAAACCCATCGCCTCGGCCTTGAAGATGAGCGCGCCAAGCAGGGCGATGAGCACGAAAAGGAGGCCGGCGCCGAGGCCGGTCGCCACGCCGGCCCACCACGGGTGGTTGAAGATGCTCACGGCCAGGGCGAGCCCCATCGCCGGGAACATCACCCGGTCGAGGATGAGCCGGTGCTCGAGGTCGAAGAAGACCACCTGCACCAGGACCAGCCCGAAGACGCAATGCAGAAGCAGCAACCAGGTCGCGCCGAGCTCGTAGCCGAAAGCCCCGAAGACGAGCGCCGATGCGATCGGAGGTCCCCATACCTGCCAGGCCTGGTGGCCCGGCTCGAGGCCCTCCAGATTCGCGAGCCGGACAGAGCCCCAGCGCACCAGCCAGCCGCACACTGCTCCGACGGCTGCTGCAGCGGCGGCGATAAGCAGGTGGCTCATTGCGGGAGAGTTTGGCGCATGGCCTCGAGTGGAGCGGGCTTTCCGGTCCAGATCTCGAAGGAGCGCGCGCCCTGGGCGAGGAGAATTGCCCACCCGTCGGCAACGCGCAGGCCCAGCGATCGGGCCTTACGGACCAGGGGCGTGCCGCCCCGCACGTAAACGAGGTCGATCACAGCGCCACCGCGCGGGAGGGCGTTGGGCCGAAGCGGCATCTCCTCTCGCCTGCCCAATGGAGTCGCGTTCAGCAGGAGATCGGCAGACCGCGCCGACCGCGGCCACGACGGATCGGTCCACGCGACCACCCGCCCGGGCAGGTCGAGCTCGTCTGGTCGCCTCGCCACGAAGGTCAGATGCGCGCCTTCGAGGGCGATGGCCGCCGCGCGGGCTGATCCTCCGGCCCCCAGGATCACCACGTCGGCTCCCCGAGGCTCGAGCCCGATCTCCGCAATTGCCGACCGGATGCCTGCCACGTCGGTGTTCGACCCCGTCAACCGGGCCCCCTCCCTCGCGATGGTGTTGACGGCGCCGGCGCGCAGGGCTTCCGGGTCAATCGTGTCCAGGCGCTCCATCACCGCACGCTTGTACGGAATCGTCACGTTGGCCCCACCCACGTCTGGCGAGCGCAGACTGCGCATGGCGTCGGGCAGCTGGCCCGGCGGGACGTCGAGCAGCTCGTAGGTCCAGTCGAGTCCCAGCGCCGCAAACGCCGCGTTGTGCATGGCGGGACTCGCTGAGTAGGAGATTCCTTGGCCGAGTAAATAGACCTTCAGCAGCTCATGCCGTGCTGCTGCAGTTCGCGGCAGAAGTCGTTCTGGTTCGTCTCGAAGTGCGTGACCCCGTCTGGGTCGGTGAAGTAGTAGAGGTAACCGGTCTGGGGCGGATTGATGCACGCCAGCAGAGCCGCCTTGCCAGGGTTGCTGATCGGTCCCGGCGGGAGTCCCGTATGCGTCCGCGTGTTGAACGGGGTGTTGAGTTGCAGCTCCGGAAACGTCGGCTCAGGCGTGAGCCTGCCGAGCGCATACAGGAGCGTAGCGTCCACACCAAGCGGTATGCCGGCCTTCAACCGGTTGTAGTAAACGCTGCAGACATTGCCGCGATCGGCGTCCTTGTTGGCCTCTCGTTCGACCATGGATGCAAGGATCACGATCGCCTCCACGCTCTCCGCCGGCCGGGTCGCCGTCGCCTGAGCGACCTGTCCGCGTAGGTCGAGCGAGAACACGGTTCCGAACTGGTCGAGCTGCTTCTTCACGAGCTGCGTGACTCCTCCGGTGCGGTCGATGGAGTACGTGTCCGGGAAGAGATAGCCCTCCAGGGGCGGGTCGGCGTTGGTCGGGCGTGACGCGAGGAAGGGATAGGCCGCAGTCAGAGCGGGGTCTCTGGCTGCCGTGAGGTACTCGGCAGCGCTCCCAAGACCCGATTTCTCCACGTCCTTGGCCTGGAACTTGAGGGGGAAGCCCTCCCGAATGGTGACCAGGACCTGGTCAGCCGTTGCTTGCTCGAGCCTGTCGACGATCTGCACCAGGTTCATGTTGCGGTTGAGCAGAAAGGTGCCGGCCTCGAACTTCGGACCTGCGTTGGTAATCCGGACGTACAGGTCGAATGCATTGCGATCGCGAATGAGGTGCTGGGTGTAAAGGTCATCGCCGATCTGGCTGGCCAGCTCGCCCCGGTCGACGTGGAAGACGATCGGTTGGCTCGTCGTCGAGGGCGCCGTGTTCACGCCGTAGTTCCACCAGTCGAGCCCGCGCGACGTCCCGAAGCCGAGCACGGCGATGACGACCACGACCGTCGCCAGCCGCCTCATTCGACCTCATCCCCTTCGAGCGCGGCGATCACCCGCCCGAACTCCTCGCCTTCGACGGTCTCGAGCCCGCCGCCCGCCTCGCGCAAAAGCAGGACCTGCGAAGGGTCGTCGACGTTCTCGACGAGGTAGTAGACGCCACCCTCGTGGTCGAACGCGTCGTGGAGCTGAAACTGCCGCTCGCGGCCGGCCTCATCGATCAGCGTTATGTGCTGTGGGTGTTCTGCGTCTTCAGCCACGCTTCTGTCTCCGGCGGTGGTCGAGGTGGCCTTGCAGCAACATCGTAGCCGCCACACGATCGATGTCTTGCCGCCGCTGCTCACGGCTCACCCCGCCCTCAATCAATGCACGTTCTGCAGCTCTGGTCGTGAGGCGCTCGTCCACGAGCTCGACGGGCAGGCCGGATTCGTGGCGGATCGCCGAGGCGAGCCTCCGTGCCGCCGCGGCTTCGGGACCGTGGGTGGCGTCGAGGCGCAATGGCAGCCCGACGATGATCCTGGCGACCTCGTGGCTGCGCGCGATGTCCGCCAACCGCCTGGCCAGGCTTGCTTCGGGCTCGGCGGGCACCGTAGCGAGGGCCTGGGCGATGGTTTCGGTCGGGTCGCTCAGGGCGAGGCCGACACGCTTCGACCCGGGATCGACCGCAAGGATTCTCACTGACCCGCCTGCCCGCGCTACGGAGATGGCTTCGGCGTCGGTGAAGGGCTAGGGGTCCCCGTCGATGGCGGCGCCACTCCCTGCTCGACCACGTAGTGGATCGCAATGCGTTTTGAGAGCACGGGCATCAACGGCAGCGTCATCGGCAGCTCTTTGATGGTCACGTCCTTGACGCCGAGCGACTGGAGATAGATCTTGGCGGCCGTCACGGGCCTGCCGACGATCTGAGCGCGGACCTTGGCCTCGTCGAGCTTGGCCGCGATGTAGGCGGTCGCGCTGCCGACAAACGTCAGGTTGCCGCCCTTGCTCGCGCTCAGGAGTCGATACGTGGTCTGGATCCCGCTCTCGGTCAGCAGCTGCTGGTCGTTGGGCACCCGTTGCGTAAGGTAGGTCTGAAACGCCTTGGTGACGTCGGAGTCGAAGTAGTAGTCGCCTTCGCCGACGACGGTCATCGTTCCGCTGAAGCTCGGGACGGTGTCATTGGGCTGGTGGTCGGTGTTGAACTGGGGTGCGTTGTAGACGATGTTCTCGCTGAGCTTTTCACCCGTCAGGACACCGGCTGCGAGCTGCTGGGCGATCGCCTG
>WNFD01005799.1_pt1 | contig 12340 bp, 11 predicted proteins | sample 5400491 | NCBI WGS metagenome assembly WNFD01 (sample SAMN13153343, study PRJNA577476) | soil metagenome | isolation source: 120 cm saprolite under Douglas fir tree site 2 hole 2 replicate 2 | place: USA:California | collected 2015-04-18 | reverse complement strand
CGCGAAGCCGCGGAAAAGGGCAAGATGTATTCCAGCGGGCCCACGGCCCAACACCCCCATATCGACAACGTCTATTGCATTGGCTGCTCGATTTGTACGCACGTTTGCCCGGAGGGAGACGTTCTTGCCATGCTGGGCGGCAAGGCGGTGATCGTTAACGGACACAAGTGTATCGGCCATGCCCTGTGCGCCGAGGCCTGCCCTGTCGGCGCGATTACAATGGTAATGGCCAGCGCGAGCACGGGCGCGGATATGCCCTCGCTGACGCCCGAGTATGAGACGAACGTCCAGAATATGTTTATCGTCGGTGAGCTCGGTGGCTTGGCCCTGATCAAGAATGCCATCAACCAGGGCCGCGATTGCGTCGATACCATCACGAATAGAGTCAAAGCGATGGGGGCTGCCCGATCCGTGCCAGGCGTTTGCGATGTGTTGGTGGTGGGAGCAGGGCCTGGCGGAATCAGCGCGTCGTTGCGCGCCATCGAGAACAAGCTTAGCTATATAACCGTGGAGCAGGATGAGATTGGAGGCACAGTCGCAAAGTATCCTCGCCAGAAACTGGTGATGACCAGCCCTGTAAACTTTCCCATGTACGGTAAATTCAAGAAAATGCAACTCTCCAAGGAAGAACTGCTTGCTTTCTGGGACAAGCTTCGGGAGCGGACGGATTTCAAAGTGCATGCCAGCGAGAAAGTGGAGGACATTCAGAAAGGGCCGGATCGCATCTTCACTGTAACAACGGCGAAAGGCCAATACCGCTCACACGCAGTGGTCCTTGCGCTCGGCCGCGCCGGCACTCCGCGGAAACTCGGAGTCAAAGGAGAAGAGTTGCCGAAGGTGATGTACAGGCTGATTGAGGCGGACCATTATATAAACAAGAAGATCCTTGTTGTGGGCGGAGGCGACAGTGCCGTCGAAGCGGCCATGGGGCTTTCGCAACAAACAGGCAACACGGTTACGCTCTCGTATCGCCAAGACCGCTTTGCCCGGATCAAGGAACGAAACACGAAGCACATCGAAGAGAGCATGCGCACGGGAAAAGTCAGAGTATTGTTCAATTCCATTCCCGTCGAGTTCAAACCGAATTCCGTTCTCATCAACGTGAAGGACACCTTGCAGGAGATTCCCAACGATTATGTCTGGATCTTTGCCGGTGGCACTCCTCCAAATGCGTTTCTCAAGAAAGTTGGCATCGAGTTCGGAACGCGTGACGTGACGCTAGAGGCCAGCAAAGAAGCGAGGGAGGTTGCCGCCTCCAAGAAAGTGCTCGTCGAAGCCTAGCAAGCGGGCATATCATAAACACCATGAAGCAGGTTGCATCGTAAGTGATGAGGTCAAGATGAAGCGCACATTTTCAATCCTATTATCGCTTTCGCTTGTGATGCTTCTGGCTGGGTGCAAGAAGAGTGCCGCCAGCACCGATAATGAAATCCGCATTGCCATCGAAGCGCACTTGGCGCACAAGGGAACACTGAACCTACAGGCCTTCGATACAGTCGTTAAGCAAGTCACAATTCAGGGCGATCGCGCGCAGGCTCAGGTTGAATTCCACGTGAAGAATGGTCCGGGGATGATGCAGTTGACATATGCGCTCCAGAAGACCGGAGGAACCTGGGCGGTTGTCGAATCCAATCCCGTCAACGCAGATTTCTCTCATCCATCGCTCGACTCATCGCAATCTCCCACAATGGGCGCGCCAGCCGGATCGGATCCCGTCGTGTCCGACGCGGTGAGAAATTTTAAAATGGGGGGAGCTCCAGCGTCCCCGAACCTCCCGCCGGGACACCCTCCCGTGACAGGCAACCCGCAGTCAGCTCCACGCTAGCCTGATTCTACCCACGTACGGCGCGCAGGCCGCATTCGATAGATGATCAGGGGTTCAAGTATCGCGCACACTCGACCGCACAGCCGGGGTGGCTGTCCCCACATGTGTCAGCGCGCGCGAATGATTTCGCTCAACACATCGGGCTTCGACGCGTCGCGCATCAGGTGTGGATACTTCTCTCCGCCATGGTAATCAAGACTGAAAGTCCGGAAATAGTCCGTGTTCTCGACCAACAATTGCAAGGGTTGCGAACTGTTCTTGCCCGCGAGGAGTGCTTCGCGGAAAACCTGGGGCGTAAAGCGGCGTCCGTTGACGGCGACCAGCTTCATGCCAGGGCCAATCCCGGCGCGAGCGGCGTCCATGCCTTCGATCGTATCCACGATTTCGCCGTCGTAGTGACAACTGTCATTGCCCGTGGACGCCAGACAGTCCGCGTCTACAATCATTCCAATCGAGAAGGATGCATTGATCACGGTGCGGGTGTCCTCCCAGGCTTTCATCATCTCCGAGCGGCTCTCATCGTAGGTGAGCTTCCACCCGCTGCGTTCGATGCCGTCGAGTGGAGCGTTCGGGCCGTGACTCGTAAGCCGCTCCGTCCAGAAACCTCGCCAGTCATAGGGGGCCACCTGATTTAACGCGCTCACAACGTCGTCGAAGGTGTAGGTTTTCACGGCAGGCGCGGTGCTGGGAGGCCCGTGGAAGATGCGGCAGAAATCATCGAGAGATTTGTCGCCCTTGCTTTGGCTGCGAATGATCGAATCCACCCACAACCAGTTCAACTCATCTTCATCGTAGAAATCAACATCGCGCCGATACGAGTCCCACGCTTTAGGAGAGTAGTAGAGCTGAGCCGCGGCGTCCGCCGTGTCCTGCAGGTTGCGCCATGATCTTCCCGGACGGTGATCGAGCTGCGCCGCGACCCGCGCCAATTCCTCGCGAAACTGCTCGGGGGTCCAGAGACCGCTGCGAGCAGGAAGAATCTCGCCCAAATAGTCAGTCAGTCCTTCGTACACCCAGAGAAGATCGTCCTGCATAGGTTGCTGATAGTCGGAAGTGGTTAGATCGGCGGGACGGCGGAATTTCCCGTTCCACGAGTGCACGTACTCGTGGGGTAGAAGGGGAGCACGTGCAACTCTTAGTTCGGGGTCGATCAGAGCACGTTCCGCGATGCGGCTATCGTTTGATTCATGGTGTTCCAGCCCGAAGTGGGCCACGTGACCGCTCAAGCTGAACAAGAAGTGGTAGTCGCGGTAATGCGTCGCGCCAAATAGCAGCCCTGCCTGCTTCACCAGGTTGCGGTAGTGGTCCCACACTTCCGGTGGGGGCTCGAGCGCGGTGGGACTATCCGCTGCGATATCCATCTCAACCGGAGGATTCTGTCCCGTGTTGAGCGGAACAATTTTCAGATATTCGCCGGTAATGACAGGCGAATCCACCAGCGTGTAGAGCGAGACCGGGCTGAAATGAATTTCCTCTCCGGATTGTGAGGACACCGGCAAGGGAGTGCCAAACTTCCATCCCGAAGGGAGTTTCACGGAGGCCGAGTAGGTGAGCTGATCGGCGGTCCAGCCTTTGGGATACAGCAGGACCTGATTCCAACTTATGACGGCGAGTTTCGCGGTCGCCGAAGCCCCAGAGGAAAAGAGAGCCTGGTCCGCACCGGTCGGGGAGAGAAAGTCGAGGGCCGCATGCACTTCCTGAACACCGGCAGGGACTTCGACCAGAATCGTCCAGTTGTCGTCCAGCGCGCGGCGCCATTTGAGGGGCTGGCCGTTTCCTGTGAACTTCAGGCCTGCCAAATCAATCACCGGCCCGCTGGGCGCGTGTTCGCCGGGAATCCACTTGGGGTAATACAGGGTCAGAGTGCCCGGAGCCGCAGGTATCGTAAGCTGTGCATGAAAGATTTTTCGCGGAGCGTCGGAGGCATCGAGCGCAATGCTGATGCGCGGCGCGTCCGCCGCGCGCAACGGGACGGACATCATTGAAACCACGACGGTCAAGAAAAGAGCACAGCGCGAAGCCCTCATGATCCCTCCTTGCGCAACCGTTTGAATTTTGAATATAGCAGCGGGACGGTTGCTTAGTCACGCCGCAAAATTTTCCTGTCATGATCTCGACTCATGCCGTTTATGAATTGGAAGTTCATACTGGCCGCGGATTCCGCGGTAAATTTGGCTTGATTCCAAACTGTTTGGAGCCCCAGTCGCAAAGGTCTTCCAGCAGCGGAATTAATGTTTGGCCGGAGCGGCTGAGCGAATAGGTGACCTTCGGCGGAGAGGAGTGCACCGCAATTCTTTTGACGACACCATCCTTCTCCAATTCACGGAGCTGCGCGGTGAGAACCTTTTCGCTGACGCCTGGCAGAAGATCGCGAAGCTCGGCGAAGCGTCGCGAGCCGAAGGAAAGATGCCAAACGGCCTGAACCTTCCACTTGCCACTCAGGACGTTTATGGTCGCCTGAACCGGACAGCCGTTGTGAGCCTTCATGCAGGTCCCCGGACTTACAAAATTGTGCGTACTTCCCCGCGGTACAGGGCTGTTATACCATGACTCGAAAACATTCGGCCCGCACGAATCAGGCTGAATTCCGCCCGGCGTCGCGAGCTGCTTGATGGGGAGGCGAAATGATTCTCATAACTGGCGCGAGCGGGAGTGTCGGCAAGGCGGTCTTGCAGGAGGCGAGCCGAAAGGGGTCAAAGTTTCGCGCCATGTTCCGGTCGAAGCAGGAGGCCGCAAAAGCGCCCGCGGGATGCGAGACCGTGCTGGGGGATTATTCGGACAAGCAGAGTCTCCGGAACGCTTTGGAAGGAGTAACTTCGATCTATGTTGTGTGTTCTCCGATTCCTCAACTTGTTGAGCTTGAGGGCAATGTGCTGGGTGTCTGTAAAGAATCCGGCGTAGAGCACGTGGTCCTTAATTCGGCGCTTGGGGCGGGAGACTTCCCAAAATCTTTTCCGAGCTGGCACCGCAAAGTCGAAGATAAGCTCAAGGCGACAGGTATGAGCTACACGATCCTGCGGCCTAACGGATTTTTGCAGAACATTGTTGCCTTCAATGCTCCCAGCATTCGCGCGCAGGGCGCGTTTTACGCAGCGATGGGTGATGCCAAGGTCAGCTATCTGGACATCGGTGACATCGCCGTCGTCGCCGTCAAGGCGCTTCAGGGAGGTGCGCACTCCGGAAAAACCTATGAATTGAACGGGCCGGAAGCCATCTCGAACCACGAGCTTGCGAAGCGAATTTCCAGGATCACCGGCCGCGCTGTGAATTACGTGGACATTCCCGAAACCGCGCAGCGCGAAGCCATGCTCGCCCTCGGTATGCCGGAGTGGCAGGTGACAGCGCTCTTGGAGCTTCAGCAGTATTACAAGCAAGGTGGCGGCGCGAAAACGGATGGCCTGCTACAGTCCTTGATCGAACGCCCTCCCGCGTCGCTCGATCAATATCTCACGGTGAATGCCGCGGAATTTCGAGATCAGGCCGCGTCTGCCTGAAGAGTGTGTGTTGAAACTCATGCGTGAAATGCTCTTGTTGCGTCGGCCTTTAGGCGGACACTGTGGATGCAAGCACATGCCCGCCTGAAGGCGGGCGCTACATAGACCCGAACCAGGTTCTCACACAGCTTCTGAAGAGGGAGAGCGAGGATGAGCACATCGGCGCAATGGCCCGAAGGTAAAAATCCAAAGACAGGCATGACCCAAGCGGAGATGAAGGAATTTATCCGCAATCATTTTGAGGAATTCGTGAACCGGAAAAACGTGAGCATCGGCGAGGTGAATTTCGCGCCTGGCTTTGTGGATCACGGGGCCGATGTCCCGCCGGGACTGCCTCCGGGACCTGCCGGCGCTATGCAGTACGTCGGCGCCGCGCTCAAAAAAGTTCCCGACCTGCGGGTAAACATCGAAGACCTAATTGCCGAGGACGACAAAGTCGTGGTTCGCAACCATTGGACGGGAACCGATGCGGCTTCGAAGCAGCGGCTCGAATTCTCTGGAATTGTCATATGGAGAATTGCCAACCGGCAGATCGTGGAACGTTGGGCCTACCTCGAGACTCCGCACCCCGTGCGAGGCTAGTCGTTGCGGAAGCACATTTAGGATGCATCGAGGCGTGTCCACTTGGTGAAACCGGAGCCGCGTTTGGAGTTATCCTACCCGTGGCACTGCCATCCCTGGTGCTTGTCGAGTATCCTGATGGGCGAGGATGTCCTATTCCATGAGTTGGATCTACTGGTCCCTTTTGTCCGCCCTATTCGCCGCCGCCACCGCGATTCTCGCCAAACTGGGAGTCGCCAATATCAATTCGAATCTAGCCACGGCGGTTCGCACCTCGGTTGTGTTCTTTCTGGCCTGGGGCATCGCCCTTGCTGAAGTCCCGGTTTCCGCTATCGCCGGGATCAGCCGCCGGACCTTTACATTTCTTGTGTTGTCCGGACTGGCCACTGGTTTGTCCTGGGTTTGCTACTTTCGCGCGCTCCAAATCGGCGAGGCCTCACAGGTGGCACCGGTCGATAAACTGAGCGTCGTATTCGTTATTGTGTTCGCATCCATATTCCTGGGCGAACGGATCACTTTCGCGACCGTCGCTGGCGGCGTCCTGATTGCCGCGGGCGCCGTGATTCTTGCGTTGAACTGATTTTCCGTCTTAGTCGACTACGAGTCCTGGGCAAATGGTGGGCTGTTCGCCAAGTTTCGGCCCGCGCCAATCCGAAAGCGCGCCGCATCATGGCAGCGGCACAATCCCCACCCAGAACAAATTTTTGCCACCTCCTGCCTGAACGTCATACTTGCGCACGAAATCGAGCTTTCCATCGGCGCGAACTCGAAAGACGGCCAAGCCCGCCGGCACAGTCCTCACGTTGGATCCATCGCGCACCATAAGCGGGATCTGGTTTGCAGCGACCAGAATCCGTCCGCTCGGGTCGAGCGCAAACGTGCGCGCGCTCATCCCTCGCGTATCGATGTTCTGAATCAACGCCGGCTCGCCGGTAGCCTGATTGATCGCAAAGACGGCGATGGTGTTTTCTCCACCGGCAAAAACCGGCTTGCCCTTGAAATCCGTCGTGCTGGTGGCGCGGTTGGCCAGGTACACAAACTTGCCTGTGGGATGCATATGAATGGTCCCTGCAGCCTGCATGGGGCGAACGTGTTCCGGGTCCGCCAAAGTTTCCTTGATAAACAAAGGCTCGGGGCTGGGCGTCCCATCACTCAGTTTCTTGTAGACCTCGATCTTGTTCTGGCGCTCGAGTGTAAGGAAGATCCACGGCTGCGTTGGATGAAAATCAAGATGCCGCGGTTGAAAATTGAAACCGCCCCCCGGAGCAATCGCGGCTCGATTCGCCAGGAGCCCGTCGTTGTAATCGAATATCCTCAGCGCGCCCGGGTCTTCCGGTTTGCCGGGAGCGGGGCCATTTCCCCGCGTCACCAGAATCACGGTCTTACTTGATGGATCCACGCGAACCTGATGCGCATACACTCCTACATCAAGATCCGCCGGCTGCTGAACCAGCGAACCGACTATCCCGTCCGGGTTAATCCGATGCACGGTCACTCCGCTCGGATCGTTGTGCGCGGTCAACACATGCGTGCCGGAGATGTCGACGCTGACATGAATCGGCCGCGAAGGCAGCGGCACCGGTTCGCCGAGAAGGTGCAGTGCCCCCGAGTCTGGGTCGATGCCGAACGTACTCACGCCGTGCCGGTCACCCTTGGGTACAGGATCGGTGGACAAAGTGGAGTAGCTGGGACCGCCGTTGCTCCATGCGACGTAGAGGAATTGCCTGGAAGGGTGAGGCCACGCCTCCTGAACGTTCCCTGGAAGCGTCACGGAACTTTGCTTGACCAGCGTGCCGTTCGCGATGTCCACCTCGTATTGCGATAGATCGTCGCCCACGGCAGCGTAGAGCGCTACCCGGCCCGATCCCGAAGTCTGGCCGGCGGGCGCTGACTTCAACGCAGGGCCTGGCGTCTGAGCTTGTCCAAACGAAACTGCGAGCATGCTGCAAGCCGTAAACAACACCAACAGGCGTAGTCCGGCCCTCGTGCGATTCCTCGCGACATTCTTCATGGCATCCGCCTTTGCTTTGCCCAGGATTTTCATTGGCTACGTCCTAGGCGGGGCCAGTATATACACAACTGCCTGGGTCCTCATCGATCCTTTGGAATATTCCAAGATTAGATTCCCATCGGCCCTATCACGATTTGTGGCTAAGCGGCGTGGTTTCATTTGTCTACTCTTTCGAGTGGAAGGTTGCCCACACGTCTTTTGAGTTCCACGCCAGCCTGTGCTACCGTCCCCGTGCACAGCCTTTATTTGCGAGTCTGGAGGCTACAATGCGCCCGCAACGATATGTCGTGCAGCTGGTTGTTATCGTTTTGTGGTTCTACGCATTTGGGCATGCGCAATCCTCCGAAAATGTACGCCTGTCGATCACCAAGGACGTAATGGATGAAATCGCCCATAACCGGCTCGCGTCAGTTCGCGAACGGTTCAGCCCTGACCTCAAAGATTCCATGACCGAAAACGAAATGAAGGATGTATGGAATGAATTGGTAGGAATCGCGGGCGCATTCCAAGGGCAAATTTCACAAAGCACAAGGACAGTGCAGGGCACGCCGACTTATGTCTCGAAGAGTCAATTCGAAAAATTCAAGGTCGAGTTGAGACTGGCGTTTAACGACAACAACCAGATCACAGATATTCAGTTCAGGCCCATTTCTGACCTCAGTCTGGAGAGCATGGAAGCGTCGGCCAAGGCGATCACGGACCTATTGCGGCAAGAGCATTTCGATCAGGTGAGCTCCCAATTCAACGATCGAATGAAAGCTGCGATGCCTACGAATCGTTTGGGCGCGTCGTGGTCGCACGTTACCGCGCACCTCGGGCAATTCAAGAGCATCAAGCTGGTGCGGAAGGATCCTGACCTTGACAGGGTGGACGTTCGATGCGAGTTCGAAAACGGACTCATGATACTTCGAGTCGCATTCGACCCAGCTGGAAAAGTAGGCGGCCTCTGGATGCTTCCCGCCGAGCCGGAGAGGGACTCTCAAATCTAGATCATTCGTCTGATGTCGCTGCACCGACATTTTCATTTCCTTCCCAGCGGCGTAGATTCATTCGCCCACCCTTCGAACGGAAGGATGGGTTACCCCCGAAATTCTCGCAAAAAGGCCCTGCCACCCGCCAACTGCCGGACAGGGGGAGTGGGACGCAGGGCTTCGCCAACACTGATCCCGGCGGCCTGAACGAGCACGGAGATGCCAGAAGGATTGAGGGCTGGGTAGAATCTACGTGTGCGAGGTCTTAACTCGACACTGCTGCGCGCCCAATACCGACGTTGTGTATTGTGGATGCTTCCAGGTTGAAGGTGTGAAATGTCGGTTCGTGCTGAAGCAAAGGTTTGATTGATTCAAGGATCTGCCGAGCTTGTCCGTTGGTATAACGATCAGCGTCTTCTTTGTTCTTCCAGATACTGATCCCGACGAACAGGTCGCGGTCCGTGTCCGAGGTCAGAGCCACGGAATCGACAAATCCTTGCTGTTGTTTGAGAATGGGGAGACTTCGATCAACCAGCGTTTTTACTAACTCCTTGAGTTGGCCCGGCTTAGCTGTTGCCTGAATCATTCGTGCATGCATGAATTCCTCCTAAAGTTTTAGTTGAGGATTGATGCTGGGCCCCTGGAGCACAAACCTTCTCGTATTTTCAACGATGGTCTTGATTCGATCCGGCCACACCTTCGTAGCCTTGCCTGCGTGTGTTTCAGGCTTGACTACGTCTTAGAGGCCAAGCTGAGATCGCCTTGCGGGTTGTTTCAGTCGGCGAACAGGCTGGGAACACGTTTGGTAGCCTTGTGAAAACTTAGAAGTTGGGTTCGATGTTGTGCTGCGCACAACGCAACCGCGCTTCGAGGGTCGTTACAAATGGATTTTTGCTGACTTGCACCAGACGTGAAGCCCCGGCGCTCTCCTTGTGAATGATGGGAGAACCGCCTGGGATGAGAGCCTCCTTTGGTATGCGGTAAAGATCGCCCGATCCGCGCTCAACGTAAGCGCCAGCTTCGTTGAGATCGTCCCAGGTAACCTCGGAAAGAGCAAAACGTTGTTGCGGTTCGACCGATTTTGTTTTCACTTGTTCCATGGACATTCCTCCTCCTTTGCGAGGTTCATTGGCGTGACCCCGCAGGCGCTTCCCCGCGCATGTTGAATGCCAATTCTGAATGAGAAATCGTTTTCGTACTATGCTCACCCCATGGCATTTACATCACATTCGCGACGGAGATTAAGGTAAATGACGTATTGCAAGGTATTTTCTTCGCTGCACTAGAAAAAGTTTCCACCTCTTCGACGAAATATATTTCTTCGAAATTAACGATCCGCATTTTTTACATAACTGAGCCTTGCAAATATGCGGGGCACTCTGTCATGAAATCGGTCTACGAAAATACTGATGTGTGATATGAACGCGAGGATGGAAAGGGAATTGCTCCAATTCCGGCAGATGGGAAGGTGATCCGCGTGACACACGGTCGAGAGCAAGTGTTGTTCCAAGGGGAGACGCCTTTCCTTGCGCCGCGATTGATGCTAACTTGCAGCGAGGGCAGCGCGTTTCCATCCGCTCTGACGGACGTATGCTCGAGCGATTTTCCTTTTCCGATCTCCGTGAACTTTTCGCCAAGGCCAATGAGGAGAAATCCGGAGATCAGTTGGCGGGAATCGCCGCGCGATCGGAACGTGAACGAGTCTCAGCCAAGCGCAAGCTCGCGGATTTATCCCTTGCTGAAATTGTTCAACAACCTCTGATCGATCCGGCCGACGATGACGTATCCCGCCTGATGCTTGACACGTTTGATTTGGAAGCCTTTGCGCCCATACAAAGCATGACGGTGGGTGAGCTCCGCGAACATATCCTCGATGATGCGACCGGCGAGGCGACCCTGAAAAAGCTCCAGGGTGCGCTCACTCCCGAGATTGCCGCGGCAGTGGCCAAGATCATGAGCAATAAGGATCTGATCCTGGCCGCGGCGAAGATTCGGAACGTGACGCGGTGCCGGAATACCATGGGCGAGCGTGGAGTGCTGGGCATCCGCGTCCAGCCAAATCATCCGGCTGACGATGTCGGAGGGATTTTGCTCGCCGCTTTTGAGGGCCTGCTCTACGGATGCGGCGACGCGGTGATCGGCGTGAATCCCGCGTCAGATTCGGTTGAGACGGCCGGCGCAATCCTCCATGGTCTGGGACGCCTCGTCGACGCCTATAAAGTACCAACCCAGACTTGCTGCCTTGCGCACATCACAACGCAGCTTGCTGCGCTCGCACTCGGAGCGCCGGTGGACCTTCTCTTCCAATCCGTTGCTGGCACTGAGGCCGCAAATCGCAGTTTCGGCATTACATTGGCGATGCTGCGCGAAGGCCGCGAGCAGGTTCTTGAACATCATCGCCGGCGGGATGTGCCCTGGAAGGGCGCGAATGTCATGTATTTCGAAACAGGGCAGGGGAGCGCGCTCTCCGCCGGGGCTCATCATGGAGTCGATCAACTCACGCTGGAAGCGCGTGCATACGCAGTTGCTCGCGCGTTCGACCCTTTCCTGGTGAACAGCGTGGTCGGCTTCATCGGTCCGGAATATCTTCACGATGAACGGCAGATCATTCGCGCGGGCCTTGAAGATCACTTCATGGGCAAGCTCCTGGGGCTGCCGATGGGCTGCGACGTCTGCTACACGAATCATGCGCAGGCGGATCAAAACTCCGCCGACAATCTACTGTTTCTCCTGGGCGCTGCCGGGTGCAATTACTTCATGGGCGTCCCCTGCTCCGACGATGTGATGCTCAACTATCAATCCACGAGTTACCACGACGCGCTGGCCGTCAGAAGGATTCTCAATTTGCGGCCCGCTCCGGAATTTCTGGGCTGGCTGCAGGAAAAAGGAATCTATCGCGACACCGAACCCGCTTTGCTTGACGCACCGAGGCGCCAGTTGATGCAAGGACTCGAGTCTTCACTCGAAAGGATCGTCTGAATGCCAGACGAACGGGGCGCATTCCTCGCTTCAGCGGAGTGGTCCGAAATCGTGCGGCGGATTCGTGCTCGGACCCCGGCGAGACTCCTGGTGGGCCGGGCAGGCGCAGCCTACCGAACTGATACCCAACTGGAATTGCGAGAGGTCCACGCCGCTGCGCGGGACGCGGTCCGCGCCGAACTCGATCTTGAAACCAACTTCGGCGAGACATTCGTAAAGCAATGGGAATTGTTTGAAGTCTGCACGCAGGCGGAGCTTAAGGATGTTTTTCTATTGCAGCCGGAACTCGGCCGGCACTTCAACGATGCATCTCGCACGGAGCTGCGGAGGAGTTGCTCTTCGGGAAATGATCTTCAGATCGCCATCGGAGATGGCTTGTCGGTTCCCGCAGTCGCCGCCCAGGTTCCTCCGTTATTGCCCCTGCTCCATGCGGGAGCTCGGGCAAGCGGCTGGACAGTTGGCCGAACTTTCGTGATTCGCCATTGCCGCGTCGGCATCC
>WNFD01032399.1_pt1 | contig 12341 bp, 11 predicted proteins | sample 5400491 | NCBI WGS metagenome assembly WNFD01 (sample SAMN13153343, study PRJNA577476) | soil metagenome | isolation source: 120 cm saprolite under Douglas fir tree site 2 hole 2 replicate 2 | place: USA:California | collected 2015-04-18 | reverse complement strand
GCCGGACGCAACCGTTCAATGTTCTTTGCTCCAAAGGAGCGAAATCTGATTTCGCTCCTTTGGAGCACGAGCAGTAGTTCAAGACTTGCGTGCTATAAATATCACGCTCCTTGGAGCCTTAATCCTCAATATTCAGCTGGCCCCGGTAATCGTTTGTGAAGGCCACCTCACGCCGCCGCCGTAATAATCACCGACTGACTTCCCAGCAACTCTGAAAAGTCTTTCGTGTAGACGGCGTCGATCTAAGACATCTTTGCTAAGCACGCCGATCCAGCTGATCGCTCACGCGCCGCGATTCTGTGCGCGGCTGGCGGCAAAGCACTCACCGCACAGCACTGGCCGGCCCGCCTGGGGTTTGAAGGGGACGCTGTCGCCCTTGCCGCACTGATCGCAAACAATCTCGAACCGTTCGCGTTCCGCTCCCCCCTGGCGCGCCCCGCCAAAGTTCTGGCGCCGCGCGTCGCGGCAGGGTTTGCAGCGCTTGGGATGGCTGAGACCACGCTCGCGATAGTAGTCCTGTTCTCGTTCAGTAAAGGGGAAAGCCGTTCCGCATTCGGTGCAAGTGATTTCAAGGTCTGGCATCTCTATCTCCCGAGAAAGAAAGATCGTCTACCGGTTGAGTTCTTAAGCTTGTTCGCAGAGTTTACCGCACGCTCGCGCGGCTTGTACAGAGCAGTTCGCGAGCGTCAATTCCAGCTTTGCAGCTCCCCAACGTGAGCCCGCACGGTCTCGCCCAGCGTCTCCAGATTGTAACCCCCTTCCATGCATGACACGACGCGCCCGGCGCAGCTTTCGGCCGCCCAATTTCTTACGACGCGTGTCATCTTCACAAAGTCCGCATCGCTCAGCAGCAACTGGCCCAGCGGATCACCTTTGTGAGCATCGAAGCCTGCCGAAACGATGATCAGGTCGGGGCTGAATTTGGCTGCAATGTCGGAAATGGCGGAGTCGAAGCTGCGCCGCTGCTCGCCGGCCGCCGTCAACGCTCGCACCGGAACATTCAAGGTGTAGCCCAGCCCGCGGCCCAATCCGGTTTCGCTGCGTGTGCCGGTGCCCGGATACCACGGATACTGGTGCATCGAAAAATAGAAAACCGAAGGGTCATCGAAGAAAATAGCCTGCGTCCCGTTGCCGTGGTGCACGTCCCAATCCAAAATCGCGACGCGCTCGATTTCCTGATAACGTGTCTGCGCGTAGCGCGCGGCGATGGCGACGTTATTGAAGACGCAAAAACCCATCGCGCGATCCGGCGTCGCGTGATGTCCCGGTGGCCGCACCGGTACGAACGCATTGTCGGCTCGGCCATCCATCAACGCATCGATTGCCTGGCAAGCTGCTCCCGCTCCACGCAGCGCAGCTTCGAGCGAATGCACCGAAACCACCGTATCGCTATCCAGAAAGCCTGAGCCGTCGCGCACGACTTGCTCGACATGTTTGAAATGCTGCGGCGAGTGACAGGCCTGGACATAGCCGCGCGCTACCTCGCTGGCCTCGATCTCCAATGCCGCTTGCCACAGTTCGGCGTCACCGCGCAGAGCGTTCATGACCGTTGCGTATCGCTCCGCCTTTTCCGGATGACCGGGGCCCGTGTCGTGCTTTTCGAAAACCGGATGATGAACAATTGCGGTACGCATTGTGGAGGTAGCGTGTCAGAAGCCCGCGCGTAAGCAAGGGCGCGCTTCGTAATCAAGCCCTCCCTGACGGTCGGGCTTGCGGATACTGGATTTCAATTGCGTATGTTCGGGGGAGCAGCGTCAAACAGTTGCTGCGCCTGGGCCGGATCGAGTCTTTTCAGAATCTGGTATTCCGCCTGGGCGCCAGCCTTGTTTTTCTGCTCAATGTAGACAAATCCCAGGTACAAATGCGCGGTTGAGTAATCATTCTTGAGTCTGATCGCGGTCCGCAATTCTTCGAGTGCCGCGGGCAAGCGATGCAACTTGAAATATGCAAATCCCAGTTCTGTGTGCGCTTCGACGTACTCCGGCTTCAGGCGCACTGCTTCCCTGAGTTGCTCGGAACTCTCTGCAAAGCGGTTGAGATCGTTGTAACACCAGCCGAGGTTGTAGCGCACCCGCGCATTATTTGGCGAGATGCTAATCGACTGTTCGTAAGCCGGCACTGCTTGCCGGTACTCCTTCAGATCGACGAAATAAACGTCGCCCAGCCCTGTGTAAGCCAGACCATAACCCGGCCGCAACCTTACCGCCTCGCGATACGCGGTAATTGCCTCGTTGAAGAGTTGCCGGGCCCGCGCGGAATCCTTCGGCTGTTGGCCGCCCAACATCCGATTCGCATAGCCGAGTTCGTTGTAGGCTTCGGCATAGTCAGCCTTCAGCACGATCGCCTGCCGCGCCGCCGAGGCGGCGTCGGCGTGCATGTTTAGTTCATTGTAGCACCAGGCCAGATTGTAAAAAGCAGTGGCGTTATCTGTTTTGTACCGCACGCCTTCACGATATGCATTCATCGCCGGTGCATATTGCTTCGTCTGATTAAAATAGACGTCGCCCAAGCCCAAATACGCGAGACCATAATCGGGCTTGAGGCTGATCGCATTTTGATATTCTGGGATCGCCTCGTGCGATCGGCCGAGTTTGTAATATGCATAGCCGAGTTCCTGATGCGGCTCGGCGTAATCCGCCCTGAGTCGAGCCGCCTGGCTCAGCGGCTCGATGGCCTGCGTAAACTGATCACGATCGTTGTAGATCCAACCGATGTGATAGAAGGCGCTGGCAATCGGTTTCAATTGCACGGCCTTGTTGTAAGCTTCGAGCGCGTCGTCGTACTCCTCGGCAGTGAAGAACTCGTCGCCTTGTTTGTTGTATTGCTCGGCAGTGATCCCCCGCCTCACCGGCGGCCTTGGCTTGCGCACCACAGTTCGCGTGGTCGTGCGTTGTGCCGCCACCAACGTCATGTTGAGCAACGGCGATTCCGCAGGTCAGAAACATCACGCCGGCGATGGAAAGGCGCGGAAGGAAACGAAAGATAATCATTGGGCTAAACTCCATGTGTTAAAGTATGCGGCTCGACTGAATTTCGAACGCGACCAAACAAAGACTATCGAGTAAGTCCGGTTGATGCAAGAGCGACGAACGGCAGACCGCATCCGCATAAACCTCAAGGCGCGCTGGGAAGGATTGTTGTCGCAGGGCCGGGGCACGATTTGCGATCTGAGTCCGACGGGTTGCTTTGTTTTAACTGGCGGCGAAGTAACCACGGGCGAACTGGTTCGTCTGGAGCTTCATCTTCCCAGCCGAATCGATCTGGTGTGGGGTCAGGTCGTCTATACGGTCGCCGAAATGGGTTTTGCGTTGCGCTTTGCGTTCAGCGACGAGGACGATCGCCGCGCCCTTGATGGATTGGTCGGGAGCCTGAACCAGGCAACGACACTGGTTTGACACCACCTTTTCCGCTACGCTAACGTAACCAGTTCGCTTCATCGCTCACGATGCGTCCCGTTCGTCTAGTGGCCTAGGACACCGCCCTTTCACGGCGGTAACACGGGTTCGATTCCCGTACGGGACGCCAATTCCTTCAATCACTTACGAGATCTTGCCATTTCGCCGCGGGTCCAGAAAGGTCCATTAACTAAATCGCTGCCCTACGAATACCTGGAAGAAGCATCTTCACAACCTTGTTCTGCGCCTCTCGCTTTTCATCTGTCACAGCTTGGACGTAGGTGTCCATCGTGACCTTGAGATTGGCATGACGCATGAGCTCCTGAATGACTTTGGGGTTCTCTCCATTGGCATTCAGGATCGTCCCAAACGTATGACGGAAGGTGTGCCAGCCGATACGCTTCCGTAAGCCAATTTTGTCCGCTGCTCGCTTGATGTAAACGCGATAGATAGACTTTGGCCAATACGGCTGCGTACCTTTCTTGGCAGGGCTGGCATACACCCAGTCGCTGGGACGGTTGTAAATCGTTTTCATCTTCCAGAGCCGCAATGCTTTCGCCAATTCCGAGTTCATCGGAATTGGCTTTTGCGAAGCTTCGGTTTTTGGCGGCCCAATTCTCTGCTTCACAATCGAGCGCCGGATGTAAATGACACTTTTCTTGAAATCCACATCCTCCCATTTGAGTCCCAACAACTCGCCCACTCGCAAACCACTTGCTCCATCCAGAAAAACAGCCGTACGGAAAGGTTCTGGAATGGCATTCAGTAGTTTGACGAGTTCGTCGATTGTCAGAATCTCGGGAACCGATTGTCGTTTTGCGCTTTGTCGAACACTCGTGATCGGGTTCCTGGTGGCCCACTCCCACCGAATCGCGTGAGAGTAAAGCGCGCTCATGATATTTCTGATCTTTGCCTTGCTACCTCTCGCCAGCGGATCACCATTCTCGAAACTGAGAGTCTTCAGCCATTGCTCTACTGCCACAGCTTTGACCTCAGACAAACGGTGGGACCGCCAGCGAGGCAAAATCCACTTCCTCAAATAGCCATCGTAAGTATCCTGCGTGGACCATGACTTTCGCTCGTCCTCATCCGAGATTCTCTCCGGGTCTTCCTTAAAGAAGATATCCGGTAGTTCATGTTCTCGATAGTGGTAAACTAAAGCTTCCACGCTAATATCCTTGTTGGCTCCTTGAAGAGTGAGTTGGTTGGCGTTTAGGCGCAAGCCATCTAAAGCGGTTTGAGCGAGTGACTCGTTCGGATAATCCTCGAAAGAACCGACGATCTTCGACCGCCTCTTGCGAGTTCCATCTGTTTGAGCCTCTCGCCATCGGTATTCCCAGACCTTACTTCCGTCCTTGCGCCTGCTAAGTCGCAGTTGGCCTCGTTGGTAACGTGCACGCCTCATACTTACCTCCTTAAGAGTTGAGGCGGCATGGATAGCTGACTAAGTTTACCTTACGAGTCAACCACTCATCTAGATCGGCGCGCCGGAATCGCCAGAGTCTGCCGATTTGAATTGACGGGATTTCGCCGTGCCGCGCCATGCGAGTTAAGGTGCGCGGACTGATGCGAAGATATTGCGCAGCCTCGCAACTATTCCAGATCGATCCGGTTGAATTGTGACCAAGAGAGAAATCAGAAACTCTTTGACTTAAATTGTTCATTTATTCCGAACCTCGTCAGGCGAGTCTTGCTTCGATGCTGTACAACGCCGCTGACTTGCAGGTTCAAGAGGTGTGCCACGGATGCGGTGTTCGGCACATCATTAAAAACCCTAGCTTTTTGTCACTCAGTTAGGGAGATTCGGAATTACTTGTCTTGAGTTTCAACCTACCTGTGCGTAAAGCGTGACGGTTGATCTGTACGTACTTTGATGAGAACGATGTTTGGTGCCTTACGCAGCTTGGGGACCTTCATCACTTGTGTCACTGACTTCATAGAGAAGCCGACCTTGACGATCGTTATCATCGACTGAAACCATCGCCGCAACTGATGCCCCCTCCGCCGCTAAGAGTTGGTTCTTAATCTCTCCAGCCAGCCCATAGGCAAACTCCTGGGCTTGCTTCGTCTTTGCGTCAAATAACTCGGCGATCTCCTGATTGCTGTTCCCTCTTCCTTTCAATTCAGGTGCCACGAGGTGATCCCAGAGACCAAGCCTTGCTGCTCGGGCTTCACTGAGCGCTTCCTGTAAGAGTTCCAAGGTAATGCTTCCAATGCGGTAGTTTGTCTCGCCTTGGCCAATGATCCGAAGTAGGAGCGTCTGGATAGTCTCAAGGATTTCGGAGCCGTCCTGAAGCGGGGCTATTGGCGCCGCCGGTGTCTCTAATGGGACGAGCTTGCGGCGACGAGCGGCGAGCGCCTCGTCCACTAATTGTCGAACGAGCGGAGCTTCCATTGTGGTTCCCGTGGCTTCCATGATGGCCTGTATTTGTGTCGCTTGATCCACATAAAAATTGAACGACGTTACGCGTTTTGTGAGCGCCCGTTTACTACTTCTGAACCGCTTTTGCATGGTGGTTTCTCCCTGTCCTTGACTGAATCACCCTTTCGGATTTAAGAACGAAAAATAAGTCTGCAAGTGGTGCAACTAAAGAGACTTGTTCTAATTACCAGTGTGACCAGTTTTATTTATTTATTTTCTTTATGACAAAGCTGTTGATAATAGAGGGCTTACGCGCGAATTGAGTTTGGTTTTCGTCCCTATCTTGTCTGCCCACTTTATCGCCCTGCTTTATTGCTTTATCGCCCACTTCCAAAGACGCGACATTTGACCAGAAATTCCAATCCCCCGAACAAATTTTTTCATGGTTCAGCCGTCACAGGTCTCCGATGAATTGGGTACTACTCAGCGAGCGAAGATATGAAGCTGGCAGTAATTTCGGTTGAGGAATCCCAAGGCGGAGACTAGCCCCTCGACCAACACGCGGGGGCGCGTTGAGACGCGCCAAACCCAAACCTCCCGCTAGAGGGGTTCTTGTCCTCATTAACCTAAATTAGCCGTAGGCAGGTGTGAGTGAACAGAGTAAGGGAGAGACAACCGGCTAGCGCGTTTTAATAGTATTTCAGAAGAGCATTCAGGCTTTAGGAAAAGACCCCGGAGACAGGCAGGAACAGGGCATCGAGCCTCGCTAAGACGAAGATCTGTAGAGGTAGCCGGAGAGATTGGCGTGGTATCTCCGGCGCAAGGTCCCAAGCGGTATTCGCGGCTGCGGGTTAAGGCGCTCCCAACGTCGGCGCAGGCGGATAACCACTCTTGGCCGCAAGCGCATGAGTCGCCGGAAACGGTCCTGATTCCACCAGGCGCGAGCTTCCCTCACTTCGCTTTCGATCCGCATGAAGAGCGTCATAGCTTGGACAGCCAGTTTACGATCAGGCGGCAAAGACTTCGGTGGCGAGGTCGCTATTATCGGGTAAGTGTAACAGCGGATAGTCGAGGCTTGGCCGTTGGCATTCACTCCGCGCGACGCCCCTGCTTCTTCAACGCAGCTGATGATTGGAATGGCAAGCATTGATTTTCGCCTTATCCGAAATCCAGGGCCAGTTGTACTTCTTCAACCTCTCGGGTCGGTTCTGACCGAGTAAAGTAGAACGCGGGTAGAGCGAACGCCTCTTCTCCTTTTTCAATCTCTCGGGCTTGATCAATAAATCTCGTCTCCGGCTCAGCGTTCGGCTTGGCTTCGGCCGGTAGGATAAACCACTCATCGAGGTCAACGATCTGAGGGGCTGCCAACTCGGTCGGTTCAACTTCCGCGATCGGTTCATCGTCGGTCAAAGCGTCGCTTGCCAGCATCGGATAACGCGATAGTAAGTCAGTCAGTACGGCTATGCCGCTTTCCTCATCAGTCGGAACAAAGAATCGCTGTTTCCAATCGATTGTTTCGTTAATTAGGCCAAGACTGCGAATCTCGGCAAACCTGTACGGATCGACTCCGATTAGCTCTATGACCGGTTCTCGGTGAACCATTTTTCGGCAAAGCTTCAAACCAGACACGAGCGTGACTTCTTCGCCTTCGTCCAGAATGCCGGTAAAGATTTCGTCCGGCTCGCGAAGGTCACGGGTCGCGCCAAGCGCCGCGACAATGGGGCCAACCTGTTCGGGCGGGATTCGAATGCCGACAATCCGCTGCCCGTCGTCAGTGGTAACTCGCACTACACGCAAGCGGGCTTCTTCGTGTGTCTTGAATCTTTGCCACAGCGGGATAATCGCGCCGCCGATGATGTGCGTGTCGTGCGTTTCAATCGGCGGGACCGTCGCGTGTTTCTTGATCCACCAGTCACGGGCTTTCGATGGAATCACGGCGCGGTACTTTTCCTTAAGCTCATCGTCGTGAATGTAACTACTTCGCGCCGCTTCCGGTTTCCAGAGAATGAAGTGACCATTCTTGCGATGGCGAAAGAATGCTCCCGTCTTTCGCTTTCGTACTCGTTCGGCCTCGTCAAAGCTGACTGCCTTAGAAGGTACGTCAATTTCCAAAGTGTAGTGGGTCGTTTGGGCTTGCGTGATCTCGTCGGTGTGTACCACGCGCTGCGGCTTGGCGATCCGTATAGCCAGCGCTTTGATATCGGTCACTCCTTCGTCAAATGTGCCGTTAGCTTTGGCGTAGCGGACAGTCTGATCGAACAAGTCAACAAAGTGATCGAACAATGCATTTTGGTGATCCACGTCGAGTGCCAATACGCGGTTAAGGAATCGCGGCACGTTGTAGAGATCGTCTTTCCGCACTTCTTCGCAGCCGTCGCGGTTACGAACAAGTAAGCCAATGTCGCGCAACGTCTGACGCGGATTCGCGAGTCCTGGGACATTGCCGCCTTCGACAATACGCCTGAGCATCAAGCACAAAGCCGCTCGTCCTTCTTCCGTTTCAAAGTTGTATTTTGCGAGGTCGCTGCTGTCAGCGCTGCGGCGGTCGCCTTTGGTCAACGCTCCCAGACTGCCAAGCCTTCGCGCGATGGTTGAACTAAAGCGCTTCTCGCCGCCTAACTCGGTTGAAAGCAAGACGTATTCAGGCGGCACGGCTTGATCGCTGCGATGCGTCCGGCCAAAGGTCTGCATCTGCTTGTCAGCACTCCAACCAAGCTCAAGTGTGACGTGTACGCGGCGCTGCTTGTTCTCGGCGCGGTTGGAAGCATGTAGCGAGATTCCCATCGCGGCGGCATCGCTGATAATCGCCACTCGCTTTTTGCCTAATTGAAACTGTTCCATTTCGTGAACGTTCGTTCGGTGCATCGCGACACCTTCGGGATTCCGCTTCTTGTATTCAACATGGCCGCGTGAATCGCGAATTAAACGCCGCGTTCGTCCGGTAAGCTCGGCAACGTTGCGCTCTCCAAAGTGATTGACAACCTGATCGAGCGGATTTTCGGGAAGCTCTAAAGCTGAGAGTCCGTCGATAACTTCCTGCTTCATGCGCAAGGCTTCTTTGCTCTGCACCGTGTTACCCTGACCGTCTCTCACAGGTACTTGGATTGTCTTGCCCGTTCCTGGGTCTGTGACGTCTTGATAGAGGGTGGTCGGAAAGCCGCGATCGACCATCGCGGCGATTACTTCGCGCGGTGAGAAGTCCAAGTCCTCAAGCATCCCGCCGTTGGCGGTTGCCTTTGCAACTTGCTCTTTCGTTCGCGCCTCGCCAGTTCCTACCAGCGAGATCACAACTGACTTACCTTCGCTCAATGCGGCTTCGGTTTCAGCGATCACGCTCGGCACTTTGAAAGCGCAGATCACTTGGCGAAAGAATCGCTGATGATCTCCCCAAAACTTATTGAGGGCGACAGCTCGCGCTCGTGGCCCGCCATTCGTGACTTCCAAAGCTGCATCGATGTTTCGCAACACACTTTGCCAAGCATCGGCTGCGCGGTTATACATTTCTCGCTGCTGCGTTGCGAGTTGGTGAATGCGCTCGCGATACTCGACGGCCTTTCGGCTGTTAGGGCATTCGCCGAAAGAGATTGAGCCGGATAGGTACATGCCAAGGGCTTTCATATCGCGGCTGACCATTTCCATGGCGCCCACTCCGCCGGATTCAATCTCCTGCATGAACTCTTGAAAGCCGCCGGGGAAGCTGGTTCCGATTCCCCAAACTCCAAGCCTTGTCATATAGGCCATGTTACGAACGTCGGTTGCTCCGGTAGCAGATGAATAGACCACGCGATAATCTGCATTGCGCTCCGGGTCTTGCACATTCTTCGCTTTGTGCGCTTCGTCAAAGATGACTACGCCATCATTGCCAAGCCATCTTTGGATTTGGTCTATTCGCTTCTCTCCCGTCTTGGCTGCGGCAATGAGGGATGAATAAGAGCTAAAGATAACGCCACGCGGTAAAGTGATTTCTCCCGCTGGTGGGTAGTCATTGATTCGCGATAGTGGAATGCTCGCAAGTCCTAGGTCCGTGAGATCGCGGCGGGCTGATTCGAGCAAGTCATTATTGACGGAAAGCCAGATCGCTCGTTGTCGATTCTGATTCCAGTTGTCGGCGATGATGCCGGCCAATACTCGGCCTTTGCCAACTCCGGTGCCGTCGCCAACAAAGAACCCTGCGCGTGATCCGTCCGGTAGTCTCTGCTCGTGTCTCTGTCCGGCATAGATAACTCGCTCAAGCTGAATGTCTGACAGTAGTCCTTCGCTGACAATCTCCGGCGCGAGGTGCGGCTTGTAGGTAATGTCTGGCGGCGTGACTGCGGCCATTGATGCCGATTCAACGATTACGGCCGGGTGAGATCTGCCGCCTCGTAGCTTCGCCGATACGTATGGGACAAACAGATTTCCGCTCGGTTCTTCGTTGTCTGGATCGTTGTCTGGTGGTGGCGACGACTCAACTAAGTGCTTGAGTGTTTCCCAGGCGTCCTCAAGCGTCGCTGCGCTTCCCCAACTAATCTGCTTTAGCTGTTCCTGCCAGTTTGCTCCGGGCGTCTCGCCGGTCTTATCAATAACAAGTATCTGAACGTCTGGCGCTGCTCCGTATTTCGCATACTCTTTGCCGTCCAGAGTCAGATTCGCGCGGACATTGCAGAGACAAGCGATGCGTTGCCACCATTCGCTAAAGCTCCGATGATGGAAGCTCATCGCTTCGCTGACAATGGCAACCAAGCGCCCGCCGTCCTGGAGTCTACGCAAGGCGCTGGCTACGTGTCGGGCTCCGTAGAGTGGATTTGTTTTCGTGACTCTGCCGCTGGTGGAGCTAAACGGCGGGTTCATCAAGACTGCGGTCGGTTGAATCTCGGCGGGTAGCAGGTCGTCGATAAACTCGGCATCAAGCGGAAACGCATCGAGGTTAAGGACACAGCGAAGCAATGAATTCCGCCTTAAGCTGGTCTCATTACAGACTACCTTCGCGCCGATTGCGCGAGGCCAGATCGCGAGGCTGCCGGTTCCGGCTGACGGTTCTAGAACTATGTCAGCGGGATTTGGATTTAGAAGCCGCGCGGCGAGGTAAGCCAACGTTGGTGGTGTCGAGAATTGCTGTAGCTCGGTCTGCTCTAATGTGCGATCCGTTTGTCGCGGCAATCGCTGCATCAATGGACGCAAGACGGAAGCAAGCGCTTCTGTTACGTCCATCTGCATTAGTTCTCCGGCGTGTTTCTCTAATAGGTAGTTATTGACAGCGATTTCTACGGCGTCGTAAGCGTCGCGCGGCGTGTATCTGCCTTGCGCTCGGCTGCCGCCGAATACTCGCTCTGCGGTTCGGGTTAGCTTCGGATTGTCGAACGGCTCTCCGTCCTCGATTCGTTCTTCTAACTCAGTGATCAGTTCGTGGATATTGCAAACAAGCGCGTTTGTTCTGGCCGCGCAAACACCTGTACTCTGATCTGGCATCTGGCTTTCTCCTTGAAGGTGGGCAAAGTCACGGTGTAAGCGGCGCGGGTGGTAGTGACACCCGCGCTGCTCCTTTCTTTCGGTTTGTTCGTTTCAGTACTCGGACGGAAGCAAGACCGTAGTTGCGCTGCGGTCTGCTTCGGTGATGATCCAAAGCTGTTGGCCTTTTCCGGTTTGGTAGTTGCTCAACAGTCGGAACCCTTTCTTTAGTGAAAGCTCGTTCTCGCGTAAGTCGTCGTCGCTTAACTCTCCCCAATCGCAGGACATGTGACGGCGCAAAAACTCAATCGCTGTCTGTCCGGCAATTTGGAGCGCTTCTTCGGCTCCGGGCGTGATGTAGGTTCGACCCAGCACAAAGCGTGTCACGCTGGTTTGGTGGTTTGTGTTATGGTTTCTTCGCATCGATCATTTCTCCTTTACCGGGTGAAAGTTGGTGCCTGGGCTAGGCGAGCGTGACAGCGCTCTCCTAGCTCGCTTTTTCTTCGTTCACGCGCTTTTCTTACGCACAAGAAACGCGGGCAACTCGCCGCGCTCTTTTCGTTCTTGGGCGAGCGCCTTTGCTGCTTTGCTGCGGCTCTTTGCGGTGAGCGCGTCGCGTTGTCGAGCGATCGCGTCCGCTACCTGCGGCGGTAGCACGATACGGACCGCGCCGTCACGCGAGACAGTTTCGAGAAACACGTGATCGCCTACCTCGCGTTGCCGGATGGTCTGAACGATAAATGTCTGAGATAGACCTAGCAGCGGAATCGTGACGCGCACTGTGCTAGGTTTGACCTCGATCACGTCAGGCAGTCCCTTCAACGCGCCGATCTGTCGATCGTATGTGTCGAATGCTTTGTTAGTCTCGTCGCTCATTTGACCGTTGCTCCCTTCTCGTCCTAATCGGACGCGGTAGCGCATCATCCCGGACGCGCTGCCGTGTCCAATTAACGTCGGCTGAAATTAAGGCTCGTCTTGCCCTGCGGTTTCGGTTTGCTCATCGCTAGGCTGCAATCGTCCGGCGCGAAGGATTTGATCTGCGGCGCGGAAAATCTTCTGTGCGCTCTTTTCAGGGATGGCGTCGGCGTCGTAGCCAATGGCGGGACATAACCAGTTCTGGATATAGCCTCGGCAAAAGTTCGCGCCTTCAAGGTTCA
>WNFD01005798.1_pt1 | contig 12341 bp, 15 predicted proteins | sample 5400491 | NCBI WGS metagenome assembly WNFD01 (sample SAMN13153343, study PRJNA577476) | soil metagenome | isolation source: 120 cm saprolite under Douglas fir tree site 2 hole 2 replicate 2 | place: USA:California | collected 2015-04-18 | reverse complement strand
GAGGCGCGGCACGCCGACGGCCTGGCGGTCGACTTCGTTGTCGAGTCCGATCGTGCCCAACTGAGTGAGATCGTCCAGCGGGTGCGGGACGGACGACTGCGGACGAACATCGGCAACGTCGCGACCCACCCCAGCGTCCGTTGTGCGCTGGCAGGCGCGCGGGCGGGGCAGTCGGCTCAGGGCAGCGGGCGCGGACGTCGCCGGTGCGGGCGCGATGCGTGCAACCACGTGGTCGGCATGGCCTACGACGACGTCGAACGGTTGCGGCGCATCGCAGAGGCGCTTGAGCGGGCGCACAGCCGGAGGCGCTGACCGGCTCCCGTGGCGTCCCCGCCGCTTGGAGGACCGGGACGCACCGCTGCACGAGGCCCAGCGGCTCGCTGACACCCCAGTTCGCGGCCGAAGTCGCCGCAGACCTGCGGTCTCTGGAGGGGATCGTCGCCAGGCGCGCCCAGGTGGCGCAGCAGGCATTCGCCCTGGCGGAGCATGAGGCGGAGAACTGGCTGCGTGCCCGGCTGCACGCTGGCAGCACGGTGGCCGAGGCGGCACCTGTACCAGTGCCCGCCGAGCCTGCGGCCCCGGCACCGGCTGAGCCAGCACCCGCCGACCCGGCAGCCGCCCAGCCCGTCGCCGTCCCCGACCCGGCAGCCGCAGCCGCCCAGTAACTTGCCCGAACGCGCACAACTCCTCGCCGCCCTCGCCGACGCCGGGGTGACCGAGGACGACTACCGGCTGATCGAGAAGGCGCGGCGCCTCGTAGACCAGGTGAACGCCCGCCTCTCGGCGCGTGGCGCGACGCTGGCCTACGCAGTGACGTGGCCTCCCCGAGGTCCGCCCTGCGCCAGCAGCGAGAGACCCTAGACGCGGCGGAGTGCGTTGAAGAACCCGCGAGTCAATGACCGGCGGGAGCAGGCGCTTCGCGAGCGGCGCGGGGCAGCCGGGTCATCGCTGTTGACATTCCCGCCGGTTCTGAGGTCATCCCTTCTGCTCAGTTGCGTCCTGCCATGACGCCGCCGTCGACGTTCCAGATCGCGCCCGTCACCCAGCTCGTTTCCTCCGAAAGGAGGAAGGTGATGGTCGATGCGAGGTCGCGGGCCGTGCCAACCCGGCCCAGCGGGTGGAATGCATCGAAGCTGTGCAAGGTCTCCTCGATCTTGTCCTGGGGGACGAACGCCTCATAGATGGGCGTGGCGACGACGGCAGGCGCGACCGCGTTGACGCGGATCTTGTACGGAGCTAGCTCTATGGCCAGGTTGCGGGTCAGGGCGTGCAGCCCCGCCTTCGCCATCGAGTAGGCGGACGACGGCGTCGCCATGATGGCCTGGTGCCCCCACATGCTGCCGATGTTGACGATCGCCCCGCCGCGGCCACCGTCCACCATGCCGCGCACGACGGTCTGGGTGAGGAAGAAGATCGCCCGGTCGAGTTCGAGGTAGGAGTCGTAGAACGCGCCGTCGTGCTCCAGGAAGGGCTTAGGGGTGAAGATGCCCGCCGCGTTGATCAGCAGGGTTGCGTCGGCGTGCTCATCAGCCAGCTGCTGCTGGACCGTGGCTACCTGCATCCGGTCGGCCAGGTCGGCGGTGATGCCATAGGCTGGCCGCTCCTTCGACAGCTCCGCGACCGTTTCGTCGACCCTGCCCTGATCCCGGCCGACGATGACGGCGCTACCACCGCCCGCGACCACCTCAGCGGCAGACTCGCGTCCCATGCCGCTGCTACCGCCGACTGCGACCACCTTGCGGCCTTCGAAGTTCATATGCATCTCACGTGCTCCCCCCGCTAGATCGCGTACAAACACTGACCGTAGCCAGCTGGCTTCTACGCGACATCACTAGATCATGCAGGTTGTGTTGGGGCGGATTTCCTCGTAGGTCTCGGGGTCCACGTCACCGGAGCAGACTTCGCACCACTCGTCGGGGTGCAACGCGTGCCACCGGGCAAGCTCCAACGTCTGGTGCGAGCACACGAACCCGTGCGGCTCGCAGACGGTCTGCCAGCGCCGTTGGCGTTTTCTTCCTGGCGAAGCTGGGCCGTGATCCGGCGGCCAATTCTCAGCGCCGTCCAGACCCTGCCAGCACTGCTCGTGCAGACGGTGGTCCGTCAGTGCCTCGGCAACCCGTGCCTTGATGGCGCCACCGGTCTTGGAAGCCCAGCCGTAGGAGCACTCGAGTCGTAGCCGGGCCAGTGGCCGCGCATCGAAGCGGTGTGCGGGATCTTCACCAGCCGCTGGCCGTACCCGCCCGCGTAGACCAACCACTTGGCGCGGTGCTCGCGCTTGGTCTCGTCGGTGACGAGGCTGGCCAGGACGTTGCTGCTCATTGCGGTGGCGCCGGTCTGCCCCAGCGAGTTTTCCGCTGAGATGCCGGGGCCGCGGCGCGTGTGACGCGACGTGATCCTGGGCTGGCAGTACCCGCTCACGACGTAGTGTCCCGCGCCGAGTCAGCCGCTCTCGGCCTCGTCATACTGGCCTTCGTCGTCCCGCTGCAGCTTGCGAGCTTCCTGTACGGCCAGGCCGGTCACCACGGGCCGGAGTCTCTTCGGGTACGGGACCTTTGCCCTGTTCAGGTACCTTGACATCGCTAACTTGGCCAGTGGCGGCCGACCCGTGAGCCTGCTCGCCGTCGGCCAGGCCCGGCTCCTGCGTGATCGGTTCCATCGGGTCGGGCATGACCTGCCGGCCACCCCGCCGGGCCTCGAAGGTGCCGCCGATGACTTCTCGGTGTGGTGAGTTGTCCTGCCGGCGGCCCAGGGACTTGCCGCCGGACCAGAGCACAAGCAAGATCCAGACACCCAAGGGTCGCCGCCAGGGTGAGCGCCATGATGCCAAGCCAGTAGTTAGGCATCGCAATCACCCCCCGACGCCGCCGTACCCCCTCGACCAGGAACTCATCCGGGCGCGCCGGCAGAACCGCTAGCCAAGCGGCACTGCCGGGCCGACCCGGATGCATTCGGCGCTACCGCGGGCGGAGCGGATAGGAGCCGGGCTCGGCGTCGTACATGCCAGGCCGGGCCGAAGCGGGGCTGAGTGCCGCGAGCCGCTTCCTCTCCACGAACCGCATGACGAACGCCCGCACGGCGGGGACCAGAATGCGGTGAGTGGGCGAAACCGCTCGAAGATGAGCACCTGATATCACCGGGTGCGGTCGGCGCATGGCATCCCGCCGACCCAACTGAGTAGCGACCAGGCCGGGCGGGTAGAGGTCAGGGCGTCCTTCCGACAAGTCGGGGAGGAACGACGTGAACAAGCCCCAGGTCAACGTTGACTATTTCTACCACCGGCCGGTCTACCACGTGGTCGGCCTACTCGCTTACGAGTCGCAGATTCCGGCTCTCACAGAGGAACTACGGACCGCCGGAGTGGACGTAGCGTCAGTGAAGATCTTGTGCGGCGAGCGAGGCGCAGCAATCTTGGATGAGCACGGCGAACACCACGGCCTGCGAGGCCGTATCATCCGGGCATTTCAGCGCGTCGGCTAGGACGAGACGATCCTGTCGAACTATGCAGAAGGCTTGGAAAAGGGTGAATTGCTCTTGTATGTGCCGACACCGCCTCCAGGGCGCTATCGCATCGCCGCGCTGCTTCAGCGCCATCAAGCCCACCACGTGGGTTACTTCGGACCAGGCACATTCGAGCAGTTCCCCTTCCTCGAACAGACGTGACCACTCTGCCCCGGTGCGACCCCATCGGCCCGACGAAAAGATCAGAACAGGCGCGATGGGAACCATGTGCTGATTGCGTGGATTCCTGCGCATTGCCTGAGTATGCGACGGCGTGGCGGCCAGCGACCCGCACGGCTCTGGCCGCGGAGGGCGGCGAAACATGAGTCTGAGCCGCCGGCGGTGCAAACGGCCCGGCGGCGGGGCCGATAAGCAGCTCCACTCCCGAATTGAAGACGCCAGGCAGTGTTGATTGCCCGGATCGTCGCAGACCGGGTCCGGGGTCGGAGGGGAGCGGAGACGGCTACATCCGGGTATTCCTCGGGAGGACGCTCTCATGAGCGGGTCACAGCAGGACCAGGATGTGCTGGGTCACCGGGGGGTCGGCTGACCTGACATCACTAATCGCCGGGCCGTCACCGCCTCTGACCCACCCGGAATGAGAAGGTGATCGGTTCGCGCCCCTGACGCGCCAATGAGAAGCCGGGCTCCGGGCAACAACCGGCGCGGACCTCGCAAGCCGGTTGCTGCGACGAGTGCAGTCTCGGTCGCGGTGTGATCACGATGTGTTCCGCGCGGACGGTACTGCGCGCCATCTACGCCGACGAACTTATGCGGCTCGACCCCGTCGCGCGCGGTCACCATTCCCCCATGAGCCCGCCGTACCCTGCCGGCGGCAGATGAGTGCGGGTGGCTGGGGTACCAGATCGGCCAGTGCGCATGCGATTCCAGAAGAGGGTTGTCGGGCCGGGCATATGGGGCACCTGTGGGATGCCCTCGCGCATGCCTGCGATGATCTGGGCTTCGATCGGGCGGCCGGCGGGCTCAGGTGTTCCGGGCAGCTGGCGCTGGCTCGGATCATCGAGCCGGTCAGCAAGTTCGACAGCCTGCGGGTGCTGGAGATCGGGGTCAGCGCGCCGTCGTACCGGACCGTGCTGCGGCGCCTGCCCGTCTATGCGAGGGCGTCATGGCGACGGCAGCTGGCGGTAATCCTCACTGGCTACCAGATCGCTGGAAGCCAGTGCCCTACTTTGGCTGATCATTGATCTTGAGTTTGGCTCCCGTGTTGGAGATGAAGATGACCAGCAGCTTCGCCGGTTTTGTCCGGCTGGGGTTTTCCGTGAGCAGGTGGTGCGCGCCCGGCGGCTCGACCCAGTTCTGGCCTTGGTGGCAGGTACGCACTGGCTCGCCGGCGAGCTGGCTGCGCACAGTGCCCTCGAGCACGTAGGCGTAAACGAACGCCGAGCCGTGCCGGTGCGGCACTGCGCGTGCATTGGGCGGGAAGTATACGATCTCCGAGGTGAACGTCTTGCCCTTGACATTCGGCAGTGGCTGTTTCAACAGGGGCGATACTGTCTCCGAGGGGTGCTGGGACGCCGGCGTCCCGGACGGTTGCTGCGAAGCCACGGCAGCAACTGGCGCCGCGGCGGCCGTGGCCACTATGCCGGCAGCCAGAATGCCGCTGGCAATCCGCATTCCGCACATGATTGCTCTCCTTTTCAGCCTTCGGTGACCTGGATGATGGTCTTGCCGGCGGCGCGCGGCCGGCCGGGGGCGAATGCGGCGGGCATTTCCGGGAGTGTCCGTATGGCCCCGACGATTGGCTTTAGCCGTCCGTCCCGGAGTCGCTGGGCGAGGTCCGCGAGCCGGGCACGGTCGGGTTCGACGACGAAGAAGATGGCCCGCCCGTCCTCGGGCCGGACTTTCGGCGGGGCGGCGATGCTGACGAGCGTGCCGCCGGCGCGCACGAGCGCGGTCGAGCGGTCGAGGATGTCGCCGCCGATGACGTCGAACACCACGTCGACCTCGCCGGCGTCTTCCAGGTGGTCGGCCTGCAGGTCCAGGAAGGCATCCACGCCGAGACCGAGGGCTGTGTGCCGGTCGGCGGCCCGGCCGGTGCCGATGATCCGGGCCCCGACGGCGCGGGCGAGCTGTACGGCGATGGACCCGACACCGCCCGCAGCGCCGTGGATCAGGACGGTCTGGCCTGTCCTGAGGCGGCCGTGGTCGAACAGTCCCTGCCATGCGGTCAGCCCGGAGATCGGCGCGGCGGCCACCGTGTGGTCGATGTCCGCCGGAAGCGGGGCGAGGTTGCGGGCCTCCACCGCGGTGTACTCGGCCAGGGAGCCGTTACGGGTCCAGTCGGTCAGTCCGAACACCCGCTGGCCGACGGTCAGGCCGGTTGTGCCGTACCCGAGCTCGACGACGACGCCCGACAGCTCGTGGCCGGGCACGCTCGGCGTCCGGTCGCGGCCGGCGCGGTCGGTCCACGTTGCCGGCCAGTCCAGCTCTCCCGGGGTGAATTCCGCGGCGTGCACCCGCACGATGACATCGTTTTCGGCGGCATGGGGGTAGGGCAGGTCCGTCAGAGAGAGTCCACCGACGCCGGCGTCACGGTCTCGAACGGCGATGGCTTGCATGGCAATTTCCTCTGTGGTGAGGATGTCCGGATTCTTCCTCTGTGGTGAGGATGTTCGGATTCGAGCGCACAGGTCATCCGGCCTGACAGGCCGCCAAGGCCTCAGTCCACATGGCGGCCGAGACTGCCTCTCGGCATATCCACGCTACCAGCGCCAATCCCAGCAAGATCGGCGCGCCCGGCCAGCCTCCGGATCGGGACGCGCGGCCCGGCACATGCCCGCACCCCCGCACACCAGGAGCGAAACCACGCGGCGACTGCCCGGGAAGATCTGATTGTCATAACCGGCGGGCCGCCGTGCCGGGCAGCGGCGCTCCGTGTTCCGGCGGTCGCTCTGGTCGCGGCGAAGCTGCCCGGACCGGCGGGCTCGAAGAAACTCGCTTGCACGAAGCGGGATGTCACCGGCACTATCTGGACGCCAGAGCCGCGCGGGCTGCGCTTGGCGTGCGATATGCGCCAATGACCTGGTCTACGCCAGCCGCTCGAACTGGTGCTGGGCTCCGCGCAGAGTGGCAAGGGGTGCCTTAAGGTGTCTGTACGGTGACCTACTAAATCCTGACTTGTGATACGTTTTGCGCTCCCGGGCATGCGCAGACTGAGCGGCCATTGGCCGGGTCGGCGGCGGCATGCCCGCGATCTGCATGCGGAGCGCCATCCATGCCGCGTCGTAGATCCCCGAGAAGCTCGGGAAGGGCTGGATCGTGTCGCTCAGTACCTCGAGCGGGACGTGGGCCCGGATGGCCAGCGTCGCCTGCCGCAGCCACTCGCCGGCCTCCGGCCCGACCGCGTAGGCGCCGGTCAGCCGCTCGCCGTCGCTGAGCAATGTGAGGAACCCGTTGGACTCGGCGTAGGCGTGCAAGGGGGGTCTAGCGGCGCCAATGACCAATGGCATGGACCCTTTAACTCAGCTGACGACGCATACGGCGTGGTCCGCCACCGCGCTGACGTCCAGTACTGCGCTTTCTGCCGACCGCAGGACGAGTAGCGGCTGGCGTCCGCTTCTGCCGCGTGGCGTGCGTGTGGCGCAGGGCACCGGTCAATACAACGGGGCTGGCATCATGGAGGTGATGAGCAATGCAAGGTCCCGCCGCTTCCCCGTGACCATTACCCAACTCCCGGTCACGCGCTGTCAGATCTGCCACCGCACCGACGGAGGCGGCATAGTGCCGCATCGTCCAGTGATCTTTCTGGTTTCGTTCTCGTCACGCATCCGTTCCACCCGCTGAACGGTCAGCGGCTGGAGATCCTCTATGCCAAGCGCCGCGGCGCGGACGTGGTGTTCGTCTGCTCGGGCGGGTTCGGCGGGCAGATCACGCTGCCGGAGTCGTGGACCGACCGCGGCGAGCCGCCGCTGGCGCGCCGGCGGTCACCCCCAGGCCATGACCCTCGCCGAGAAAGCCCTGGTCACCATCATGCGGCAGCGCCTGGCAGTACCCCCGGCCCGTCCTGGCCGACCTGTTCGGCGTCTCCGCCGGCACCATCGCCACAGCCGAACGGCAGCTAAAGCCACTGCTGAAGGAGCCGGCCACAGCTTCGAGCCCGCCGCCACCCCGCTCACCACACTGGCCGACCTCACCGCCTACGCATCAGCCCACGGCATCACCCTCACACCGAAGACCAAACCAGCGCGTTAATAATCGACGGCTCCTAAGTGGCATTGGGTTCTGAGAGCAGGAATATCTGGTACTGCTGCGCTGCGAGATCGCGCCATTCCAGGTCACCATCAGGGTCGTCGCGCCAGGCCAGTACGGCCACTCCCACATTCAGACCCTTGATGTCAGCGTCGAGATCGTCAGCAGACTCAGCTCCTGGCTGCGTTCAGCCAGTTCACGGCAACTGCCGCCTCCTGGAACGCACCGCCGCTTGGAAGCGGCTTCGATCGAGTCGCGTTTCGCGCGCTGGCGAAGGTCAATGGGATCAGCCAAGACGCGGCATGGGCTTATCGATTACAGGCAAGGAGCACACGGGAGCGTCGGGTCACGTCTCATGTGGACGGCACGCGCCTCGATAGTGCACTGACAACCCGCTATCCGGCGCTCGCTGCGCGCCGGTGGTCAGCGCGGCGAGCCAGGCTCCCGGAAGGGTCAAGGTCCTCCAAGCCGACGAGCGGGCGCGACGGCCCGTTTGGCTCACATGATTGGCGCGGCGGCAGCCGAGCTTCCAGAAACATGTGACACGACCTGAAGCGCAGCTCGATACGATGGCCGGTAAGTCTGTACAAGTTGCGCTACGCTCAGCGAATGGTCGACGACTCAAGTGCGGACGCCGCTAAACTGGACGTACAGCGAGTACTCAATCTGGACCTTGCGGAGGATCGGCGGGAACTGATAGCGGCCTGTTCGGAGCTGCCGTCTCTCGCGGTTAAAGTTAGAGACAATCTTGACCACTTCCTCAAGTGGTTTGCCGCTCCTGAATGGCATATGGTTTATAGCGGTGGAATGATAAGTGGCCCGGAACCCAAAGGCCGCCACTCACGCTTGAGCTCATCGATAGAGCGCCTGCTAGACATAACCGCAGTCCTGGCAACAGTCGAAGGCTATGCGGGATTCGATCAACTGATATCAGGGCTCGCGAACCCAAGCCAAATTGCATCAACAATGTTCGAAATCGAAGTCGCCGCATGGTGCGCTTCCCGCCTGCATCATAGAGCACTTGCCTTTTCCCCGAGAATTACTAACCGGGCGGGAGTTAAGTACCCGGACTTTCTATGGCAGACCGCTCTTGGAGACCTGTACTGCGAATGCAAGCAATTGAACACGTGGCAGAGATCTGAGACCCAGCGCGCGTCGAGCCTACTCGCAGCAGCAGCGGAGATGATGGGCGATCCTGCGTCATGGCCCAAAGATTTGCGGATCGAGGTAACGATTGGCGCGTCCCTTAGAGGTGAGGCCGAACGTAAGCTAAGAGCAGTCGTCGAACAGTACGCTTCCGCTGTAAGGCAAGGGTTGCGCCCCGGTGTTTTCCGAGCTGAAGCTTTCAGCGTGGCGGTGCGTGACCGATCCGATCAGCTGCGCGATACTCCGGACTCTATAACTCTCTATCAAGTCCAGGTCGGAGCCGAGCCCGTGCTTTTGACCAGCCATACGAGCGCTCACTTGATTGTCACCAAGTCGATAGGAATGGCTCGTGTCCGGGCATTGAGAGGCTTTGTTAAGGAAGCCAAGGAACAACTGCCTGATAGTGGGCCCGGTGGCATATTCATCGAAATGCCGAGCGGAGTAGATGCGGGGGCACAGAAATTGCTTGAGATGCTTGGACATCCAGCTCATAGCGCAATAGCTTGGGCGAGCATTTGGACGAGCGGGATACCGATACGGGCCGTTTGGAGGAATGGCCAGCCGTTCGATGCGCGGCTGACCGATCCGCAAGAGTAAGGCGGCGGATCGGGCCAGGCTTTGCTGGCGAGGCGATCAGCCGATCGCCGACCAGGCTAGTCGTTGCGGTTGGCGATCGGCGGATTGCGGCTGCTTTCGCCGGAACACGGATAGTCGGCAATGGCCTGTTCTCCGGTGCTCCTTAGCGGCCCAATCGAGCACGCGGTAAGGCTCGGTCGGGCGGAGGCGGATCATGAGCGCATCCGGTGACGGCTCGACCCGGGTGCATGGAGGTCGGGACGCGCCGATCCCGGCCGACGTGCTGACATCCTTGACTAGCGCTGTAGGTCCCATCTTCAGATCCTGCCCCAGAGAAACTGATTGGCCGCGTGTTCGATGAAGGCGTGCGGGATGTCTGTGAGCCCAAGCTGGCCGAACACATTTTGAGCTGCCTGCACGGATGCGGCAAGGACTCCAGCCACAAGGTCGACGCGCGGCAGGGCTTCCGAATACGTTGCTCCGTTTAGCGCCGCCCGCGCGTTATAAGGCTCGCCGGAGGACCTATCCCCGCTGACAGGGCGGCCCCATACGCCTTCCAGCCGGATCATGAACATCACCTGCGTCGCGGTCTCATCGTCCCTATACAGACGTCGACCGAATTCGAAGATCTCGGCAATGGTGTAGATGGCCGCGATGAGATGAATCATCCCCGGTACTCGGTGCCATCCTCACGCAGCCGCCATCGATGGGTGAACAACCCAGTCGGATGCAACCTCCAGACTTCGTGGTCCGGCGCGCCGAGTCACAAGTGGCTTTCTGCCCGACTTAGCCAGCAGCGCGGACGCAAAGAGTGGGTGAATCTCGAAAGTCTGGGCGCACGCCGCGCCCGGCTTTGCCGCGCCGTCCCTGATCATCCCCCTCACTCGGGAGCGGCCGTCGCAGGCGTACAACGTATCGGCTTGGCCCGGTGTCCCGTCGACCAAGACAGCGCGGGATCCGTCCGCACACCCTGCCTCGACAACCCGCTCTACCGGTCGTGTGTCCCGCGGACAAAATGGGTCGGCCCAGTCAGCGGCCACGATGTCGGCGTGCCCCTGGCAGCGGTGTACGCGGCGAATCGCCAACTGCGCCGGATCGCGCGTGCGTTCACCCGCAGTACCGAACCGGAAGAACCGGGACTGCCGCAGTGAGCCATCCGGCGACTGGTAACGGCGGGCCCAGGCCAGGCGTAGAGCTCCGCAGCCGCCCGACCTTGTCCTTGCTCTCGAGGACCCTGTGGTATGTGACCGATGCACAGTGTTCCGGCGTTCTCTGCCATATCCGCAGCGACACAGCACTGGACAGCGTGCCCGACCCACTGGGCCAGGCCGAGATGCAGCGGCCGGCACCGAGTCTCAAGCTGCGCGAGTGTCACGTCGACCCGGAAGTTCGGCTATATCTCCACTGTGGTACGCCGGGCACGCGTGCAGGCGACGTAAAGCTTGCGGTGGGTGTCCTCGTGAACTGTCAGGCCTCCGGCCAGCGCCTCACGCTCACTGGGCGTGAGGCGGATCCCTACGACGTCCCACTCGCGCCCTTTCTCTTGATGAGCTGTCAGACCCGGGACTGGCCGTCCGGGGTAGACGACCCGACGCCCGATGTCCGCCAGTCTGCTTGTGTGCGCGGGATGGGCGCGGCGCATCTCGCGCGGAGACACTGTCCCCACGACCTCGATCAGCCTGCCATAGGCGGCATTGACCGCAGGCTTGCCGGGCCGGCGCAGAAGCTCGGCGATCTCCTGCAGTTCCGGCTCTAGCCGGCGGGGCACATCGGGATCTTCGATCGCCAGTGTGGTCAGCGCATCGCGCAGGTAGGTGGCGTCCTCACTGAAGATGTTCCGGGTGAGGTGGTTGAGCAGCAGCGTCGCTGCCGCCTCTTCAGTGCCGCCCTTGAATGCCTGAAAAGCGAGCGGCAGCACGCTGCTGCCGACCTCCCACAAAGGCTTCCAGAACAGCCCGAGCACCACGTCGACGCCGAAGTCAGCGCCTTGATTTCCATCGGACGGCAGTGTCACTGGCTTGCCAGCCCGCAGGCGCCCGGCGAGATCCCGCTGTATGTCGTCTTGCCAGCGGAACGAGCGCGTGAGCGGCAGGGTCCGGGCGCCGGTCCGCCGCAGCAGCTCAGGCACCGCCTCTGGGCGGGCACCCCGGAATACATACAGCGCCTGCCAGGGGTCGCCGACCAGCGTCACCGCGACTCCGGCGTTAATGGCCAGCTCGATGACGGCGATGTCGAGGTCGTTGGCGTCGAAGACCTCGTCGACGATCAGGGCGCGCATCGTGGCCACCAGCCGGTCCCGGACACGGTCGGCGTAGCGGCCGTCGGTGAGAGCCTGCTGAAGGACTGAGCGGACGTCCTCATGGGTGCAGGTACCGGCTTCCAGAAGCGGTGTGATGATCGTTGCGGGGACTCTGAAGCCGTGTTGCCGCGTGAAGCCGGTGACGATCTCGACGTTGCCGTTGCTGATCCGCAGGCCGTAGGCCGTTCGAGTCCTGAATGTGCCGCTGAATGACGCCCAGCTGTCGTGGACGCTGAGGGTCGTGTGACTGTTGGGCCATTTGAGCAGCCCACAGCCGAGAAGGTCGTGGAGCAGGTCGCTCATGATCGTGTCGAGAGTGATTATGCGGTGCGGCCAGACCGCGGCGGACGGTCCCCAGATGCGCTGCACGCGGCGCCATAGGCTCCAGGTCGCTGAGCGGGTGAAGCTGACGGCAACTACGGCCCGGTTATCGCCGCGCGCTGCGGGCATGAATCGCTGGACGGCGAAGCGGTGAGCCGACACCGTGGTCTTGCCGGTGCCCGGCCCTGCTTCGATGAACACGTTCCTCGCGCTCGTGCCCGCGGCGAGGCGCTGGTCTTCCGTGAGGCCCTGGACTGTGGAGTCCTGATCGCCTTCGGTCAGTGCGACCTGG
>WNFD01005796.1_pt1 | contig 12341 bp, 9 predicted proteins | sample 5400491 | NCBI WGS metagenome assembly WNFD01 (sample SAMN13153343, study PRJNA577476) | soil metagenome | isolation source: 120 cm saprolite under Douglas fir tree site 2 hole 2 replicate 2 | place: USA:California | collected 2015-04-18 | reverse complement strand
ACGTTCGCGGCGGGGATCGCCGTCGGGGCCGGCGGCCGGGCGCTCTGGGTCCGCCACGCGTCCGCGGCGTCGCCCGATCGCGAGCGCGGCCTCGATCGGATGATGGACGAGCTGAACGAGGAGTTGCGGCTCGACCCCGCGCAGCACGATTCGGTGCGGGCGATCGTGCAGCGCCACCGGACCCGGATGACCGCGGTGTGGGAGACGGTGCGCCCGCACTTCGACTCGATGCGGGCGCAGATGGACTCCGAGGTCGCCCGCCAGCTCACTCCCGATCAACAGGCCAAGTACCGCGACCATGTGGCCCGGTACCGGCATCAAAAGGATCAGGAGAGGTCCGACACGGGGTCCGGGGGACGGAGGAAATGAGGGCCGGGCGACGGGGAGTGTTCGCGGGAATCGTGTCGGCGCTCGTCTCGACCGGTGTCGCGGCGCAACAGCAGCCGGCCCCCGCGCGGGCGGCACGGCTCCAGGTGTCGCTGGCCGACGCGGTGCGGCGCGCGCTCGACATCCAGCCGGCGATGGCGCGGGCGCGGGGCGACGCGACCAACGCGGGCTGGCAAAAACGCAGCGCCTTCGGCGCGTTCCTGCCGACCCTCTCGTTCTCGTCCACGGCGTCGCGGCAGAACACGCAATCGGTGGGCGGTCTCGGGTTCCAGGTGGACCCGGGCACGTACACCTACAGCAGCGGGCTCACCGCGTCGGTCGATCTGTTCACCGGCTTCCGGCGCCTCGCCAACTACCGGAGCGCCGATGCAACCCAGGACGCGGCTGATGCGGAGCTCATGAACCAGCGCTACCAGGTGAGCGCGACGACCGCGCAGCTTTTCTACACGTCGCTCGCCAACGAGGAACTGGTGCGGGTCGCCGAAGCGCAGCTCGAGCGCGCCAAGGAAGAGCTCCAGATCTCGGTCAACAAGTTCCAGGCCGGAGCGGCCACGCGCTCCGACACGCTCACAGCGACCGTGGACCTCGGGAATGCCCGGCTCGCGCTGCTTCAGGCGCAGGCAAACCTGGCGACGGCGCAGGCGAACCTCGCGCGGCAGATCGGCGTGGATGGCGTGGTGCGTGCGGTGCCGGACTCGCAGCTGCCGGCCACTCCAGACACGACGGAGCTCCGGACCGCAGCGCTGCGGCAAGCACCTGTCGTGGTGCAGGCCGCGGCCCAGGAGCGGGCCACGGCGGCGACCCTATGGTCCAACCGGGCGCAGTATCTCCCGAGGCTCACCGCGTCGTACAACACCTCGAGCCAGGGGCTCAACGAGCCGTGGCAGGGGTTCGGCGGGGGCAACCGCAACTTGAACCGGTTGAGCTTCGCACTGTCGTGGACCCTGTTCGACGGCTTCCAGCGCGAGAGGACTGCGGCGCAGAGCGCCGTGGACCTGGACGTCGCGCGGGCGCAGACCGCCGACACCCGTCGCCAGCTCGACGCCAACCTCACCCAGCAGCTCGCGGCCATGTTCACCGCGTTTGCGAAGATCGGGATCACTGGCGCCAACGTGGCCGCGGCCGCCGAGGCGCGTCGCGTCACCCAGGAGCGCTACCGGCTCGGCGCCGGGACCCTGCTCGACCTGCTCACCGCGGAAGCCAACCTGACCCAGGCCGAGGTGAACCAGGTCCAGGCGCGCTATGACTATCTCATCGCGCGCGCCCAGGTCGAAGCGCTGGTGGGGCACGCGCTATGACCAGCGTCCAGCCGACCGCGTTCCGCACCGGCGACACGCCGCTGCCCGATACCGTCATCCTCACGCACAAGCTGACGCGCGACTACGACATGGGCGGCGAGGTGGTTCACGCGCTGCGCGGCGTCGAGATCCAGATGCAGCGCAACGAATTCGTGGCCGTGATGGGCCCTTCGGGTTCTGGAAAATCGACGCTCATGAACCTCATCGGCTGCCTCGACACGCCGACGGGGGGCGAATACTGGCTCAACGGTCAGCAGGTGAGCGATTTGTCCGACGATGAATTGGCGCGGATCCGCAACAAAGAGATCGGGTTCGTGTTCCAGACCTTCAACCTGCTGCCGCGCGCCAGTGCCCTCCACAACGTCGAGCTGCCGCTGATTTACGCGGGCGTGGCCGCGAAGGAGCGCCGTGCTCAGGCGGCCCGGGCGCTCGAGCACGTCGGGCTCGCCGACCGGATGTCGCATCGGCCGAACGAGCTGTCGGGCGGACAGCGCCAGCGGGTGGCGATCGCCCGCGCGCTCGTGAACCAACCCTCGATCCTGCTGGCGGACGAGCCGACCGGCAATCTCGACTCCGCCACCGGCGAGGAGATCATGCGGCTGTTCCGTGAGCTGCACGACACCGGCCAAACCATCGTGCTGGTCACGCACGAAGCCGACATTGCGGCGCACGCCGCCCGCCAGATCCACCTGCGGGATGGGCTCGTCGAGCGCGACGTGCAGACGAAAGGCAAACCGTGAAGCGATTCCTGGCCCTGCTGCTCGGCCTCGCCGCCTGCCACAAGGCGCAGTCGGCACCGCTGTACGAGAAAGTCTCCGTGGCGCACCGGGACATCGTGGTCTCGGCGTCCGCCTCAGGCGCGATCCAGCCGATCCTCACCCTGAGCGTGAAGTCCAAGGCCTCGGGCGAGATTCTCGACATGCCGGTGCAGACCGGCGACGACGTCAAGAAGGGACAACTACTCGCGAAGATCGACCCGCGCATCCCGCGGAACGACCTCACGCAGGCCGAGGCGAGCCTCGCGGTCGCCAGGGCCCAGCTCGACAACGCCACCGCGCAGCTCAAGCGCAGTGAGGCCCTGTACCAGAGCAAGTCCATCGCCGAAACCGACTACGAGGCCGCGAAGCTGAGCTACGCGACCGCGCAGTCGGCCGTCGTCAACGCGCAAGCGAGCCTCCAGACCGCCAAGGACGCGATGGAGGATACCCAAGTCCGCGCGCCGGTCACCGGCACGGTGCTCGAGCTCGATGCCGTGCTCGGCACCGTGATCTCGAGCCCCACGCGCGACGTGGGCGGGGGTACCGTGATCCTCAAGATGGCAAACCTCGACACCGTGCAGGTCCAGGCGTTGGTGGACGAAACCGACGTCGGCAAGGTGCAGCCCGGGATGCCGGTGACGATCACCGTGGACGCGTTTCCCAATCGCCCATTCGACGGCAGCGTCCTGAAAATCGAGCCGCAGGCGCAGGTCAATCAGAACGTCACGATGTTCCCCGTCATCGTCGACATTCTGAACCCGAGCCACCAGCTCAAACCGGGGATGAACAGCGAAGTCGAGATCCACATCGGCAACCGGGAGAACGTGTTGGCCGTGCCGAACGCCGCGCTGCGCACGCCGCGAGACGTCGCGTCCGCGGCGCAGGTCCTGGGGCTCGACCTCCAGACCGTGCAGCAGCAGCTGGCGCAGGCCGAGACGCCGCGCTCTCCCGCGCGAGACTCGGCGGATGCCGGCAAGCTGCACGCGGCCGAAGCGACCAAGCCGGGAGCGCCGGCGACCTTCACGACGCCCAGCGGGCGGACCATCACCCTGCCGCCGGGGGTCACGCCGGAGCAGGTGCAGGCCGCGTTCGCCAAGCGGATGAGCGGCGCCGAGCTGTCGCCCGCGGAGCAGGCGCTGCTGACGCAGCTGCGCAGCCAGTTCCAGGGCGGAGGGGGGGCGGGAGGGAGCCGCCTGGGACGCGCGGCCAACCAGGGAGAGGGCGCGAGCTACATCGTGTTCGTGCTGCGGGGCGGGAAAATCATGGCCGTGCCGATCCGCACGGGGCTGACCGATCAGGATTACATCGAGGTCGCCCGCGGGCTCACGCAGCAGGATACGGTGCTGGTGCTGCCGAGCGCGTCGCTGGTGCAGTCGCAGCAGCAGTTCCGCCAGCGGTTCCAGAACGTGACGGGCGGCGGCTTGCCGGGCGTACGGCAGCAGCAGGCGCAGCCCGCGACCCCACGGTAAGCGATGCTGATCGGCGAGATCATCCGGGTCGCGCTCGAGGCGCTGCGGGCCAACAAGCTCCGCTCGCTCCTCACCATGCTGGGCATCATCATCGGCGTGGGCGCGGTGATCACCATGATCGCGCTGGGGTCCGGGGCGCAGCAGTCTGTGCAGGATCGGATTCAGGCCCTCGGGCCCACCCTGTTGAGCGTCTACCCCGGCCAGAGCTTCATGCGCGGCGTGGCGAGCGACCAACGTGTGAGCCTCACCATGGACGACGATACGGCGCTCGCGAACAACGCGCGCTTCGTGACGGCCGTAGTGCCGGAGCTGACCCGCAGCCTCCAGGTGCAGAAGGGCAACCTTAACATCAACGTGAACGTCGTCGGCACGACGCCATCGTACGTGCCGGTGCGCAGTTACACGCTCACCGCCGGCCGCACGTTCACCGCGGGGGACGACGCGGCGCGCCGCCGCTACGCGGTGCTCGGCTCCGCCATCCCCGACATGCTGAACGCGAACCGGGACGCGATCATCGGTCAGGAGATCATGATCCGCGGTATCTCCTTCGAGGTCATCGGTGTGCTGTCCGAAAAGGGGTCGCAGGGCTCGTTCTTCAACCCCGACGAGCAGATTCTCATTCCCCTCGAGACGGCCCGCTACCGGGTGATGGGCACGAACCGGCTGCGCGCGATCACGGTTCAGGCCGCCGACCTGAACTCGATGAACCTGGCGACCCTCGAGATCGAGCGGGTCATGCGGCGCCAGCACAAGATCCGCCCCGGCCAGGACAACGACTTCCAGATCCGCAATCAGACCGACATCCTGAGCACGCTGCAGCAGACGACCGAGACCTTCAAGTACCTGCTCGCGGGCATCGCGGCCGTGAGCCTGCTGGTCGGCGGCATCGGGATCATGAATATCATGCTGGTGTCGGTCACCGAGCGCACCCGCGAGATCGGCGTGCGCAAGGCACTCGGGGCCACGCAGATCAACATCATGATTCAGTTTCTGGTCGAGGCATTGGTGCTGTGCCTCCTTGGCGGTCTGATCGGCGTGGTGCTCGGCTCACTCGGCGCTGTGGTCCTGTCCAAGCTGGCGCACTGGAACACCCTCATTTCGCCGCTGGCGATCCTCCTGGCGTTCGTGTTCAGCGCCGCGGTCGGGTTGTTCTTCGGCATCTGGCCGGCACGGCGCGCGGCCGCCCTCGATCCGATAGTGGCCCTGCGTTACGAATAGTCGGCTTCAGCGAGCGGTGTGTGGTGCGTGGTGAGTGGTTGCTGACGATTCGTAAGCAGCCACCCGCACCGGGATCCCGCAATTCCTAGGAGAGCGCCCCGCACCACTCACCACGCCTGTTTTGTTCGGATAGTACCACGCGCCACGCACCACGCATATTTTCTTCCCATGTTCGCCCTGCTCTTCGTCCTCCAGGGCGCCGCGGACGGCGGCGCGACTTACAACGGCATCGCGAAACAGCTCGACGTGCGCATCCCGCGCTTCGAGGCGCAGGTGAAAATCGACGGCGTGCTCGACGAACCCGTGTGGAGTCGGGCGGCGATGCTGACGGGCTTCTCGCAGTACCGGCCGGTGGACGGCCGTCACGCCGAGGACTCGACGGCGGTGCTCGTGTGGTACGCCCCCGACGCGATCTATTTCGGGATCCGCGCGTTCGAACGCCACGGCGCCGTGGTGCGGGCCACGCTGGCCGATCGCGACAACATCGATTCGGACGACAACGTCGCCATCCTGCTCGATACCTACCTCGACCACCGTCGCGCCACCATGTTCGCGGTAAATCCGCTGGGCGTGCAGCAGGATGGCGTGTGGAGCGACGGCGTGGCCGCGGGCGCCGCGGGGGGCCCTAGCGCCGGCGGCAGGTTCGACGCGACGATCGACCTGAATCCCGATTACGTCTACGAGTCGCGCGGCCGCCTGACCGACCGGGGCTACGAGGTGGAGGTGCGGATCCCGTTCAAGAGTCTGCGCTATCAGAGCGCCGATCCCCAGGATTGGGGCATCCAGATCGTGCGGGCGGTGCAGCACTCCGGCTACGAAGAGACCTGGACCCCGGCGGTCCGCGCCAGCGCGAGCTTTCTCATTCAGGCGGGCCGCCTGGTGGGCCTGACCGCGCTGCGCCGCGGCCTGGTGCTCGATCTCACGCCGGAATTCACCACCAAGGTGGACGGGGCGCCCACCACGCCGGGCTACGACTATCGCGGCACGCCCGAAGTCGCGGGCAACGTGCGCTGGGGCGTGACGCAGAATCTCGGGGCGACCGCGACCGCCCACCCGGACTTCTCGCAGGTCGAGGCCGACATCGGCCAGGTGACCCTCAACCAGCGGTTCGCGCTGTTCTATCCCGAGAAGCGGCCGTTCTTTCTCGAAGGGCTCGAGCAGTTCGACACGCCCAACAGCCTCATTTACACGCGGCGCATCGCGCAGCCGGTGTTCGGCGGGAAGCTCGCCGGCAAGGTCGGCGGCCTGGGAGTCGCGTACCTCGGCGCCGTGGACAACAGCGACCAATCGGCCACGGGCGCGCACCCCATTTACAACATGCTGCGCCTGCGGCGCGACCTCGGGCCGACGTCCACGCTGGGCATGGCCTACACCGACCGGATCGACGGCGACGACTATAACCGCGTGCTGGGCATCGACGCGCACGTCGTATGGCGCAAGATCTGGTTCTCGGAAGTGCAGGTCGCCGGGTCGTGGACTCGGACGCCGGACGGCGCCCGCGCGGGCAAACTCTGGACCGTTACATTCGGCGACCGCACCGGCCGCGCCTACGGCAACCACTACGAGCTGCTCGGCATCCAGAAGAGCTTCCAGGATACGAGCGGGTTCGTGAATCGCACGGACTTCGTGGCCGGCCGAACCTTCAACCGGTTCAGCTGGTACGGACGCCCCGGCGCGCTGGTCGAGCAGTTCACGGCGATCGTCGGATTCGCGCCGATCTGGCGCTACCGCGACTTCGGCCGTCTGAACCGGACCATCGAGGACACGCTGCAGACCTTCTGGATCGCGACCCTGCGCGGCGGGTGGCAGTCCCAGGTCACGCTCAGCCTCAACCACTTCGGGTTCGACGGCGCGGACTACTCGGGCTACAGCGTGGGCACCACGCCGTTCGTCGTGCCGCACGACCTGTATCACCTCCCCGGCGCCGCGTTCATTTTGAACGCACCGAACCGCGCCGTGTCGGGCAGCGTGGTGCTGGGCTACTCGGCCGTGGCCATCTTCCCCGAGGCGTCCGAGGGCCGGCAAGTCGCGTTGACCACGGTCGCCGCCTTGCGCCCCACGCCAGCCTTGCGTCTCGAGGCGCGCTGGGTGCACCAGCGCCTCACCCGCGCGCGCGACCGCAGCCGGTTCTCGACCGCGAACATCCCCCGGCTCAAGCTCGAGTACCAGCTGACCCGCGCGATCTTCGTGCGCTACATCGGGCAGTACTTCGCGGAGGACCAGGCCGCGCTGCTCGACCCACGCACGGGGCAGCCACTCCTCGTGAACGGCGACACCGCGCGCGCGATCGTGACGAACGACTTCCGGAACGACCTGTTGTTTTCCTACAAGCCGACGCCGGGGACCGTCGTGTTCCTGGGCTACGGCGCGTCGCTCACCGAGGCGGACGCCTTCCGGTTCCGGAACCTGAGCCGCGCCTCGGACGGCTTCTTCCTCAAGCTGAGTTACCTCTTCCGCATGTAGCCCTCTACCCCTCCCCTTGGCTCCGGGCCATTTTCTCCTCCATGCCCGATGCGGCCGACCTGACCCAGCAGCTCGCCGACGAAGATCGCGCCAAACAGCGTCGCTACGTGCTTGCGAACACCCGCGCGCGTTGGCGCTTCGTCGCGTTGGGCGCGGCGCTGCTCGCGATCCTCCGCGTCGCGCGGGTGGCACCCGTCTCGTGGCTCTTCATCCTGGGCTTTGCCGGCGTGTTCGCCGGCGTCAGCTACGCAATGGCCCGCCTGGTGCGGGGCGGTGAATTCCGCCCCTGGCACGCACACGCCGACATCGCGGTGGGTGCCGCGATGATCTCGGCGATTCTCTATGCGGTGGGACCGAGCGGACATCTTCTGTACGTCGTGTACCTGATCGCGCCGCTCCAGGTGGCGCTGTACCTGGGCCAGACGGAGGCGTGGCAAGCCCTGCTCGTGAACCTCACCGGCTTCGGTCTCGCTACCGCCGTCCGGGTCAGCCAGGGCACGCCGGGGTGGACGTGGAGTGCGTTCGCGCAGGAGACGCTGGTTCTGGGGTTCGTGAGCGCGGCGCTGGTGCCGACGTTGGGGAGGTTCGTCACGCGGCTGCAGACCGCCAGAGGCACGCTGGCGCAAGTGGAGGGCGGCGACCTTGCGGCGCAGCTGCAGGATGACGAGCTCGACGAGCTGGGCTACCTCGGCGCGAGCGTGAACCGGACCACCGGCGCGATCGCCGGCGTGGTGCGACAGGTTCAGAGCCAGTCTCAGGACCTCGCCGCCATGGCCCAGCAGCTCGCCGCGTCCGCCCAGGAGCTGCAGGCCGCGTCCCACGAAATCTCCAAAGAAGCGGAACGGCTTACGGAAGGCACGTCGCGCCAGCGGCAGCTCATCGGGCACGGGCGCGAGGACTCGGAGGCCGCGGCCGAGGTCGCGGCGCAGCTGCACACGCGGGCGCAGGAGGCCGAGCGCCAGATCGCCGGCGTGGCGCAGCAGGCGCAGCGCCATGGCCAGGAGATCGCGCGGGCGAGCGAGCTGCTGGTGACGCTCGTCGACCACCTCGACCAGGTGTCCCGCGCCGCCGGCACCCTGGAGCTGGGCTCGCGCGAGATCGGCAAGCTCGTGGATGCGATCACGCGCATCGCCAGCCAGACCGACCTGCTCGCCCTGAACGCGGCGATCGAGGCGGCGCGCGCGGGCCAGCACGGCCTGGGATTCCGGGTAGTGGCGGACGAGGTGCGCAAGCTGGCCGAGCAGAGCTCCCGCTCGGCGGAGGAAGTCCGAGCCCGGGTGCGCCAGACGCAGGACCAGATCGGGCATGTGATCGCGGCCATGGACGAGGGGCGCCGCACGGCCCAGGGCGTGGGCGCCGTGTCCACGGCGGCCCGGCAGGCGCTGGACGCCATCTTCGGCGACCTGAACGCCACCGTGAAGTTCGCCAGCGCGTTCGCGGGCGAGACCGAAGGACAGACGCAGCGGATCCGCGAGGTGGTGAAGGGGATGGAAGAAGTCGCGGGGATCGCCGAGACGGCGGCCCAGGGTGCCGAGCAGACCTCGGCGGCGACGCAACAGCAGATCGCCTCGCTGGGCGAGCTCACCACGACGTCGCAGCACCTCTCGGTCGCGGCGGCCAAGCTGTCGGAGACGATTCAGCGGTTCAACGTGAACGGAAAAGCGTAGGCGGAACCCCAGAGCCGCCGCCGGAGTTGTGAGCAAGGTGCGGTAACGTGAGACTCCGAGGAGCAATCATGTCCATTCGACCGATAAAGCGAATCCTGCAGTCGCAGCCGACTATCGAGGGCGCCGGCGTGCGGCTGCGGCGCGCGTTCGGCTTCGGTGACACCAAAGAGTTCGACCCTTTCCTTCTGTTCGACGACTTTCGCAACGAGAACCCTGAGGACTATCTCGCGGGGTTTCCCTGGCACCCGCATCGCGGCATCGAAACCATCACCTACGTCCTCGCCGGGACGGTGAACCACGGTGACAGCCTCGGAAACAAGGGCGCCCTGGGGGCCGGTGACGTACAGTGGATGACGGCCGGCAGCGGCATCCTCCACCAGGAGATGCCGAAGGGCGACCCACAGGGGCGGATGCACGGCTTCCAGCTCTGGGCCAACCTGCCGTCTTCCCTGAAGATGACCCGGCCGCGCTACCAGGACATCTCGGGCGGCGACATCCCCGAGGTGACGGATGACGACGGCACGCGCGTCCGGGTGATTTGCGGGAGCTTCTGGGGAAAAACGGGCCCGGTCGAGGGAGTGGCGGCGGACCCTCGCTATCTCGACGTGTGGGTCCCGCCGGGCAAGCGCAAGTCGCTGCCGGTCGAGACGTCCGGGCACGCGTTTGCCTATGTGTTCGAGGGCGGCGGCACGTTCCGCGACGCCTCGGAGCCGGGCGCCGTCCGCACAGAGCAGGTGGGACCTGTGGTGACCGGTGGGAGTCCGGGCCGCGGAGAGGTGCAAAACCGGTCGCTGGTGCTGTTCGACAGCGGCGACGCGGTGACGGTCCAAGCCGGCGACGCCGGTATCCGGTTCCTGCTGGTGTCGGGGAAGCCGATCGAGGAACCGGTGGCGTGGTACGGCCCCATCGTGATGAACACGCCGGACGAGCTGCGGCGGGCGTACACCGAGCTGCAGGACGGCACCTTCATCAAGCAACGGTAGGGTCAACCGGCGTGCCGGCAAAGCGCCCTACCCTGCTCGCCGCCGCAGTGGGCGCGCGCGACCACGTTCGGGGACCTGCCGATGCGCCCGTTACCCTGGTGGAGTACGCGGACTTCGAGTGTCCGTTCTGCGGGCGCTGGTTCCCCGAGCTGCAGCGTGTGCTGAAAGACTTGGGGCCGCGCGTTCGCTTTGTATTTCGACATTTTCCCATCAGCGAGCAACACCCCCACGCCGAGTCCGCGGCCGAGGTGGCGGAGGCGGCGGGTGCGCAGGGGAAGTTCTGGGAGATGCATGATCTGTTATTCCGGCGCCAGGCCGCGCTAGACGGCGGCCACTTGCTGGCGTACGTTCGCGAGTTGGGACTGGATGCCGTGCGCGCGGAGCGCGAGCTCGAGCGAGAGGTGCACCGCGCGCGGGTACGGGACGACATTGAAAGCGGATTGCGCAGCGGCGTGAGCGGCACGCCGATGTTCTTCATCAACGGTCGACGCCACGAGGAGCCGGGCGACGCCCGGACCCTGCGGGCGGCGCTGCTCCGGGCAACCTAGCGCGACACACCATCGATCAACCCGTCACACAGAGGAGTAGCACCATGGCTCACGAAACCATGAACGACCTGCCCGAGAGCGTGCGCAGCCAGGTGAGCGATCTGCTCAACAACCGGCTGGCGGAAGCGATCGACCTCCAGACGCAAACGAAGCAGGCGCACTGGAACGTCAAGGGCCAGAATTTCATTGCCCTGCACAAGCTGTTCGACGAGATCGACGAAGCGGTGGAGGAGTACGTGGACCTGCTCGCGGAGCGCGTCGTTCAGCTCGGCGGGACCGCGGAGGGGACCGCGCGCGTCGTGGCCGAGCGCTCCGAGCTGCCGGAGTATCCGCTCACGATTTCCACGGGCGAGGAGCACGTGTGGGCGCTGTCATCGGCCCTGTCCAATTTCGGCGAGCGCATCCGCCGGGCCATCGACCAGACGGCGGATCTCGGCGACGTCGATTCGTCGGATATCTGCACGGAGATCTCGCGCGGCACCGACAAGTGGCTGTGGTTCGTCGAAGCGCACGCCGAGGGAGCGGTCAGGGCGCACCTGAAGGGCTGACCGCGCGCTGCAGCTCGGCCGCACAGCGATCCGCCTCCCGCACGATCTCTTCGACCGGCGCGGTGAGAAGCTCGTGGCCGAGCACCACCGGCCTGCCATCCACGAACACATCGCGTACGTCGCTGGCGCGCGCGGCGTACACCACCAGCGACACAGGATCGCCGATCGCGGGGTGGAGGTGCGGCTCGCGCAGGTCGAGGACGACCAGGTCGGCGCGCTTGCCGGGCGCGATGGAGCCGATCTCGTCCTCGAGGCCCAGCGCGCGGGCGCCACCGAGGGTGGCCAGCTCGAGCACCCGGCCGGCGGGCAGCGCGTCGGCGCCGAGCCGCGGCTTCTGGATCAGGGCGGCGAGACGCATCTCGGTGAACACGTCGAGCCGGTTGTTGCAGGGCGCGCCGTCGGCCCCGATCGCGACGCGACACCCCGCGGCCAGGAGCTCCGGAATCTTGGCCACGCCGCTCGCGAGCTTCAGGTTGGACGAGGGGCAATGCACCACCGTGGTTCCCTGGCGCGCCAGGCGCGCCGTCTCGTGCGCGTCCACCCACACGCAGTGGGCCAGCGCCGCGCGCGGCCCCGCGATGCCGACCGAGTCCAGGTAGGCGATCTCCTCGATTCCCGTGGTACGCAGCACCGTTTCGCGCTCGACAATCGTCTCGGCGGCATGTGTGTGCAGCTGGGCGTCGAACCGCTCGGCCAGGTCGCTCGCGGCCCGGAGCAGCGGTCCCGAGCAGCTGGGGACGAAGCGCGGGGCGAAGCACACCTGCAGCCGGCCGCCGGCGCCCGCCCCGTTGTGCCAGCGCTTGGCCAGCGACTCGGCTTCCGCCAGCGCGTTGTCAGTCGATTCGGCCAGCTCGAGGGGCGCACCCTCGGGATGCGCGTCCATGAGGCATTTCCCCACCGCCGCCCGGATGCCGATGCGCTCGAGCGCCTGGAAGGCCGCGCCGGTGTGCCGCACCGTCTCCATGTCGAGGATGGCGGTAGTGCCGCCGAGCAGGAGCTCCG
>WNFD01005794.1_pt1 | contig 12342 bp, 7 predicted proteins | sample 5400491 | NCBI WGS metagenome assembly WNFD01 (sample SAMN13153343, study PRJNA577476) | soil metagenome | isolation source: 120 cm saprolite under Douglas fir tree site 2 hole 2 replicate 2 | place: USA:California | collected 2015-04-18 | reverse complement strand
GTCTACATCTCCGGGTCCGCTGGCGTGCGTCCAGCGGAAGAGTTGGCGGGCTGCTCGGGCGCAGACCCTGATAAGGACCCCGACACGGCGTTGTTCACCATCGTCGTCATCAAGGTGCCGCTGGCGCATCCCGAGCAGGCTAAGGTCGTAGCCAGCCCGCGCATCTTCACCGATCCGGAGACCGGAAGCATGAACGGGCTCTGGAAGGGCGGCAACCACGGTGAAGGCACCCAGACGACCTCGATGACCAGGGGCTGCCACGACATCACCATCCGTTCGGACCTCGGTCTGGCTGCCGGTGCGTGTTCGGGTAATGGAATTCTGCTGAACATATCCGATCCTGTGCATCCTGTCCGCATCGACGCGGTAACCGATCCGAACTACGCCTTCTGGCACTCCGCCAATTTCAGCAATGACGGAACCAAAGTGCTCTTCACAGACGAGTGGGGCGGTGGCGGACAGCCACGTTGCCGCGCAAGCGATCCGATGAACTGGGGCGCGGATGCTATCTTCAACCTGAAGGGCGGCAAGCTGACACTGGCCTCCTACTACAAGATGCCGGCTCCGCAGACCGAGCTTGAGAACTGCGTGGCCCACAACGGGTCGCTGATCCCGATTCCCGGCCGCGACGTCGAGGTACAGTCCTGGTATCAGGGTGGCGTCTCCATCGTGGACTTCACCGATATCGCGCATCCCATCGAGATCGGCTACTTCGATCGCGGGCCAGTCGACGGCATCAAGCATGCCATGGGCGGCCAGTGGTCCACCTACTGGTACAACGGCTACATCTATGGCTCGGAGATCGCGCGCGGCGTTGATGTGTTCAAGCTGGTGCCGAACAAATACCTCACGCAAAACGAGATCGATGCAGCGAGCCAGGTCCATGTTGCGGAGCTCAATGTCCAGAACCAGCAGAAATTTGTCTGGCCTGCAAATTTCGTGACTGCCAAGGCCTATATCGACCAGCTGGCTCGCAGCAATGCTCTTGATGCTAAACGATTGGCAGCGCTGAACGAGGCAATCGCCAAGGCAGAGGCATCGCACTCCAAGCCGAAAGATCTCGCCCAGCTTCGCGCCATGGCTGTGAGCCTCGACAAGGATGCCGATGCGGCGAAATCACCAGCGGACGCGCACCGTATGCGCACCTTAGCGGGAATCATGAAACAGAGCGGGACGCCGTCTCACTAGTTGACGAATGGCTCGGGGGGCAGACCCCCTCCGGGCACCGTCAAATCGCTACCTCGACTCCTCGGCTGCCGCGGTCGAACGGTTTTATCAAGCCTGAATGTCCGCCCCGAATACTTGCTGGGGCAGCGGCCGCCCGTTCCGCACGGTGTAGTTGAGACCCCACGCGGGTGGAACGATCACGATGATCCATGCAGCCGCGATGAGCAGCAGCTAGGACTTTTTGTGACGACGTATCAGGGGCTGCATTAGAGGCCGGAACTGCCCCGCTATGACGCAGCGACCGCGGCATGGCTGGCTGGCGAGCTGCGGTTTTACCGTTACCGAGCCTATGCGCTATTGCAATCGATGTTCGTCGAGCCTTGCTCGATTCTTCGGCCCTTCTCTTCGGCCCGTCCTGGGCTGATAATTTATCGCGAAAACGAGTCAGTGACAGGGATCTGCTAAATTTGGGTGTTTTCCCTGAGATATCACGGGAGGCGTCGAACCGGAAATAGCAATTCGAAAGTGTGACACTTCGTCAGCGCAGCCGACATCAAACTTCTGTAGGAGAGGAGAAGTGATGAACAAATTGGAACGTTGGTGGATTGCATTGGCAGGAATCCTGCTGCAAATGGCCCTTGGTGCGGTGTATGCCTGGAGCGTCTTTCGCGTACCCCTGGCCAAACAGTTTAACTGGACCATTTCGGAGGTCACGCTCACCTTCACGATTGCAATCATGGTGCTTGGCTTCGCGTCTTTCTTCGGTGGCCTGTGGCTGAAGCGTGTCGGCCCGCGTGTCGTAGCGTTGACCGGTGGCGCGTTGTACGGTGCCGGTGTCTTTCTCGCCAGCTTTTCTTATCACGGACTCTGGTGGCTCTACCTGACTTACGGCGTTATCGGCGGCATCGGACTCGGTTTTGCCTACATCGTTCCGATCTCGGTCCTGGTGAAGTGGTTTCCTGATCGTCGCGGATTGATGACGGGCATTGCCGTCGGAGGCTTCGGGGCCGGCGCTCTGGTTACTGCGCCCGTTGCAACAAGACTCATTCAGAGCGTAGGCGTACTGCAGACCTTTGCTTATCTCGGCATCGCCTTTTTCATTGTCTCTGTAGCCTCGGGCTACTTTATGCAGAATCCGCCTGATGGCTGGAAGCCTGAGGGATGGACGCCCAAGGAAGGGCAGCTTGTACAGAAGAGCGGCAGGGACTTTACCCTCGGCCAGGCGTTGAAGACATGGCAGTGGTGGGCGCTGTGGCTGCTGCTGTTCCTCAATACCTCCGCGGGCATCTCCATCATCTCGCAGGAAGCACCGATGTTCCAGGAGTTCGCTAAAGTCACCGCCATCGTGGCCGCCGGCATGGTCGGCGTCGTCAGCATCGGCAATGCGTTAGGACGCGTCTTCTGGGCATGGATCTCAGACACGATCGGTCGGCGAATGACCTTCGCAGTCATATTCATCCTGCAGATTGCGTTGTTCTGGTTTCTTCCCAGCCTCCATTCTGTCGCCATCGTCACCATAGTTGGTTTCATCATCCTGATGTGCTACGGCGGCGGCTTCGGCACCATGCCGGCGTTCGCTGCGGACTACTTTGGTTCAGCCAACGTGGGTTCGATCTACGGTTTGATACTGACCGCCTGGGGTTTTGCCAGCGCCTTCGGTCCGCTGCTCATCGCGCATATGCGCCAATCCAGCGGCACCTATTCCAGCGGCCTGCACATCATCGCGCTGGTGATGGCCGTCTCCGCTGTGCTGCCCTTGCTTGTGAGGCCACCTGCCCCGCAGGCATCACTCCAGCTGCGTGAGGAGGGCGCCGGTCGATCTGCTTCTTGAATCAACCGCAGGGGCTGATCTGGGCGTGGTCGCATCTTCTCAGCAACCGCTTATGCTGTCCCAGAGTCTTTCTTTGAAAGTTTAGTCATATGGTTGCCGGAGTGGGTTGTATAGGGTACCTTCGTTTTGCTGGGACAAAATAACGGAGGTCTGTGCGTGGTGACGGTTGAAGGCAACACGAATCTGGATTCGACTCTGCGGGAGAACCGGGTGTTCCCCCCGCCGGCGGAGTTTGCCGCAAACGCCCACATAAAAAGCCTCGCCGACTACGAAGCGATGTACCGGCGCAGCGTCGAGCAGCCCGAGGAGTTCTGGGCCGAAGCCGCAGGCGAACTCGACTGGTTCGCTCCATGGACGAAGGTGACCGAGGGAGAGGCGCAGCACGCCAAGTGGTTTGTTAACGGAAAGTTAAATCTTTCGCACAACTGCGTTGACCGGCATGCGCTGGGAGCGCGAAGAGATAAGATCGCGCTGCTCTGGGAGGGCGAGCCCGGCGAGGTGCGCAAGTTGACCTACGGCGAGCTGCACGAGCAGGTCCAGCGTTTCGCAAACGTTCTGAAAGGCCTCGGAGTCAAGCGCGGCGACCGCGTCGCCATCTACATGGGAATGTGTCCCGAACTGGCGATTGCGCTGCTCGCCTGCGCTCGGATCGGTGCGGTGCACTCGGTTATCTTCGGCGGATTCGCGGCGCACGCGATCTCAGACCGAGTGAACGATTCAAGCTGCGTTGCGGTGATCACGCAGGACACAAGCTACCGGCGTGGCGCAGAGGTCCACTTGAAGGACATCGTCGATGAAGCGCTCGTGAAGTGCCCGACAGTGAAGAACGTCGTCGTGTTCCGGCGCTCGGGTTCACCCGTATCGATGCAGCCTAGACGGGATATGTGGTGGCACGACGCGATGGAGAAAGCTGCGCCGCACTGCGCCGCGGAGTGGATGGACGCGGAGGATCCGCTCTATCTGCTCTATACCTCAGGAACCACAGGCAAGCCGAAGGGGCTGCTGCACACGACCGGCGGCTACTCGGTGCAGACCTATCTGACCAGCAAATACGTCTTCGACTTGAAGGATGATGACGTGTTCTGGTGCACGGCTGACATAGGCTGGGTCACCGGGCACAGTTACATCATCTACGGCCCGTTGCAGAACGGCGCGACGGTGATGATCTACGAGGGAGCGCCAAACTGGCCGGAGAACGACCGCTTCTGGAAGATCATCGACGACCATAAAGTCACGGTCTTCTATACCGCTCCCACGGCGATCCGCGCCTTTACGAAATGGGGAGACTCGTGGGTGCAGAAACATTCGCTCGCCTCGTTGCGCCTTCTCGGAACCGTGGGCGAGCCGATCAACCCCGAGTCGTGGATGTGGTATCACCGCATGATCGGCAAGGAGCGCTGCCCGATCGTCGACACCTACTGGCAGACCGAGACGGGCGCGATCATTATCACGCCGATCCCGGGGGCGGTCGCGACCAAGCCAGGCTCAGCCACGAAACCCTTCTTTGGAATTGTGCCTGAAGTGGTTACAAGAGAAGGGAAGCCCGTCCCGGATGGTCAGGGCGGACTCCTGATCATCAGGAAGTCCTGGCCCGCGATAGCACGCACCATCTACGGCGATCAGGCCCGTTACGAGCAGGCTTACTGGAGCGAGGTTCCGGGCAGCTACTTCACCGGCGACGGCGCGCGACGAGATGCGGATGGATATTTCTGGCTGATGGGACGCGTGGATGACGTCATCAACGTCAGCGGCCACCGGCTCGGCACGATGGAAGTAGAGTCGGCCCTTGTCGCTCACCCGAAGGTTGCAGAAGCAGCTGCGGTCGGCCGCCCCCATGAGATGAAGGGTCAGGCGATCGCCGTCTTCGTCACGCTCGAAGGCGGCCACGAGCCGAGTGAAGAATTACGGCAGGAGCTACGGCAGTGGGTCGCCAAAGAGATCGGCGCCCTTGCCCGGCCCGATGACCTGACGTTTACTCAGGCACTTCCCAAAACGCGAAGCGGCAAGATTATGCGGCGTCTCCTGCGCGAACTCGCCACCACAGGCGAAGTGAAGGGCGACACCACGACACTCGAAGACTTCTCCGTGATCGCCAGGTTGCGCGAGGGCGAGGAGTAGCCAGTGGTCTACACCCAGAGAAAAACCGGATGGTCGAAGCCGGTAGCAGCGCGGAGAATACGTTCGTTGACGTGCTGGCCGTTGTTGCCGTTCGTGAAGACCACAGCAGCCGTACGTGTAGGGGTATGGGCCAGGATGAAATTCTTCCACCCTCCGTTGTCGCCCCACTGCCAGAGGTAGTTTTGTCCGTCCACCTGTTCGACGCCAATGCCGAGCCCCCAGGAGAGCGCGCTGTTCAGATGCGACAGGGGAGTCTGCATGGCCGTACGCATCGCGGGCGACAGGCCGAGCGTTGCATTCTGCGGATCGACTAACGCCGAGAGGAACCGCGCGTAGTCGGTAACAGTGGTGAGCAAACTAAAAGCCACATTGGGGATGAACGAATTCGGTGGAGGCGGCGTCGATTTGCCGGTCTTTTTCATAAGAGCATCGGCGATCTGCTCGGTGGTCCAGAAGGAGAGAGGTTTTCCCGAGGATTGAATCACCTCGAAGACCATCGCATTAATGTCGCGATTGTAAAAAGGATTGGGGCCATTGTGTCCCGCAACGAGCCTGTCCGCGGCATCCGACAGCCAGATGTACGTCGTAGAGGACATGCCGAGCGGTCTAAAGATGCGGTCCTCCATAATCGATTCGAAACCTGAGCCGGTGATGTGCTCCACGACGCGCTGCAGATGAAAGGAGCCTTCGCCAGAGTATTGAAAGCGGGTGCCGGGCTCGAAGGCAGGAGTCAGCTTCTGGCTATCCTGCGACCGCCAGTTGGGCAGCCCCGTAGAGTGACTGAGGACGTGCCGCGCTGTCACCCGGTCTCCCCATTGTCCAGTCAACGCATCGTCCTGCAGGTATTGGTTGAGCGGACGATCGAGGTCGATTGCTCCATCTTCGGCCAGCTTGAGCACAACGCAGGCAAAGATTGGTTTGCCGAGAGACGCTGCGGGAAAGAGCGAGTCCGCAGTGATTGGTGTCTTCGTGGTCACATTGGCGACGCCGAGGTAGTGCTGCCAAACAGGCTGGCCCGGACGAACGATAGCCATGCCGAGACCAGGCAGCGTGGCCAGATCCAGCAGGTGTGGCAGGCCGGCAACGAACGTGTTATCGGGCGGATGGATGCCTCCGGCAACGGGCTTTGTAGCTGCGAAGCCCTCGAGAGAGGGTGCGACGACGGTAGAAGCTGCGGCGAGGTGCAGGAAGGCGCGTCGATTCATTTAGCCCCTTGGGGGAATCGGATGTGCATGGAGATACGGAGCGGCGGACGCGTCGGTTCCGTCGCGCTGTACAGGGGTGTGATGAGGTGGCTAGAGCAGATTGTTGGCGGGCTTGGTGGGCAGGGTGAAGTGGATGGTTGTGCCCTGGTCCTCGACGCTGGTGGCCCAGATACGTCCGCCGTGCTGATTGACGATGCTGCGACAAATGGCAAGCCCCAGGCCCGTTCCGCCCATGGCACGCGAGTCCGAAGCGTCGCCCTGCTGGAAGCGATCGAAGATGTGCTCGAGTTTATCCGCGGGTATACCGCGGCCCTGGTCGCGGACCTCGATCAGCGCTTCGCCGTCGTCCAGAGTACGCGCGGTGAGATGAATCTCGCTGCCCGCCTGGGAGAACTTGATCGCGTTTGAGAGCAGGTTGTTGAGCGTCTGCAGAATGCGGTCGGGATCGGCCCAGACGTTGACGCCGTTGGCGGCGAAGAAGATGCGGATGTTGGGTCGCGGCGCGCGAGCCTGCTGCACGCCGGCGGCCCGGCGCAGCAGATCTTCGGCGCTGCACATCGTCGAATGCAGCTCGGTCTTGCCGCTCGAGATGCGCTCCAGATCGAGAATGTCATTCACCAGGCGCACCAGCCGGTCGGAGTTGCTGATCGCGATTTCGAGCATCTGCTGCGTCTTCTCCGGCCGATTCGATAGCGCGCCGCCGGTCAGCAAACCAAGCGCTCCGCGCAGCGACGTCAGCGGCGTGCGCAGTTCATGCGAGACGGTGGAGATGAACTCGTCCTTCATGCGATCGAGCGCGCGGCGTTCCGTGGTGTCGGTGAAGGCGACGACGACGCCCAGCGGCTTCAGGCCGTTGGAGTCAGGGGACTGTGAATCGATCTGCGGACGGGCGACGTATTCAACCGGGAAGCTGGTGCCATCCTTGCGCCAGAAGATCTCGTTGGAGACGCGAACCGTAGCCAGGTTGTTAAGGCTCTTGCGAATCGGCGAATCGGCCGAGTCATACGGCGTGCCGTCAGCGCGCGTGTGATGGATGAGCTCATGCATGACGCGGCCCAGCATCTCGTCCTGCTTGTAGCCCAGCATCTGCATGGCAGCGGCATTGACGAAGGTGACCCTGCCCTCGAGATCGATGCCGTAGATACCGTCGCCGACCGAGGCCAGAATGGAATCCGACTGACGGGTCAGCGTGCGGAGACGGCCTTCGGCGCGGACCTGCTCGCTGATGTCGACGCCAAAGCCAAGGACGTACGGGGCGCGCCCAGGAACGACGATTAGCTTGTTCCGGTAGGCGACGACGCGGACCTCGCCATCTGCGTGAGAGAGATGAAGCAGACCCTGCGCCTCGCCGGTCTCGCCGATCTTTTTGAGATACGCAGGCAGTGCGCCCTGTTTCTCGGACACGATGAACTCGGCCAGATTGTGGCCCATCATCTCCTCGACTTTATTCCCGAGGGTCTCGGCGCCGTGGGTGTTGATGGTCAGCAGCGTGCCGCGGAGGTCGTGGGTGCAGACCATACCGAGAGAACCTTCGACCAGCTGGCGGTAGCGCGCTTCGCTCTCGCGGAGGGTGGCCTCGGCAGCGCGTTGCGTGGTGACGTCGATGCCGGTTGCGATGATGAAGGCGACCTGCCCCTGCGAGTCCGTGAGCGCAGTGGCCGACCAGGCGATGCGGCGCAGGCTGCCGTCGCGGTTCAGCCATTGGTTCTCGAAGGCAGCAGGGAAGTGTCCGGAGCGGAGGCGCTCGAAGGTATCGATGGCCTCGGGGATATCCTGGCGCGGGATGAGCTTGTCCCAGGCGTAGCGGCCGACTAGCGTGGCGAAGTCATAGCCCGAGGTGGTCTCGCACGCGCGGTTGAAGCGAACGATTCGGCCGGCTGGATCGAAGACGGCAACCAACGCGCCCACGGTGTCGAGAACGGCGGAGACGAAGTTGCGCTCGACGGTAAGGGCAGACTCGACGCGTTGGCGCGAGCGAGCGGCGCGATCCATCTGGTGAATGCGGCCGTTGAGTTCGAGCCGGTTGATCACCTGGCGGCTGAGAATGCTGAGCGCCGAGGACTGCGACGGAGTCAGGACGCGAGCAGGACCGTCGAGCACCAGCAGCGCACCGATGCTGATGCCGCCGGGCGTCGTCAAAGGAGCGCCGGCGTAAAAGCGATACGGGCGGCCCTCGAGAAGGATGCCGTCGGGGGCATAGTCGGGATTGTTGCGCGCGTCGGAGATCTCGTAGACGGTGTCGCCGAGGATCGTGGTCTCACACGGCAGACTGCCGAGAGACAGCTCCAGCGATTCCATGCCGAAACGTGACCGTATCCAGATGCGGTCCGAGCCGATGAAAGAGACGGCGGCAACCGGCGTGTCGCAGATCTGCGCAGCCAGTTGCGTGAGGTCATCAAGGACGGGATCAGGCGCAGAATTGAGCACCTCATATTGGTTGAGGGCCTCAATACGCAGAGCTTCGTCTTTGACCAGGAGAGCGTTCATTTTGACTTGTTCAATCGTAGGATATGTGCAAAGCATTGCGCACTCCTACTTTTGTGGCAGCAACAATTTACGGCTTTGGCAGCACGCAGCACTCCCCGGTTGCCGGTGGCTCATCTGCGCTGGCGTCGAGGGCTACTTTCCACGTCCCATCGGGCAGCTTTTTCCATACGGTGAAGTAGCGGCCCGTGATCACGACGGGTCCGCCGTTCTTATCTTTTGAGCGGCCCTCATAGTGGCCCCAGGTGAAGCCCATGTCGTTCGAGGGGCCCATCTGCGCGCCTTGCGGCGTCCATGTCAGTTGATAGGTCTTAGGATCCCACTGGGCCTGCGCGGCGATAGCGGTGCGGCCGAGAACGGCCGGCTTCCCGTTGTTCAGGGTGACGCCGTCATCGGCGAACCAAGTGCCAAAGGCCTTGCCTCCACCCGCCTCGACAGCCTTCGCGAAGCGGCCTTCCAGCTCGAGCAGGAGAAGAGCGCCTGGGGTCAGAGTCGGTTGCGTGAGGGGACTGGAGATTGCACTGGAGGATTGAACGAGAGTGTCATAGCTAGGCGCGATGACGTTGGTCCCGGGGCTGGTCTGGGCAACCAGAGGACAGGTAATTAAAACGCAGAAACACAGACGAAACGTTAGATGACGAGCCATGTTCACGATGCTATCAGTGCTCGGAATCGATTGCGTGAGCGGGTAGTTTACCTTGAAGACTGATATTCTTCGCACCTGATGCTTAAGACGAATCTTGAACGCATAATGTTGCTTTTGGCAATGGTGTTGTTAGCTGTGGGAATCACTTTAGGTATGGTGCACGAGCCGTCCCTGCACAGTCTTGCGACCGGTCTGCGCTGGGCCGCGATCGGGTTTTTCGTAATCGATGCCTGGCTCCGCCGCTCTCTCACAGTGTGGATCTTCGTCACGATGATAGCCGGCGCCGAGCTGGGCTTCGATGCGCCCGCTGTCGCCGTCAACCTGCGTGTTCTCAGCGACATCTTCCTGCGCCTGATCAAGACCATCGTCGCTCCCCTCATCCTCGCGACGCTGATCACAGGCATCGCCGGCCACGGCGACCTCAAGAGCGTAGGACGCATGGGCATCAAGAGCCTCATCTACTTCGAGGTCGCGACCACCCTGGCCCTTGTCATCGGCCTTGTCGCCATCAATCTCAGCCACGCCGGAGTCGGGTTGTCCATGCCCGCATCGCCGCCCTCCGGCGAAAGCGTCCCTGCTCCTGCCGCAACCCACTGGCAGGACTCCGTGCTGCACATCTTCCCGGAAAATATCGCCAAGTCCGTGGCAGAAGGCCAGATCCTCCAGGTCGCCGTCTTCGCTATCTTCTTCGGTATCGCACTGGCCTGCCTGAGCAGAGAGAAGCGCGCGCCCATGCTGAGCTTCTTCTCGAGCCTCAGCGAGGTCATGTTCAAGTTCACCAATGTCGTCATGTACTTTGCTCCAATCGGCGTCGGTGCAGCAATGGCTTTCACCGTCGGGCAGATGGGGATCGGCATCCTCCTGAACCTGGGCAAGCTGCTGCTTACGTTGTATGTCGCATTGATTGCCTTCGCCCTGCTTGTGCTCCTGCCCTCCGCGCTGCTCTTTCGCGTGCCTCTGCGCCGGTTTCTCTCAGCGGTGACCGAACCCGCCACCATCGCCTTCGCCACTTCATCCAGCGAGGCCGCGCTGCCCCGCGCTATGGAGGCCATGGAGGCGCTCGGAGTGCCACGCCGCATGGTTGCCTTCGTGATCCCTGCCGGCTACAGCTTCAACTCCACAGGGTCAACGCTCTATCTCGCCGTTGCCAGCATCTTCGTCGCCCAGGCCGCCGGCATTCATCTCTCGCTTGGCGAACAGGTCCTGATGTTGTTTACGCTGATGCTTACCAGCAAGGGCTTTGCCGGCGTTCCCCGGTCGGCGCTGGTCCTGCTCTTCGCCACTGCTGCCACGTTCCACCTGCCCACCGAACCCATCTTCGTCATCCTCGGCATCGACGCCGTCGCCGACATGGGACGTACCGCCATCAACGTCGCGGGCAACTGCCTGGCCAGCGTCATCGTAGCGAAGTGGGAGGGAGTGTTTGAGGAGGAAGCCGCCTCGCCGGTCGTTCTGCAGGGCATGGCCGATTAGGCGCAAGACCGAACCCGCGAGCCAGCAGCGAAAGAACACATCAGCGAATAAAACAAAACGAGCAGATGCCCGAGCACCTGCCCTTCCGTTTGCTTGTCTCGTCAGCTACATCGCTGGCGGGTGATGGGGGTCGATATGGTCGCTCTCGGCCTTCTTTGGCGTGGACTTCACCGCGCCGTTCGGGTTCACCGAATCGCGCAGCTCCTTCGACGGCTTGAAGAACGGAACGCGCTTGGCCGGAACGTCGACCTTCGCCCCAGTCTTCGGATTGCGCCCGGTGCGGGCATTGCGTTGCCGCGTCCGGAAGCTGCCGAAGCCGCGAATTTCAATCTTGTCCCCCGACTTCAGGGCTCCGATGACAGCGTCGAAGAGAGTATCGACGATGACCTCTCCGTCCCGACGGGTGAGGTCGCCAATGGCGGTGACTTGGTCTACGAGGTCGGCTTTAGTCATAGTATGGGTTCCTTTCGTACTGAGGGAGGGCTGTTGGAGCCGCGTCGAAAATCCGTTCTTCTTGTTGATTATAGACGGGATGACAGCGCAAAGGTTGCGTAGGGAGCCGAAGTTATCGAGGAAATCAACATTTATTCAATAAGATGCACAAACCGGGGAAAGGGTCGTGGAAAACCAAAAGGCCCCCACTTCCCGGGGACCGTTTGAGTGGTCTGGCATCATAGCTGCTATCTAAACGCTGAAGGACCGCGCCTTACTTCCACATGAAGTAAAAACCGGGGGCCTGGTTCAGCAGCTGGCTCGGGTTGGGAAACAGGTCTTCGCCGTCGTCGGCAAGCAGCGCCAGCAGCCCGCGCTTCGCCCTTGCCGGACGAACCACACTTGGTTCCCCCGAGATTCCCACATCCCTGGCCGTCTCCAGCAACGCCACGCGATAGCCGCCCACCTTATCGATCAGGCCCAGCGGAAGCGACTGTTGCCCCGTCCACACCTGGCCCGTCGCCAGCGGCCGGATCTTGTCGTCCGAACTGTGCCGGCCCGTAGCAACGTCATGTACGAACTGCGTATACATGTTATCGACCAGCGACTGAAAGTAAGCCTGCTCCTTTGGCGTCATCTCGCGGCTCGGGTCGCCTGCGTCCTTCAGTTCGCCGGCGTGGATGACCACGTTCTTCAGCTTGGCCCAGCGCAGCAGGTCGCCGTAGTTGGTCCACTCCATGATCACGCCGATCGATCCCACAACAGACGCGTCGTTCGCATAAATCTTGTCGCACCCGCTGGCGATGTAGTACGCGCCCGAGGCTCCCACCGACTCGATCGAGGCGACGACCTTCTTTTTCTTCTCCTGCCGTACGCGAAGCACCTCGTGGTAGATCTCCTGCGAGGCCGCCGCGCCCCCGCCGGGCGAGTTGATGTGCAGAATAATGGCCTTCACCGAAGAATCGTCGCCGAACTTGCGCAGCTCG
>WNFD01016863.1_pt1 | contig 12343 bp, 8 predicted proteins | sample 5400491 | NCBI WGS metagenome assembly WNFD01 (sample SAMN13153343, study PRJNA577476) | soil metagenome | isolation source: 120 cm saprolite under Douglas fir tree site 2 hole 2 replicate 2 | place: USA:California | collected 2015-04-18 | reverse complement strand
CCTCGGCGTGCGTCACCGTCACGGGTCCGCCACGCTGAATTTGCTGCTGAAACAGCGGGCCAACACTTCCGCGCGAACCCAGGACATTTCCGAGCCGCACCGCGTTCATCTTTGTGCTTGTAATGCCTGCTTTCGAATCGCTCATGCGCAGCAGCGCCAGCTCGGCAACCCGCTTGGACGCTCCCATTACGCTGCGCGGGTTGACGGCCTTGTCGGTGGAAATCATAAGCAGGCGCCCCGCTCCGAAGCGGGCCGCGGTCCTGGCCAATTCCCAGGTGCCGAGGGCATTGTTGCGAACCGCGGCGATGGGATTCGATTCCATCAGGGGGACATGCTTGAAGGCGGCGGCGTGATAAATCGCCTGCGGGCGATAGCGGTCAAAAATCTCCGTCATCAACGGGGCGTCCAGAATATCTCCGAGAATGGCCGCGTAAGCGGATTTGCCCGCCGCCGCAAGCTGCCTATTGATTTCGTGGAGATTCTGTTCGGAATGATCGAGGAGAATCAGGAAGCGAGGGTTGCCGGCAGCGAGAGATTGCACAAGAGCGGACCCAATCGAACCTCCTGCTCCTGTGACTAGGATGGTATTGGCGGTGTTCGTTGTGCCGAGCAAAGGTGCGTTCACGTTAGAGTTCAGTTTGCGACGGAATTACCCGTCCTAGCCGTAAAGCCCCGGCGTTCAGGCCGGGGATGGATATAAGGCTACTTTCTTTTTTCTTCGGTTCGTCATCCTCGCGTCCAAAAGACGTAGGGGCGGATAGCCCAAAAGTTAAGCCTCTTCGTTGTCCTCGCCTGAAGTAAGGGCGCTGTGGGAGGAACCCACCGAAGAGACCGGACCAACATCCGGCTCCGTAGGAATCCTCTCCCTTTAGGGAGAGGAGGATGTCAACGGTGCGCACACTTGCGAATTTACGCAAGAGTAAAGTTTAATGCGGCTGGTTCGCGATGGCCAGGAAGACGCGATCATCAATGGCAACCGAACGGGTGAAGAGGGTGGCGGCGTTTCCGCCCACGATGGCGACGTGCCCGGCATTACTGCTCAAAGCCGGAGCGGCGGGCTTTTCGCCGGAGCCCGTCCCATCACCCGGCTGAAGCGAAATCCGGGTCGTCTTCGGCGCGCAGTTCGTCGCCCCGAGACAGGTATCGCGGATGAACACCTGGCGGTAGCCGCTATTGGTGCCGCTCGCAGGAGTCTTCAACTGAGAGGAATCCTGATTCGAGGAATGGCTAGGTGAGATGGCCAGAAACGCGACGAAGCGTCCCGAAGAGCTGACGGAAGGCAGAATGCTTTCCGTCCCGATCAATGCTCCGTTCGCATCGGTGGAGATTAAATGTGTCGAAGGCTTGCAGGAATCTCCGGCCCCAGCGCAAGTATCGAGCAAATAAACCTGGCGCCCCGGTGCGGCATTTTCCACGAGATTCGTCGCGGCCGAGCTGAAGGCCACATAGCGTCCATCGGAGTTCATTGAAGGTGTGTGGCTTGCTTCATTTGCCGGAGTGCCATCGGCTGCCGCCGAGAGAAGAGTTGCATGCGGTTGGCACCCTGGCGCAGCGCCTTCGCAGGTATCCTGCAGAAAGATCTGGGCGTGATCGTTCTGAATCGCAGTGTAGGCAACAAATCGCCCGTCGAGACTCAACGCCGGCGTTTCTTCGGCAACCATTGCCGTAACGGCGGCCTTTGCTGCGGCTGCCGGTGCGCAAGAGGATTGTCCGGCAGCGCAAATCGTGAAGATCAGGGGAGCACTCGAGCCGCCGCCACCGCCTCCACTGCACGATGTGATGCAGCCCGCCGGTGGAGGAGACGGCGGATTAAAAACAGTCACGCTGGCCGTCGCGCTAGTTGAGCCTGCGTTCGCGAACGTGTTTCCCATAACACTCGCTTGAATTTGTGTCGAAGTGATGCTCGCGACAGCCAATTTTGTTTGGGTACCGCCCATACTCCAATTCGCCTGGGAGGCTTGCGCCGGATCTGCGTTCGCGAGGAAGTTCGTTCCTGTCAATGTGATGCTGAGCGTCTGCGATGGCGAAGTGCTGGCGGGAGAGGTGTTCGGACTCATGCTCGTGAGGCTCGGCAGCGGATTCGGCGGCGGATTGATGATGAAGGCGATGGGATTGGAGAGACCGTTATTTCCGGCGCCGGAGGCGGGATTGAGGGTGATGATGGTGGCCACGCTGGGCTTTGCCACGAGCGCCGCGGGGACGGTGGCGGTGACGGTGTTCCCGAGAGCGGCTCCCGTACTGTCGGTTGGGACCGTTGTGGCAAGAGGCTTGCCATTCCATTGCACTACTGTCTTTAGAACGAAGCCGGAGCCTTTGAGAGTGAGCCTAAAATCACCGTTGCCAGCGCTGATTTGCGAAGGGGACAGAAACGACAACGCGGCACCCGTATTATTCTGAAAAGTGTTGCCGTAATCGTTGCAGCCGGCTACCGCAAAAATCGCCACCAGAGCGACAGCCAATGCTGCCCAAGACCGCTTCATTGAGACTCCTTCATCTTTCATCTTTTCTGACGACCCCGGCCGTGCCGGGGCCAACTTGCCTGCGCGAACGAAGGGAGCCCGTGGCGCCAGCGCACTTTGGGGGTGTGATGCCAAATTCGTGCTGCGCGTTGACCACGACGAAGCCGGGATCCGGGGAACGCCGCCCAGCCTTTATCCATCCCTGCGTGAGGCCGCACTTGGCCACGAACTCAGGACCCGGGCAGCCTTACATGATTACCATCTGTACGGGGACGAGGTCAATGCGGATTCGAGGGCGGGTCACGAACAAAATGTAAGGATAGCCGTTGAGTATCGTCCAATCCTGAGACTGAACACAGTGTAAGCAATTCTCTTATTCCGTGCCCAGCGATGCGATCGATGCGCGCACCAGCTCGTAGAGACGGGTTTGACACTCCGAATTCTGGACCGGCAAGGCGCTTGCGGCGCGATAACAGGCCAAGGCTTGCTGCTTTCGGCCAAGTTTTGCGTACAGATCACCGCGCGCCAATTGAAATAGCGGGTTGGCCGGGTACTTTTCAACGAGTGGGCCGAGGACGTTGAGCGCCTTTTCATACTGTTGATCGTAACGATGGAGATTCAGCGCGAGATAGAAGCGCGCGATGTTTGTGGTGAGAACGCCCTGCGCAGTGGCTTGTCCGAGCAGGCGTACTCCTTCTTGCTTTGACCCGCCGGGGATGCCCATAAAAAAGCGCAAGACCCTGGCAATGGCGCTGAGCGTGTCCACGTAATAATTGTAAAGACCCAGGCCCAGGTCGGCGTCGGCGAGATCCGGGTCCACAGCCTTGGCGCGGAGGAGGTGTTCGCGTCCGCGCACTCCGGAGCGGGCCGCGTTGCGATACTCGCCGCGCAGCGCGTAGAGCCGCGCCGACGAAGCTTCCGCCATCCCGGCATAGAACTGCATTCCCGCGGATTCGTTCTGTTTGATTTGCGCTTCCGCCAGCGACAAGACCCGGGCGGCCAGCTCAAGATAGTGCCGGTCCGCTTCGAGCTGGGCCGTTGCTGTTCCATGCGCTTCGCAGCTCCGATGGCCCCGTCGAGGTCGAAAGAATAGATCTTGTCGAGGATGGCGGGCGCCTCGGGTGGCAAAGTGATCGTGGAGGCGCGGGCGGGCATCGCAAGTGGCGCCAGGAGGAAAAGGCAAGCCAGACCTGCCCCACGAGCTATCCGCGATGCGATCATCGTCCCTGTCCGAAAAAGAGATTGTGCAGGATCACGCTCTGCGCCGGATGAGTTTAAGCTGTTCCTGAAGAGTGCGAAATGCTTTTTGTCGCAAGAATCTTGGTTAGGCGAGGCGCCGGGCATTTGTTATTCTCGGCGGACCCGTGAAGACGAACAACAATGCTCGAAACCCCACCCTGGAGCGCGGACTGGGCCTGAAAGAGGCCGTCGCCCTGAACATGATCGAGATCGTGGGGATCGGCCCGTTCGTGGTCAGTTCGCTGGTGATTCGGGCGATGGGAGGGCCGCAAGCGCTCATCGCGTGGCTGGCCGGTGCGCTCCTGGCGACGCTGGATGCCTTTGTGTGGTCCGAACTGGGCGCGGCGATGCCGAAAGCTGGCGGAACATACGTCTTTCTGCGAGAAGCCTACGGTCCGGAGCGGTGGGGCCGGTTGATGTCCTTTTTGTTCGTGTGGCAAACGTTGGTACAGGCACCGCTTTCCGTGGCGTCGGCGTCGATTGGCTTCGCAAAGTATGCTGGATACCTGTACCCCTTCACGCCGTTCGAGGCGAAGGCGATTTCCGGAGGACTAGTCATCTTGATAGTAATGCTGCTTTACCGGCGAATCGCGACGATCGGAAAAATTTCCGTATTGTTGTGGATAGGCGTCGTGGGAACCATGCTGTGGCTGATCTGGGGAGGGGCCACGCATTTCAACGCCAAGATGGCGTTTGATTTCCCGCCGGGAGCCTTCGATCTGTCGTGGGTGTGGTTCGCGGGGCTGGGGTCCGCCATGGTCAGCACGGTGTACAGCTACTGGGGCTACTACAACATTTGCCACCTCGGCAGCGAGATCAAGGATCCCGAACGGAATATTCCACGCGGCATTTTTCTTTCCGTGCTGGGGATTGCCGTGCTGTACTTGGCGATGCAGACCAGCATCCTGGGCGTGGTGCCATGGCGCGAGGCGCAGAATTCCGATTTCATCGCCAGCTTGTTTGTCGAACGATTGTATGGGCAGGCGGCCGCGCGCTTCGTGACGGGAATGATTTTGTGGATCGCTGTCGCTTCCGCATTCTCCGTGCTGCTTGGCGCTTCGCGAGTGCCCTACTCGGCCGCGCAGGATGGGAATTTCTTTCCGGTGTTCGGCAAGGTTCATCCCATGAAACACTTTCCGCACGTTTCGTTGTTAGTGTTGGCCGGACTCGCGCTTGTCTTCAGCGTTTCCTTGAAACTGAAACAAGCCATTGCAGGAATTCTCGCCATGAGGCTCATCGTGCAGTTCATCGGCCAGGCGGTCGGAGTGATGTTGCTGCGGCGGCGCCGGGGCACGCAGGGCCTTCCGTTCAGAATGTGGCTGTATCCGCTGCCCGCGGTGCTGACGATGATCGGATGGGCGTGGCTCTTCTGGCAGACCGGGGCGACGAGAAAATGGGGATTGGCGGAGATTGCTCTGGGAGCCCTTGCGTATCTCATTCGCGCGCGGGAGATGCGACAATGGCCGTTTGAGAAGAAAAGTGATCGGTTGTCAGTATCCAGCATTCAGTAACGGATCGCGTTCACCAAGCTTCTAAAGGAAGACTGGCGCTGGAGCTTAGAGATGCATGATTGGGAGAGTAGACGCAGCCTGGGAGGGGAATTGAAACGCTTCACTGTCGTAGCGAACGTAGTTTTGTTTCTGTCCATTTGGGCGGCCACAGCGAAAGGGCAATTTCCTCCCGCGCCGGGGACAGGGCCCGGCTTGCCGGAAACAATCGAGGCCATCGAGAGCGCTCGAATTACTACGCGGATCCTGTACGTGACGGCTCATCCGGACGATGAGAGCGCTGCGGTGCTTACTTATCTCGCACGCGGACTTCATGCGGATGTCGCGCTGCTCTCCCTCACGCGCGGCGAGGGCGGACAGAACGATCTCGGCCCCGAACAAGCGCCGCAACTGGGATTGATCCGGACGCAGGAATTGCTGGCGGCAACACGGGGCTACGGAGTGCGGCTCTATTTTACGCGAGCCAAGGATTTTGGCTATTCGAAGACGCCGGAAGAAACGGAACGGATCTGGGGCGACCAGGTCCTCGAGGACATGGTCCATGTGATCCGCGGATTTCGCCCCAACCTTGTGATTAACGGCTGGGGCGGCGTGCACGGGGGCCACGGACATCATCAAGCCTCGGGATTACTCACTCCGAAGGCGGTCGAACTCGCGGCGGATTCTTCCTTCAAGCTGCACGGTTCTTCCCCGGAAGAACAGGACTTGACGCCATGGGGCGACCGAAAGCCTGTGATCCTGGTGGACCTCGACCGAAGCGACGCCCCCAAGGGTTACTTGGTACCGGTGGATGAAATTTCGCCGCTCTACGGAAAATCCTGGCGTGAAATGGGACTCGATGCGTTTGCCAATCATCGCACCCAGGGAATCACCGGTTTTCTGGGCTCACCGTTCTTGCGGCGCGCCGTCGCTCTCCAGCGCGAGGATGGCAAGGAGCTCGATCCGGCCTTGCTCGCACAACCACTTGGCCCGCTGGACGAGGACTATGAAGCCGGGAATCTGGGCGCTGACCCGCTCATGCGAACCGTGGATGCCGCCCTGGTGTCGGCGCGCGAGGCGGCCTTGCGGCTCGATTGGAGGTCGGCCGCCAATTCCCTGGTTGCTGCAGGCAGAAAAATCAGTGAAGTGCCCGTGCCTTCGATTTCGTACCAAGTTCCCGCCCCGGTCATATCCCTCGCGCGAGGCCTGAAGCGAAAACGGGAAAAAATTGACGCGGCTTTGGCGCTCGTCGCGGGGCTGCGATTGGACGCGCTCGCCGATCGCAGCGAAATCGTCTCCGGAGAGTCTTTCTCGGTTCGGGCGGGCTCTCATCACCGCGGAGAGATCGCGGGAGATTTCAAGAAGCCCGTAGTGTTGCTTCCCTCTGATTGGACCGTCGCCAAAGAAGAGGCTGAAACCAGCGGATCCGTTCGCTTTACCGTTTCCGCCGGACAGAATCCGCAGCGTACACCGCCTTCCGCCGCTGCGATACTGCCGGAACCTCCGCCACTCGTGACGGTTAGCGAGGAAGCCGTGATCGATGGCTATTCGTTCACGGTCAGCTCGCCGGTGATGCAGCTCCGCGCAACTTCCACGCGAGCGGATCGAATACCTCTGCGAATCGTTCCGGCCTACACGCTGGCGGTCGAGCCAAAGCAAGCGATCGAGATCACAGCCAGGCAGAATAAGCCATTCGATGTATTGCTCCGCGTACATTCCTATGCGGCTCAAGCGGGTGAGGTTCGGGCGGCGCTGACGGTTCCGCGGGGTTGGAAAACGGGCGCAGCCGTGCCATTGAAATTCGAGGGAGGGGGCGACCGCTATGCCCGGCTGACGGTGACGCCGCCTTTGAAGCTCGGCAAGGGGAACTTCAAGATTTCGGCGTTCGCGGAGCGCGTGGCCGATCGCGCCCGGGGCGACAAGGCCGAGAAGTTCAGCACTTCGCTGGAGCCTTTGCCGACGCTGCCGACGCAGCTTTGGAGCGAGCCGGCCCAGTGCGCCGTGCACGCCTTTGACGTGCTTGTGCCGGCGAATCTTCGCGTTGGCTACATCACGGCGGAAAGCGAGCCTGTGCCGGAAGCGCTCGAGCGCCTGGGCATTCGCGTGGAGATGCTTGACGCCGTGGCGCTGGCCTTCCGGGATTTATCCCCATTCAGCGCGATCGTGGTCGGGGTGCGCGCGTACGAACTTCGGCCGGAATTGTCTGGAACGAATCAGCGGCTGCTGGACTACGTTTCGAACGGCGGGACGCTGATCGTGCAATACCAGCGCGAATTTGCCTGGGACAAATTCCAATATGCTCCGTATCCCGCGCTGATCTCGCCGCCGATTCCACCCGCGAAGGATGGCCCGCCTCCAACGCCGCGGGCCTTGCCGCGCATCACCGACGAAAATTCACCGGTCAAATTTCTGAGGCCGGATGATGCGCTTCTCAACAGGCCCAACAAAATCACGCAGGCTGACTTCCAGGGCTGGGTGCAAGAACGCGGTCTTTATTTTTGGACGCAGTTCGATTCGAAATACACGCCGCTCTTCGCTATGAACGATCCCGGCGAGCCTGTCCTCGACGGCGGTCTTGTCTACACCCGCTATGGCAAAGGCGCTTACATTTATACGGGCCTGGCCTTCTTCCGGCAATTGCCCGAAGGAGTCCCCGGGGGTTACCGTCTTTTCGTCAATTTGCTCAGCGCGTCCGAGAGCCGGGGAACCCGGTCGACTAGGAAAAAACCTCGGGCCTGAAAGCCTGAGCTACAACTGGCTGGAGCAAGCAAACCAACTCTGGCAAATCGCCGCCGCGCCCAAGTCTCCGTGCTATTCTTTTCAGCCGAGGGGTGAAACGCGAATGAGAAATCATTTTGGAAACCGCTTGGCCAGCCGAACGGCTCACAAGGTCATCCTCTTGTTGCTGGTATTCGCACTCTCTTGGACTTGCGTTTCTCCCGCTGCGGCACAGAAAGAAAAGAAAAAGAAGACAGACCCTGCTCCCTCCACGGACAGCTCCAAGATGCTGATTCCCTTGAGCGACGAACAGCAAATTGACTACACGCTCTCGGATATGCTGGGCGCATGGCAGCTCGGGGATATCGAAAAGCTGCACCAAGACTACGCCGACGATGTTGCGATCGTGAACGGCTCGTGGGCGCCGCCGATTCTCGGCTGGACCAATTTTCTAGCCGATTATCAGCAGCAGCGCGCGCGCATGCAACAGGTGCGCATGGATCGCACGAATACTTACATCAAGGTGAGCGGTATGGTGGGTTGGGCATGCTACCAGTGGGACTTCGAAGCAGTTGTGGATGGCCAGCACATGGATTCCCAAGGCCAGACAACGGTGGTATTAGAAAAGCGCAACAACCACTGGGTCATCGTGCACAATCACACTTCGCTCGCTCCGCCGAGGGCCCCGCAGACCGTTCCTGCAAACGCACCTTCAGTGCCGCAGCAGCCTGCAAAGCCGGCGCCGCGCTGAAGCTTGCCGGCAAACTATCGAGAGCTGAAAACCTAGAAGAGGCCCTTCAGCCCTTCCTTGAGCCACATTCCAGCAATCACCAGCAGCAATGCGCCTGCCAGGATGCCCGTCCCCATGATGGGCCGTGAGAGCGCGTTGATCTTGGCCACAATCTCCCGCTGCTCTCTGGCCATATGTTCTTGAGCCGCATCGAGAAAGATTTGATCGTCTTCGTGGCTCGCGAGGAGGCTCCGCCGAAGCAACAGAACCAGGAATACGGCGGTAACAACTCCCCAGGCGACCAGCAGGTAAAGCAATGGCCCCGTCAGCGTTTGTGGATCCATGGTTGACCTCCCGTTGGAACCGATCCGCGGTGCCGGCCCGGCCGGCAAGGGGTAATTTGGGTTTGATAAGCGGGAGTATAGCACTTTGGATTAAAAATTCTAGTGCATAGAATTATCAATATGGATGCTGCATCATGAGTTTGCCTGCCTAAGGGCCTGGGCCGGAATGCGACTGAATATAGGGCAAGATGAACAAACTAAGGCAGATTTTTTCGGCCAGGCCCTCGGCGTCAAGCCTGCGTGGACCGGCGATTGCCGATGGGATCGCTGCGCCTCCGGTGACGCAGGCGTTCTGAAGCGCCTGCCCTCTGGTCGCGTTGACAAAGGGGGCAGTGGCGGGCAGAATGAAAATGCTTCGTTGCATGTGTGACTCCGGCTGGGCCGTGGTTAACATCTCAAGCGTCACCCCGACCCGGTCGGGGTGAACCTGCACTCGTGCCCGAGTGGCGGAACTGGCAGACGCGCTAGCTTCAGGAGCTAGTGATCGCAAGGTCGTGGAGGTTCGAGTCCTCTCTCGGGCACCAATCTCTCTGAACATTGTACCGTCGGCGGATTGACGGTTCGCGCCTCAATGGGCTACGGTGTTTCCTCAGACCGATCCAGAACACAACCGAGGTGCCCCAATGATTTTCTATCTCCTGGCGATTTCGTTTCCTGAGTGGCGCCCGCACTTTTCCTTCCTTGATACGCCACACGCCAACGAAATGATGGCGCTCCGCTGGCTGCATCTCGTCTTCGGCATTATCTGGATTGGGTTGCTGTATTTTTTCAATCTGGTCCTGACGCCGGCGATGAAAAAGTGTGATCCCCAGCTACGAATCAAAATCTATCCCGAGCTGATGCCCGGCGCGATGGGTTGGTTCCGCTCGTCCGCGCTGGTGACGGTGATCGTGGGATTGCGCTATTTCACGATCCATCTGTCCGCAGACGCGAAACTTGCGGGCGACCGTTCGCTGATTGGCAACTGGTTCGGGTGGTGGCTGCTGGTGTGGGTGGTCGCGTATGTTTTTATTTATGGGCTGCAGCTTCCGGCGAAAGGAATTCTCGATAGCCCCTGGGTGCGCGTGACTGGAGTTTCCGCTGTGGTGATCGCAGCGTCGTGGCTGGTGCTCGCGTTGAATGGTGGGCTCAACGTTTCAAACGCGCACCTGGCCATCAGCGTGGGCGGCGGGCTCGGGTTGGTGATGCTGCTGAATACCTGGGGAGTTATCTGGCGCGTCCAGAAGCGTCTCATCGCTTGGGCGCGCACTAGCGCGGAGCAGGGCGTACCGATGCCGCCGGAAGCGGACCGCTTGATGCGCTGGAACTACCTGACAGCGCGCACGTCGTTCTGGCCTCGCGCGATAAGGGATGCTGGATGCTCCCATGTCTGACGAGAAGAACTATAACGTTTTGACAACTGAAAGCGGCGTGCCCATCAAAGCGTGGACCAAGGGAGTTCAGCTCGAAGATCAAGCGCGCAAGCAGCTCCTGAACGTGGCCCAGCTTCCTTTTATTTTCAAGTGGGTCGCGGCCATGCCGGACGTGCACTGGGGCATTGGGGCCACGGTCGGCAGCGTGATTCCAACGAAGGGCGCGATCATCCCGGCTGCGGTGGGCGTGGACATCGGGTGCGGCATGATGGCGGTCGAGACGGACCTGAACGCGCGGGATCTTCCCGACAACTTGAAGGGGATGCGCAGCGCGATCGAAAAGGCGGTTCCGCACGGGCGAACGAATCATGGCGGACGCGGGGACGCGGGGGCGTGGCGGGAAATTCCTGCGCGCAACAGCGAAGTATGGCAGACGCTCAAGCCGCGCTACGACGCGATTCTGGAAAAACATCCTAAGCTGGATCGCGGCAATCATTCGAATCACCTCGGCACGCTGGGCACCGGCAACCACTTCATCGAAGTGTGCCTGGATGAAGCGGAAAACGTGTGGTTCATGCTGCACAGCGGCTCGCGCGGCGTCGGCAACCGCATGGGGAGCTACTTCATCGATGTCGCGCGCAAGGACATGCAGAAATTTTTCATCAACCTGCCGGACAAGGACCTGGCGTATCTCTCGGAGGGCACGGAGCACTTCGACGACTACGTGGAAGCCGTCGAATGGGCGCAGGACTTCGCGCGCTGGAACCGCCACCTGATGATGGAGCAGATCGTGGGCGCGCTCCGCGATTCCAGCGAGGTACGGCCGTACGCCGCCGAGCTGAAAGCTATCAACTGCCACCACAACTACGTCGCGCGCGAACGGCACTACGGCCAGAACATCCTGGTCACGCGCAAGGGCGCAGTGCGCGCCCGAGAAGGCGACATGGGAATCATTCCCGGCAGCATGGGAGCGCGTTCCTACATTGTTCGCGGCAAGGGAAGTCTGGAAAGCTTCACGAGCTGCAGCCACGGCGCGGGGCGCGCGATGTCCCGCACGGAAGCGAAGCGGCGCTTCAGCGTGGAAGACCACAAGCGGATGACGGCGGGCGTGGAGTGCCGTAAGGACGCCGAGGTCATCGACGAAACGCCGGCGGCATACAAGCCGATCGAGGCGGTGATGGCGGCGCAGAGCGATCTGGTGGAAATCGTCCACACCTTGCGCCAAGTCGTTTGTGTAAAAGGCTGAGCAGGGAACAAGAATGAAAAGGGAGGCGGGCCAGGTCGTCCCGCCTCCCTTCTTTCCCCTCTCGGGGAACCCGGCCAGTCAGACGGAGGGCGACTAGCCGGTCGTGTGTTGGCCTGCCTATATAATCCCGGAATCCAGAAAAAAGTTCCTGAGAAACCGAAAAAAGTGAATAGAATTACTGTGGGAATCCGGCGCCTGCCGTCTGGCGCAAGCCCTCATGCCACGACCTTCACACCTCAGCCCTGACAACATATTGCGTTTTCTGCAAGTTAGAAGCGAGCCCGCATCCGCGAGCGAGATCGTGGAGGGTCTCCAACTGAAAAAGACCGACAATCGCCCGCTATTCAAGATGCTTTCAAAGCTCAAGAAGCGCGGCGCCATCGAGGAATTGCCCGGCGGACGATACCGGCTCCCGAGCCGCAAGTCTGAACGGGAGGGACCCCGTCAGCAGCCGCCGCAGGACGCTAGGCGGCCCGCGCAACGCTCGGGCCTCGCCGATCATGATGAAATAAAAGGACGGCTGGTGCTTCACCAAGACGGCTATGGGTTCGTAGTACCGGATTCACCGATCCCGCGACTCGACGGCGATGTATTCATCCCGCGCGACGGGATCCAAGACGCCATGCACGGCGACCACGTACTGACAAAGATTCAGCGTTTGGGCGGCGTCACCGGCGCACAGCGTGCGGAAGGCCGCATCATTCGAATCCTTGGCCGGGCACATCCGACGGTGGTGGGTTTGTTTCGCTATGGCCCGCAACAAAATGT
>WNFD01010409.1_pt1 | contig 12343 bp, 9 predicted proteins | sample 5400491 | NCBI WGS metagenome assembly WNFD01 (sample SAMN13153343, study PRJNA577476) | soil metagenome | isolation source: 120 cm saprolite under Douglas fir tree site 2 hole 2 replicate 2 | place: USA:California | collected 2015-04-18 | reverse complement strand
GCCCGAGATCAACGCCGCTGCGAACCACGTCAGCGGCTTGGTCAGCGAGCGCGCCATCGCGAGCCGCGCTTTGACCGCGGCGAGATCGATTTGAACGGCGCTCAGATGCGCCAGTAGGGCGGCGTTATCCTTGAACGGATCGTTGAGCGTGAGTTCGCCGGAAGCGACCGTCACCGTTCCAATGAATGCTTCCACGTTCGCCAGCATTATCCGTTCGGTGGAAATCGAGTAAATCGTTTTGAGCGAGCAGTTCCCCAGGTCGATCGGCTTGCCCAGGCGCGCGCCGTCTGCTCCGAACCCATCGATCGCGAGGTCGCCGCGGCCGTCAAGCTCGCCGTTGCCGTGCAGCGCGAAGGTCGCGTCGCCATGGGCGACTCCGTTGACCGTCACGCCGGCGCCGGCGTCGTGCTTCAGCCGCCCGTTCCAGAACCACAGTTCTCCGTAGGAGATAATCTGATCGATGGCATGCGGGGTGGTGTCCATGCTGATCCGGCCGCTCACTTCGAGCCCGCTCAGCGCGGTGTGAATATGCGGCGCGAGGAAGCCGATATTCCAGATCTTAGAGTGCCTGCGCCGCGGCGCCGCCGTAAGCGAGAACTCCTCGACGAGCGGCTGCCCGGTGGCGTCGCTGATCCGCGCGTTGGCGATCGTGACGCGCTCGACGAGGCCGGAGAACTCGCGAAACTCCTGCGCCACCGCCTGCGCTGCTGCGGTGTCAGGACGTGGCAGCAGATGGGGGCCGAGCGTGGCCGAGTTCGCGGGAGCGCGCAACTCCGGGCGCACGATCACCAGCGCGCGCAGCGGCAGCCCGTTGCCCCAGATGAGCGCGTGGTAGCTCAGGTAGACGCGGATGCGCTCGGAACGGATCAGCTCCCGTCCGTCGTGTTGGATGATCGGATGCTCGAGGAGAACGATGAGATGCGGGCCGAATTGCAGCCCCCCGCTGCTAGCGACGATTTGGTAGCCGGTCTGTTGCTGGATGTGCTGGAGGACCAGGAAGAGCAAGGCGATCGCGGCGGCGCGCACGAGTCTCATCCGGAACAAGACTTGAATCTAAGGCAAGTCCCCAATTTAAGCGACTGCAATTTGAGCGACTGGAATGTAAGCGGCTGGAATCTAAGCGACCGCCGCGGCAAGACGAAAACCAGTCGAGCCCGCGAGACTCACTCGCTTTCGCGCGCTTCAGCCGCGCCGGCCCCCGCGGTCTCGAGCCAGCCCGCGCGATGCTTGCCGCGGAGCCCGGTCTTGAGCACGCGATTGCGCAAGCGGACCGAGCGCGGCGTGAGCTCCACCAGCTCTTCCTCGTCGATCCACTCCAGCGCCGTGTCGAGCGTCATCAGGCGCGGCGGGCTCAAGCGCACGGCCTCGTCATGCCCGGCGGCGCGGATGTTGGTGAGCTTTTTTTCGCGGCATACGTTGACCGGCAAGTTGGTCTCGCGCGCATACTCGCCGAGGATCATGCCCTCGTAGACCGGCTCGCCGGCTCCGACGAAAAAGATCCCGCGCTCCTGGAGATGAAAGATCGCGTACGGAGTCGCGACCCCTTCGCGGTCGGAGATCATCGCGCCGTTCTGACGCGAGCGAATCGCGCCGCACCATGGAGCGTAGCCGTTGAACACCGAATGCATCACGCCGGTCCCGCGCGTGTCGGCAAGGAAGCGGCCGCGAAAACCGATGAGGCCGCGCGCCGGAACGTCGTACTCCAGCCGTACCCGGCCGCTCTGATGCGTCGTCATGGTGCGCATCCGGCCCTTGCGCGCCGACAGCAACTGGGTCACGAGCCCGATGTGCTCCTCGGGAATGTCGATCACCAGGAATTCCATCGGCTCGAGCAACTCACCGCCCGAGCTGCGGGTCACGACGGTCGGCTTGGAGACCTGCAGCTCGTAACCCTCGCGGCGCATCGTTTCGACGATCACCGCCAGCGCCAGCTCGCCACGCCCCAGCACGCGCCAGGAATCGGCGCCCGATTGCTCGACGCGGACGCTGACGTTGCGACGCGCCTCGAGCTCGATCCGCGCGCCCAGCTTGCGCGACGTGACGAACTCGCCCTCGCGTCCGGCCCACGGCGCGTTGTTGACCGAAAACGTCATCGCCACCGTCGGCTCGTCGATTCGGATGCCGGGAAGTGGACGCGGATTTTCGGGGTCGGTGATGGTTTCGCCGATCTCGATATCCTCCAGGCCCGCAACCATGACGACGTCGCCTGCGTCAGCCGAGGACAGCTCGGCCCGCTTCAGCCCGCGCCATCCGTAAAGATGCGCGACTTTGCAGGTCTCGCGCGATCCGTCGGCCCGATAGAGTGCGTACGTCCCACCCGCGTTGATCGTGCCCGCGACTACCCGTCCGATCGCCAGGCGCCCGACGTATTCGTCGTAGTCGATATTATTGGCCTGGAATTGCAGCGGCGCTTCGGGATCGACCTTGGGCCCCGGCAGATGGCTGATGATCGCGTCGAACAGCGGCGCAAGGTCTTTACTTATGCCTTCGGGGCCCGTGCCGTCGGCGCGGGTGAGCGCGATGCCCGCGCGAGCGTTGGTATAGAGAATCGGGAAATCGAGCTGATCTTCATTGGCGCCCAGGTCGATGAACAGGTCGTAAACCTCGTCGAGCACTTCGGCCGGACGCGCATCGGCGCGGTCGATCTTGTTGATGCAGAGCACGGTGGAGAGCCCGGCCTCGAGCGCCTTGCGCAGTACGAAGCGGGTCTGCGGCAGCGGGCCCTCGGAAGCGTCGACCAGCAGCAGGATGCCGTCGACCATCGCCAGCGTACGTTCGACTTCGCCGCCGAAGTCGGAGTGGCCGGGCGTATCGACGATATTGATACGCACGCCGCGCCAGGCGATCGAGGTGTTCTTGGCCATGATGGTGATGCCGCGCTCGCGCTCCAGCGCGAAAGAATCCATCACGCGCTCGGCGACATGTTCGTTGGCGCGAAAGACGCCGGACTGGCGCAGCAGCGCATCGACCAGCGTCGTTTTACCGTGGTCGACGTGGGCCACGATGGCGAGATTGCGGATATCTTGTCGTCGCATCTAAGGGCTTTATATTAAACGGCGCGGCCGATGCGGCCGCGCCAACCCACAGTGTAGCTGCCGCCGCATGCGCTGTAAACGCGCCCCCCGCGCGGGCAGGGCTGAAATTGTTAACGCGCTGTTATCGATTGTGCCCGATCGATTGTGCCCGCGCGCGGACTTACGAGAATCTCCGAGAAGCTCTAAGGCGACGTGGGCGCGCCGCTGCCCGGAGGCGCGGCTTCAGGAGCGGGTTCGGAGGGAATGTTCCATCGCACACCCTTGTCATCGCGGAAATCCGTCCACGCCGTATCGCCCGAACGATGGAGTAGAACGATCGCGCCCGCCACGGCCGCGGGCGGCATCTGAACCTGCCTCGCGCCGCTATTTACCTGTTGCGTGGCCCATTGCTGCACCGCCGCGGCCATCGGCGCGCTCAGCAGGTCGACTGCGCCCTTGCCGACCAGCGTGGTGATGACGTCGTTGGCTTGCGAGTTCTGCTGCAGCATCTCGTAGCCGGCGTTCTTGACCACGCTCGGAAAGTCGACGAAGGTCGCGGCGGTCGCGCCGTCGCGCGCGTCGATCGCCTGCTTGAGCTGGTAGATGGCGTAGGACGGCGTGGCCGGAACATAGAACAGCGCCCACCCGGCGACGACCAGGACGATCAGAACTCCGATCGCATGGCGCGAGATGAAGCTCATGCTCATTATTGTGCGTTAGCTGTGCGGTGCTGTCGAGACAGCCTTCAGGCGGTTATGGGCTCGCTGCTGCCGGGCGTTGCGGGTCAGGTATGCGAGAGCAGGGAGGCGGCCGCGCGGTCGAGCAGCCAGATGACTTCGCCGTTAGGCGGGTCGATGATCTGGGCGGGAAAGCGGTCGGGGTCGCGCGGACCCTCGAGCGCACTCTTTACGGCAGGGGCCTTGCCCGCGCCCTGAACGAGGAACATCACGCGGGCAGCGTTGTTGAGCACGGGCGGCGTGATCGTGACGCGATGGCGCTGCGGGGCGTCGACCTCGACCGCGACCGCGAGACGCTTGCGCTCGTGTAGCGCCGGACTTCCCGGAAACAGCGACTCGACGTGAACGTTGTCGCCCAGGCCGACGAGTATCAGGTTGAAGCCCGGAAATTCGCCCTTGCCGATCCCAAAGGACGCCCGCATCTCTTCCTCGTAGGCGAGCGCGGCCTGCTCGGGCGGATCTTCGCCGCGTATCCGATGAATCTGATCCGGCCGCAGATCGAGCCGGCTCAGCATCGTGCGGTTGGCCATCCCGAAATTGCTCGCTGGGTCGTCCGGCGGCACGCATCGCTCGTCGCCCCAGAAGAACTGCACCTCTTTCCAATCGACGCTGAGGCGGAAGCGCTCGGCCAACAGTTCGTAAGTCGCCGCCGGCGTCGATCCGCCGGAGAGACAGAGCATGAATTCGGCATGCATGCAGATCGCTTCGCCGGCAAAGTGCGCGATCTCCTCCGCCGCGTGCACGTAGAGCGACTGCGCGTCGTCCAGGATGATGAGCTTGGGTTCGGCCATGGCAATCCGCCGCAGTGGGTGTTACGAGAAAATTAAATTAGCCCAAAGCACGCCACCCGCGCCAGACGCCCTTGCGGTATATCTCAACATGAGATACCGTAACAATCCGTGCACGTAATCTCGCAGAAGGCGCTGCGGGAATTTACGAAAGAGCATGCTGATGCAGCAGCGCCCCTCAGTGCGTGGCTAAAGCTGGTGCGACGCGGCCGCTTCCGCAGTTTCGCGGAGTTGAAACGGACATTCGCCAGCGTGGATCTGGTTCCAACTAAAGGCCGCGACCTTCATATTTTCAATATCGGCGGGAACAAATACCGTTTGGTCGCAGCCATCCATTTCAACACGCAAAGGTTGTTCGTGCGCCATATATTAACGCATCCGGAGTACGATGCCGGAAGGTGGAAAAAATGAAGCTTCGAACCGCCGCTAAGCCGATGAAGAATCCCGGGTCGCGAGAGCCGTTCCTCGCGATCCGCACTGAGCGCGAGTACGACGCGGCCGTCGAGCGTCTCAACTCACTGATGAACGAGGTCGGCGACAATCCGAAAGACCCGCGCTATCGTCTGATCGAAACCCTGAGCGTGCTCATCGAGGCGTACGACAGGGAGCATCACAGCCTGCCTGAAGCTTCGAGTATCGAGGTCATCCGTTTCCTGATGGAGGAACACGGGCTCACGCAAAAGGATCTTCCTGAAATCGGCAGCCAGGGTGTCGTTTCCGAAGTACTCGCCGGGCGCAGGGCGCTTAACGTTCGTCAAATTCAGGGTCTCGCTGCGCGTTTCGGCGTCGACCCGGGGGCGTTTCTAACCATGGGCAGCGGCGCACGACTCGCGCGTTGAGAGCGAGATTTCGCGGCCTAGAGCCTCGGACACCTCGAATCCGCGGTTTACCGCGCGAGCAGTTTGAGCGCGCGCTCCACCACGTTCTCCACCGTGAAGCCGAAGTGCTTGAGCACGTCCTGGTAGGGGCCCGAGGCGCCGAAGGTCGTCATCCCGACCACGTCGCCCTCCAGCCCGACCCATCGATACCACGACATCGGCGCGCCCGCCTCGATCGCGAGGCGGCGGCGAATCGACGGCGGCAGCACGGCGTCGCGATACGCCGCGTCCTGTTTTTCGAACAACTCCATACTCGGCATGCTGACGACGCGCACGGCGCGGCCGCGTTTTTCGAGTTCCTCCCTTGCGCCGACCGCCAGATGCAATTCGGAGCCGCTCGCGATCAAAATAATATCCGCGGTGCGCCCTTTGGTTTCGTTGAGCACGTAAGCTCCACGAGCCAACTCGCGCGCCGGCGCCATCGCGGAGCGGTCGAGCGTCGGGATCTTCTGGCGGCATAACGCCAGCAGCACCGGGCCGCCCCGATGCATCATCGCAGCGCGCCACGCTTCGGCGGCTTCATTGGCGTCGCCGGGCCGAATCACCGTGAAATTCGGGATCGCGCGCAGCCCCGAAAGCTGTTCTATCGACTGATGAGTCGGACCGTCTTCGCCTAATCCGATCGAATCGTGGGTGAAGACGTAAATCACGTGGACACCCATCAGCGCCGCCAGCCTGAGCGAGGGCCGGCAATAGTCGGTGAAGATGAGAAAGCTCGAGCCGTAGGGGATGAAGCCGCCGTGGAGCGCGACGCCGTTTAGGATCGCGCACATCCCATGTTCGCGGATGCCGAAGTGCACATTGCGTCCCGCATAGTTGTAGCGCTCGAAATCGCCGCCGTCGATCACGTCGACGAAGGTTGATTCGTTGAGGTCGGCCGCGCCGCCGAACAGATTCCAGACCTTCTTCGCGATCGCCTGTTCGGCGCGTGAGGCCGACTCGCGCGTCGCCAGTGTGTCCTTCGGCGTGAACTGCGGAAGCTCGGCGTCCCATCCGGACGGCAGTTCGCCCGTCAGCATCGACTTAAACTCCGCGGCCTCGCCCGCGTGCGCCTTGGCGTAGCGCTCGAAGCGGCTATTCCATTCGGACTCATACTCGCGCCCGCGCGCGCCGCTATCGCGAAAATGCTTGAGCGCCTCGTCTGGCACGTAGAAAGCCGGCTCCTCGGGCCATCCGTAGAAGCGCTTGGTCAGTTTGACCTCTTCGACGCCGAGCGCCTGGCCGTGCGCTTTCGCCGTATCCTGCCGATTCGGACTGCCGTAGCCGATATGCGATCGCACGCGAATCAGCGAGGGACGGTTCTCTTCGGCGATCGCGTATTCGATCGCGCGCGAGACAGCCACAAGATCATTGGCGTCGTCGACGCCCTGGGTATGCCAGCCGTAGGCGTTAAAGCGCTCGGTTACGTTCTCGTCGAATGACAGGTCGGTGCCGCCGTCGATCGTGATGTGGTTGTCGTCGTAGATGTAGATGAGGTTGCCGAGGCCGAGATGCCCGGCGATAGAGGCCGCCTCGCTCGACACGCCCTCCATCAGATCGCCGTCGCCGCAGATGCCGAAGATGCGATGGTCGAACAGCCCCGACCTGTCGCGTTCGAAGTGGGCGCGCAGATGCTTCGCCGCTAGCGCCATCCCGACGCCGTTGCCGACGCCCTGTCCGAGCGGGCCGGTGGTGGTCTCGACGCCGGGCGTCAAGCCGTACTCGGGATGGCCGGGCGTGATGCTGCCGAGTTGGCGGAATTGCTTGATCTGGTCCAGCGGCAAGTCGTACCCGGTCAGATAGAGCATCGCATACAGCAGCATCGAGCCGTGCCCGGCCGAGAGCACGAAACGGTCGCGCCCGAACCAGTGCGGGTTGGCCGGGTTGTAGCGCATGAAGCGCGTCCACAAGAGGAACGCGATTGGCGCCATCCCCATCGGCATCCCGGGATGGCCCGAGTTGGCTTTCTGCACCGCGTCGATCGCGAGCACCCGGATCGAGTTGATGCACAGTTGATCGAGATTCGATTCCGGGGCCTTGATTTGAGTTGCCGTCGCCACGTTAACTCCGATTGTTGTCGAGGACGGCCGTCGGCGGCCGTCGGGGGTTTTATCTTTCGCTTTACTCAGGCCGCCCGCGGGACGCCGCCGCGCGGCGACTCACCACTTGGAGCTGTCTTCGTCCTTGGGATCGCCGGACTTGTGCCGCATCAGGTTGACGGCTTCCTTGGCTGTACCTTTGTCTCCCAGCTTGAGCGCCTCGGTGAAGCGCTGCGCCACCATTCGCATCAGCGCGCCCTCTTCAGGATCGAGTTCGCCTGCGATCGCCGCCAGACGCTCCATCGCGCCCCTAAGCTGTTCCAGCGAGCCCGGCAGGTCGCCGCGCTCGCGGCTGGCCACTGCGGCGCGCAGGCGCTGGCGGAGTTCGACGACGGCTGGCCGCGCGCGCTCTCCGATCGTGACTTCGAGTTCGCCCAGGTTATCCGCGAGTTTGAGGAACGGGTCGAGCGATAGGTCGTCGGAGGTCACGATTCAATTTTTTACTCATCGCGGTCGCGTTGCAAGGAAACTCGAAGATGCCACCGCGATTGATTGCGAAAATCAGCCGAATCTGAGGAGCGGCGGACGCGACTGGGAGCCTGTCGATGAACTGTCGATGATGATGCGGGACGGTGATGTAGAAGTGACGCCGCTTTTGATACAAGATGAACGTTACAACGACTTATTTTAGGAGCATCGCGCTTAGATGAGACGCATCGGTGATCGCCGCGTGGTGGTAACCGGCTTGGGCTTGGTCACGCCGCTGGGCACGGGAATCGAGAAGAACTGGGAAGCCCTGATGGCCGGGCGCTCGGGCATCGGCCCGATAACCCGCTTCGACGTTTCCGACTTCGCCGCCCGAATCGCGGGCGAAGTGCGTGACTTCGACCCCCACGACTGGATCGAGAAGAAGGACGTCAAGAAGATGGACCTCTTCATCCAGTACGCTTTGGGCGCGGCCGAACAGGCGATGCGGCAGTCGGCGCTGAAGATCGACGAGAGCAACGCCGACCGCGTCGGCGTGCTGGTGGGCGTCGGAATCGGCGGGCTCCTGACGATCGAGGAAAACCATCTGCTGTTTCTCGATACCCGGCTCAAACGCATCACGCCGTTTTTCATCCCCAAGCTGATTAGCAACCTGGCGCCGGGGCAGATTGCGATTCGCTACGGCGCGCGCGGCATCAACCTTGCCACCACCAGCGCCTGCGCCTCCGGCAGTCATGCGGTGGGCGAAGCCTACCGGATGATCCGCGACGGCTATATCGACGCCGCGATCACCGGCGGCTCCGAAGCGGCACTGACCTCGCTCGGCATCGGCGGCTTCATCGCGATGCGCGCGCTGTCGACGCGCAACGACGCGCCCGAGGCCGCAAGCCGCCCCTTCGACGCCGAGCGCGACGGCTTCGTGATGTCCGAGGGCGCCGCGGCGTTGATCCTCGAAGAACGCGACGCGGCAATTTCGCGCGGCGCCAACATCCTGGCCGAGATCGCCGGCTACGCCGCCAATGGCGACGCCTACCACATGACCTCGCCGTCGCCGGAAGGGCAGGGCGCCGGGCGTTGCATGATGCTGTGCCTGCAGGACGGTGAACTCGATCCCAACCAGGTCGATTACATCAACGCGCACGGGACCTCGACGCCGCAGGGCGACGTTGCCGAGACCCAGGCGATCAAGCACGTCTTCGGCGAACGCGCGGCCAAAATCGCGGTGAGTTCGACCAAGTCGATGACCGGCCATACGTTGGGTGCGGCCGGCGCGATCGAGTCCGTTTATACGGTGCTGGCGATCCAACGCGGGATGGTGCCGCCGACGATCAACTACGAGCATCCCGACCCGGAATGCGACCTCGACTACGTGCCTAATCAGCCGCGGCCCGCGAGGATTCGGATCGCGCTGAACAATTCGTTCGGGTTCGGCGGCACCAACACTACGCTGGCCTTCAAGCCCGCGGTTGAACTTAGCGGGAAATAACAAGATGGGATCGCGAATCGTCGCGACCGGGCGCGCGCTGCCGCGCACCGCGGTTACCAATCATGAACTGGCGCGGATCGTCGATACCTCCGACGAATGGGTGCGCACGCGCACCGGAATCGCGCAGCGCTACGTGATGTCCAGCGGCGAGTCGCTGGTCGATATCGCCGCCGCCGCCAGCACCATCGCGCTCGAGCGCGCCGGCCTCAAGACCTCCGACCTTGACGCGATTATCGTCGGTACGGTCTCTTCCGAGTACGGGTTTCCCTCGTTCGCCTGCCAGCTTCAGCATCGCCTGGGGATCGATACGATCCCGGCCTACGACGTCGCCGCGGCCTGCTCGGGCTTCGTTTACGCGCTCAACGTCGCCGACAACGCGATGCGCGCGGGCGACTACTCGCGCGTGCTGCTGGTCGGCACCGACGCGCTCTCGACGATGGTGGATTGGAACGATCGCGCGGTCTCGGTGCTGTTCGGCGATGGCGCCGGGGCGGCGGTGATGGTTTCGGAGCCGGGGCCGCGGGGCGTGCTCGGGAGTCTCCTGCGCTCCTCGGGCGAGTACTGGCACCTGCTCTCGGTGCGCGCGACGGGAGTGCGCGCGACGCTCGACTCCGAGATGCGGCGCTCGCCCGACGACGCGATCAAGATGAAGGGGCCGGAGCTGTTCAAGCTCGCGGTGCGCTCGATGGCCGACGTCACGCTCAAGGTGGCCGAGCGTGCCGGCGTGCGCCTGGAGGACATCGCGCTCATCGTGCCGCACCAGGCCAACATCCGCATCCTCAACGCGGTCGCCGATCGTCTGGGCGTACCGCAGGACAAGGTCTTCACGAATATCGACCGCTACGGCAACACCTCGGCCGCTTCGGTGCCGATTGCGCTGGACGAGGCGCTCGAGGCGAACCGCATCCGCGACAACGATCTCGTGATGCTCAACGCGTGCGGCGGCGGCCTGACCTGGGGCGCCAATCTGCTGCGCTGGTAGACCCGCGCCCGCCACACGGACGTGTCGGCGGTTATTTCGCCGGCGAATTCGATGCAGGAAAATTCACCAACTCGTCTTCCATCGGCTCTTCCCCTGATACGTCGTGCGTGCCCTCGAGCTCGAGCTTGATTGGCATCTCGCCGCGCTTGCGGATTTTATACTTGGTGAGTCTCATCCGGTTGAATTCCACCGGCACGCCCTCGCAAATCAGAAACGACGGTGCGTCGCAGACCTGCAGATGAAGATGCGGCTCGGTGGAGTTACCGGAGTTGCCGAGACGTCCGAGGACCTGTCCGCGATGAACCTGATCGCCGGCTTTGACCGTGATGGTGCCGGGAATAAGGTGCGCATAGCCGGCGTATAGCCCGCCGCCGATATCCTCGACGATATGATTGCCCGCCACGTTGACGAGCGTCATCGCGACCGCCAGTTTCTTGGCGTGGGGAACGTTTTCGGGAAGCCCGTCCTTGACCGTTACGATTTTTCCGTCTGCGATGGCCAGTATCGGCACGTCGTAGGCGTGGTAGCTGGAATTTTTGTACTGATCGCCGGAGTAACTATTGCCGTCGTCGCCGAGCTTTATCCAGTCGATCGCGTAGCGTTCCGGCACTCGCGGCTTGCCGTTGAGCACGATAACCGCGCGCCGATGAATCGACTTGGCAGACGGCCCGTTTGCGGCGAGCCATCGATCGCCCGTGAACGGTTCGTCGATCAAGGCGGCGCCGGGTTTTCCGATCGCAACTTCACCGAGCGGAATCCGCTGCGCATTCTTGGGGTCGCCGTCGGCCTCGACCACAATTGAGTTCTCAAGCCGCCGTGGCGTCTCCCGGCCGGAAAAATTGAGAAAGACGAAAAGCACTCCGCTCGCGCCCGGCGCCAGGACGGGATCGTAAGCCGCCAGACGGCTTTGCGGCGCGGCGGGCGTAAATGAGGACCTCAGCGCATCGCCTTCGATTGTGGTCGCGAAAGCAGCGCCGCCGATCCCACGAACTCGAAGTGACACAATACGGGCGGCCTTTTTGCCATAGTTCGTCAGGTAGTACTCATACGCGAGATGCGCCGTGCCGTCGCCAATCACCGGGATGAACGGTCCCGCCGACGCCCATCCGCCGACCAGCATCACGCTCTCCAATTGCAGGGAACTGGCGAGCGGCACGTCCTCGGCACGAGCGGCCGCAGGGCCCGGGGCCCACAACGTTGTGCCGGGCAAGATTCCAAGCATCGCCAGGATCCCAATCATCGTAGAGATCGCGTGTCTCATCCGCATCAAGGCGCCTTCTTCCCGCAGCGATTATCAGGGCATCCGGCTGCGTGTTCAATGTACGCGCCGGCGCTTTTGCAAGGACGTGGCGATGCGCTAGAAGTCTGCGCGGGAGATCGCGATGGCGGCGCTTAAAATCGACGACGGGAAAATCGCGGTTCGCGGCCTGGAACTGGAGGTCGTGCATCGCGGGACCGGGCCGCTGCTCCTGCTGCTCCACGGCGCCGGAGGAATCGACTCGCGTGCCGAGTTCCTCGATCTTCTCGCGCATCACTTCGAGGTCGTGGCGCCGTCGCATCCCGGCTTCGGCAACTCGTCGCTGCCCGAGCTGTTCGACAGCGTCGACGATCTCGCCTACGTCTATCTCGATCTGCTCGAGCAGTTCGATTTGCGCGACGTGATGCTCGCGGGCTTTTCGCTGGGCGGATGGATCGCGGCCGAGGTCGCGGTGCGGTGCGCCCATCGCCTCTCCCGCCTCATCCTGGTAGGCCCGGTGGGAATCAAGGCCGGCGATCGCGAGACGCGCGACATCCCGGACATCTTCGCGCTGCCGCCCGACGAAGTGACGCGGCTGGTCTACCACGATCCGCGAAATGCCGCGGTCGATTACGCCACGATGTCGGACGAGCAGCTGAGGATAATCGCGCGCAACCGCCAATCGCTCGCGCTCTACACCTGGGAGCCCTACATGCA
>WNFD01008374.1_pt1 | contig 12344 bp, 15 predicted proteins | sample 5400491 | NCBI WGS metagenome assembly WNFD01 (sample SAMN13153343, study PRJNA577476) | soil metagenome | isolation source: 120 cm saprolite under Douglas fir tree site 2 hole 2 replicate 2 | place: USA:California | collected 2015-04-18 | reverse complement strand
GTTGCTTTCAGCAAGGATACAAATACGACCCAAGGTGGGCGAATGTATCCCCGGAGCTTGGCTTGCGGTGGGGACGCGCGACATTCTGTGCCCTAGGGCCTGAGTTGTCAACTCAAAGGCTTCGCCGCCACAGAGCTGAGGTCAAGCCCGACTGCCGGGCTGCGTTTCCACGACCTGCGGCACCACGCCATCACAGAACTGGCTGAGGGCCAAGCCAGCGACCAGACGATTCGCAGCATCGCCGGGCATGTTTCACGGAAGATGCTTGAGCGCTACTCACACATCCGGCTCGACGCGAAGCGCACGGCACTAGACGCCCTGTCACAGCGCGGCACAAAGGCGGGTTATGACGGGAACAACGACACAAACGCGGCTCGGAAGGGAAATGCGGACGCGCAAGTTATTGATAAGAATGGTGGACGAGAGGGGATTCGAACCCCCGGCCTCCTCGTTGCGAACGAGGCCACAATTCTGATAAGGCACGGCGCTGCAACCGCTTAGCCTTTTAGATCACCCTCCAAACTGGGCAACTTGGGCAACCGCCCGAATCGCGTTCAGAACAACGCGGGATCAACGCGAAGGCTTTTCTAAAATAGAAACGAAATAGATAGCCGGAAGTCGGACGCACCAAGCTGGCTTTTTCCACTGAAGGCAGCGGAAAAAGTGGCGGGGTGGCCAGCGTTCAGGTCAGAACTGGGATTTTGCTGGAAAGAATAATAAGGGGGATTAGACGGTGGAGCGGAGAAAACAGGCGCGCGGACGGCATCAGCGCTTCATTGGCTCGTGGGCGAGGCTTAACTGCGAGAACATGCCCGTCATCCCGGCGTGGCTCGTGCGAAGCAATCTCGACGATCCACGCACAATTCCCTATCTGTTGGTCTGGAAGGATGACAGACACGACGGCAAGATCATGAAGCTGTGCGATTGGCGCACTTTATCGCGTGCGGGAGAGAAGCCAACGATTACGTGGAGCTGAAGCGCACCGATGAGAGCACCACGACTTTGCGTATCGTGTGGCGGATGCTGCCCCGCAACCGCGGGCGGGCGCTCTTCCTGTTTTGCCCGCACTGTGAGACGCCGCGCCGTCACGTCTATGGTTGGGAGTGGGACAGTTTTTCAGGATGGTCGAACAGAGTTAGGACCATTAGTTGGCGATGCCGCTCATGCGCGAGGCTGCGTTATTCTTCCGAAGGCGGCTATCTGCGTCCGACAGGTCTCGGGCGACTTGGACGGCTCGGTCTCATGCTTGCTGCTTACGGAAGCCTGCCACGGCCTCAGTCGTGGCTTCCCTACGTGTTCACCTCCATCGATGATCCTCGCCTCGATGAGATCATCCCGCCCCATCAGTTGGTACGGGAAGCGGTGAACCCAGCGTCTCCTACTGCCACGTGAGCAGGCCTCTTTGAAAAACAATCAAAGAAAATCAAAGGCGTCTGACAAGCCTGGAACATAGACAAATACTTACCACTGAAGGCAGTGGTAAAAAGTCAGCGTTTTTCCGGTGAACCCACCGGGAAAGAGAAGCCGGCGCCTGTTAGCGAGCCGCGTCTCCAGCGTCTCCTACTTGAAGGCAGTTGGAAACATGGGGCGAGGCAAGACACGCCAATTCATGAGCAATGACACTGAAGGCAGTGTTAAAAATGGACGGGGTCCAGATCGGAAACCACGCAAAAAGCGGTCGAAGAAAGATCGATGCGTTGCGCCGCGGCAGACGCGGGCACTAAGAGTTAAACTGTGCCGCAGCGCTCACAAAAGGCCGCTGAGTCAACTGAAGGCAGTCGAGTTGGAAGTTTTGGAATGACCATGTATCCGCCAAGGTCTTCATGCCCTTCGCAACCGGGAATGCCGCAGACTAAGCCGCCATCCGCGGATTTTGGGATCAAGGTTTTGGCGTCGCGAAGTGACTACCTATTGACACGCCTTCCAAGATCTGGAATCATCACGCCCCTCCCGTAATACCGACTTCCAGGCCGGAACAGGCGTGTTCTCGCATCAGACCCGGCACGAACGGCCCGGGAGAGGTCGGGCGTTCCCGCATAACTCCGAATCTTGAAACTGAAAGGAGAACTCCATGAACCCTGAGGAGGGGAAAAAGTGGTCTAGATTCCTTGTGTTGCTTTTACCGGTGATTTCCTGCGCTGCGGCGCTAGCCCCCGTTCCTCTTTATGCCCAGGCTTGCGGCGATAGACTTACAGTTCAAGGACCGGGTACAATCACCAATTTCGGGATAGGAATTGATGCAGACACGATCGGCGAACTAGTTGTACAGAATCTGACTCTGACATCCGGTATCGGGATAAGGATTCTACAATCCGGTCCCTTTCGAATCGTTAACAACACTATTAGTGGAGGGGGAATCGGGATAGCCGCCGCACAGACGGCCAATGGAAGGATCAAAGGAAATACGATTACTGGGATGAACGTCGGCATCTCCATGAGCAACTCAGGTGCTAATACTGTGATCATTCAGAACAGCGTGAGTGCAAATGGCACGGGCTTGTCCACACACCAGAATTTTCCCGTTTTCCCTAACGCTCCGATTACCCTTCTGGGTAACGATTTCTCGAACAACGAACTCGATGGTGTACACATCGATTCAAATATAGCAACAATCTGGTTGAACACGGTGAATGGCAATGGCCGGGACGGTATTTTACTAACTGGACAGTTAGGCACTGCCGGCAACAATCTGATTCAAGATAATGTGGCCGATAATAACGGGAATCGGGGCATTGCCTTGGAAAACGTCCAGGGGAATTCCCATGCGCGGGTCACAGACAATGAGGTACTGCGTAATGCCCTCGACCTTTTCTGGGACGGGACCGGGGGGACGGATAACTGTTGGAAGTTCAATACGTTTGGGACCAGCGACCCGGCGACGCTGCCAACGTGTGGCTTCGGTGTTTCCGTGAAGGATACTGGCTTGGGTGCCGGTAACGGGCTCGGCGACGCACTTCGTGGCTTATAAAGCTTCGGTGGATTAGTCTGAGCCTGGCTGAACTGGTGGGACTTCTTAGCCGCCTGAAATGGCCGATTTCGATGGCCTCCCGGGGTACTTGTTTCTTCGGGGAGAGAAAGGCAATGCCCGGTGGTATTGTCGTGGCCCATTCTGATTCTCGTGGCAAAAAATTCGTTAGTTGAACGCTGGGAGCTTATGAAGTCAGTTTTCAAGCTGCGCCCTGCACGCATTCGCGTTAGCTTCGTGCTATGCGTTTGCGCGACCGCTCTGAGCGCGGCCACCTGGCTCCTATTCCTTGCCAACAGCCAAATTGTAGGCGCCCAGGGTCAAGCCGCAATCCCGCTCGACCCGGTTGCCTGGACACCGATTGGACCAGCGCCTTCGGTCAATGGTCGGACGACGTTCCTCGAGGACACGAGTGGGCGCATTACTGCGATTGCGGCTCATCCCACAGACCCCAACGTGGTCTATGTCGGGGCCGCAGGCGGCGGTGTGTGGAAGACAACAAATGGCGGAAGTACCTGGACTCCATTGACGGATGCACAGAGCACGCTTTTCATCGGAGCCCTCGCACTGGCGTCCAGCAACCCCGATGTCATTTACGCCGCCACCGGCGAAGCCAATATGGGCCCCAGTAAGGTCATGGAAAAGCGCGCGAACATCTACTACGGGCGCGGCATCTTGAAATCCGCAGACGGCGGCATTACCTGGACACTTGTGGGCGCAGCGCAGTTTGACCGTCGAGCAATCTCCAGGATTGTGGTGGACCCCACTGATCCAAACACCGTCTACGTTGCCGTGGGGGCTCTAGCAGTCAACGGCGTGCAGGGCAGTACCGGCATCTGGAAATCCACCGACGGGGGCGCCACGTGGACAAACACGACCGAGAGCAGCATCTCAAACATGGCCGCGTTCTCGGACTTGACGATGGCCCCCTCGGACCGCCTGATACTCTATGCTGCTGTTGGCGAACCCGGAGGCAGTGCCAGTAACGGAGTGTATAAGACCAGCGATGGGGGAATTAGCTGGAGCCCAGCCGGTGATTTTCCTATTGGCGTCGATAACGGGCGCATCTCCGTCGCGGTCGCGCCATCCGCGCCGGGAACAGTGTTCGCCGCCGTGGCCGGCTCGGGCCAGAGCGGGTCCTCCTTGGGTCGCCTTTACCGGATGATGAAGACCACAGACGGCGGCGCCACTTGGCTGCAGTCCAACCCTCCCACCAATATTTGCCAGGGCACGACAATGCGGACTAATTACCTTGCTAGCGCTGGCGATTACCACAACACTCTTACGGTAGACCCGAGAAACGCCGATCTCGTCTATGCAGGGGGGATCTGTGTGATTACCAGCAACGCCGGAGGCGCGCTCGGGAGTTGGTTGTCGATTGGAGAGGGGACCTCAGACGGGCCCCACCGGGATCATCATGCCTGGCGTTTGATGCCAGTGACCCGCCTCGGCTGCTGGACGGGAATGACGGCGGCATCTGGCGCTTACGTGATCCATCCGGACCGGCCTGGGACAATCTGAACACGAACCTGCCGATCACGCAGTTTGTCGGAATTGCTTTACATCCTGCCGACCCGAACACGGCTTACGGTGGTACGCAAGATACTGGAGTGATGAAATTCAGTGGCGATGTCCGCTGGGTGCGCCAGTTGCGCGGCGATGGCGGCGCGTTCGCCGTTAACCCGCTCAGCCCAAACCGGGTTTACGCAATCAGCCGGTCCGGATGTAGCGATGGCAATTACTTCAAACGGTCGAATAATGGAGGTGAGCCCTTGCCGGATGGAACAGGGTCATGGGTGACGCAGGTCTCCGGCATCGATCCGTTTCCCACCGACCCCTGTGATCCCCCGATGAACTTTTATCCGCCCTTTGTGCTCGAACCTGCGAATGCGACACCGACTCGAGACCGGCTGTTGTTGGGAACCAACCGCGTGTTTGAAACTCTCAACGGCGCCGGGATGTGGAACGCCATCAGTACCCCGGGCACGGCTGGGTGGACTGGGAACGACCGGGACCGTGTGGATAGCATAGCTGCCGCGCCATCCGATGTGAAGACTGTCTACGCCTCGGCTGGAGGACACATCTTCGTCACCTTCGATCGCGGTGCAAACTGGCAGCAGCGCGATGTCCCAGGGCTTAGCGATCATTTCGCTGCCCTGCTGGTTGACGGCGCGAGCAATATGATTGCATACGCCGTACGCGACCGGTTTGGTAGCGGCCACGTGTTTCGCACAATTGACGGAGGGCAGAACTGGACGGACATCAGTGGCGACCTGCCGAACCTGCCGACTAATACAATTGTGCTCGACGCGGGAGTAACCCCCAGCCTCCTTTATATAGGAACCGACAGCGGCGTGTTCTCGTCGATGGACATGGGTGCACACTGGTCTGTCTTCGGGGTCGGTCTTCCGAATGCTCAAGTGGTCGACTTGAAGCTCAACCTCAACCTGAACATTCTTGCCGCCGGCACGCATGGCCGCGGAGTTTGGGAGATCCTCACTCGCGCCGGACCCCCCGCAGCGCGACCCTAGAACATGAGCATAGGGCGTGAAAGATTAGATCATTTGGTTCGCTGAGTTCGGATCGATTGAAACACAGCTTAGCGTTGTTCTCAGCTTCAACCCCATCGGCACTGTGATACCAGACACACTTAGGGTGGTGTGCAGCATCGGTGGAGCAGGCTTCGATGCCGGCGAACTGGAGGGAATCACACTGACCATTCCGGGCGGGCTCCGTTCGGGCCATTCCGACCCATCCTGTTGGCACCGGGAATTACGAGGGAATTACGATCTTCACGACTAGCGGGGAGGAGGACTAAGGGCGTGCAAGTATTCCACTCCGCGCGGTGCTCTTTCTTTAAAACCCTGTCTCCGATTGAGGGTTCCACAAGCGGCGCGGCGCGGAGCAGCGGATGGCTCTTCTGCCAGCAACAACCGCAGGGTCGAAACCCGCTGCAGGAGGTGTACACACGAGGCAGCAGTCTCCGGGGCAGATAGATGGATCGTTGTAGTCTATATATCTGAAGGTCGCCCAGCCAGCATAGCCCAACGTCCCCGCATACTGCGCTTCGATCTGATCGAGCACGCATCGATTTTGGCAATTGTTGCTGGCCCCAAAATCGACGACGCGCGTTGCTACGAGAAAGAATGCGTTTGAGAGGTCCACCGTATTTCGAAAGGCATCAACGCGCTGAAACACTTGGTCTACGGAGCTCACCACGAACTCCAGCAAGACAAGGCGCGTCGCGGCATCGAGCAGAGCCTGCCGGTCGGCGGGCTGAACCTGATCATTGGTCACCTTGGTTCCTGAGACGTCGGCGGCGAGCGTCAGCCCTGATCCTTCAAGCGCAGAGGATGCTTGCTGGTAATAACTAATGAGGTCCGGCACCCAGCTGTAGTCGTCGCCTGTGCCAACCCAGGGTTCCAGATCCAGGTGAACGCCATCGAAGCTCTGATCGCCGGGACGGCCCTGGTTGTAGTCCTTTACTTGTTGGATGCGAGTGCTCCAGGTTCCCATTTGACACTCAGATCGGCCACTGCAGTCGATGAGCGCCTCGACACGCAGTCCCCTGTCTTTAACGTGCGCCACGAAATTCGGCAGCCGCACGTCGGTGAGCGCATTACTCCCTACCGCCAAATACACTTCGCTGATGCCGAACGCCATCGAGAAGCCGAGCAGACTGTCGGCGTTCGGGTCTTGATTGAGTAGATCAACAGTACGAGTGACCCACATACCGTGGCTAAGGGGCTCAGTTCCCGCTGGAACCGCGCTAAGTCCGAGCGCAAGCAGGCCCATGAGCGCTCCACCGAGCTGTGCCATCAATCGGGTCCTTATCCTTTGCATACAATTACCTCTCTGCTGTGAAGGCTCTGATCCACGGCGCAATCAATCAGCTATTTTGGACTGCCCGCCGCTTACGCCTGCTGAAGGCGAGCCCCCCGAGTCCGAGGCCAATCAGGCTCAGGGTGTGTATATTCATGGTCCCGGCAAGCGTGTCGATGATGACGCTCGAGAATCCGGTCCAGGGCGATGGGGGCCCCTCGCTTGCTCCATTGAGAGTGGCTGTGAACGTGATCGTGTCGGCCCTGAGCGGAATCGGGTAAAGGACGAGGCTGAGCGGAAGCGCAATTCCAAGAAATAGTTTTCTCATCTCCAAGCCCCCCCTGAGACTTTGACTTGAACGCGAGCAATCGACCTGCCAAGGACTTTCAATCCTAACCAGAAGCGTCCCAAGCATTTAGCGTGGCAATCCACATTTCCAGGTCCAGATTCACTATCTCTGTACAATAACTTGCGCAAAAGTGGTGACAATCTTCCGCCGCCCGTACATTAGGGATGTAAGTCAACGCTCGACTCCACAATTCCTGTGTGTCGACGAACGCAGTACACTAGCCTCCCCGTTTTCACGACCCGCAACCCAAACCACAGGAGCTTCCCAAATGGATGAAGGCCGCAAACGTACGCTGTGCATCTGTGCGGCGATTCTCTCCGAGCGGCGACGTCAGCTCTGGAAGATGGAAAGGGCGCTGCCCTACAAACGGAAATAACTCAGGACGCGATCTGCAAGGCCGAGCGCATTATGAGGCAGATCGACGCACGCTGGCCGAGCAATGCTGTGCCGGGAAAGTCGTAATCCGAGAGGTGACAACATGGCCGTCTCGTGCGTCTCGCGCGTCGAACTCTTCTTCAGCGAATGAATTGAGCGTAGACTCGAGAACTGATGAATTACACCGTTGGCCATTCTCAGGTGAGCGCTCCGCCGCGAAGAAGTCACCTCTGCTTATTCCTGCCATTGCTCGTCATCGTTTTAGCCGTGTGCCTGTTCGCTTCATGGGCCAGGATCACGCTTCATTTTGTCTACTCCGAAGGCGAGCGCGCCGGCTATGTCCAAAAGATTTCGAAAAAAGGTTGGGTATGCAAGACGTGGGAAGGAGAGTTGGCGATGAGTACCTTCCCCGGGACAGCTCCGCAGATTTTCACGTTCAGCGTGCGCGACGATGCCGTAGCCGAGAAGATCGAAAATGCTGCCGGGCAGCGTGTCGCGTTATCGTATGAGCAACACAAAGGAGTACCGGGCAGTTGTTTTGCTGAAACTGAGTACTTCATCACCTCCGTCCGAACGATAAGTCCATGAAGCACCGGTGGACGCTTATCTCCGCCGAACAGAGATTACCGCAGCGGCTTACTTGCCGTGGGCGGACTTACGACCGCAACCGACTCGGTGTCTCCCAACTGGGTTCCGAACGCCTGAAACGGTCCAAAATTCGTACCGTCGAACAGGCTAATGAATACCGCGCCGGAACCATCTCCCGCTGCGTAAACGTTGTTCGCGCTGTCCACCAGGCGCCTTGGAGGATTTTGGGCCGCTCTGATGGTCTTGACTGGCCGCTTCGCCGATTGGTAGTGTTCCACGTCAAAAGGCGAGGGGTTCCCTTCGCACCTAGATTATCTTTCCGGACGCCTCGCAAAGCTCAAATGGATTAGCATGCCTCAAGTTCGGAAACACGCGCTAAGCCTTATCGGATTCTCCACCCTCTTCGTTGTGCTCACTCAGCTGACCGGTTGCGATGGTTGCAAAAGGGGAGATGTCACGACGCAACACAATGATATCTTCAGGACCGGAGCATACCTTTCAGAGACTAGACTAACGCCAGACGAAGTCCTTAAACACGGGCTGAAGGGTAGGTACTTAAGTGATGATTCGGATGAGAATATTCTCACCCAGCCACTGTATGTGCGTAACGTCGCGTTTTCCACCGGCAACGCCAACGGGGTGTTCGTGGCGACGAAAGGCAACTGGGTGTACGCCCTCAACGCTGACGCTGAAGAGAATATTGAGAAGTGGAGGACAGACTTAATCAAGCTGATCTATCCAGACAAACGAGTTGGCGGCAACTTTGAAGTACATCCCCGAGGTGTCAACTCAACCCCAGTGATAGATGTCCGTGAAGCAGCGATCGCGGCATTCTAAGCCAACCGCACTATATCCAGTGCGTTTACACCCACGCGGGACGCGCTCCGGCTACTCCACCAAAGCGCCGCGGAGAAATCACTCGAGTTCCGTACCATGCTCAGTATTGGCTGTATCAGTAGCTACGCTGTTGGCTCACGGCCTATCGCTGCAGAAATATGGCCACGTGGGTTTTTGGGCAAGCTGTGAAGGGCGCGCTCCGCGGTTCCCTTACTGAGTCCTGTCTCGCGGCAAATCGTTGCCCAGGACGCGCCGTTCTTGCGCAGCATGGCAACCCTGCGAGCATCCACGATTACACGCGGCCGGCCGAGGCGCTTTCCTTTGGCGCGGGCTGTTTCCAAGCCTGCCTTCACCCATTCGGAGATGCGGACGCGCTCTTGCTTGGCGACCGTGGCGACGATCGCGATTACCGCGCCTTTGAAGATCCCGCAGGAATCGAAATACTGCTCGGTGAAGCTCCGACAGCCGACTCCGTAGGACGTGAGCCGGTTCAAGTGCTGGAGAGTTTCCAGCACACGCTCGCGCGAGAGCCGGTCCAGAGCCCACAACAAGAGCACGTCAAACTTGCCCCGTCGTAGCATTTCCAAACTTTCCACCGGCCGGGGTTTTTGGATCGCGAGTTTCAACGGATGGTGGTGTCATTTGATGGTCCGCCTGATGGAACAGGAATATCCATAAGCAGCCCTTCTTGCTCTGCGTGCCGACTTGTTTACCCCGGTTTGATTTTCAATGAAGGAACGAACTTACTTGGCTAGGTCAATAACACGGAACTTTCAGGGCAACCAAGGACATTGTAGGAGTCTTAATCGCTGTAGCTAACGAGGTCACGGCTCGACCCTGCAAAACCGAAAGGGTCCTGCGGGACGCCGTATTCGGCCGCGATGTTCATCATGTCGTGATGGACCGACAGCTAGTACCGCCGGACCATGAGGACGCCCAGGCCCAATAATCCCGTGAGAAGCAGTAGCCTAGCCGTTCGACTTCCCCAAGGTTGGGTGCTCTTGAATCCGATACGCGAGCCAGTCGTCATCGATGGTTCTCATGAACGCCATTCGGACCCTTGTCCTTAATCAGCCATTTAATCGACCAACGAACGTCAGGGCGTTCCTTCTTAGCCCAAGCATGCATTTCTTCGGCTTTGGCAAAACTATCAATGGGATCGAGGGGACTCCTGTTTCGTCAGCAGATGAAATTCACCCCGTTACAAGCATAACCGTTATTCCGTGATCTGCTTTTTGGTTACACTGGGGCAGCCGCATGTGTCCTATCTTTTCTGGTTATGCACATTCTCTCTTTCGGAGCCATCCGAACTGCTTTCCAACTAGGAGAGACTATCCGAGCAGATAGGGCAACTATCCTATCGGATAGAATTCGGCTGATCTGCGCGCACCGTTGACAACTTCCTTTGACGCTATATTTCGCAAACACAAGCGCTTAGCTCAGCAAAAGCTGCGCATAGCGGGTACGCCACGCCGCGGCAAAACAATTGCGATGTTGTGCTGCGAGCTGCCGTTCAGACTGAGAAAGCCAAATGGGGGTGCAACGTGAACCGACAGACACTGTTCGGGTCACTGTTATTTCTCGTGATCGGGGCTTTCGCGCCAGCAATGGCTCAAATGCCGCCAGCACCTTGCGGGCATCCGCAGAACCTGTCGTGGATTCAGACATTCTTCGGTGACAATCCCACCATTCAAAACAGCCTACAAAGCAATTTGAGCAGCCAAAAAAAGAGATTATGCGGCTCGACGACCAGTGCGCCTTTGAGTTTTCCGCCGGATCCCCCCAACCAGCCGTGGGAGCAAGTCGCCGATGACCTTTCGGGTTTCGTGAACATCTACAAGCTTTCAGGTAATCCCGACTACAAGGATCTGGCCCAGTTCGCCGCTGACTGGCTCCTCGCTTGGAACGATTACCTAGTGGCGAATCGGGATCCGTCTATCCCTTATCTCGGATGGCATGTCGAAAACCGCACAGGCTATTTCAACTTAACTTGCGCGGCGCAGCATAATTTTACGATCAACGTCAAGCCAGACGGCAGTCCAGACGGCACCTACACTGTGGATCGTTGGCGCGCAGACGACGCTTGGGACACCGCAGCGGCCGTCCGCGGACTGCTGAAGTACAGCGAAATCGATCCCGCTCGTACTGGATCCGTATACTTCCAGAGTGCCCAGGGGATTCTGGACAATTGGCCCTTTAGGGACCACGCCTCAGACGATGGAAACCCCGGTACGCAGGGTCTGGTGAATGATGGACCCTACGCTGCCGCGGGCATGCGCTGGTTCGCAAAATCGAATGAGCCATGTGAAATCCGGTATGTAAAGAACACTAACATCGTCATGGGCGAGCAGCTGTTTAGGGTGTACAAGCTCACCCTGGACGGAAAGTATCTGCAAGCAGGTACTAAGGTGCTGCAGTCGCAGCTCTGGGAAATTCTGACGCATCGCAACTTCGGCTATGACGGCTTTATGATCTACGTGGACAAGTCAGACCCGATTTACGACCTCATCGCGCAGGACCGTGACCTACACAAGGTTATCCATACCAATCCAGGCCAGCCCGACGATACCATTCTCTGCAAGAACCCCGCGACGGATCCCAGCTGCTGGAACCACCTGGGCTTCGAGGCCTACGACTTGTATCAGATTCAGCAGCTCATTTACGATCTCGCACCTGGAGTGTTTCCGGTTCCGGATACGCAGCTCGCGGTTGCGGATGCCCTGGATAAGACGATGACTGTTTATCGAGGGTCCATTTTTGGCTCCACTGCCACTTTTCCTTGGGACACAACCGAGACTAAAACACACATTACTGCGTACAACTGTGCTCAGCGCTTCTCGACGGATCCGAGTTTCTGGAACGAATGCGTCAGCGCCCTGCAGCACTCTCCCTCTGGCGGAACCATCTTTTATTCACTCGTGCCAGACGGGATCTTCACGCAAGGTCCCGCGAAGTAGGGTGTTCGGAAACCGGAGCAATGGTGAAGGAGTAGATGCATGAGAGTCGCACCAAAAATGGGCCGAGCATTTTCTCAGGGCAGAGTGCGCTGGTATTTACTTGGATTGCTGAGTCCTGCAGTCGGTTCGAGTTCGCTAACGCTCAGGTCTGTGCAACTCAGCCTTGCCCGGCGCAGCGTGCGATGTGGATTATATGCGCTACGCTTTATGACACCTTTGTGAGTCTCACTAGCTTCCGCGGCTTTTCCTATTTCAAGTACAGCACCTTATAGGGATATGTCCGACTAGCCCATGCGCCGCAAGTCTGGGAAATAGAAGAACCTTGAAGAACCTTGAAGAACCTTGAAGAACCTTGAAGAACCTTGAAGAACCTTGAAGAACCTTGAAGAACCTTGAAGAACCTTGAAGAACCTTGAAGAACCTTGAAGAACCTTGAAGAACCTTGAAGAAC
>WNFD01005789.1_pt1 | contig 12347 bp, 10 predicted proteins | sample 5400491 | NCBI WGS metagenome assembly WNFD01 (sample SAMN13153343, study PRJNA577476) | soil metagenome | isolation source: 120 cm saprolite under Douglas fir tree site 2 hole 2 replicate 2 | place: USA:California | collected 2015-04-18 | reverse complement strand
GTGCTCGCAAATCCTCCGAATACGGCGTCCCCATCCCATACTGGCCCCCTTTCCAGTATGAAGTTTGAATCCGATTCGTGCTCCCAGCGGAATCCCTCCAGATTCAATCTTTTCGGGAAACGCTCTGACGTTAATCGAGCATTGCATCCGACGTGGCGACGGTTTGCGCTTCGATCAACCTTCCGAGCGGGAAGACTGGTCCTCCACCTCGTCTCATCGTCTCGCAGACCTCGGCAGGAAAACGGGGACTATGTCATCGCGCTCTCCCTGATCGATGCACCGCTCAAGGATGGCGATGACGCTCGACTTAAAACCCGGGCGACCGAACGCCACAGGATCGCCACCGATGTTGTTGCGTTCACCGACAGAATGACTAAGGAGTCAGTTCATGAACGTGCCACAAACCAATTTCAATCCCCCGTTCCGTTTCCGAAGGGCTAGCCACGTCGTCTTCACGTCTCGCGACCTCGTCAAGAGCCGGGAGTTTTATACAGAAGTCGTCGGTCTGTTGGTCAGCGATGAGGACCGAAACACGCTGTACCTGCGGGGCCTCGAAGAGCGTGCGCACCATAGCTTGGTCATCAAGCATAGTGATGAACCATCGGCCTGTCATCAGGTAGGCATGCGCGTCTTCGAAGACGAGGAGCTGGACCGAGCGAAACACCACTTCGAAAAGCTCGGACTGCCTTGCCAATGGGTCGACGTCCCCTTCCAGGGGCGGACGCTACAGACGGTCGATGCGGTCGGGACCCCCCTCGAAGCGGTGGCGACCATGACGCAACGGCCGCGGCGCGATATGGACGTCGAGGTCCACCGCTGAGCCGCCGCGCGGCGGTTCGATCACTACCAGATCACTGTTCCAGATGTCGCCAAGGCGGCGGAGTTCTACACTTCGATCGGATTCCGCATTGCGGACTATATTGTAGCCGGCGAGCGCGCGGTCGGCGCCTTTCTCCATGTGAAGGACACACCTTATGACATTGTCTTTGTCGAGCGGGACGGACCCGCGTTCCATCATTGCGCCTACATCATTACGGATATCCAAGCCATGCTGCGGGCCTGCGACACGGCCGGTGTCCTTGGATGGCCGGATTGTGTCGAATATGGGCCAGGCAAGCATGCGCTAGGTCACTCCTACTATGTTTATCTCCTGGATCCCGACGGCCATCGGGTAGAGCTGCTGCTGCCGCCAATCGTCTACATGGACCGGGAGGACGCGCCCGCGATTTCGGATTTGAGGCAAATTACGCGTGTGACGGAATGCTGGGGATTGCCGCCGCAAAACTCCTGGTTTTTCAACCGGTCGCCATTCCCAGGATGGGTGATCGCAAACACTCCTGACACCAACAACCTGCTATCGCTCGAGAAATACCTTCACTTGATTGCATGATCTCAAGGCGTGTGGGGTAGCGCGTAGACGGAAGTCGTCGCTCACATCCCGAGCCTCGACCTCCGACCAAACGAGGGTGGTCGTAATGAGCGTGTGCCATGCCTTGCCATTCGGCAAAGCGTGGACACTGGTCGCGTCATAATAGCCCGCAGAATGGCCGCTTCTGGCCCGAAGGCTTTTCTTCCCGCTTCACCGGCGCTGCGGGCGCGCCAATTCGGGAGCGATCGGAGGACAAGCAGACACGCCGCAAACAAGGTCAGACCGACGCAACTGACCCCAATCCGTCATTTGGCCCCTATCCCCTCTCGGATTCCGGCACGGAAATTCGTTGTGTCTCAGTGGCTAGTTGTCGTTGTTACGTACCTGGATTAAATTAGTGCGAGGCGCAAAGTCTAGATTGCGGTCTAAAGGTCTCGTACTGATCGGCACCTTGCTGCTTGGAACAGTATTGCTCGCTTCCACTATGGTTTTAACCAAATGGAATGACAGTTTGGCCGTAGGTACGACTCGCGGCCAGCAGATAGGTGGGTCGCTATTGGTGTCGCAAATCTCGCAAGAGTCCTACGAGTTGGGCGCCAGCTGGACGGCGAACACGTTTGGGCAAACGCGAACGACATAGTTGCAAGTTTGCTCATGGCTGCCTCCTCCGTATCGATCTATCGCCCAGGTAATCGATGACCAACTTCGGAACGATAAGGCCGCAGCTCATAGCGCAAATAATCATCATTGCGGTCATGCCGTCGGCGATTGTCGCACTAATCAGTTCCAACGTCGTCTGCCTGCCGCCGGCAATTTGCACCAGGCCGCTCGTCATCCTGAAAATGTAGACTCCCGGCATCATTGATACCACGGAGGCGAAGCCGATGGCCGCAAACGGCATGTGCTGACGACGGGAGACTGGGGTGAGGATTAGTCCGACGACGAGACAAGCGACAAGGGCGCCGATGACGACGCTGAAACCAAGGACGCTGAGTGCTGCCCACCGTACCGAGTGGGCCAGCATGCCCACCGCCACCGACCAAAGCAGCATGTTCATCGGCATGGAGAAGAAGACGCCGTAAGAGGCGACCGCGATGCCTGCGGCGATCACGTCTTGCCACAAGGGGACGGCTCTGCCGGCTTGATCAACCGGCAGGGAGAAGCCGAGAAGCGCCAGTCCAAGCAGCAATCCCGTTGAAATCGCCGCGATGACAAGCCCCGCATAGATCAGGCGGGCGGCGGCGAGGTGGATGCGGCCACCGACAAAGTCCAACGCGCTATTGAGGACGTGTGGCCCCGGCACCAGGACCATGCATGGGCAGACGGCGACAAGACGCAGTGACGAGCTCAGCTCGTACCGAACCGCGAGCCCACCGATGACTCCTGAGAGGAGCGCCGCGCAGAATGGTTGGATGAAGACGTTTGCACTCAACTGCGTCAAGGCGCGACGCAGAATAGCCCCGGCACCGGCGCTCACGAATATCAGAACCGCAGGGAAGAAATGCTCGACACCAAAGATGACAGCCAGCGCTGCAGCACCTGCCGCTGCTGAAAGCGTGAAAAGCCATGTCGGAGCTGGCGGCGCGCGTGAGATCGCCGCGATTGCATCCGATGCTGCATCCGGCGCAAGCCGACTGGCCTCGACGTCCTCGATCGCCCGCATCGCGGAAGCCACGCGATCCATGTTCAGGCCGACAGGATCGGCGGCGATTTGCACGGTGACTATGTCGTCCTTCTCCTCGCACTGAAGTTGCAGTTCTCCCCAGCGCGGCATGATCGTGACATGCAGTCCCAGTGTATGACCAAGCCGCTCGGATGCACCCACGGTCTGCTCCGTGGCTTGGCCGTTGACGTAGAGAACCCGGGCGAAGGCGAGGACAAGATTGCAAAGCTCCTTCAACGTCATGTGAGGATCCCTCCAATCACTCGGAGTGGAGACCTCATTACGGAGCCGGCTTGAACAGCCCAAGCCGGGTCCGGCCTCGGCAATGTCGGTGCCTAATGGGAGGCCGCGGTCGATGCGCCCGTCGCCACGTAGGGCCTCACCATCTTTGTCGGATCGACGACACGATCGAATTCGGCCTCTGTAACAAAGCCCAGCTTTAATGCGGCGTCCTTCAGCGTGAGATCGTTATCCATGGCGTAGTGGGCGATTTTTGACGCCCGGTCGTAGCCGATGACCGGCGAGAGCGCCGTCACGAGCATCAGCGAACGCTCGACGTATTCGTTGATCTTCTTCATATTGGGCTTAGTACCCTCGACCAGGAACTTCCGGAAATTTACGCAGCCGTCTGTCATGATGGTTATGGAATGGGTGATGTTGAAGATGATCAGCGGCTTATAGACGTTCATTTCGAGGTAGCCACTGGCACCTCCAAAACCCACCGCGACATCATCGGCCATCACCTGCACAGCGATCATCGTGAGAGCTTCGCATTGGGTTGGATTGACCTTGCCGGGCATGATCGAGGAACCCGGCTCGTTTTCCGGGATCAACAATTCGGCAAAGCCCGCGCGAGGTCCGCACGACATCAGACGAATGTCATTGCCAATCTTGTAAAGCGATACCGCCAGGGTCCGAAGCGTACCGGATAGTTGAACCAGGGCGTCGTGGGCGCCCTGCACCGTGAATTTGTTTGGCGCGGTGACAAAGGGCAGACCTGTGAGTTTAGCTATCTCGGCGGCTGCCGCTTCGGCAAAGCCAGGTGCCGAGTTAATGCCCGTCCCGACTGCCGTACCACCCAGTGCCAAGCGGTATACCCCCTGCAGGGCTGCTTCGATTCGAGTGAGATTGTCCGACAGCATCCCGGCATATCCGGACCATTCTTGGCCCAACGTGAGTGGGGTGGCGTCCTGCATGTGCGTACGCCCAATCTTGACGATGTCATTCCACGCTTGTGCTTTCGCGCCGATCGCATCACGCAAGCCGGCTACCGCAGGGACGAGGCGCTGCGTCACGTTGACGGCTGTCGCGATATACATGGCCGACGGAAATGAGTCGTTGGATGATTGCGCCATATTGACGTGATCATTTGGATGGACTGGCGTCTTGCTGCCAAGCGGCGTGCCTGCGAGCTGGCAGCACCGGTTGGAGATCACCTCATTGACATTCATGTTGAACTGGGTGCCGCTGCCGGTCATCCACACGTGCAAAGGAAACATGTCGTGGTGCTGGCCGGACAGGATTTCGTCGCAAGCCTGAACGATTAAATTGTAACGCTGATCGTCGAGCCGTCGGCCGGCGTGGTTCGCGGTCGCAGCTGCTTTCTTCAGGGTGGCGTATGCGGCGATCATCTCGCGCGGGATTAAATCCCTGCCTATACTAAAATGTTCCAGCGAGCGCTGGGTTTGAGCACCCCACAGCTTGTTCGCAGGCACTTCAACCACACCGAGACTATCTGTTTCTTTTCTCATATCAGCCATGTGACCTCTCCGTGCGCTCATTTGCTTGGCGACCACCGACATTGCGACCGTCAGGCAAGGCAATACCGGCGCCCTGTTCATGGCATTGCGGCGAGAAATGGCGGCACACTCGGGCGCCTCAAGTGCCGGTATTCGGTACGAACGAGTCCTTGACACCTGGCTTCAGCACCACATATGCGCGCCGCCACGGCTGATCGTCGATCAGACGCCACTTGTGACCTTTGCCGATATGGTCCTCGGCGACGAGTACGTCGCCGGGCCGCACTACAAACGTCTCACCGTCCGGGGTAGCGAATTCAAGTGTACCCGACAGGGTGATCACGAACTGTGGCTCCGGGTCGGGGTGCCAATCGTAGGAGGAATGGGCTGGCGTTTCCTTGAAATGGATGGCAATCACATCAGTGCGATCCTTTTCATCGATAGTGCCTTCAAGAACGTGTGACGCATTGTCGGGTCCAGTGTACAGCTTGAACGCTCGCATCATTTCCCTTTTCCTCTGTAGTTCGTTTGCTAACCCGAGCACGCGTCTTGAAGTGCAGTCTGTCCGGATATGCTCTATTGAGCGCTGCGGGAGAAGATCTCGACGCCCGAGCCCGCAACTTCATCGAGGAAGCTGGCATTGTCCTGCGCGGCATGGTTCCGGCTACGACTCGGATCACAGACGTCGCCATAGCTGTGACTCCTTGGCTGTTTCAATAGTGGTCGGCAATTGAGTGGACCTTGCCTCTGAAGACGCTGTAACTGATCACGCTGTAGAGCAGTAAAAGTGGAAACACGAACAGGCCTTCTCCCCAGAACATGAATGCAAGGCTCGATTGCGGTGCTGCAGCGTTATGGATCGTGAGGGTGAAGGGAATAATGTACGGCCAGAATGAGATCGCCAGCGTGGCAAAGGCCGCGACGAAGATTAGGACGACCATTGGAAAGGGGAGGTCGTCGTGGCGGTAGCGAACGCTGAACGCGAGCACGATGGCCGAAAGCGCGCCGATCACTGGGAACACGAACAAGTACTGACGCTCTAGCCATCGGCTTATCACTTGAAGATCTTCGGCGAGCGCATAGGCAAAAACGGCAACAAGAAATACGAGCAGGCCAATGGCCAGATACGGCAGCAGGCGGTAGGCCTGTTCGCGCAGCTCGCCTTCGCATTTCTTGACCAACCAACAGGCGCCGAGAAGTGCGTACCCAAGACACAGCCCCAGGCCGCAGAGGGAGACGAAGGGACTGAACCAGCCGAAATCACCGCCAGCATATTGCCCGTTGACAATCGGCAGCCCTTCGACCAGCGCGCCGACCGTCATGCCCTGGATGAACGATGCTGCAAACGATCCGACGATGAAGCTCCAATCCCAGACCCACCGCATTCGTTCCGTCTTGTTGCGATATTCAAAGGCGACGCCGCGTAGGATCAGGCCTGCCAACATCACCAGGAGCGGCAGGTAAAAGGCAGATAGTAGTATCGAGTAGGCGGTCGGAAAGGCTCCCCACAGAATGACCGCAGTCACGACCAGCCAAGTCTCGTTTCCGTCCCAAATCGGAGCGACGGCCGCCATCATGGCGTTCCGCTTGATCTCGCCGCGTGTCAAGCCGAACAGCATGCCGACGCCGAGATCGAAACCGTCGAGCAGCACGTAGAGCAGAATGCTGACTGCTAACAGGGTGACCCAAAACGCAATCATCGCCGTTCTCCCCCACCGATATAGCCGGCATCTGAAATCAAAGCGTGGCCGACGAGCGACATCGGCCGATTGGGAACCGCGGCAATCGCCGGTTCGATCAGATGCCCGACGGGGCCGGCGTGAAGGAGCCGGTAGATGTAGAAGATGCCGAACGCGAAGATGAGCGTGTAGATCGTACAAAAGACGGCGAGTGAAATGGTTGCCTCGCGTGCCGTTAGAAAGGGAGTGACCGCATCTGCGGTTCGCAGCACCCTGTAAACGACCCATGGCTGACGACCAACCTCCGCGGTGAACCAGCCAGTGAGGATGGCAATAAAAGGCAGCGGAAAACTAAGGAAGACCAGCCAAAGCAGCCAACGGTTTTCCTCAATGCGATCTTTAAGGGCCAAGTAGGACCCAAACCACGCAAGTGCCAGCATGATCAGGCCACAACCGACCATGATCCGAAACGCAAAGAACGGGATCAGAACCGGTGGGCGGTCCTGCGGTGGAAAGTCGGTCAAGCCAACCTCTTTGGAGCTCAGGCTCATGCTCCCGATCAGACTGCCCAGGACGGGGATCTTGATCTCGTAATTATTGCTCTCTGCCGCCTCATCGGGGATTGCGATCAGGACCTCGCCAGCCGGCTGCTCATCGTGCCAGCGCGCTTCGATTGCGGCGAATTTCGCCGGCTGATAGTCGTGCACGTAGTCACCGGTGAGATGTCCGAAGAAAATCTGGATGGGGACCAGCACCGCAGCGAGCCCGAGGCCCATGCTCAGCATAATGTGTGCTTCGGCGTTGTACCTCTCGCGCAGCAGGTACCAAGCCCCGGTCGCCGCAACACAGAAGGCGCCCGTCAGGAAAGCCGCGAGCAGCATGTGCGGAAAGCGCACCCAGACCACACCATTAAAGATGATTTTGGTCCAGTCGTCGGGAACGAAGGCGCCGTTTACCATCACGTAGCCAACCGGCGCCTGCATCCAGCTGTTATTGGTTGTGATCCAGAACGCGGAAAGCGCAGTCCCAAACGCCACCATGGCGGTTGAAAAACAATAGAACCAAGGCGGCACGCGAGCCCGACCGAAAATAAGGACGCCAAAGAAGCTGGCTTCCAACGCAAACGCCGTAAATGTCTCGTATGAAAGGAGCGGGCCTTGGATCGGTCCGGACATCCTGGACAGCACGCTCCAGTTCGTGCCGAATTGGAACGCCATCACGATTCCGGACACCACCCCAAGGCCAAAGGCCACGCCGAATATTTTCAGCCAAAATTCGAACACGGCGCGATACGCCGGGCGACCGGTCGTGAGGTGCAGCGCCTCGAGAACCGTTAGCCAGGCTGCCAGCCCGATCGAAAACGACGGAAAGATGATGTGAAAGGAGATCGTGAAGGCGAACTGAAGCCGGGACAGCAGAAGGGGCAAAGAGTCCATTGCAAGGTCCTTCTGTCACTGCCAGAGGTTCGCCTTGGCGAGATCGATCAGGTCGTCGCCGCGGCCGTTCATCACGGCCTTCACCATGTAGAGCGTGAAGCCCTTGGCCATCTCGACCGTGATGCCGGGCGGAATGGGAAGCACCATCCGGCTGACGACCGCGTCGACCAGAACCGGTCCGTCATGGGCAAGTGCCTGGGCGATGCCACTCTCGACGTCACCCGGATCCTCGATGCGGATTCCGCGCACGCCCACGGCTTCCGCCATCGCGGCGAAATTCGGATTCTTGAACCTGGTGCCAAAGTCGAGAAATCCGGACGATTTCTGCTCAATCTCGATAAACCCAAGCGCGCCGTTGTTGAAAACGACGACCTTTACGGGCAAGTCATGCTGGGTAAGGGTCAGGAAGTCGCCCATCAGCATCGAGAATCCGCCGTCACCTGACAAAGAGACCACCTGCCGCTTCGGAAATGTAGCCTGGGCGCCGATCGCCTGCGGCATGGCGTTGGCCATGGAGCCGTGCCAGAACGACCCAATTAGCCGCCGCTTGCCGTTCATTGCCAAATACCGGGCCGCCCATACAGTCGGCAGGCCCACGTCGCAAGTAAACACCGCATCATCGGATGCAGCATCGCTGATCGCCTTGGCGACTTGCTGTGGGTGGATTGGCGGCTTGCCCCGCCGACCGACCGCGAGCTCATCGAGACCTTTTCGTGCCTTGCGATAGTGCTCACGCGCGTAGTCAAGATGTCGGCCGTCGCGCTTCTCCTCAAGACGCGGGAGTAGCGCATCGATTGTCGCGCGCACATCGCCTACTACGCCAACATCGACTGGCGTCCGTCGCCCAATAACTTCACCTCGTTGATCGACTTGGGCGACCCGTACCGCGTCGCCGCGCGGATAGAACTGTCGGTACGGGAAATCCGTTCCTAGCATCAGCAGGACGTCGCAATCGAGCATAGCGTAGTAGCCCGACGAAAATCCGATCAGCCCGGTCATGCCGACGTCATAGGGATTGTCCCACTCGACATGTTCCTTGCCTTTGAGGGCATGGACGATCGGAGCTTTCATGCGCTCGGCGAGAGACAGGAGTTGCTCATGCGCGCCTTGGCATCCGGAGCCGCATAGCATCGTTACTCGAGCGTCGGCGTTCAGAAGGGCGGCCAATCGGTCGAGATCGGCGTCTGCCGGAGCGACTGCCGGCTCTGCTGGGAGCAGGCCTGGGGCTTTCGGTAGCGGTGTCTCCGATGCAGACTGAAGCGCGACATCGCCTGGGATGACCACAACCGCGACACCACGCTTGGACACCGCCGCATGAATCGCCATCTCCAAGGTGCGTGGCATTTGGTTGGCGCTTGAGATCAGCTCGCAAAAGTGACTGCATTCTTTGAAGGTGTCCTGCGGGTGCGTCTCCTGGAAATAACCAGAGCCGATTTCCGCTGATGGGATTTGTGCTGCAATGCCCAACACTGGCACGCGAGAGCGATGAGCATCAAATAGCCCATTGATGAGATGTAGGTTCCCGGGTCCACAGCTACCGGCACAGACGGCAAGCTCGCCGGTGAGATGGGCTTGGCCGGCGGCGGCGAAAGCCGCCGCCTCCTCGTGCCGGACATGAATCCATTCGATCTTACCTTGGCGACGTAGCGAGTCAGTCAGCCCATTGAGGCTATCGCCGACGATGCCATAAATCCGTTTGACGCCCGCTGCGACGAGAACGTCAGCAAATTGGTCCGCTACCTTTTGTGCCATAGCTCGTTCCGTTCTGTCGCATCCGCTGCAAAGGCGCGCAGGCCTCGGGGCGGCCTGAGATAAATGTTCAAACGTTTTCCAGGTGCAGGACGGCCGCCGTCTCCGCGCGCACGCGCCGAGATAGCTCCGCGTCCTCGATCAGCGATTCGCCGTAGGACGGGATTATCTCCTTCAGCTTGGGAAGCCAGCCGTTCGGCCTCAACTCGTTCTTGAAGCATTTCTCCAGCACGCCGAGTGCGATGAACACCGCCGTCGATGCGCCGGGCGATGCCCCCAGCAGCGCGACTAGCGAATTATCGTGGGCCGGAACCAATTCGGTCCCGAACTCCAGAATCCCGCCGCGGTGAGGATCCGGCTTGATGATCTGGACGCGCTGTCCGGCGACCTCCAGCTCCCAGTCGCTGGACTTCGCGCGCGGATAGTACTCCTGCAAGGCTGCGAAGCGGTGATGCGAGGTCTGCAGCACCTGGCCGATCAGATATTTGGTCAAATCGAAGTTGTCGCGAGCTACCGCCAGCAGCGGTCCGATATTGGCCAGCCGGATTGACTCGAAGAGGTCCGTAAGCGAGCCGTGTTTCAGAAACTTGGTGGAAAAACCCGCATAGGGTCCGAACAAAATAGAATGCTTACCGTCGATCACGCGGGTATCGAGATGGGGAACCGACATCGGCGGAGAACCGACCGACGCCTTGCCGTAGACCTTGGCGTGATGCCGCTTGTTGACCTCAGGATCATCGCAGCGCAGCCAGATGCCGCTGACCGGAAATCCGCCGTAACCCTTTCCCTCCGGGATGCCGGATTTCTGCAGCAGCGGCAGGGCGCCGCCGCCGGCGCCGAGATAGACGAACTTGCCTGTGGTCGAACGCACGTCGCGGCTCTGGGTATCCTTCACGTCGAGGCGCCAGCTGCCGCCCGGCTCGCGACCAAGATTGGTGATCTGATGCCCGTAGTGGACCGCAAACCCCTTCAGTCCCCGGAGATGGCCGACGAGGCTGCGGGTGAGCGACCCGTAGTCAACGTCGGCGCCAGTGACGATGCGCGTGGCGGCCACTTGCTGATCGGCGGCGCGGCCTTCCATAACGAGCGGCACCCATTCGGCGAGCTTGCGCTTGTCCTCGGTGTATTCCATGCCGTGGTAGCAGTGATGCGCCGACATCGTCGCAAAGCGCTTCTTGAGAAACGCGGCGTTCTCGGGCCCGTGCACGAAGCTCATATGTGGGACCGGATGGATGAAGCTTTGCGGGTCGAGGATCGCCCCCTTCTTCACCAGATAGGACCAGAATTGGCGCGACAGATCGAACTCGACGTTGACGTCCAGCGCTTTGGAAACGTCGATCGTCCCGTCGCTGCGCTCGGGCGTGTAGTTGAGCTCGCAATTTGCCGCATGGCCGGTGCCGGCGTTGTTCCAGGCATCGGAGCTCTCCTGAGCCGCGCCGCCCAGCGTCTCGAACATCTCGATGTTGAGCGAAGGCTCGAGTTCCTTCAGGAGCACGCCGAGCGTGGCGCTCATGATGCCGGCGCCCACGAGGACGACGTCCGGCTTCGCGGCGGATCGATTTCCGGTCATTGGCATAACTTGTCGCGCGGCCGACAAAAGCTCCGATGGTCGCGGGGATCATGAAGAGAGCAAAAACATGCGCGCTGAGAGCCCGCTGGCCACGAACGCGCTAGTTTGGTCAACGTCGCCCCGTCCGGAAAGTTCCCCACCATGCCGGTGCGGGCAGGCGTCCGGGCCGTCCGGGAGCGTAATGGATTTGACTTCGGCATTGAGCCACTGCGGCTTTCGGAGCAAGCGCTCGAAGGAGTCGAACCGGTCGTTCGCAACGGCAAGGCTAGGATTGGCGTTGGGGGCTGTTGCATATTGACAGCACCTGGTCTGCAGCGAATTGAGAGAGACGAGCAGGCTGCAAATTGTTTGATGTCGCCTTTGACTTCTGCTCTCGGCCGCGTGCCGGCGGTTCGCAGCCGCGAGGGACTCGAATCAAATTGAATGAGTTTGTGGTCTGGATTGCACCCTTGAAGGTCTTGCCACTCTTGCGCGCTTCGACATGCTGTGATCGTTGCGCTGAGCCAGCCGCTGGTGCTCCTTGGCCTTCGATTCGGCATGTTGCGTATTCGGCTCGACGTGGTGAGCGGCATACTCTTCGCCATCAATCGGAGCGAGATGTGGTGGGTCTCGATCGAGATATGGTCTTCCGATTCCGAGCTCTTTTTCGTGCGTATCGATCCATTTCCACAATTGCGTACTAGAAGCCAATCGCTCTGCACGTGTCTCGCCCTTTACGCTCACGATATCGGCCGCTAGTCCGTGACCGTAGCCGCCGCGGAAGCTTCCACCATGATATGACTTGTCGCTTTGAGCTTTCAGGCCCGACGCGATGGTTTGCCGATAATCGTCGCGAAATGCACACGTTATACCTGGCATTAGGCCGGCATCGTCGAGCGCGCGCAACGCGTGATAGAGCGTGACCCTAAAATTCGGGTCCATGCCACCAATCACATAATCCTCGGGAGACATCCCAGCCCTTTCGGCTGCATTTGGATCCTTCCACGTGAAATCCTCGTCTACGAGCTTCGTGATCGTTTTTGTGACGATCTTGGTTTTGCCTTTCCGTTTAACGCTCACCTTTATCTGTTCCGGTACTTTGATCGTGTCGATTTTTCGCGTTTGCTCGTATCGCGACCAGAGGTAGCGATCGATGCAAATCT
>WNFD01022358.1_pt1 | contig 12350 bp, 12 predicted proteins | sample 5400491 | NCBI WGS metagenome assembly WNFD01 (sample SAMN13153343, study PRJNA577476) | soil metagenome | isolation source: 120 cm saprolite under Douglas fir tree site 2 hole 2 replicate 2 | place: USA:California | collected 2015-04-18 | reverse complement strand
ACCGTCGCTACTACCAGCACCACGAGGTGCTGCTGATCCGCCGAATCCGCGAGCTCCTTTACGAACAGGGATTCACCATCAGCGGCGCGCGCAACCGCCTGGACGAAAACCTGAGCGCGGCCTCAGCGCGCTCCGCGACCTCGTCGGCCTCTGCACAGCGCGGGCACGAGACGCGGAGCGTCAATCTCTCAGTGCTTAAGCAGGAACTGAAGAACGTCATCGAACTGCTGAGCTGAAACGAGGCGAATTGTCTCATCTGCTCTGATATACTTTTCACGCGTCGGGGCGTAGCGCAGCCTGGTAGCGTACCTGCATGGGGTGCAGGTGGTCGCGAGTTCGAATCTCGCCGCCCCGACCAAACGAACTTCCCCCCCGCCCCCCCGGGTGAAACGTTTCTATCTTATCTTGCAATGCCTGTGCGCCGCCGGGATCGCGGCTGTGTCGAGCGTTTTCGCGCAGGGCTATCCGGCGCACCCAATAAAGATCGTTGTGCCGTTTGCAGCGGGTGGGGTGGCTGACATCACTGCCCGGGTCCTTTCCCAGAAAATGGGCGAGTCGATGGGACAGCAGGTGATCGTCGAGAACCGCCCGAGCGCCGGGGGAATTGTCGCGTCCGAATCTGTTGCCAAAGCCGAGCCGGATGGTTATACCCTTCTCTTCATCACCAACGGCAACGCCGTGAGCGCGTCTCTGTTCAAGGCTCTGCCCTACGATACCGTCAGGGATTTTGCGCCGGTCTCGACGGTGGGGTTTTTCGACTTGGTCCTGATTGTGGACTCGGGCTCCAAGATCGGCTCGGTGCGTGAGCTGATCGCGTATGCCGGATCAAATCCAAACAAACTCAATATCGGCACGATCAATATCGGAAGTACCCAGAACCTGGCGGCGGAACTTTTCAAGTCACTGTCGGGAATCGACGTACAGGTGGTTCCGTTCAAGACGACGCCGGCAGTGATCACCGCGCTGAAGGGCGGTGATGTCCATGCCGCATTCGAGATCCTTGCGCCGGTGATGGCGCAGATCAAGGGCGGCGGACTGAAGGCGCTCGCCGTCACCTCCGAGAAGCGCTTTCCCGGGCTGCCGGAAGTGCCTACCGTCGCCGAGAGCGGCGTGCGCGACTACCAGGCAGCCTCCTGGAACGGCGTCGCGGCGCCCGCGAGAACGCCGAAGGCGCTGATCGACCGCCTCAATCGCGAAGTCAACGCCGCCACGGGTTCGCCTGAAGTTCGTAAGCGCCTGCAGGACCTTGGCGTGGAGGCGCGTGGCGGGACACCCGAGGCGTTGCGCGATCTGCTCGCCTCCGAAATCGCAAAGTGGAGAGCCGTAATCGAGCGAGCGAAAATCGAGAAACAGTAGGAAGGTCGATGACGAAGCCGATCAGCGGCCCGGATCCGAATCCGATCAAACCCGCGTACGCCCCGCCCTCGGGGGCATGTGACGCCCACTGCCACATCTTCGGCCCGGCGGCAAAGTTTCCCTACGCACCTGAGCGCCGCTACACGCCGCCCGACTCCCCGAAGGAGAAATTACGCGCGTTGCACGAGTATCTGGGTTTTGCGCGCGCCGTACTGGTCCAGGCAAGCTGCCACGGCTCGGACAATCGCGCGATGCTCGAAGCGCGACCGAGCGCGGGCTCGAGGCGCTGCACGCGGGCGGCGTGCGCGGTGTGCGCTTCAATTTCGTGCGGCACCTGGGCGGCGCGCCGGATTTGCGCGTGTTCGAGCGTACGCTCGCGATGATCGAGCCGCTCGCCTGGCACGTGGTACTCCATTTCGACGCCGAAGACATCGAGGCTCATTCAGAGATATTCAGCCGCTTGCGCGTGCCGTTCGTCATCGACCACATGGGGCGCGTTAACGCGCAGCGCGGGATCGATCAGAAGCCTTTTCGCATGCTGCTCGACTTGATGAAAAACGAGCTTGCCTGGGTGAAACTGAGCGGGCCGGAGCGCGTGTCAGCGTCCGGAAAGCCGTTTCACGACGCGATGCCTTTCGCGGTGGCGCTGGTCGAGTCGGCGCCAGAGCGCGTGCTGTGGGGAACCGACTTTCCCCACCCCAACGTGAAGACCATGCCGAACGACGGCGAGCTGGTCGACTTCTTCGTCCCCACCCCAACGTGAAGACCATGCCGAACGACGGCGAGCTGGTCGACTTCTTCGCGAAGGTCGTCCCGGACGAGAAGCTCAGAAAACGGATCCTGGTCGAGAACCCCGCGCGGCTCTATTGGGCGGACGCGTAGGCCGCGCAGGCGTCTCCTAGTCTTCCAACTCCATCTCGCTCCAAGTAACGGTGGTCCCGCTCAGGCTGCCGCGGGCCTTGACGAGCGTTCCGACCACCGCTTGAGCAAAGAACGTGGCGCGGTTGACGTCTTCGAAGACGACGCCAGTCGTGTTAACGGCAACACCGAGGATGGTCACGATCTGGTTCGGGCTGGCGCCGGTGATCGACTGGATCGGGCCCTGAAGCTCGACCCGCGCGTCCGGCGAGCGCTTCTCCACCTCCGTCGCGATCACCGTGTTGCTGCCGCTCGCCCGGCCGCGAATTCGTACGTGGTCGCCGGCGACAAGGTTGTTGAGCCCGCTCACGCTGCCCTCGAATTGGGTGAGACTGTTGACCGTCACTGTGATGCCCGGCAGCCCACGCAGCGTTAAGCTGCTGGCTCCCACGGTGTCAATATCCGCTTCGATTTTGATGCTGTCGCGGAACTCGACCTTGCTCGCGGTGAGTACGCCGCCTGCGAGCACGCCCTCGACCTCCAGCTTCACGCCGATGGCGATGTCGCCTGCGACGCCACCCTCAAAAAGAGTCGAGGCCGTGGTCACCACTCGCTGGTTGCCGACGACAAAATCTGTGGGGGAGTTGATCTTCGTGACAAACCCCTCGATCTCGAACTCGTCGGCATCCTGCATCTGCGGGCCGTTCGGTTCTACCTTGTTGGCGGTGAGTGTTCCGCAAACCGGAGTCGTGGCGCAGGTATTGCCCTTGGCCTCGACAAGGAGCCCGTTCCAGGCGTTCCCCGCCGGATTCGGCATGTCTCTGATGGTCGCGCTGTTATAGTTCACAGTCAGCGCTCCGATATCAAACGTCTTCGCTGCGTCGTTGTGATTCTTCACGAGGCCCTTCACTTCGAAAGGCGGGAAAGAGGCGTTCTTCTTCTCTATGAAGCTACCGGAGATCGTGCCGCTCGCTACGACGAGACCGTGCACCTCGGCGAAATCGCCCACGCCCGGCTGGACGTTGTTTTCGAACCTCGTCTGATCGTCGACGAGCACCGTCTGGCCCATCACCGTCCAGTGATTGGCATCGAGCTTCGCTTCCACGAAGCCTTTCACGGCGTCGTCCACTTCGATGCGCGTGGCGCTGCCGGAGCCGGAGCGCGGTCCGCTCACCGTGACCACCATGCCCACGCGCAGATTGCTCTCCGTAGCAGGATTGTCGTCGAGCACGATCGTGGCGCCGCTGGTGCTGAATTCGACACCGTTCACGAATACGCTGCCGAAAGCGGTAATCGTGCCGAAACTGCCGGTCACCCCGGCACCGCCGGTTCCGCCGCCGCAGCTCGCGAGCGCGAACAAGCTCCCGAATAAGAGAAGTCCGAATAGTGAAGTCTTCATGATGATTGGTCCTTTTGTGCGTGTGTCGGTGAAAACCTAGTCCTCGAGTTCCATTTCGCTCCAATTGATCCCGCCTCCGCCGCCCAGGGTGCCGCGGGCCTTGACGAGCTTGCCGACGACTGCCTTGGCGAAGAACGCGGCGCGGGCGATTGCACTGTCGTCGATGTCGCGGAAGCTGATCGCGGTCGTGTCTACGTCAACGCCGAGTATTCTCACGACCTGGCTCGGGTCGGCGCCGGTGATCGACTGGATTGGACCCTGAAGCTCGACCCGGGTATCGGTTGACCGCTTCTCGATCTCGCTCGCGATGATGGTCGCGCCGCTGCTGATCCGGCCGCGGACCCGCACGTGGTTCCCGTTCACGAGGTCGCCCAGACCGTTGATCCCGCCGCTGAACTCGGTAAGGCCGTTCGGCATCACGGTGATGCCGGGGAGCCCGTTCAGCTCGAAACTGCTCGCGGTGAGATTGGCGACGTCCCCCTCAAGCTTGATGCCATCGCCGAACTCGACCTTGCTCGCGGTGAGTACGCCCCCTGCGAGCATGCCCTCGACTTCGAGCCTCACGCCGACGGCGATGTCGCCTGCGACACCGCCCTCAAAAAGGGTCGAGGCCGTGGTCACCACTCGCTGGTTGCCGACGACAAAATCTGCGGGGGAGTTAATCTTCGTGACGAAGCCCTCGATCTCGAACTCGGCTGCATCCTGCATTTGCGGGCCGTTCGGCTCGACCTTAGTCGCAATCAGCGTGCCGCATACCGGAACAGTACCCGTACAGGTGCTGCCCTTGGCTTCGACCAACAGTCCGTTCCACGAGGTCGTGGCTGGCATGTCGGTGATGATCGCGCCGTTGTAGTTCACTGTCAGCGCACCGATGTCAAATGTCTTCAGCGCATCGTTGTGGTTCTTGACGAAGCCTTTGACTTCGAACGCGGGGAGGGGGGCGGTCTTCTTTTCGATGAAGCCGGCGGCGATGACGCCGTCGGCGTTCACGAGGCCGTGCACTTCCGCGAACTCGTTCACTCCCGGAACGATGTTGTTCTCGAATCTCGTCTGATCGTCGACGAGCACCGTCTGGCCCATCACTGTCCAGTGATTGACATCGGCTTTCGCTTCGACGAAGCCCTTCACGGCGTCGTCCACCTCGATCCGAGCGGCGCTGCCTGAGTTTCCGGAGCGTGAGCCGCTCACGGTCACGACCATGCCGCGGCGCAGTTCGTTCTCAGTCACGGGAATGCCGTCGAGCGTGATGGTGGCGCCGCTGGTGCTGAACTCGACGCCATTCACGAATACGCTGCCGAAGTTGGTAATCGTGCCGAACGACGTAGCGGGAGTGCCGCTGGTCGCGCCGGTGCCGCCGGTGCCGCCTCCACAACTTGCGATGAACAAGGCAACTGCCGCTCCAAGCAATGCAAATCGTTGAGTTTTCACGGTTGCGTTTCCTTTGACGTCTGCGACGTCCTGGTTTCTGTGAGGTCGTGGAGGCCGATGCGTTCGCGCCTTCGCTCGATGGTTCTCGGATAGCTGTCACGCTCGTTCGGGCACAGCGATTTATTCAGCCGAGCGAGCAGCGCCTGCGCCTGGGCGCCGCCTAGGCGGTCGAGCAATGCACCGATCAAGAGGTTCACGCCCAAAGCGTTCCTCATGATCATGAGTCCTCTGACTTCTGCGATGTCATGTTTTCCTCGAAGTAATAGATACCAATACCCGTACGCATCCGGCCGGTCCCGGTCGTTTCAGGATGAGTGTCGCGGTCATGCTGGGACAGCCACTTGTCCAGCCGTTCGAGCAGCGCCTGCGCCTGGGCGCCGCTCAGGCGGCGGAACTCCTCCAAGGCCTCGGTGGGGACGTTGTCGTACATCACCTTTCTCTGGAAGAACGGATCCGCCACGCCGTGCTGAATGTTGTGATCGATGGTGGCGACGAGGTCAGACACGTCCGTCCCGAGGATATTGAGCTTGTCAGCGTCGCCGCTTTCGGGAATATAAGCGCGGGTCTTGAGGTGGACGTTGCCGTCGTCGAACTTCTCGACGACGCCCACGCGCAGCAGCTCGTCGAGTACGGCGCGGAACGGGATATCGCCGCTGAAGCGGCGCACGAGCTCCGCGAAGGTCGCTCGATCTTCCGCGCCGCCGTCCTGCAGTGCGAGCATCTTGGGATTGCCTGCGGCATCGCAGAAATCCTTGTCGCGCACCCAGCCGGCGACCACACGGGCGGCCCGGTTGTAGCGCTCGCCTGCTTCGCTGTCTTTGTCTTTGGTGGCTGGTGCGTCGAGCAAACGCTGGACCTCTTTGCGGGTCAGGCCTGAGAGCAGGGCGATTCGTGAGGTCGATTGTTTTTTTCCCGGGATGCGAAACTCGGCTGCCGCGACCTCTACATAGGTATGCTTGGCTATATCGAGAAAAGCCTTGAAAGACATGTTGTTACGCAGCACTATCCGAAACAAGGGGCGTAGAACCCGCTCTAGCGCTGCTGCCAGAGCTTGACCGACTCGGGGTTTGGCGGTCGATTTTCTTTGCATTATTTTGGGAAATATATCCCAAAACAAGGTGAACTGTCAAGCTTTGAGCGTCGGCCTCCAAATGTTTGGCTAGCAGTCGAACCTTTCGGCCCGGGCCGCCGCCAATTGCTCGCCACACTCGCGGAAGCTTTTCGGGAGATCGACTGGGAAAAGCAGCACGTACCTTTTCAGCCGGGTGGCGAAACAACCCGCAGCGATCAGCTTGAGCGAGAACGCCTTCGTGACGGCGTGACGCGAGTTGGCGGCGCCGAGCTTGCGCCTCATGTTTGAGAGGTGGAACGCGACCGTGCGCTCGGAAATCTGCAGCGCCTGGCCGATTTCAGAAGTCGTCTTACCGCCTGCCGAGAGGATCAAACACTGGCTCTCGCGGTCGCTGAGAAGCCTGCTAGGAGCGCCGTCGAGCCGGCGCAGCGGCCCAAGCCTGTCGGCACCGCGCCGGGCAATGCGCCCCGCGGCGTAGTGAATGGCGCACGCGACGAGCTGGCAATCCGGCAGGGTCGCGAGGATGCGGCGCTCCGCTGCGGAACCGCCGCGGGCCAACGCAAAGCTGGTGAGGCTCCATTGCCCGCGAGGCCCGTGAACGGAGCAAGAAACCCCCGTCGCGAGTCCGAATTCGCTTGCCTTGGCGAGGGCCTTGCTGTGCCGCGCCGCGATTTTTTTCCAGGGCAAAGGGGTGACCTCCTGCAAAGCGAGACGGCGCAGCGGATCGGGCAGGATATCCCTGCCCCGATCGGCGCAGTATCGGTGCCAGTGAACTGGAAAATTATCGAACCGGACTTCATGCGTCGCGCCGCGCGGCTGGGAGAAACGGCCGCAGAACATGAAGTACCGGAAACCAAGCTGCTCGGTGATGAGGAGCACCGCTTCCTCGAGGGCCGTCTTCGAGCGGTTGGCAAGAATCTGCGCAAGGCGCACAGCCCCCTTGTGGCCCATGTGGTCCCCTCTCCAGTGGGGGTCAGTCCCCTTATTCTGGTTGATACTCTACGCTTTCGCCTGGGCGGCGTATGAGCAGAGATTCGGCATCGACACCTCCTGTTTCCGTCCTCCCTTTTCCACGCGGCTGGGTGCCAGTGCTGATTTCGGAGTCTGGACAGGCAGTTAGCTCACTTATCGTCGTACTTCCTTGACTTCGCCTATTGTGCGGTGCAATATCCCGTCGCCTTCTCAAATATTTCAGGGTTTTAGCTGCGTGGCGGTCCCAATCCCCTCTCCGGAGCAATTCACGCTCGCCGCCCAGGCGATCCTGCAGAATTTCCTCGGTTCGCTGGGTGTCCCGCCCGATTCCGAATTCGCCCGCTCGCTGCAGTCAGTAGGCGTTGACTCCGCCAAGTTCGCGGCCCTTCAAGGGCGCTACTTCCAGCTGCACGCGGCACTGTGGCAGTCGGTGCTGGCCCGCGAGGCCGGGCGCGATGCCACGCCCATCGCACCGCCCGATCGCGGCGACCGGCGCTTTTCCTCCGCGGAATGGCAGCGGATTCCCTGGTTCGATTACCTGCGCCAGAGCTACCTCATCAATTCGCGCTTTCTATCGGATTTGATCGAAGCGCTCGAAGCCGATCCGCGCGCAAAAGAGCGCCTGCGCTTTATCGCGCGCCAGTTTTCAGACGCAATGAGCCCGGCGAATTTCGCCGCGACCAATCCGGAGGCGCTCAAGCTCGCGCTCGAGACTAAGGGCGAGAGCCTCACCCAGGGAATTCGCCAGCTCATCGAGGACGTGCACAAGGGGCGCATTTCGACCACGGACGAGTCCGTGTTCGAGGTCGGCAAGAATCTCGCGGTCAGCGAGGGCGCGGTCGTTTTCGAGAATGAGCTGATCCAACTCATCCAGTACAAGCCGGTCACGCCGACTGTTTTCAAGCAGCCGCTCGTGATGTTTCCGCCTTGCATCAACAAGTATTACATCCTGGACCTTCAGCCGCAGAATTCCCTGGTGCGCTACGCGGTGGAGCAGGGTCACCCGGTGTTCATGGTGTCGTGGCGAAACATCACCGAGGAGCTCGGCCATCTCACCTGGGACGATTACCTTGAAAAAGGCGTGCTCAAGGCCCTCGAAGTGGCACGCGCGATCTGCGCCGCCGAAAAGGTCAACGCGCTCGGTTTCTGCGTCGGTGGCACGATGCTCGGTGCCGCGCTCGCGGTCATGGCCGCAAAGGGTGAAAATCGGGTAGAGAGCGCGACGTTCCTCGCCTCGATGCTCGATTTCTCCGACACAGGCGACATCGGGCTTTTCATCGACGAGGCGAGCGTTGCGGTGCGCGAGGCGGCGATCGGCAAGGGCGGCATCATGCCCGGTCGCGATCTCGCGCTCGTGTTCTCGGCGCTCCGCGCGAACGACCTCGTTTGGTCATACGTGGTCAACAACTATCTGAAGGGTAAATCGCCCGAAGCGTTCGACCTGCTCTACTGGAATGCGGATTCCACCAATCTTCCCGGACCGATGTACTGCTGGTATGTGCGCAACACCTATCTCGAAAACCGCCTGCGCGAGCCGGGAAAGACGGTGGTTCTCGGAGTGCCGGTGGATCTCAGGAAGATCACGGTTCCGGCTTATGTGCTCGCCACGCGCGAGGACCACATCGTGCCTTGGCGCACGGCCTATCGCACGACCCAGCTGCTCGGCGGCGAGATGCGCTTCGTTCTGGGAGCGAGCGGGCACGTTGCCGGGATCATCAATCCCGCCTCAAAAAACAAGCGAAGCCACTGGATAGGCGCAAAGCTGGCTGCTGACCCCGCGGAGTGGCTCGCCGACGGAAAGGAAAAACCCGGAAGCTGGTGGCCGGACTGGAGCGCCTGGCTCGCGGGTTTCGGAGGTGAGCGAGCCAAGGCGCACAAGCGGCTGGGCAATACGAAGTTCAAACCCATAGAACCCGCGCCCGGGCGCTATGTCAAGCACCGGATCGTATGAGCAGCGCGAAAGGACACGATTTTTCAGGGAGAGATCGGACTATGACGACGGCGGCAGCAGTAAGACGCACAGGCACAAGCTCCGGCACGGAGTCGGTGCAGGAAGCCGTGCCCCCCCTCAAGCAGCGCATCGCGTTCGTGAGCGGCGGCATGGGCGGGATCGGCTCCGCGGTGTGCCGGCGCCTGGCGCGAAGCGGCGCGAGGGTCGTGGCGGGTTGTCTGCCCGGCTATGAAAAGAAGGACGAGTGGCTCGCGAAGATGCGCAGCGAAGGCCTGCAGGTCTACGCCGCCGAAGGCGACGTCGACGACTACGAATCCTGCGCCGACATGTTCTACCAGATTGGCTCGGTCATCGGCCCGGTGGACATCCTCGTCAACAATGCCGGCATCACGCGCGACGGCGTTTTCAAGCGTATGTCGCCCGCCGACTGGTACGCGGTGATCAATACCAATCTCAACAGCGTCTTCAACGTCACGCGTCAGGTGATCGAGGGCATGATGGAACGCGGCTGGGGTCGCATCGTCAACATTTCATCGGTGAACGCGCTCAAGGGCCAATTCGGCCAGACCAACTATTCGGCCGCGAAGGCAGGTATGCACGGATTCTCCAAGGCGCTCGCGCAAGAGGTCGTGAAAAAAGGTGTCACCGTGAACACGGTGTCGCCCGGCTACGTCGAGACGGACATGGTGCGGGCGATGAAGCCGGAGATCCTGCAATCGATCGTCGAGCAAATTCCCATGGGGCGCCTCGCGCAGCCCGAGGAGATCGCGAGCCTCGTCGCCTACCTCGCCTCCGAAGAGGCGGGTTACATCACAGGCGCGAACATCTCGATCAACGGCGGCCTGCACATGGTTTGATCTCCGAGGCGGGCAGGTTTGGTGCAATAATCCAGAAGAATAATCGAGGCACCAGAGCGGGGACCAAGGAGGAGTCATGGCGACGCGGCTTGCACTGATCACGGGAGGCATGGGCGGGCTGGGGGAGACGATCAGCACGAAGATGGCGGATGCCGGATACCGCGTAGCCGTGACCTATTCTTCTTCGAACAAGACGGTCAGCCAGTGGATCGCCGAGATGACGGTGCGCGGTTACGATTTCCGCGCCTATGCCTGCAACGTCGCGGACTTCGAGTCGTGCAAGGCGTGCGCAGAGGGCGTGACCAGGGACCTCGGCCCGGTGGACATCCTCGTCAACAACGCCGGAATTACGCGCGATATGACCTTCAGGAAGATGACCAAAGGCGACTGGGACGCGGTCTTACACACCAATCTCGATTCAGTCTTCAACATGACCAAGCAGGTCTGCGACGGAATGGTGGACCGCGGCTGGGGCCGCGTGATCAACGTGTCCTCGGTGAATGGCTCGAAGGGCGCGTTCGGTCAGACCAACTACGCTGCGGCGAAGGCCGGTATGCACGGCTTCACCAAGTCGCTCGCGCTGGAAGTGGCGAAGAAGGGCGTGACCGTCAATACCATTTCGCCGGGCTACATCGGGACGAAGATGGTGACTGCGATTCCGAAGGAGATTCTCGACTCGAAAATCCTGCCGCAAATTCCGATCGGACGGCTCGGAAAGCCCGAAGAAATCGCCGGGCTGATCATCTACCTCTGCTCGGAGGAGGCCGCGTTCGTCAACGGCGCGAACATCGCCATCAACGGCGGGCAGCACATGGCGTAGGCGAGCTGGCGGGCCGACCGGATGGAACCGAGCGGCAATCTCCAGTATCATGTGGCACCGCAACACCCGTGCGACACGATGAGGCAAGGGTCCCCATGTCTGAACCCGCCCGACTGATCAAGAAGTACCCCAACCGCCGGCTCTACGATACCAAGACCAGCGTGTACATCACGCTCGCCGACGTGAAGAAGCTCGTGATGGGGGGCGAGGAATTCCAGGTGGTGGATGCGAAGACCGGAGAAGACCTGACGCGATCCATCCTGCTCCAGATCATAATGGAGGAAGAAGCCGCCGGCGCGCCGATGTTCTCCTCGGACGTTCTCACGCAGTTCATTCGCTCCTACGGGAACGCGATGCAGGGGATGCTCGGTGCGTACCTCGAGCGCAACATGCAGTTGTTCGGCGAGATCCAGAAGAGCATGCAGGAGCAATCGCAAAAGCTCTATGGAGAACCCACCAAGTTCAACGAGGAGCTTTGGAAGCAGTTCATGAGTTTCCAGGGCCCGGCGATGCAGAGCCTGATCTCGGCGTACATGGACCAGAGCCGCAACGTGTTCCAGCAGATGCAGGAACAGCTACAGAACCAGACGCGCAACATGTTCTCCGGCTTCCCTTTCCCGGGATTTCCCGGAGTCCCGGGATTCGGCGCGCAATCCGGCGTGCAGCCGTCGCCGGGCGACAATAAGACGCCCGGTGAGGAGAAAAAGTCCTGAAATCTTTCACACCGTGGTGCAAGGTTTAATCTAAAGCATGGCCGCGGCACCGAAGGTCGGATTCATCTCGCTCGGTTGTCCCAAAGCTCTGGTCGATTCCGAAGGCATCCTCACGCGGCTGCGCGCGGAGGGCTACGCGATTTCGCCTTCGTACGACGGGGCCGATCTCGTGGTCGTCAACACCTGCGGGTTCATCGAGTCGGCGGTGCAGGAGTCGCTCGGCGCCATAGGTGAAGCCCTCGCCGAGAACGGCCGGGTGATCGTCACGGGTTGCCTCGGTGCAAAGGGCGACGTGGTCCGCGAGACCCATCCGAAAGTCCTCGCCGTCACGGGGCCGCACGCGCTGGAAGAAGTGATGACTGCGGTGCACGAGCACCTGCCGAAGCCTCACGATCCCTTCACCGACCTGGTGCCTCCCCAGGGCATCAAGCTCACTCCGCGGCACTACGCCTATCTGAAGATCTCCGAAGGCTGCAATCACCGCTGCACGTTCTGCATCATCCCGTCCCTGCGAGGCGATCTGGTGAGCCGGCCGATCGGGGAAGTGATGCGGGAGGCGGAAAACCTGGTGAAAGCGGGCGTGAAGGAGCTGCTGGTGATTTCGCAGGACACGAGCGCCTACGGCGTCGACCTCAAGTACCGCACCGGTTTCTGGGGCGGGCGGCCGCTCAAGGCGCGCATGCGCGACCTGGCGGCGGCCCTCGGAGAATTGGGTGTGTGGGTGCGGCTCCACTACGTTTATCCCTATCCCCACGTGGACGAGGTGATCCCGCTCATGGCCGAAGGCAAGGTCCTTCCCTACATCGACGTTCCGTTTCAGCACGCGAGCCGGCGGATCTTGAAACTCATGAAACGTCCTGCAAGCGGTGAGGACAATCTCGGGCGCATCCGCGCCTGGCGCAGGATCTGCCCGGATATCACGAT
>WNFD01005786.1_pt1 | contig 12350 bp, 13 predicted proteins | sample 5400491 | NCBI WGS metagenome assembly WNFD01 (sample SAMN13153343, study PRJNA577476) | soil metagenome | isolation source: 120 cm saprolite under Douglas fir tree site 2 hole 2 replicate 2 | place: USA:California | collected 2015-04-18 | reverse complement strand
TTGCTCCCTGTCCCCTTGAGGCCGACGGTGTGCCAGTTGTCGTTGATCGAGATGTCGGAGCGCGGCACGAGGAAGGTTCGATAATCCGGCACGCCATTTTTCGACGACACGATACCGCCGAGGAAGAGCCAGTTTGCGTGATCGACGCCGCTCGAAAAGCCCCATCGCCCGCTAAATCGAAAGCCTCCGTCAACGCGCTCGACCAGTCCTTTGGGCATGTAGCTCGACGCGATCAGCACGGAACTGTCCTTCGCCCAGACATCCTCCTGCGCGCGGGGATCAAACAGCGCCAACTGCCAGTTGTGCACGGCCACCACGCCGTAGACCCATCCACTCGACATGCATCCTTCGGCGAGCGTCATCTGGATGTCGAAGAAAACACCGGGGTCGAGTTCGTAGCCGCCGTAGCGCTTGGGCTGGATGACGCGGAATAGCCCAGCTTGCTTGAAGACCGCGATCGTCTCCGCGGGAATTGAGCGCTGCTGCTCAGCGTGCGCGGCGCGCTTTGCCAGAAGCGGCACCATCTCGCGCGCCCGTGCCAACAGGGAGCTCGCGAGTTCAGTCTCGTTGCTCTCGGTGCCGGCTTTCACCTCGTGCAACACGTCCCCTGATATTCCCACGGCCGCACCTTTGCGTATTGTGAATCGAACCGATGCGATGGTTGCATCCCAGCGCCAAGGGACTCATCGTCCGAAAGGACTATCTTAACGGAGAGAGGGCTCCGCCACTCAGCCGAGCTAGATTGCGGCTATTGGTTGAGCGCGTTAACCAGGAAAGGGAAGAAAGCCTATGACGACAGCAATTGTATGCACGGCGCTGCTTGGCGGTCTTTTGTTCACGCTTGGTCTCAGTGTCTCAGCGGCTCGCGGAAGCGGCAAGGCCGGAGCATACCCGTCAGATCCGGCGGATTCGTTCTTCAAGCGCGTACGGGCGCACGGCAACACCGCAGAATATGCGCCGATGCTGGCCGTGCTGATCCTGCTAACCGGATCCCGAAATCCCTCGACGTGGGTGTTGTGGACGATGGGCCTCGCAGTGGCCAGCCGTTATGCGATCGTGGCGGGCATTTTGCTTTCACCGACGCTCGACCGGCCACAACCGCTGCGCTTCATCGGAGCACTCGGGACATACATCACGGGAGTAGCGTTATCGGTTGCTGCATTCCTTTCCGTATGAGTGGTTTGGAAATCTGCGCTGCTCGATGATTGATAGGCTGAGCGAGCCCGCGCATCGAGCCGATGCTTCTAGAAAAGTTCCTTTCCAGCTACGACTTCCGCGAATTCCATCGGAGAGATGTTGCTGCGCCCGCGAGCCGCGTTTTTCGCGCCATCAAGGAGTGCAGGCCAGACGAGCTACCTATCATGCGCGTCCTGATGGCAGTTCGCCTGTTGCCGTCGCTCTTGACTGGTGAGCGCCGCTTGGGTGGCGTCGGCAAGGGTAGCTTCCTACAGGAGTTCATCGATGCCGGATTCCTTTTGCTTGCCGAGGAGCACGATCTCGAAATAGTCATCGGCCGCATCGGTCAATTTTGGAAGCTCACCAGCGGCGAGTATCCACAAGTCACCGAGCCCAATGCATTCGTCGGCTTCGACCTTGGCGGTTTCGCGAAGGTGGCGACGAACTTGCTCCTTAAAGGGTGCCAGGACGGTTCAACTGTCCTGAGCACCGAGACCAGGATCGCGGCCACCGATGCGAGTGCGCGAAGAAAGTTCGCTGCCTACTGGACGATAATCCGTCCGGGGAGCGCCTTAATCCGGCGCGAGTGGCTGCGCAGTATCGAGCGGCGTGCAATCGCCGCACCAAACCGATAGCCGCGCCAATAATTTGAACGAGTGCCGATCGAATGACTATCCTTGACTGTTAGATTTGTAACTCTTCCCAGCGCGGAAAACCCGTGCGGTTGCTCCACGGCCCGAACGGCTCGTGCGAAGTCGATATCCGCAGGTTTTATTACAGCGCCGGGCTGCTGAGGACACCCGCGAACGCCGCGCGATATTGAAAAGTGAGAAACAGCTCCAGCGCGACCACGGTGATCGCGAGCGGTAAGCCTTCCGGAGCGAGAAAGAGATGGAAGAAGAAGATGTTCACCACCACGGGCGCGAGTATCGCCAGCCCGAGTGGCACCAGGAAACCGGACAGCAACAGCGCCCCACCAACGACCTCGGTCGTGCACAGCAGAGGCAGCATGTAATGGCTATGTAGCAGCGCGGAAAAGAATGAAACCGCTGCGAGCATCGCAGGATTTGGGATTAGGTGCAGGAATCCGTTCAGCCCCGAGGCAAGGAATATCAACCCCAATAGACTTCTGATCGCCACGGTTACGTATCGCATCGCTGGCACCATCGCTCGTCGGCCGATGGACGACCGCCGAGATAGTTGAAACCGTTGGACACCCTCTATTCTCCGCGTCTCCATAACCACCATATTCCTTATCGCAGCAGCATCCAGCGCCGTGAACGATCTCCGCCTCGGCCATTTAACCCAGCCAGATCACGCTGCTGAGCAGCACGCGCACCAGGGTAGTCTGGCGAGTCACGCCGATTTTCGAGAATATCGAGCGCAGATGAGCGCGGGCCGTGTTCTTGCGAATGCTCAGTCCATCGGCTGCTTCGTCCAGGGTGAGTCCGTTGGCGAGCGCCAGCGCAAGCGAGGCTTCCGCCGGAGTGAGGTCGAACAATCGGCGCACCATCTCTCTGGAAGCTTCAGACTTGCGCTCGGCGTCGCGAATGAAAAGCGCGACCGAAGGTCCGCGCTTGCCTTTCGACCAACCCGTATGGGGCAGGCTTCGAATCAGCACGCCCAGCTTCCCGTGGGCCGATTTGCGAGTGATTGAGATAGCCTCGACGACCGCCGGCCTGCCGCCGGTCTCTCCGCTCAGCGCCTGTTTCACGAGCCGCTGCAATTCGCGATTCTCCGCAGCGAGGTCGGCCCGTAGTGCGCCATTAACCAGGCGCAGGCCGTCGCCATCGCGGAGCATTTCGTCGGCAACCGGGTTGCTCTTTACGACCGCGCCGGTCTCGTCGAGTGTTACCGTGCCGACCAGCATGCGATCGACGGTGCCCGCATACAGGCGACGTTCGGAATCTATGAGCTCGAGCTGCGAATGCAGGCGCACCGCGCGCTTGAGATGTGGGAGAACAATAGTGCAGAGCGCCTTGTCGTTCTCCGAAAATGGCGGCTCCCGGTGCGGACGGGCGACGCGAAGCCGGCATTCGAGGCCGTCTTCGGTTCGGATGTCAGCACCAAGGGCGTGAAGGATGTCGAGCGGCTTCAGGAACTGCTGGTAGAACTCGCTTTCGAGCCAGTTAGCGTCGCCGATCAGTTCCTGCACGGTGACGACGCGGTCTTGCGGCAAGTCGACGAAAGGATCCAACGCGTAATAGTACTTGTTGTATTCGGCCTCGCGAGTGATAGGCCAATCACCAGCCGAGTTCACCATCAGCGCCTCGCGGTCAGCCGAGGGCGGCCTCAGCATCAGCGTAACGTAGCTGGCACGCAGGTGACGCCGTAGAAGATCGAGTGCGCTTTTCCATGGAACCGCTTCCAGCGGCCCCTCGTAGATGGTCGCAACCAGTTCACTGAACTCTGCGAGCGACAGTGAAACCAAACCGTGAGGAGACGAGTCGCCACGCTCCGGTTTAGCCGCCTTGCGCATCCTTCTCATCTACGCCAAGGCATAGATAACTGCTAACTGCGATACGCGGCACGGACTGAACCGGGCCGTACCACCCGACGACCGGGCTAGTCTTCGAATACGTGATGCGGGAACGGTGGCTCTGGCAAGCCGACGTTCAGTTCGACGACCTGGCGCTTGCGCACTTCCTCGGGGACCTCGGCCGCATCCTGGTAAAATTGCCGATACCATTTACGCAGTCGATAGATAGGCCCGTCGCCTTCGCATAGCAGCGGATTGTCGATTCGGACCTTGTTATCCCAGATTGCGACGTCCTGATAAAAGCCCTGCTGAATACCTTTGATGTAGGCATCAACGATCTGATGAGATACCTCTTCGCTCAGCCCTTCCATTTTTCGCACAATCATTCCGAAGCGAAGATCGAAGCACTTCAGACGAATGGGGACGTGACAGTTGAGCAGGATGGAATCGATCGGAAAACCGCCCATCTCGCCTTTCATCTCGGTGATTTGATATGCGGGCCCGAAATAGGTCGCGCAAGTAGCGAGGCTTCCCTGATTCCCCTGGGTCCCCTTGCCGATCATTATCTGGGTCGCCTTGTGACCCTGGAATATGTTGGCGAAGTAGTCGACTGGCGCGCCATGCACGACTGGAAAGTGCGCCATGTCGGCCACGTTATCGATCAACTCTCGGCAGTTGGTATTGATGGTCCACTTCTCGATTACCCAGTCGCTCCACTCGCTGGAGAAGCATGCGTCGATCCGCGGGATCGAGACCTCGGCTGGCGGCGGGCTGTCTTCAGGATCATTCCAAACGAACAGCAGCTTGTTCTGCTCGCAAGTCGGCCATGCCTTCACGCGCGCTTTAGGCGGGATGCGTTTGCAGTAGGGAATATTGTTGCACTTGCCGTCTGCTCCCCAGCTCCATGCATGGAACGGGCACACTACCGAATTGCCGCGCACCTGGCCGCGGCTGAGATCTGCACCCATGTGCGGGCAGTAACTGTCTAGAATATGAACCTGCCCATCCTCCCCGAGGTATGCCACCTGCCGGCTACCGAAAGCGTTGAGGGTGTGCGGCTTGCCGTCATGGTAGTCTGCGGCGAACCCAAGGCAATGCCATCCGCGAGCGTAGCGATCCGCGATCGGCGAAGCCTCAATCATATGTGTCAGCGCCATTGCCTGGCCCTCCGCCATTTGTCCTTTTGTCCATGCTGGCAAATCGATCCACATGCGCCATCGTCTTTTTGGACGATAGCGATCATCCCGTTTTTCCTTGATCCTAAGACTTCGTACGCGTTCTAGGGAGATAGGAGGATACCTGCGATGCCATCGGTGACAGGCGGCTGCGCATGCGGTGCAGTCAGATACGAATGTTCGGCTGATCCGACTATGGCTGCCAACTGCTATTGCAGAGACTGCCAGCACTCGACGGGTACCGCGATGGCCTCGGTGCTCCTGGTTCCGAAGGCGGCACTGAAGCTCACCGGAGAGTTGAAGCAATACGAAGTCACGGGCGATAGCGGGAACAAGATCAGCCGCGGATTTTGCCCGAATTGCGGCTCGCCGATTATTTCGGTGCTCCCCGCGATGGCGGACTTCGTCGCGTTGAAGGCAGGCAGCCTCGACGATCCGGCGCAGTTCAAGCCCATGATGCAGGTGTTCATGAAGAGCGCGCCGCCGTGGGCCCCCGTCCGCGACGATCTGCCGAAGTTCGACAAGCAACCCGGCTGAAACAGCGAAAAAGGTAGTGGGGACGGCGCGTTGAAGAGCTGTTATGTAGGGTTTAGAGCGCGATCAGACTAGTATTACCTCGCGGAGTTATCACGATGGGGAACACGACTTTTCAAGAGGTGACTTTTGACAGCCGTGAACGGCTTGTTGATCGGACGCTCGATATCGCGCGGACGGCCGCGATCCCGTGGTATGTGTGGTGCCTTGCTGCTGCGGCGGTCTCCGATGCATTCGGCGGTTACTGGGATATCTCCTGGCATATTTCGATCGGCCGCGACACCTTTTGGACTCCAGCGCACATGGCCGTTTACCTGGCTGGCGTCCTTGCTGGAATCGCGAGCGGGTACACAATCCTGACGACCACTTTTGGTGTCTCGAGCGAATCCAGGGAGACGTCGGTTTCGGTGTGGGGCTTTCGCGGCCCGCTGGGATGCTTCATTGCAGCATGGGGCGGAATTGCGATGCTCACCTCGGCGCCGTTCGACAACTGGTGGCATAACGCCTACGGACTCGACGTGAAGATTGTCAGTTTGCCGCATTCGATTTTGGCGGCGGGCGAATTGATGATCAGTTTCGGCGCGATGTTGCTGGTTTGCGCTCATATGAATCGCGCTTCCGGAGCGTATCGCGATAAACTCGATCGGCTGCTGCTCTTCCTCGGGGGCATCGAGATCTTCGGCGCCGCCCTGTTCATCCTGGAATCAACGCCGATGGAATTCATGCATAGCTCCCAATTTTACGGCGCAGTCGCGAAGTCGTTTCCGATCTGGCTGATCGCACTCTCTTGCGTTTCTTCGTCGCGATGGCCGGCGACAACAATGGCAGGAATCTATACGTTGCTATTCCTTGCGGGGCTATGGATTTTTCCGCTGTTCCCCGCCGAGCCGAAGCTTGGACCTGTCTATCAGCACGTCACACGTATGGTTCCCCTATGGTTTCCAACGCTGTTGATCGTGCCGGCGTTTGTGCTGGACCTGCTCCGGCTTAAAATGGGCGCGCGATGGACCAGCTGGAAATCTGCGGTCTTGGCGGGCATCGTTTTCATCGCGGCGTTTGTCGTGGTGCAGTGGCCGTTTGCCGATTTCATGCTTTCCCCGGCCGCGCGCAATCGATTTTTTGGAACCTTCTACTTCGGGTACAGCGATTCAGCAAACCTGCGCTACGATCCTTATACGTTCGCGCCGCTGGATAAGACTCACGCAGCGTTCGTTCATGGGATGGTCATGGCTGTGTTCGCGTCGATCATCTTCTCCTTGATTGGCATGGCGCTCGGAAAGTGGATGCGCAAAGTCCGACGTTGAGTGAATCTCTTCCGATGTGCGCACGACCCATGAAAAGACGGTCGATGCGCGCTATTTTAGTTGTGATGGCGGCTGCGGCCTTCCTTGGGGCCAATCCGGCTTTCGCGCATGTTGGCAGTCCCGATGTTTTCTATGAAAGCGACGCGGGCCCCTATCATCTGTTCGTGACGGTGATCGTGCCGCAAGTTATCCCTGGCGTTGCGGAAGTGGAAATCCGCGCTCAATCCGACGACGTCCGCGACATCAGCACCGCAGTCACACGGCTCACCGGTCCCGGCTCGAACTATGCTCCAGTGCCCGACATCGCCAAGCGCTCGCGAGTCGATCCGCAAATGTTTTCCTCGAGTCTGTGGCTGATGGAGTACGGCTCGCTAAGGTTGCTGCTCAAGGTGAATGGCACGCGAGGCGTCGCGAACATGTCGGTGCCGGTACCTTCGGCCGCGCGGCGAATGCTGCCTATGCCGCGATGGTTGGGCGCGATCTTGCTCGTGCTGGCGATTGGACTGGCGATCGGCGCGATCTCAATCGTGGGCGCTGCCGCACAAGAATCGAGCCTCGACGCAGGCGCGACGCTCACGCCGGAAGCCCGGCGGCGCGGCAGGCGCGCAATGGCCGTGACAGCCGTGATCGTGGCGACCGTTTTTTATTTCGCGTTCTTGTGGTGGGATGTGGACGCGAACAGCTACGCAGCAGTCACGCAGTTGTTCAAGCCGCCGAAATTGTCCTTGACGCTCATCGGCGGAAATCGGCTTGATATCCAACCGTCCTCTTCAGACAAAGCCTGGCTCAAATACAAAGTGATGGAACAGTTGGTCTCGGACCACGGCCACTTGATGCATCTCTTCCTCGTGCGGACACCGGGACTCGACCGCCTATGGCATCTTCATCCCAAGAAGACGACCGGTGCCGCGTTCGAGGACAATCTGCCGTCGATCGACTCCGGACACTACTACGTCTTCGCCGATGTCGTGGACAAGTCCGGTTTTCCGTGGACCCTCGTAGGAACTATCGATTTGCCACAAATCTCAGGTGCGCCACTCGGCGGCGATGACTCGACAGGCTCGGCAATGCCGATCGAACACTCATCCGACACCGAGGTGAACGTGCTAACGGACGGTACTCGTGTGCTCTGGAAACATGACGCGACGCCGCTGCGAGCGAATAGTCCGATGCTCCTGCGCTTCGTCGTCCAGGACAAAGATGGTGGGCCTGCCCGTGATCTTGCGCCTTATATGGGCATGGCGGCGCACGCGGAAATAGTCGCCAGCGATCTCACAGTGTTCGCGCACATCCATCCGTCGGGCTCCGTGCCCATGGCGGCACTCATGATGGTAAGCTCTGGCGCGGACAAGGCGTCGGCAGCAATGATGCCTGCAATGAGCAACATGGAAAATGCGCGGCCGGAAAGCGTGTCACCTGAGATTTCAATGCCATACGGTTTCCCGAAGCCTGGCCCGTATCGGATTTTCTTCCAGTTCAAGCGCTCCGGCCGAATCGAGACCGCAGTATTCGATACACACGTGAACTGATCGTCTTGCCGTTCCTCAGTGTTCGGACAGTTGGAGCCCGGCTCTTTCAAAAACCACTAAAGCGTCGTGATCATCGTCGGCGTGGCCGATAGTCGTCTTCGTCGTCGTATGGCACTTCCGTGAACCCCCAATAGGGATGTCCCTTTTCCAAGACGCGGGAACGCTCAGAGGAACGACCTCTGAGCCGTGGCTAGTCACCGATGCTATAGAACTCAAATACCGACGGCGCTCTTCCCAGCGCTAGCATCAGCGCTTCGGCGCGATCAGGTGAAGGAACTCCACGCTTGCGAGCATCCTCCTTCGATTCGATCTTCATTCGGCCGTGAGAATCAAATTCAGTCAGAAGCCCGGCTAGCTGCCCGATGGTTGTTTCATCGGTTAGACCTTCAACCTGGTTGTGTTCGAATGCGTCCGCCACGGCTTGGTACATGCATTCCTTCACATTTACGAACCGCCGCGAAGGGTCATTCTCACCCCAATCAGGTTTGCTCTCGCACGGCATCCCGACGTTGACCATCTCGACGGGGAAGCGGCAATCGACGCGCAGATGCAGGGCGAAGTTATGGCCGATGCCGATTGAATCCACGCGCACTGTGGAGAGCCGATAACGGAATTCGTTGAGAAAATCCACGACTTGTCCGCGAGTGTCTTCTCCGCGACAAGCACCCATCCGGATAATCTTGCGTCGATCGTGCTTGCACTCGCAGACGTACACGACAGTTTCCGATTGCCCGCCTCCGACGTCCACTCCGGCGACTAACGGGCCAGACCCGGACCCGGAATCGCTAGTCGGGTTTTGGAGCGCATTCCTTTGACGCGTTCGAGCCAGACCATTTTGATGAGTGCGTTCTGCGCTTGATCTGGAAACCGGGCCAGAACGCGTGACAGCCAATTCGGAGAACTGGCTTCACTGCCGTGCCACCTGGCGAAGTACTGATAGTACTGATCAAAGACCCAGCGCTTCGTAACCAGGTACGGAATCGGATTGCGATCGAGCGGGCCACCCTCGGTGGGATCGAGGCGTAGAAGCTGCTCGAGTCCTAGTCCCTTCAGATTGGGCGAATCGAAAGCGTCGATCGTGAAACAGTTCCACAAACCCCGCTCCTTGGTGAACGCGTCAAAGAAGGCGCCTGACGGAACGGTCGGGTTCCCTGCCATCACGATATGAACTGTGCCGCCGGCCATGGTTCCCGCAACTGCATCCCAAATTCCGGACTCAATGCCCGGCGCTTCGTCGGCAATGATCAAGACATACTTGCCATGGTACCCTTGAAAGTTCTCGGCCTGGTTGGTCGAGAACCCGATGGCAAAATTGTTATCGTCCCGAAACTTCAGCTCGGTCGTTTTCAGGGGCGGATACGGGACTCTGGCGCGCTCGACCGCTCGATGGATCTCGGACCACAACTGGGTCCTCCCCTGCCGCCGAGTAGGTGAGGTCGTGAGAACGATGCCCTCGGGATAGCGCGCCAGCCACCACAATGCCGCTACTGCGAGGGTGAAGGTCTTCCCAACTCCGTGGCAGGCTTTCACTGCGGTTCTGCGATTGGTTCTGATCGACTGCAAAATCTCAGCCTCGCGGTCCCACAAACTAATGCCGAGAATATGGGTCGCGAACAGTACCGGATCGCTCACTACGTTTCTTACGAATTCTTTCTGCTCCGCCGACAGTTCGTGTCTATTCCTTGCCTTCATTCCCTTCCCCTTGGATCGGTCCGACTGCTTCCAGCAATTGAACAAGCGTAAGTGGTTTGCCGTCCTTACCCGTGAGCTCGTGCCTCTGCGGCGCGGCATATCCGTTGATGCGAGCTGTGTGGTCGAGCAGCTTGATGCCGACCTCAACCGCACGCGCGTTGCCTTTGCGGATCGAAGACTGGAGATTCAGAAACAGTTCTTCGCTACGCGAGTTGCCGAGTTTTCGCAGCTCGTCGACTGCAAGCGACGGCTCCCGTGCAATCGCTTTCTTGAATGCCTTGTGACACCCCTGCCGACTGATCGTGTAATCCGGCGGGAACTTCAGTCCTTCAGGAACCGCCGCTGTCGGATGTGTCTGGCCGCGCACGACCTTGGTAATCTGTTCCGCTATTGCCTCGAAGGGAAATGCCCATCTTCTTGAGATGGATCACTTCGGCTTCGATCCAACGAGCTCTGAGAATTGCTTCTGAAACCACCACCGCCTCCCCGAATTCCGCCACCGCCCGTCCGGGTGCCGTTTCATCATTCGCCAATCAACTGAGGCTGGAGACCGAGCGCCGCCATGCGCTCCAACGCGACCGCGACGAATGGCTCCGACTTTTCCATCGCGTAGCATCGGCGTCCAAGCTGCTGCGCCGCAACTAACTGCGATCCGCTGCCTGAGAACGGCTCATAACAAATTTCGTCGCGCTCGGTGTGCATCTCGATTGGCAGCGCAAAGAGTTTGCAGGGCTTCGACGTGGGATGTGCGTCGGTTTCAATTTCAGAACTCGGAACCGCCCAGATCGTGGTCGGGAATTCGCCCGCCCGCTTGCCAACCTCCGTCCTGAAGGTCTTGGGTTTCTCGCCCTTGATCCAGCCGAACAGGCACGGCTCGTGCTGCCAGAGATACGTCGAGTAAGTAAGCACCGGGCGAGTCTTGACCCAGATAATCTGCTGGTGCGCAAATGCGCCGACTTCGTTCTACACCGATTCGAGCATCATCTGACGGCGCGATGCATGCCAGCAGTACCAGGCAGCGCCGCGGGTAATCGCATACTTGATCGCCGTGTCCACAAACCCGCGATACAGTTCGACGCCCGATTCCTCGGTGTTTTTCACATCCGCACTTCTGGCTTCCACATACTGGCCTGACCAATCCTTGTCACGATTGGCGGCACCTTTGTTCCCCCAGCTTTGGGGGTGCGAGCCGCCCGTGTAGCCGACTGCGTAAGGTGGGTCGGTCGCAAAAAGAACAGCCCGCTCGCCATTCATCAACTGGACAACGTCTTCAGGCTTGGTCGAATCGCCACAAAAAAGCCGATGCGATCCGATCTGCCATAGCTGCCCGGTTTTCGTACCCCACTTCTTCTGGAATTCGGCCGCCTTATCGATCTGCGCCGGGGGATCGATGAGCTCCTTCGGCTGGTTGACGATCTGCCAGGCCGCCTCGCCGGCGAACTTCTCAAGCATCGCGCCAACGGCCTGACTGTCCGTGCGGACGCTGGCCAGTAGCGCATCGAGCCGATCCTGATCAGCAGTCGCCATCGCGCCCAGCGGATCGTAAGTCAGCAGCAGCTTTTCGCCCTCTTCGGCCGTCAGATCAGTCACGAGCTCGCCGACCTCGCGCTTACCCATAGTCTCGACACGAAGGTGGCCGTCAATGATCTGCAGGCGCCCGTCATTGAGTTCTCGAGCGATGACCGCGCCGGCAAAGCCAATCTCCTTGAGCAAGTCCCGGAGCGCGCTGCCCTGGGCGTCGGAATGGTTCCTCCAGTTGGACGGATGCGGCAACAGGTCACAAGCGCGCACCTTTCGATATTCTTTGACTCGATCGAGTATCTTCATCTCCGCCACCTCAGCCTCCTACGAACATTGGACCAATCGCGCCAGTGCGGTTGCTCATCAGCGGGTCTATACAATCGAGAACCGCGATCAGGGCCGCCATTTCAATCGCGGCGCGAGCCGTCTTCGGCCCGCATCGCAAACGTAACGCGCAAACGATGGTTCAGCTATTGGGTGAACGAGAGTGAGGACTAGTCCTTTGGATCAGAACCCAGTCCGGTTCTGATTTTTCAAACGAAGCTTTTCGGAGCTCTATAGGTCTTGAGAGCGGCGAGCTCATCCTCAGTGAGTGCTCGACAAGGAGGCAGGGTAATTCCTGGCTCGAAAATTTCGTCCGGCAGCGCAAAGATTTCCTCTTTCGGAATCAGAGGCTGTCGCTGACCACGCGGGAAGAAGGAAGTCGCGAATCTTTCCACAGACTGGCGAGGAGGCAGAATGCCCGGAATATTTCGTCGTGATAGAAGGCCGGCGGCTCCTTCCAATACTCCCAAAAGTCACGGGAGAGTTGTTGTTCGTAGCAGTACGTCTCGGTCGTGACGTACGCCGCGCACAAATGCGCGACAGGCTTAAACCTAGCCCACGCTTTCTTTAAGCTCGATTCATACACGCCAGGAAAGCCGGATTGTTGAAAAGCCAA
>WNFD01005785.1_pt1 | contig 12350 bp, 13 predicted proteins | sample 5400491 | NCBI WGS metagenome assembly WNFD01 (sample SAMN13153343, study PRJNA577476) | soil metagenome | isolation source: 120 cm saprolite under Douglas fir tree site 2 hole 2 replicate 2 | place: USA:California | collected 2015-04-18 | reverse complement strand
CCGCCGCCAGCCACAGGCAGATGGCGATGCCGACGAGATTGCCGAACACGAGGAAGGCGAACATCCCGGGCTGCTCGTCCCTGCTGTAGGGGGTCCAGTTCCTGCCATAGGCAATACCGGTCCACAGCGCGCGTATCGTGAAGCCCGCACCGCCGATCGCGAGGCAGCCCAGGATGATGCGGAAATAGAGCGGCATGTTTGTCTTTTCGAAGCGAGGCGCAGGGAAGGGGCGGTGCGTCATGGTTGGTCGTGCGCGCAGGCTGCGGGGTTCAATTCTGGTAGCCCGGCATGATAATATGCGGACGCCATGAGCCATCGCATTCTCGTGTTCTACGGTTCGTATCGGTCCAACCGCATGGGCATCCGCCTGGCGCAGTTCGTCGTCGACGGCTTGCGCGGCCGCGGCGACGACGTCGTGCTGATCGACGCCAGGGCAGTGGGCTTGCCGATGCTGGACCGGATGTACAAGGAATATCCGAAGGGCGAAGCGCCCCCCGCGCTGGAAAAACTCGCGGGCCAGATCCGCGACGCCGACGGTTTTGTCTTTGTCACCGGCGAATACAATTGGGGCATCCAGCCGGGGCTGAAGAACCTCACCGATCATTTTCTCGAGGAGTGGTTCTGGCGTCCCGCCGCCATCGCCAGCTATTCGGCGGGTCGTTTCGCCGGCGCGCGCGCCGCCACCGCGTGGCACGGCACGCTCTCCGAGATGGGCATGGTGGTGATTTCGAGCACGATCGCGGCAGGGCCTATTTCGCAAACGCTGTCCGCAGACGGCAAGCCGATCGGCGAGGGTGGCAAAGCGCTGGCGCAGTCGTTCCCCCGCTTCGCCGACGATCTCGCCTGGTGGATCGAGGCGGCGAAGCTGCAGCGGGCGAGAAAAGCGCCGCCGTATTGAGGGAGCTCGCGCTACATCTGCGCTAGGCTTGCTTGCCGAGAAAATAATGCTGCGATTTTCCGAAGTGACCCGCGGTCTTTCGGCGGCCTCAGTTGGTCATCGCCCCCAAATAACGGATCGCCGCGATGCTCGGCAGGAACGTATAGGCGCCGCCACGCGTCCGGACAAACCGCCGAAACCCCCGCAGCCGGATCGGTTTGCCGGATTTGAGCGGCAGGTCGAACCAGCTGGTCTCAGGTTCGTTGGCACCCACCAGCGGATCGTTGGACCCGGTGACCCGCGGATCGTGCAGGCCGAGGTTCAGCCAATCGCAAGACATGGCCTCGAATTGGGCGCCGAGATTGGCCCCGAGGAAACTGCCGAGCAGCCCCCGTTCCTCCGCATCGGGCTTGGCCGGATCATAGGCCGGTCCATAAGGCATGCCGCGCCGGACAATGCGTCGGCTGTGGTTCGCCACCCGTTGCACGATCTGCCCGCCGCGCGGGTTGCTGCGCCGGATATGGGACCCGTAGGGGCACCCGGAATTGCCCTCGTAGTCAAAGTTGTTCAGGGCCACCTTGTGCGGCGGATGGTCCGTGTGCGGGGACAGGGCCAGCGGCACGCCATTGCGCCACCGGCCGCACATGTTGGCGGCCACGACCTCACGCAAGGCCGCGTGACGCGAGAGGTGATGTCCTATCTTCACTTCGGCGCCGTGCGGCAGCAAGTCATCAACATTGGGATGCCCAAGCAAATACGTTGCGGCGGTGTCGAGATATGTCTCGAAGCCGGCGACGTCCTGGGCCAGCACCCGAAAGGCGTTGAAGCTGCCATTGTGTCCCACGTGCCTGGGAACATGCCACCTCAAACCTTCGAAATTGGTCTCATACCCCAGCAGCACGGTGCCGAGCGGCGCCTTGGGCTGTGCGTCCTCATAGTCTTTGGGATCGGGAACTCCTTCAAACCTCGGCTGCGAGATGTTGTCGCGGTACCCGAAGTGAACCAGGTCGTGGGGGAAACTCTGGCCATCGAGCGGGCCGAGCAATCCAAGGCCGGCTCCGTCGGCAAGGGCGTGATGTTGCACGCTATCCAGCTGCGCCTTGTGGTTGGCGTAGATCGTCGCGATGAGATGGACCCGCTTTGGCTCATTGAAGGGAGCCGGCCAGGTCTCCGGCGCGCTCGGCCCGGTGTCCCCGATCTTTTTGGCCCGCGCGCTCATGCCTTCGATGAACTCGCGCGGAAACTCATCAAGGGAGGGTGCGCGGAGGGCCCGCAGTCCTTCGGAAGTCAGGCCGACGTTGAAACAGGTCTGTGGCTTGGTCGTTCCCCAGGGCGCCTCTGTCGTGATCTGCGGAGCACCGTCGCGGCCTGATATGCAAGCGGCGAGCCAGCGGCGGGCTGCTGCGCGATCGGTGACCTCAAGAACAAGGTGCCGCACGTCTGTCTTGCGGTAGCCGCGCAGAATGTTGCCCTGCACATCGGCGGCCTCTTTGAACGGGGCACTCACCAGCCGAGTCCTAACTTGTGGCGGACCTGAGCCGCGGAATATCCGGGATAGGCCCGGTAGCCGCTGCCGAGCGATACGTTCGGATTGGCGCGGAGTTGCAGGATCAGACGAGGCGGAAGCTGGCGCAGATCGTCATTTCCGGCGGCGGCCTTGCCGCCATTCTTGGCTTCCTGGTCTGTGAAAAGGTCCGTGGCCAGATCCGGCACCTGGTACATGTCGCGTTCGTGCACCCATTCAATGAACGCCTCGACGTTCTGCTCGCAAGGCATCACGGCTTCACCTCCTTCAACGAGTGCCACGACATTGTTGAACACGCTTCCGATGGTGGCCACGAAGTCACGGATGTAGTTGGTGAAGTCGCCGTCGTAGACGGAGAACATGCAAATATTGTTGTCGACGATGACGAAGCGCGCAAAGTGCACGGTGCCGACATTGTCCAACCCGGCATATATCTCATCCTTGTTTTGCGCGACCGCCAGCGCCGCGAGCGCGCGGCCGACCGGCGACTTGTCCTTGAGCGGCATGATCAGGTTCATCATGCACTGGACATTGTCGCCAGGCTGCATCGATTGGGGAGGACCACCTTCCAGCGGCTGCACCGGCGTGCGCCACGCCCAATAGGGCACCAGGATCTGTGTCGCCAGGAATTTGAACAAAGGGTTCTTGGGCAGCCCGTCCACAAATCCCTCGAACCAACCCACGCCACTTGGCATCAGCTCAACTCCGGTCCAAGGGGCATGCAACGCCGCCGCGCAATTCACGCGAGGCCTCATAGGCGTCTCGGCGGGCATGGAGGATCGGATCCCCCGAGGCTTCGATGCCATGCGCAAGACGGCACGGATTGAAACTGATGTGTTCGGAGGCGGCTGCCTGATCCTCGGCGACTTTGGTGAGCGTAAGCGTGCCCATGACAACCCGCGCGCGCTTGGCGGGCCAGGGCCGGGTGGGATCGTCGAACGCGTCGCCCGCTTCGCCGATCGTCATCATCAGCATGAACCGGGCCGGGAACCGCGGCCGCAGGCGTTTTCCAAGCTCCTCGTTCAGGTAATCGTCCTTCTTCGCCGCCTCGGGATCGGTAGTGCGAACGCCCGCGACCGGTTGCCAGGTAAAACGAACATGGCGGCGAACCCCGTCGGGAGCGATCACCACGAAGGTATGGACGGCGTGGTAGGTGGCGCGGGCATAGCTCCCGGGGGCGCCGATCTTGGAGGCCTGGAATACGCCCAACTGGGCGAACCGGTGCCGATTGGCGTAATCCAGCATGCCCGCAGCAGCGCTGGTCTTTTCTCCCGGATTCGGATCATCAAGCGGCAGCTTGAGCTGCAGCATGTCGAGAATCTTCCGCCACGGGGATTCCTTCTGCACAGGCGTCGGCTGCGCCGCCTTGGTGAACTCGAAAAACTCCTCGACAGTGCGGACGAAGAATTCGCCCAGCGTCATGGCGATCAAATCGGTAGCGGCGCCGTCCGCCAGGTGAAAACGTGTCGCCATTCCCCGGACATCGGACCATCCATCATGCCGATCCCTGTTCCCGGATCCGTTGGAGAATCTCACGGACGCGGGAACGCGCTGTCCCTTGAAGTGCTCTGCGATGCAATAGGTGCGCGCCACCTCTGACGCCACGAAATAGCCTTCCACGCCCACGCCGAGCGCGTGGACCGGCCTTGTACCGGGAGCATGCTCCGGGAAAGTGGAAATGACGGCGGCGACAAGCCGCTTGGCTACCGATGGATCGGTCATGCCGCTCTCCCCCGCGGACGGATTACAACTTCCCCTGGCGATCCGTGTTGGATCCGGCTTCGCTCGACTGGCGCCCCAAGCTTCGCCAAGCATCGATAATGTACGTTCGGGCCTCCGCGAGGTCAAACCGCGATCCGCGGGCCGCCGCCGAGTCGAATGCAATGTCACCGAGTCTTTCTTTGGCTTTGCTGACCGCGTTTCGCGCCGATTTGTCCAGTTTCAAAGGTGAACCCTTGAGGGCGCCCGCCAACACAGCAAGCTCTTCATCGGCTTTGAGCTCAGCCAGTGGCGAGAGCAGCGAACGGATCGTCGACCAATTGTAGAAGGCTGCCCCGTGGTTCGGAAGATCGATCAGCATGCGAACATGAATTGCGAGGGCTTCGGCCGGCTCGGCCTGCGCCGCTTTTAGATCGGCGATCAGATGTTTGACCCGTTGAGCGCCCAGATGATTGCCCGCCATGTTGGCCCATTCCACCGACGTCTGGTACTCATCGATCGCCTTGTTGGGGTCCTTGAAGCTTTCCACGCCGCCTCGGGCGTAATGAATGTATCCCATCATGGTGGGCTGCAGGGCCGTCTGCCCGATTTGGGTGATTTCCCTGACCAGTTCGCGCGCGCCATCGAGATCTCCCGTACGCGCCTTCACGAAGGCCGACACGCATAGCGAGGTGATTTCGCAGGGGGTGTTGCCGACGCGTCGTGCCTGTTCGACTGCGGTCCTGTGGTGCTCGATACACCGTGTGGTGTCACCGAACCACTGGGCCATCTGACCGGAGACGCCGGCGAGCCAGCCCTGGCTGGATTGCGCGCCGGCTGCCTCGGCCTGGAAGCCCCGTTCAAGGAAGGCGGCGGCCTTCTTGTGATCCCCCTCCTCGTGGAAAGTGTGGCCGGCGGCCCCGGCAAGCAGGATGGGTGCCTGCTCGAGCTCATCGGCGCCGGGCCTGACCATGATCCGCTCGTACCACTTGCCGGTCTCGGCGCCCCGGTGCAGGTAGTTGAACAGGAACAGCGGCGCGGCGAGATCAGCTGCGAGTTTCAGATCGCGCGTGACCGCCCGCTCGAAGGCAGCACGGAGGTTGGACAGCTCGTCGTAAATCGCGTTCGCCGCCTCGGCTTCTTTAACGCTGGCGATTTTTTGGCCCAGTTCCCGGCATCGCGCCGCGTAGACCTCGCCATGCCGGGTTTCCACGGTCTGCAGCAACCCGGCCTGGTCGAGCTGTTCCCGCCCGAACGCTTGCACGGTTTGCAGCATTCTCAACAGCTGATGGCCGCCGACGTCGCGCGTCAGCAGCGATGACTCGATCAGCTCGTCGATGCCGGCCAGTACCTCGGACTCGTTGGGCATATCACCGGCGCAGACCGCCAAGGCCTGTTCTTCGTGGAACAGGCCGGAGAATACCGACAGCCGCTGCAGAACCTGGCGGCTGTTGGGGTCGAGCAAGTCGTACGACCATTCCAGCGTCTGCCGAAGCGTTTGCTGGCGGCCGGGCCGGCGCCGGAAATGGCTGGAGTGAAGATCAAGCGGTTTTGTCACCCCGTTATCGATGTTCTCCAGGGTAAGCCGGCGCAAATGACCGGCCGCAATCTCGATGGCGAGGGGAATATATTCGAGATTGGCGCAAATCCTCTGGATCTGGACGAGATCATCCTGGGTCGGCTCAAACCGTCGATCGGCCAGCCGGCCCCTATCCACGAACAGGCGGACGGCGGCGGACTTTCCGGGGCCGTCCTTCGAACCGGAATCCAGCGAGGAGACTTCATAGAGGGCCTCGCCCTCCACCCCAAGCGTGCGCCGGCTGGTGTTGGTCAGGACCACCGTGCCGCAGCTCGAACCGAGTTCAGTGACCGCGTCGGCGATCGGATCGAGCACGTGCTCGCAATTGTCCATCAGCAGCATGGCCCGGGCGTCGTGCAGACGCTCGAGCACCTGGATTCGCCACTCCACGCCGGGCAGTGGTGGAATCAACAGCGCCGCCGCTATCGCGGGCCAGACCTCGCTGCCCCGCTCAAGCGCCGACAGATCAACCAGCCATGCGCCTTCGGGGAAGGAGGATTCCAGGGACCGGGCGAATTCTATCGCCAGCCGCGTCTTGCCGATTCCGCCGGGGCCGACGAGGGTTATCAACCTCGACTCGTGGGCCATCTGGACCAGCTCTTTCAGCTCGCGCTCGCGGCCGAGGAACGAGCTGAGATTTGCCGGCAGATTGCCGCTGGCGCTCTCGCGCTTGCCGCCGATCGGCGGGAAGGTGCTCGGCAGGTCCGATGTGCAGACCTGGTAGACGCCGATCGGTTCGATGCCCTTGAAGTGGTGTTGGCCCAGGTCGGCCAGTTCGAACGGCGCCTGAACGCGGCCGATCCCAAGCCGCTCCGCCGTGACCTCCGAAAGCAGGATTTGATCGGCGTTGGCGGCGCTCTGCAACCGCGTGGCGGTTGGCAAAGCGGGGCCGAAGAAGTCGCTCCTTCCCCGTGCCCGCGTCAGGCCGGTGTGGATGCCGAACCGGATCTGAAGCCGTCCGGTGGGACCCCAGCTGGCGCCGCGCATCTCGCGTTGCGCATCGATCGCGGCTTGCACCGCATCCAGCGGCCGCTCGAAGATCGCGATCACGCCGTCCCCGGTATGCCTGAACGGATCGCCGGAACGGCGGCGGATGGCCGCGTGGAGGATCTGGTCGTGCAGATCCATGGCGCCCAGCATGTCGTTGGGGAAGCGGCGGAGCAGGGCGGTGCTGCCCACAACATCGGTGGTAAGGATCGTGCTTTCCCGGCTGTCCGCGGACAATTCGGTCCCGATCATGGATCGGTGTTCAGCCAACACAATGTCTCTCCGTTCTTCCCGTGCTCAGACCGAGGGCACCGGCATGCGATCAACCCTTGGCTGCAGGCCCAGGTTCCAGAAGACGGCTGGTTCCGCACGCGACGCCGCTCACGCGACGAGCGGTCTCAAAACCCCTGAAAATACGGCGGTTAGAGGGCGTCGAACTTTACGTGAGATCACAATGCTCTGCAATCGAGGGCTGAGCCGGCGTGTGAGGACATCGGCGCTCGCGCCCGGGATGGCGCGGCGTCTATCATCGGGCGCGCATTCGCGCGACCCGTTGGCTTCATCCGGGTTACGCCTGCTCGGTCTCCTGGAATGCCACGCCGGGACGATAGAGCAAAACCGGGCGGATTTCATACATGGCGCTGGGATTGGCCTGGCGCAGCTCGCGCGCGGCGGCGATCGCGGCGTCGCGGTCGGCGCAGTCGATGACGTAGAATCCCAACAGCTGTTCCTTGGATTCGGTGAAGGGACCATCGGTCACCACGCCTTTGCCGGGGCCGCGCAACACGCTGGCGCCTTTGGTCGCCCCAAGCCGCGCCGCCGGTCCCATCCGCTTCTCCCGTTCGAGGCGGCCGTGGACCTTGTTCAGATCGAGCATCAGCGCCGCATCCTCCTGCGGCGTCCACGACGCGACGTCGTCTTCGACGTGATAGGCCAGGATGGCGTAGAACATGGGGTCCTCGTTCAGGTTGGATTGGCGGCTGCGTGCGTCCTAGGACGTTTCAGAGCGTTTGGTTCCGACATTGGTGTCCATCGAGCTGTGACACAATAATCACACCCGAATGGAATCGCGCAGGTGATGCCGTGCATGGTCTTATGCGGCCACGGTTCTGCCCTTATTGAATCCCGCCCTTGTTGCCGGCTGGAGTTGGGTTTGGGGGCACGCGTTGGGGATGCAATATGCCTTCCATCGACTGTGCCGGAACGTCGTGCGTGGACGTTAAAGCAAAGCGTATTCGTATCGACGCGTCCGATGTCTCGGCCGCGGCGGTTCGGAATGTTATCCGGCTGTTGGCCGTCGCTCTGGCAGGGGCTTTGCTTGCGGCCTGCGCCCAATCCTCCGTCGTCACCAAAAATTCCGAATTTGTTGCCCCCAGCCGACAGGCGTCGCCGGACCGCAATCGAACGACATCATTGGTGACGAACAGGCATGTCGCGTCCACGAAAAAGCATACCCCGTTCGCGCCGCCAAGAAATGCAGGTGAGACACAGGTTGCTTCGCAGGGACTTGCCAGCTTCTACACCGAGGGAACACAGACCGCGAGCGGCGAACGGTTCAATACGCACGAATTGACCGCCGCTCATCCGACCTTGCCATTCGGCACAAGGCTGCGCGTGACCAACGTCGCGACCGGGCGGTCCGTGACGGTCCGGGTCAATGACCGCGGGCCGTACGTCGCGGGGCGTACTGTCGATGTCTCATATGCTGCGGCCGAAACGCTGGGAATGGTTGGGGCGGGTATCGCGAAGGTCAGGCTTGACGTCGTCCAGTAGCTGATGGAAGCGGCCTGGACGGAACGACGAACGCGCACGTTCGCGCGACCCGTTGGCTATTCCGCCCTGCGATTGCGATCCGGCCTGGTGTGGAAATAGTAGAGCGTCACTGCAAGGATTGCCGACGCGAGCAGGTAGAAAACCATTGCGTCGATGTTCGGGTGTCCTTCGACCAAAGCAAGCATCGTCATCCACTCCCCTGGCCGGTGTGGCTTCTTGTTCCCCTCGGGCGAGCCTTGATCGTGAAAACCTACGCGTGAGCCCTGGGCTCCGGTAGTCTACTTTGTGCGAACCGAAGTCCGCGCCCGGGAGCGGATCGGGAGAACCGGCGGGCGCAACGTTCTATCGGAGAAACCATGCGCGTCGTGATCTGCGGCGGCGGCGTGATCGGCGCCTGCACCGCTTTTTTCCTCAGCCGCCGCGGCATCGACGTGACAGTCGTGGAGCGGACCGAGGTGGCCGCCGCGGCGTCCGGCAAGGCCGGCGGCTTCCTGGCGCTCGACTGGTGCGCCGGCACGCCGCTGGACGCGCTGGCGCGGCGAAGTTTTGCGCTTCACGCGGCGCTGCCGAACGAAATCGCCGGCGACTGGGGCTATCGCCGCATGACCGCCTATAGCGGTTTCGTCGTTCCCGAACGTGACGCGCGCCGTCACATGCGCTCTGAACTCGATTGGCTGTCCGGCGGCGTCATCATCGCGTCCCGGCTCGGCACCACGGAAACGACCGCGATCGTTCACCCCCGCAAGTTCACCACGGCCATGATGAGCGCCGCGCTAGCGCAGGGCACGGAGCTGCGCCGCGGGCAGGTCACAAGCCTCGTTCGGCGCGCGGATGGATCGAAGGTCGGGGGTGTCGAGGTCGACGGCGGCGTCATCGAGGCGGATGCCGTCGTGGTCGCGATGGGGCCGTGGTCGCTGCTATCAGCGCGATGGATGGATCTGCCCGCCGTGTTTGGGCAACGAAGTCCAAGCATCGTCTACGATCTAGCTGCGGATGTCCCGGCCGATGCGCTGTTCCTCGAAGTTCAGGAGGAGAGCGGCAATGTGGTGAGCGCCGAAGTGTTTCCGCGGGCCGACGGCAGTACCCACATCACCGCTTTCTCCGATCAGGCCCCATTGCCGCTCGATCCGGCCGCCGTGACGCCGGATTCGGGCGCGATCGATCGCCTGCAGTCGATTGCCGAACGGTTGTCACCGCTGTTCCGCAGCGAGAAGATCATCGCGCGGCAAGCCTGCTTCCGCCCGGTGACGCAGGATGGCCTGCCGCTGATCGGCAAGGTCGCGGCAAGCGATGGCCTCTACGTCGCCACGGGCCATAACGTCTGGGGCATCCTTAACGCGCCGGCGACCGGCGAGGCGCTGGCCGAGCTGATCGCCGACGGCGCCGCTGTCAGCACCGATCTGACGCCGTTCGATCCCGCCCGGCTCCGGCCGCTCGACCCGTCGCTGCTGCGGGCGGGGTGAGCGGCCTCGGCGTGGCCTTTCCACCCGTTTCGCCTGGCGGACGGAGGCCGCACCGTAGCGCGCTTCGGCTGCACAAAAAGGTCACGCTCCCGGCGAATTGCCGCCAAAGCCCGCTGCCAACAGCGGCAAGTCGAAAGCGAGCAGGGGAACAGCGTTGACCTACAAGATGATCGCAGAACGCGACAACGAGACGGTGAAGATCGAAAGAGAGAGTTCGCTGATCATCGTGGCCAAGGCGCGGGTCTGGGCGAGCGAAGGCTGGCAGGTCGTCATCACCGACGCGGATGGCAAATCCTATGCGCCAGCCGAGTTCGATCGGCTGCTGGCGGCGTGATCGTTCGCAAGGCGCGACATGTTCATGTGGCGTAGCGTATCGCCCAGCTTGGCTGCATGACGTGGCGGAATACGCTTCGCGCCTGTAACGGGCCTCGATTAGTCAATCCCTTTTAGTTCCGAGCGTTGCTATCGAGATCAAAGCGACCCGCGCAACGCTGCAATCGTCGCCGCCCTTAAGCCGGACGCTGGTGCGCTGGCTCATTATTGCGGAACGCCTCCATCTGCGCGCCTAGCGCGCTCTGAAAGGCTGGGCGGGCTTCGCAGCGGATCAAGTACGCTTCGAGCGCAGGCATGGCGCTGACCAAATCTGTGGTGCGAAGTATGCGCAGCACCGTGGTCATCAGGAGGTCGCCGGCCGTGAACTCGTCCTCGAGATAATCGCGGCCGTTCAAACGATCGGCCACGCTGTCCAATCGCCGTCGCACGGCGTCCGCCACCGGCTTCTGAAGCGTAACGGCCTCTGCGCTATTTATCTGCTGGAGCTGGTTCAGGAACGCCACTGGCGGCTCAACGGTGTTGAGCGCCGCAAACATCCATGTCTTGGCCCGCGCACGCCGCTTCGGGTCCAGCGGCAGGAGCCCCTCGCAGCGCTCGGCGATGTGCAGGACTATGGCGCCGGACTCGAAAAGCTTGAGGTCCTCTTCTTCATAGGCTGGAACTTGTCCAAAAGGTTGCAGGTGGAGATAGGCTGCCGACGCGTTGTCACCGGGTCCGAGCAGCCGTTCCTCATAGTCCAGGCCTGCCTCTTCGAGCGCCCAGCGTACTCGGAGGTCTCGCACCAGGCCTTGAGCGATGGGCGGCACCCAAGCGAACGCACTAACCCGAATGCCCATCAGCCTCTCCTGTACGTTAGATGGCGGTCGAGCTTGTTCAACGCACTGTTCCAGCCCCGGCCGTGCGCGTCGCGATTGGATGCACTGCCCAGCCCTTCCTGGTGCAGGATCAGCTCGGTCTTATTCCCCAGTTCCTTGAATGTGAGCGTGATGAGGCTCTGCCGGGTGGGATCGCCTTCCGCTCCCCAGGTGAAGCTGAGGCTTCTCGGTCGGTCGATACTCTTGAAAATACCGGTGGTGACGATCCGTCCACCTCCGGACATCAGCATCTCGAGCCGGTATCGGCCGCCCACATGTGGCTCGAACGCGGAGACATCGCAATCGACGCCTTCTGGCCCAATCCACGCTTGCCACTCCTCGCGCGTCAACCAGGCATCGAATACCCGATTTGGCGGAGCCTCGAACAGGCGCCTGATCACGAGAGTGGTGTCGTCCGTTGGGTTCATGGCGTCTTCTCCTTCTGCGTTCTCAAGCGGCTATCGAGACGCTCAAGGCTTCCGCTCCAGAACCGCCTGTTGAAGTCCAACCATTCCTGGGCGCGGGCCAGCGTCTTGCGGTTCAATCGACACACCCGTTGCTTGCCTCGCCGTTCGTTGACGATCAGCGCCGCTTCTTCCAACACCTTCAGGTGACGCGAAATGGCGGGCGGAGAAATCTCGAACGGTTTGGCCAGCGTCCCCACGTTGGTTTCCCCCTGGGCAAGACGCGCGAGGATCGCCCGACGGGTGGGGTCGGCGAGCGCATTGAAAATGGGGTCGAGCACATCCATTAACCGGAACATGAATTAACATTAAGGTTAAGTCAAGGCCTTATTGCTCGGCCCAGTACGATGTGCGGGCTCGCGCGCAGCGCAATCCGGGATCGCGATGTCCCCGGATTTCGCTTCGCTCCATCCGGGCTACCCTTGCTAGAAAAAGCCCCGGCGTGACGGCGGATGGTTTGAGTACGCCGCCAGCAAATTCGATTCGATTTTCAAACAGCGAAGACCGGTGGTCAGTCACTTCTCCCTCTCCCGCTTGCGGGGGAGGGTTGGGGTGGGGGTGCCTCCGCAAAACGCGCTCTTCGAGTGGATAGTCCATTCCCCCACCCGCCGCGCTTCGCGCGTCGACCTCCCCCGCAAGCGGGAGAGGTAACGCGATTTCCCGCGTGCGCAGATTCAAATCTTCAAACAGCGATGTTTGCAAACGCGTCTCCGCATTCCCGCGGCGCGAGCGCCCGAGTTGTGCGTTGGTCTTCCGCCCAAAGAGGGCGTGGGGAATGCCGGGTGCCCAATGCACCC
>WNFD01006678.1_pt1 | contig 12353 bp, 8 predicted proteins | sample 5400491 | NCBI WGS metagenome assembly WNFD01 (sample SAMN13153343, study PRJNA577476) | soil metagenome | isolation source: 120 cm saprolite under Douglas fir tree site 2 hole 2 replicate 2 | place: USA:California | collected 2015-04-18 | reverse complement strand
ACTTCTGGTCTGTGGGCAGTCCGGAATCCGTGGGCGCCGGGATCAAGGCGGCGCTCAGCAAAGTTCAGACGAAATGAGAGATGGGTGACCAGGGACTTCTTCGACCATGTAACGCTTACGAACCGCGCAGGAGCGAGACCATGAAAACAGAGTTCATGCGGAAACTGCCAACGAGCGCGACAAACTTGTTCCACGCGTGGAAGAAGTCCCTTTATCGTGGCTGATTGCTATCTTCTTCGGCTGGGCACCGTTGGGTTTGGTGGACCCATCGCCCTGAGCACGGCTGGGTGTGACTTCGCTTGGAGGAATATGAAAGAAAAAATGTTCTGTGCTCGGTACCTACGTAGTGCCGCCCTGTTCTTTGCGGGACTGCTTTCAACGGTCGCTTCCGGCCAAACGCTCAAGGAGGTCGCAAAAATCGATCTGCCGGGGCCGGCGGGTAAGCGCTTCGACTATCTAACGATCGATCCCGACGATAGGTATCTGCTCTCGACGCACTTGGCGGCGGGGCAGACGTATGTGATCGACCTGCGCGGCAATAAGGTCGTCGCAACCATAGCAGATACGCCTGGTGCTGAAGGCATCGAATACGTTTCCGAATTCAAGAAGTTTTACACGTCGAACGCTGGTGACAACACGATTGGCGTTGTGGACCTCCGACAGATGAAAGTCGTCAAAAAGCTCCCCACGGAGAAGAAGCCGGATGGCAGCACCTATGCCGTCCCGTTTCATAAACTCTACGTTTCGGATGAGCGGGGCAAGGCGGAAGCGATCGTGGACGTCACGAAAGATGCGGTTATCAAAACGCTGCATTTCGACAGCGAGACCGGAATGCCACAATACGATCCGGTATCCGGTGGGACGCTGCAAAGGGAATCACGGTATGGCGCTCGATCCCGAGCACCATCGCGCTTTCCTCTCGTGCGAAGGCAACAACCTGATGACCGTCTTCGATCTCGACAAAAACCAGCCGATTGCGTTTTTGCCGATGGCCGACGGACCTGATGTAATCCGTTTCGATTCTGGATTGGATCGCATCTATGCGGCCTGCTACAGCGGCGCCATCTCGGTTTTCCATCAAGACGATGCAAACCACTATCGAAAGCTTGAGGATTTCCCCGTGCAGCACGCTGTTCATAGCCTGGTCGTCGATCCGAGCACGCATCGGGTGTACACGCCGGAACAGGAAGAAGATCACAAACCTGTGGCTCGGATGGTTGTCTATGACGCAGTAACCAAACCCTAAGCGATTACGATGACCACCACTGTCTTAGTGCCTGGCGTCCTCAAGGTTCTGACGCGCGATGGTGATCTATTATTTCTCAGCCGATTCATCCGCTTATTCGCCTACGGGTCTTTGTCTGTCGTCCTGGTCTTCTACCTCATCGGCCTGGGACTCAATGCATCCCAAACCGGCCTCCTTCTCACGCTAACGCTTGTCGGAGATACGGTGATCTCTCTTTATCTGACGACGCGCGCTGACCGGATCGGGCGGCGCCGGATGCTGATTGTCGGAGCCATTTTGATGGCAGCGGCGGGCATCGCCTTCGCCTGCACAAGCAATCTGGTGCTGCTAATCATCGCCGGCACGATTGGAGTAATCAGTCCCAGCGGCAACGAAGTAGGTCCGTTTCTCTCGATTGAGCAGGCGGCACTCTCGCATGTAGTTCCCGACCGGGTGAGGACGGAAGTATTTGCCTGGTACACGATGGCCGGCTCGGTGGCGACCGCGCTGGGCGCACTCTTTGCAGGTACGCTCACGCACGTGCTCGGGAGAACTACGATGACACCGGTTGGGACGTACCGGCTTGTGGTGGTTCTTTATGCGGTTGTGGGCCTTCTACTGGCTGGTTTGTTTATGCGGCTTTCCTCTGCCGCGGAAGTGCATTCTTCCGAAGAAGCATCGGCCCTGCCGACGACGATGAAGAGTTTCTTCGGCGTAGGCCGATCTCACCGCGTTGTCATCAAGCTCTCAAGCCTGTTCGCCTTGGACTCGTTCGGTGGTGGCTTTGTTGTGCAGAGCTTCGCCGCCTATTGGTTCTACCTTCGTTTTGGTGTGAACCCTGCGACGCTCGGGATCATTTTCTTTTGGGCAAATATCTTTGCTGGAATTTCCGCACTACTGGCTGCCCGGCTCGCCGCGCGCTGGGGCCTGATCAACACGATGGTGGTCACTCATCTGCCTTCCAACGTTCTGCTCATTCTGGTACCGCTGATGCCAACTCTTTGGCTCGCTGTTCTGGTTCTTCTCGTACGATTCAGTATCAGCCAGATGGATGTTCCCACCAGGCAGTCCTACATCATGGCGGTCGTGAGCAAGGAAGAGCGATCAGCGGCGGCAGGCATAACCGGCGTGGCGAGAACAACGGGCGCAGCGATTAGCCCGTTATTCGTCGGGTTTATGTTTGCCCGGCGTTCTTGGATCAACGTTCCATTTTTCATCGCCGGCACGCTGAAGATTCTTTACGATCTATTGCTCTATAAGGAATTTGTGGCTCATCAGCCGCCCGAGGAGCGCTAGCGGCCTCACGCGAGCTAACGGTTTTGGTTCGTCCGCGAGGACGACATTTGTTTTGAGCACTGGTTTGAGAAGCCGAGCCCTGAAGAACTGGAAGAGAAGCCAGCGCCGCTGGCTATGGGCGCCAGGAGTACGTGAACTTGATCGCGAATCGGTTCTCGTAGAACTGCGGTGGGTTCTCAGCGACCAGGCTGGCGAAGCGCGTCCCCGCTGTGTAAATGACGTACAGGTCACTATCGGGGCGGTAATTCCAACGCAGACGAAGATTGGCGCTCACCGCCTGCGTATTGGCGGTGTCCATCTGGATCAAGCTGGAAAGCGTAAGAAACCGTGAAAACGAATAGTTTGTCTGGAAGCTGCCCACCAGGACAGAGAAGTTGCCTCCCGGCGTCGGCAAGCGAAAGCGGTTCCATTGTTCACCGAGGGCGAACGACAAGCGTTCGTTGGCGCGATAGGTTCCACGGACGCGAGCTTCGTTGAGACGGCCATCGTAGTAGGTTCCGAAGCGCTCGAAGAAGGTCATGATGAAGCGGTGCGCCTGGGATGTTCCATAAGTCAGTTGATGGCGCGTCCAGTGGTATTCGCCAATCGGGATGAAGACGTTCTTGTAGATGTTAAAAGGTGTGACTAGCCGTTGTGTGAACACGTCTACGATGTCATCGTCACTGTAGGAACCATTGTTGAACTCTATACGAAATGTGTTCTGCCACTCCTGCGTCTGAAGAACATGATGAGTGTCGGGAGCGTGGAAGATAAACCCTTCGAAATTGAGCTCACGCACGCTGCGAATCTTCGGTCGGAACTTGAAATTGCTATCCAAGTAGTCGCATGTGCAGTCGGCTCGTTCGAGAAAACCAACCTCGGGGTTGAAATTCGGACCGACCTTCCGGTGCTGGGCGAACAGCTCAAGCCAGTTGCTTTGGTAATTCAACCCCGCTCCCACGTCGGTCTGCCCTGATGAAACACCCGGCGTGCGCGTCTGTGCAGAATAGGCGCTTACAGCTAGGTTCTTGAAGAAAACCAGTCGCGCGTCCGCGCCGCCAGTCTGGTTGTAGTCGTCGAGGGGGTTGCTAGAACGCTTATCGATCCCCATCACCCCGATATAGGAACCGCCCCAGAGGGAACGCTTCACCCGCATGACCGCGTAATTGGCGCTGGGATTGGGCCCCAGCTGACGTGTGTCCACATCCATAACGCCGAGTTCAAAGTTGCCCAGTGATCCCGTAATCTTGGCGCCGCCATTCACTGGAACTTCAATTCCGGTAATCGGATCAATTCCGATCTGGCGGCTGAAGAAGAGCAAGTCTCCACTATCTCCACCCAAGGGAAAGTTAAATATCCCAGCGTTCTCCAGGAAAAACTGGCGTTTCTCCGGAAAGAAAAGCTTGTAGGGCGTGAGGTTGAATTGCTGGGTGTCCACGTCGGCATCTGCAAAATCGGTGTTTGCTGTGAAATTGGCGACCAGGTTCGAGCGCAGTCCGAGTTTGACGTCGAGGCCACCAGTGAAAAGTCCGCTAGTTCCCGGCGTGAGGCCTGTACCCGCAGCACTGGCAGGGAAATGAGTGAAACCGACGAGCCCGTACGGTTTGACGATAAAGAGGCGTCCGCTTCCGATATCTGAAATTCCGTGCAGTTCGCCGGCGTGACTGATCCGCGCAGCGCCATAGACTCGCCGCCAGCCAGACCAGATGTCCTCTTCATTCTTACGTCGAATGAAGCGTTTGAAATTAATGCCCCAGACAACGTTATGCGACTGCATGAAATTGAGGGTTGAAAAAGGAATGCTGACGGTGGCTGTCCAACCTTCTTCCGTGACACGTGCTTCCGAGGTCCAAACACCATCCCACCCCGGATCGCCATCGCCCGTGTCGCTGTCGGTGCGTTGCTCTTCTGTAATTAGAGCGTCTCGTTGGGTGCCCAGCGGATTTACTTGAAATACGTATGCATTGCGACGATCGTGAGACGAGTCAATGATGATTTCGAAATAATCGTCCAGTTCCTGACTGACGTCTCGGCGCAACTCGGTCGCCACAATTCCCTTGGGATCGGAGTCGAAACAGGCGATGCCGAAATAGACTTCATGCTTGGTGTTGAGAATGCGCACTTCCGTCTTTTCGGTCGGGGCCTGCCCCTCATAGGGCTCTCGCTGCAGGAAATTGGCAACAGGAGCGGCCCGCTGCCAGAGTGGATCATTCAACGTGCCATCCAACTTCGGGGCACGATCGACGCGAGTTGCCTGTGCGGTTCGGAGAGGCTCTTGAGGCGCACGCTGACGTTCCTTGCTCTGAGGACTGGCTTGCGACTGAGAGTAGAGGCCTCTGGCAGAGGCGCAAACCAATGTCAGGAGGAACAGACACGTCCGGGGTTGGAGCAACCCAGTGAGATATCTCCTCATCTGTCTTTCTCAGCTATTGATTGCCAGGTTCAGTGTGCTTGATATGCACGAATTTCGGCGCTCTGTTCACCTTGTTTTCGCACAGCAGCGAAAAGCCGCCCCCACTCCGGGACAAAAAGGCCGGTTTGTGTGCCGGGCGGAGTAGTGTAGCGAGCTATCCGGTCATAGCGATCGGTATCTTTCCGTTGGAAAACTTCCAGGAAGCCCTGGCTGGTGAGCACGTAAGCCCGGCCTCTAGACGAGTCATAGAACAGGTCGTCCGTTTTACCTGCAATTTCACCGGACGCTACTTCCTTGCCAGTCTCCGTATCAAAGACGAGCAACCGCGGCGGCACCCAGCATCCCACGAGCAACCGGTGATGAGCTTCGTCGAGCGCCATCGGGAAATTGTTTTGGGCGGAAACGGGCCAACGGGCTAGGACAGTGCGCTTAACGGCATCAATGACTTCGATCTCTTTCTTCTCCGGAACGTTCACGAAAAGACGAGTTCCCCTTTCCTCAAGCTGAAACGATTCGGGATGCGCATCGATGACGATGTCACTTGTCTTCTTCCCATCGGAATTAACAAATCCAAGCCCGCCGGTTCCTTCCTCCCGTTTCCTCAGTTGCTTTGCCCCTGCGTAACCGACGATTACACCCTTGCTGCGGGCGTCGTAGCGGATGTTGTCGGCGTCGTCAGGGAATTTCACAGTCGCCAGAACTTGAAATGTGGTCCCATCAAAGATCTTCGTAACACCGTCCAGACCGCAGGCGACGAACAGACGATTGGTTGACGCATCGTAGAAAACTCCCTGCGGCTCAGCCAGATCGGAAATGGTGTGGACGTGCTGGCCGGACTTGAGGTCGACCACTTCGAGCGTGTGGTTGTCGACAGCGGCCACGAAGAGGCGCTGGCCTTTCACGTCGACGCTGAAGTGGTCGATCCGTCCTTTGACGTTCGGCAGCGCAATGTGGGATTCAAGTGACAACGGCTGGGATTCTTGTCCGGCGGCCGGGCTCCTCGATCCCAACAGCATTACGAGGAACAGCGGAGCGAGCCATGACGTTGCGACAAACCACTTCGTGACATGGTGTTGCAGTGCGCTCTTCGTGCCGCGCTCGATGTCGACTGCAGTTCTTTGTAAGTAATGGTCTGTCATAGTCCTCATTTCACTGTCATCTTCAAGTCATCGAAGTAAATAGCAGAGCTGGCTTTTCGTCCACAAGCCAACCGACTTCGAGACAGGGAAGCTGCTATTGCGTTGCCTTGCATAATCTTCCAATATCCTGATTTGCTCCTTGATGTCGTGCGCATCGTAGGAATTAGGGACGATCGTCAGAAAAGTACCCTTCTGCTCGGCTGCCCCGCATAGTCATGCTCACGCGCCAGTACGTCTCCCAAAAGGAGGTATACCTGAGGGCGTTCATGTTCCGCGTCGAGGGACTGAAACTTACGTGCGCTTTTCTCGGCCGCGGCTAAGTTGCCGAGACTGAAATGCGCCGCGGCGTTGTAGAGGTATGCGGCCGGAAATGCGCCGGGATTTATCTTCGCAACTTGATCGGTGAATTGTGTGACTTCCTGCCACCTCTGCTCTCGAAACGCAATTCTCGCCAATCCAAGATAAGCAGGCAGTATCTGGGAGTCTGACATTAGAGCGCGCGAATAGGCTGCGAAAGCCTGATCGAGCTGAAGTTGCTCCTCATGGAGTGTTCCCATGACCCACCAGGCAACGGCAGAGTTCGGATAACTCGATATTGCTTTTCTCAGTTCCTTTTCGGCCGTGTCGAAGGTTTGTCGCGTTAGAGCCTCGTCAGCGTGCTCATACGCGCGCCTAGCTTTTTGGGGAACCAGCATGCTTGCCAGAGTAACCGTAGCACCTGATGCATTCATATGTCCGGCCGAACTGACGCTACCGGGAATGCACGCTTCACTGCGTGGGACTGACACCGGCAGAACAGAAGGATGCGGTGCGCTGCGACCATAAACGCAGCACGCGGAAATCGTGAGACAGACTATCAACAGCGTTCGGCCAATCCTCAAACACGTTGGCATAGGTCTGATCCTCCCTTCTGGGATTCGGTTGTGCTCGCCGAGCACCTCGCCATGGCGTTTATTTCGCGGTCACTTTCAAGTCATCGAAATATGTAACGGAATCGGCTTTTGTCCAAAGGCCCACTTTGCCCGCGTCCTTGAACGTGTCGTCGGTGGTCTCGATCTTCTTGCTGCCGTCGTAATAGCAGGTGATCTTGTTGCTCACAGCCTCCACCCGCAGTTCATGCCATTCTCCTGAGGTCACCTTAAAGTTGGCTCCCGCGAACTGGCTGCGCCGACCGTTTACCACGCGATAGAGCCGGTAATTGTTCTCCAGGGCGTTGGCGCGAACGATGTAGTAGTTGTTTGCATCTTTTAGACGAAAGACCAACCCGCCGGCTCGGTCAACGCTTCCCGAGACTGCCTTAAACTTCACGCTAAGATCCAGGTCTCGGAAAGAACCCTCATCGGAAATCAGCAAAGGAAACCGATAGCCGGTTTGGTCACTTGACGCCTGGGCAACGACATTCGGCTTCGACGGAGCGGTTGGGTCTGTGGTCACCACCCATTTCTCTTGAGTGCCCCCGCCAGTCTTCGCACTATGGAATTTGTCGGGTAACTGTCTGGGCGTATCACTATCGAAGTTGTAGGCGAACTGTTTGCTCGAGGTTTGTTCGGGCGCAGGTTTCTCGGCAGGTACCGCAGCAGGAGTGGCCGGACCTTCTTCGCCCTCCTCCTCTTCACCCGCCTCCTGCTTCTCTGGGGGTTTTTGCGCTGCCGTTTGCCGACCCGCTACGGCTTTCGAAGCGCTGGCCTGCTGCTCGTCTGTGTCTTTGCCGGTGCAGGCGACGAGACCTGGCACTGCGAAGAGCACAGCAACCCACAAGGCGATTCTGAGTTTCTCCATAACCTTCTCCTTTGGCGTGGAGAGCCTGGCAACACTTCCCACGGATTCGGTCGCTTTCGTCTTGGAGAGGAGATTAGCTCACAAAAATGAACGTTTGCTGAAAGTTTGAATTTTAGTCAAATTTTCAGGTTGGCCTTTTAACCTTGACTGCGATTGACAGGTTTGTATGCGGGTATTGATTGTCGAAGACGAAAAGGAAATGGCGGAAGTCCTCAAAGCGGGTTTGGAGGAAGAGAACCACCTCGTCAGTCTGGCCTTCGACGGTGTCAGCGGTTTGGAGGTGGCGCGTGCCTGCGATTTCGACGTGATTCTTCTGGATGTAATGCTGCCAAAACTCGATGGGTTTGAAGTCGCGCGTCGTCTTCGTGCCAAGGGGAATCGCACGCCAATCTTGATGCTGACAGCACGCGATACTGTGCCAGACGTCGTGAAAGGGCTTGATCTGGGAGCCGATGATTACCTGACAAAACCGTTTTCCTTCGCCGTGCTATTGGCGCGGCTGAGGGCAGCCAGCCGACGACAGTATGGGCAACCGACGAGTCTGCTACGAGTAGCGGATCTGGTTCTAAACCGCGCCACCATGCAAGTATTCCGCGGCCGACGTGAGATCAATTTGACTGCGACCGAATTTCGACTGCTTGAGTTCTTGATGCGTCGCCCCGGAGTCGTCGTTTCTCGTAACGCGATCGTCGAAGCTGTCTGGGGTTTTGATGACGAAGTGAACGACAACACTGTGGACGCGTTTATCCGCCTCGTGCGACGAAAGATCGACGACCCTCATGACGAGAAACTGATTAGAACCGTGCGGGGGATCGGATATGCCCTGCGGGCAAATCCGTAATTATGCGACCACTGCCACTGCGAGTACGGTTGGGTGCTTGGTACTTTGTGGTTCTCTGCCTGGCATTTGGTGCGTTCTCGTTGTTTGCCTTCTTCGAAGTACGCGGAAGTATTCACTCAGCCGTGGACGAAGGGCTCCGTGACCGTGCGGCCGACATTCGGGAGCTTCTGGAGCGACAGTCCTCTCCCGAACAGGTGAAGCACGAACTGGCCGAGGGTTCCAGCGTTCGAGGAGAAGACGACATTCTGCAGATTGCTGAAACTCACGGAGAGTGGGTTTATAGTTCCGTTTCCGCCCTCCGCTACGGCTTGCAACTGGTGAAGCCAGGAAAGCCAAGCGAGAAGTTTCGGTTCTCGACTATGTATTCGAAGGGCATGCCACTGAGAATCCTGAACGGGCAACTCCGGGCAGCTGACAAAGTCTACGACGTACAGATTGCCGCTCCCATGGATGACTTTTATGACGCGGTGAATCGGTTCAGGCTAGTGCTTCTGTTCTCTGTCCCCATCTTGTTACTGGTTGCTTCGGCAGGTGGCTACTGGTTAAGCAGGAAGGCGGTAGCTCCGGTAGGGGAAATCGCCCGAGCGGCACAGTCGATCAGTGAGCATGAACTATCTAAACGTCTACCAATCCCGCAAACGGGAGACGAACTGCAAAGTCTTTCTGAGACCTTGAACGAGATGTTCGGTAGGTTGGAGAGTGCGTTCAAGCGGGTCACGCAGTTTACGGCCGACGCTTCGCACGAGCTGAGGACACCGGTTGCTCTCATGCGCACTCGGACTGAGGTTGCGTTACGGAAGCCGCGATCTGAAGGCGAGTATAGAGAAACAATCGTTCGCATCCACCGAGAATTGGAAAGGACCTCGGCCCTCATTGAGAATCTGATGACGCTCGCGCGCGCTGACTCCGGCAGCGCGGCACTGCAAGTTTCGCCGACAAATCTAAATGAAGTTCTTCTCGAAATATCGGAACCAGCCAGACTTCTGGCTGAAGGAAAATCCATTCACTACGGGCAGCGGCTCGCGGAGACGCCGCTTTGCGTCAGCGGGAACGCTCCATCATTGCGGAGGTTGTTTCTGATTTTGATTGACAATGCTGTGAAATATACGCCACGCGAAGGCAATATCTCAGTTGTACTGAACGCCTGCGACGGCAGTGGTATTACAGAGATTCGTGACACTGGAGTGGGGATTTCACCGGCCGATCTTCCTCATATTTTCGAGAGGTTCTATCGAGCTGACGAGTCGCGTGCCAGGGAGTCGGGCGGAACCGGGCTCGGCTTATCCATTGCGAAGTGGATCGCGGAAGCGCATCACGGGAAGATCTCAGTCATCAGCAAAGTTGGGGAAGGGTCTGTGTTTCGAGTGGAGATTCCATTGTCCGAGGACGGTTTTTGAGGGAGGCGGCGTCAAACGACTGATTCCGTCAGCGTCCTTCATGAACAGTAATTAATTTTCCTTTCGTCCGACCGCTGTTCCTGCGGAAATCCGATGGTACAGTTCGATGGGACGTGGATGGGGCCATATGAGACGACCCGATTTATTCGAAAGAGCCCGGGCAACTAGGGGTCGCAGGGCGCGAGTTCTCCGGCTGAATAGGATACGAGAGTCGATCTCAATCCTAGTCCCTCTTGCTCTGCTATTCGGTGTTCTGGGATGCATTTCCAGCTCAGGCGCAGATTCGAGACAGAACTCTCTCAGGGAAAGTTACATCACCCTCCGGCGCCCCGGTTGCGAATGCGCGACTGGTCCTCAAGAACAAGCCAAGCTTTGACGCAAGATCGGTCACGGTGAACAGCGACGGTACCTACCTGGTGACCGACCTTCTGCCGGGCACCTACGAAATCACTGCTTCCGCACAAGGATTTGCTGATGCACACGCGACGGTCGTAATAAGTGCTGACGGCAAGCCGGGGGTGAATATCGTACTGCAGGCTGGGAGTGCGGTCGGAGCAGGCAAGGAACAAGTTGGCTCTTCAACCGTGAAAGGAGTTACCACTAGCATAAGTGAGCTGCCCCTAAACGGGCGTTCCGCCTCCGATGTTGCGGCACTGGAGCCAGGGGTAGCAACCGCACGCACGCAGACGTCGGGTCAGGCGCAACGAGGTTTTGGGACAGAAATGACGATATCGGGAGGGCGTCCCCGGCAGAACGACTCCCGACTCGACGGTATCAGCGTCAATGACTACTCCAATGGCCCCCCCGGCAGTGCCCTGGGCGTCAACTTGGGAGTCGATGCGGTCGAGCAATTCTCGGTATTGACCAGCAACTACCCTGCGCAGGTTGGCCGTTCGTCGGGCGGCGTGATCAGTGCGTCGACGCGCTCAGGGACCAGCGAATTTCACGGTTCGGTCTATGAGTTCTTTCGCAACAGCGCGCTGGACGCGCGGAACTTCTTCAACACCAAAGACACCCCAAAGCCGCCCTTCCGCCGCAATCAATTTGGAGTTTCGCTCGGAGGTCCAATTCAAAAGGATCGCACTTTCATTTTTGGCGATTATGAGGGGCTTCGGTCGTCTACCGGCGTGACGCAGTTGGATACGGTGCCGTCGGCGGCTGCGCGAGCGGGAATATCTGATCCGACTGTCCTGGCTTTTGTGAATGATTTTTATCCTCTGCCCAACGGCACGGTCCAGGGTGAAACCGGGAATTTCACTTTTTCAGGCCAGCAAGTCACTCCTGAGAATTACTTCACGACCAAAGTCGATCACAAATTCTCGGAACAGGACGCAATTTCGGGTACCTACATGTTCGATGCCGGAACGGTCCGGCAACCTGACGAGCTCAATGACAAGGTGACCGGTTACGACTCACGGAGGCAGCTCTTCACTGTCAACGAGACCCACACATTTAGTCCCGGCTTACTTAGTTCTCTTCGCTTCGGGATTAGCCGGGTGGTCACGACAACAGGTCTGACCTTCCCGAGCGGAAACTCGCACGCGTCGGATGGATCTTTCTCTACTGTGCCAGGAAAGAACGCACCCGGGGTGGAGGTGACGGGACTTACCCCGTTTTCAGGCGGATTGGGATCGCCTTCCAACTTCACTTTTCACTGGACCTCAATCCAAGCCTATGAAGATCTTTCGTCTAATCGAGGGAAGCACACTCTGAAGTTTGGCGGTGGACTAGAGCGAATCCGCGACAACATGCTGGGTGTGTCTGACCCAGGAGGTGTGTTCTCCTTTAACCGTGTGTCTGATTTCCTAAACAATGCTCCCTACTTTCTGAGCGCCGCGATTCCAAGCGCGGTCACTGAGCGTGGAATTCGCCAGACCATCGTGGGAGCTTACATTCAGGACGATTGGCGCTGGCGACCGAACGTGACGGTTAACCTTGGATTACGTTATGAAATGGCGACGGTGCCGACAGAGGTGCAGGGTAAAACGGCCGTCCTCCGGCAGATCACCGACGCACTGCCCGTCTGCGGGGTCCTTGTCCCGGGCAGTTGTTCTGCCACTGGCCCGTTATTTTCCAATCCCACGCTACGCAATATTGAGCCGCGAGTGGGAATATCTTGGGACCCGTTCGGCAGCGGTAAGACCGCCATCAGCGCTGGGTTCGGCATGTTTGACGTTCTGCCGCTCCCCTATCTCATCCAATTCAACGAACTTTTCTCCGCGCCGTTCTTTAAGGCGGGGAGCGCCACTAACCTGCCGGCCGGATCGTTTCCGAGTGCCGCGTT
>WNFD01005783.1_pt1 | contig 12354 bp, 11 predicted proteins | sample 5400491 | NCBI WGS metagenome assembly WNFD01 (sample SAMN13153343, study PRJNA577476) | soil metagenome | isolation source: 120 cm saprolite under Douglas fir tree site 2 hole 2 replicate 2 | place: USA:California | collected 2015-04-18 | reverse complement strand
CATGGGTGGCGGAACAACCACGATCGGGGTGTTCTTCGACGGAAATCTGATCTTTGCCGATTACGTACCGGTCGGCGGCTGCCACGTGACGAACGACATTGCCCGCGGATTGTCGACCCCCGTCGCGCACGCCGAGCGCATGAAGACGCTGTTCGGCAGCGCCATTTCGTCGAGCACCGACGAGCGGGAGATGATCGCCGTCCCGCAAGTCGGCGAGGAGGACGAGGGCCATGTCAATCACGTGCCGAAATCACTGCTGGTGGGGATTATCGCGCCGCGCATCGAAGAGACCTTCGAGCTGGTGCGCAATCGCCTGGAGGCGAGCGGTTTCGACAAGATGGCGGGGCGTCGCGTGGTGCTGACGGGCGGCGCCTGTCAATTGCATGGGGCACGCGAATTCGCCGCGCTGATCCTTGACAAACAGGTTCGGGTCGGCCGGCCGCAACAGGTTACGGGCCTGGCTGAAGCGACCGGGGGGCCGGCCTTCTCGACGACGGTAGGGCTTTTGCATTTTGCTCTGTCGGAGCGTGCCGAGGTGCCGCGCAACGGCCGCAGCCCCGCACGGGCGCCGAACCGGCTCTTCGGTCGATTGGGTCATTGGCTGCGCGAGAACTTTTGAGGCAAGTTTGGCCTTGTTGCTCGCCCGGCCGGGCCTGAGCGAGCGAGGGGGGAGCCCGGACCGGACCGGGTATCACGAAGCTGCGTTGCAGCGGAGGGGGACCGCATGATCAATCTGAGCATCCCGCGGGACGAACAGGAGATGAAGCCCCGCATCACCGTTGTCGGCGTCGGGGGCGCCGGCGGAAACGCCGTCAACAACATGATTCGTTCGAATTTGGTCGGGTGCGAGTTCGTCACCTGCAACACCGACGCTCAGGCGTTGGCGCAGTCCACCGCACCGCGCAAGATCCAGCTCGGGATCGGCGTTACCCGGGGGCTCGGCGCCGGCTCGCGGCCGGATGTCGGACGCGCCGCCGCCGAAGAGGCGCTCGACGAGATCCTCGACGCGATGAACGGCTCCAACATGGTGTTCATCACCGCCGGAATGGGCGGCGGCACCGGTACCGGCGGCGCCCCGGTAATCGCCCGCATCGCCCGCGAATCGGGAATTCTGACCGTTGGCGTGGTCACCAAGCCCTTTCATTTCGAAGGCAGCCACCGCATGCGCCTTGCCGAGGCCGGGATCGAGGAGCTTCAGAAATTTGTCGACACGCTGATCATCATCCCCAACCAGAACCTGTTCCGGGTGGCGAATGACCGAACCACCTTTGCCGATGCCTTCAAGATGGCGGACGATGTCCTTCACTCAGGTGTGCGTGGTGTCACCGATCTGATGGTGATGCCCGGGCTGATCAATCTCGACTTCGCCGACATTCGCACGGTCATGGCCGAAATGGGCAAGGCGATGATGGGCACGGGCGAGGGCGAGGGCGAGCGCCGGGCGATCGACGCCGCCGAGGCCGCGATCTCGAACCCGTTGCTCGAGGATGTGTCGATGAAGGGCGCACGGGGCGTCCTGATCAACATCACCGGCGGCATGGATATGACATTGTTCGAGGTCGACGAGGCAGCCAATCGCATCCGCGAAGAGGTCGATCCCGACGCCAACATCATCTTTGGCTCAACCTTCGACGAGCGGCTGTCGGGAACGATGCGCATCTCCGTCGTCGCCACTGGGATCGATGCGGAAGCGGTCTCCCAGCCCCGGCCGGCGATCAGTCTGGTCAGCAATCGAGATGGCCTTGTCGGCTCCGGTGTGCGCGAGGCCGCTACCGGGGGCTACGCGCAGCCGATGCTCACCCAGAATGCTGCACAGCCTCTTGGGGACGGCAGGCGCGAGGCGCCGCGCTCGGAACCCGACACGGAACCGCTGCCGCAGGCGGCGGAGGCAGCCGAGAACGCAGCGATGCGCGGCGGCGCATTCATCGCGCCAAAGCCGGTCGATGCCGGGCTCGCTCGGACCGTTCCGCTGACCCAGCCGGCAGTCCCACCGGCCGTGGCGGTCAAGGAGCCGGCGCCAAAGCCCAAAGGGCGCGTGCCCAGCCTGATCGAGCGGGTGACCGGAGTAGGCCGTGCCCGCACGAACCCGCCGGAGCCGGCAACGCGTCCGGCGGCACCGCCGGCGAAGGCGGTTGCTCAACCGCGGCTGGCCCCGCTCGAACCGGACGACCGGCCGGGTTTGAGCAAGGAGGACGATCTGCTCGACATTCCGGCCTTTCTGCGGCGTCAAGCGAATTGAAGCGGCTACAGCGGTCAGGCCGATCCGGCGCTCTCACCCCGGTGGAGTTTCGAACAAGAGTCGCGAGTACTGACGGGCGCAACAATCTGAAACAAAGAGTGATTTGAGGTGATACGGGGCCGCCGCTAGGGTGAAATTAGGTCGGGGGAAGTTTTCGAGAAGTCTGTCGCATGTTAGGGGATCTGACGACAGCGTCGCAACAGACGCTGAAGACACCGATCGGGTGCCGGGGGGTCGGTCTCCATTCGGGTCGGAAGGTAAGAATGACCTTGCGCCCGGCCCCGGTGGACACGGGGATTGTGTTCCGCCGCATCGACGCTGGGGCGGAGATCCAGGCAAGCTGGGTCAATACGATCGCTGCGCCGCTCTGCACGATGTTGTCGAACGGTGAAGGGATCACAATCGGCACGGTCGAGCACCTGATGGCGGCCTTGGCGGGCGGCGAAATCGACAACGCCATTGTCGAGCTGGACGGGTCTGAAGTGCCGATCATGGACGGCAGCGCTGCGCCCTTCTTGTTCCTGATCGAATGCGCCGGAATCGTCGAGCAGGATGCAGCGCGGCGGGCGATCAAAGTGCTCAAACCGGTCAGCGTGATCGAGGCCGGCGCGACGGCGGCGCTGCTGCCGGATCATGGCTTTTCGATGAGTTTCGAGATCGATTTCGCCAACCCGCTGATTAGCCGGCAGGATGCTCGGGTGGTGTTCGAGGCGGGAACGTTCAAATCGGAGATCAGCCGAGCGCGCACCTTCGGCCTTCTCGACGAAGTGGATCGGCTGCGAGCGGCGGGGCTCGGGCGCGGCGGGTCGCTCGACAACGTGGTTGTCGTGAGTGGCGATCATGTGCTGAATGCCGACGGCTTGCGCTATGACGACGAGTTCGTTCGCCACAAGCTGCTCGACGCGCTTGGCGATCTTTACCTCGCAGGCGGCCCGATCGTCGGGCAATTCCGCGGTGTGCGCTCCGGCCATGGCCATACAAGACAACTGCTCGCAGCGCTGTTTGCCGATGCCGAAGCATGGTGTTACACGACTTTGGGTCGGGCGACGGGCCTCGCGGCACTCGATCGCCGGGACGAAATGCATCTCCGCGGGCAATAAGGCGAGCTTTGGCATGGCCGTGCTGCACGCGATTCGTGCTATAAGCGGGACCTGACTCCCCCCTCATTGGGGTCGACCATGCGTCCTTTGTCGATACTTCGATGGCTTGGTGCAGCGGCTTTGGTGTGCGCTCTCACATCGTGCGGCGGCGGCAAGAAGGACGTCTATGTCGAAAAACCTGTCGACGATCTCTACAATAAGGCCATGGACGAGATGGTCGAAGAACGCTACGCCACCGCAGCTAAAACTTTTGACGAAGTCGAGAGCCAACATCCATACTCAGTCTGGGCCACAAAAAGCCAGCTCATGGCAGCCTACGCTCAATACGAAGCTGGAAGTTACGGAGAAGCGATCATCTCCGCTGATCGATTCATTCAACTCCACCCGGGACATCGCGACATTGCCTACGCTTATTATTTGAAGGCCATCTCCTATTACGTTCAGATCACTGATGTTGGTCGCGATCAGAAAATCACTGAGCAGGCTCTGAAGGCACTCGATGATGTGGTGCGCCGGTTTCCCGACAGCAAATATGCTCGCGACGCCAAGCTCAAGCTGGATTTTACCCGCGATCATCTGGCCGGTAAGGAAATGGAGATCGGCCGATACTATCTTAAGCGCGGTCAATATTTGGCCGCGATGAACCGTTTCAAACGTGTTGTCGACAATTATCAGACGACAACGCATGTACCCGAGGCGCTAGAGCGGCTTGTCGAATGCGACTTGGCACTCGGCCTCAACGACGAAGCCAAGGCCAATGCCGCAGTTCTCGGCTACAACTATCCGGGGAGCGAGTGGTATGAGGACAGCTACGCTCTGATTACCGGGACCAGCAACCCTGGCCTTCCTAATCAGGGCTGGTTCGCCCGCAATCTCGGGAGCCTATTCTGAACCACTTCCGTGAGTCGTCCCGTTAACATGAAAAATTGTTAATTTCGGGCGGGTGGCCGGCTGACTTATGTCAGCACGGCGCCATCGAGTGCCTTCGGCCCCGCAGCAGTTCTGGGTGTCGGCAACGAGTATTGGAGGATTTGAGGATGCTGCGGCGGGTTTGCGCAGTCCTGTTTGTGTTTCTGGCGGCGGTTGCAGCGGATGCCGCGGACAAGCCGTCCAGCGTCACCGGCCTTTATCTGACGACCCGCTATCCCGCTTTGACAGTACGCGCGGGCGAAGCCACGACGATCGATCTGTCGCTGCGCAACTTTAATCTGCCGCCGCGCGAGCTGGCGCTTACGGTGCCGCAAGTGGCGACCGGCTGGAAGGCGACGGTTCTCGGCGGCGGTCAGCCGATCAAGTCGGCGTTTGTCCCTGCGGATGGCGAAGAGAAGCTGCAGCTGCGTCTCGAACCCCCGCCCGGCACCGGGCCCGGTGATTATCAATTTCTGGTCGAGGCGCGGGGCGACGGAAGCGCGCTGAAACTCCCGATAACCGTAACCGTCGGGCAGGAGCTTCCCGCCAAACTGAAGCTCACCACCAACTTCCCGGCGCTCCGCGGCACGGCCACGACCTCCTTCAAATTCAAAGTCGCGGTCGCCAACGACAGCGGGCGCGACGCGACGATCAATTTCAGCGCCGATGCGCCCCGGAACTTCCAGGTTACGTTTACCGAGGCCTACGGCAGCCAGCAGCTCACCAGCATCCCGATCGAGGCCGGCAAGTCGAAGGACATCGAAGCTTCGGTGGCCTTGCCGCGCGATACTCCGGCCGGCGACTACAAACTCGCGCTGCACGCCAAGAGCGAGGCCGCATCGGCGGATCTCGACCTCTCAATCACGATCATCGGCCAGGCGCGCCTGGCGCTCGCCGGAGAAGGGGGCCGACTCAGCGGCGAGGCCTATGCCGGCCAGGACAGCCAATTGACCGTGATTGCCAAGAACGACGGGAGCGAGATGGCGCGCGACGTGGAACTCAGCGCGACAGCACCGGAGGGCTGGAAGACGAGCTTCGATCCCAAGGAGCTGCCCGAACTCGGCGCCGGAAAATCGCAGTCGATCAAGGTCACGTTGACGCCCTCCGCCCGCGCCATCGCCGGAGATTATCAGACGACGATCCGAGCCAGCTCGACCGGAGGGCTTTCCGAATCGGCCAACTTCCGCATTACCGTCTTGACTTCGACAGTGTGGGGCGCCGTCGGCATCGGTGTCATTGCCGTCGCACTTCTTGTCGTGGTCTTTGCGGTGGCGCGGTTTGGCCGGCGCTAGCGAGGGCGTGATGGCTGACGAGGTGGTGATCCGGGCCGAGGGACTGACCAAGCGCTATGGCGCGACCGTCGCGGTCGACCATGTCGATTTCGCGGTTCACTCCGGCGAGACCGTCGGCATTCTGGGGCCGAACGGATCGGGCAAGACGACGACGATCCTGATGCTGCTCGGGCTGACCGAACCGACCGAAGGCCGCGCTGAGGTGGCCGGCTACAACCCGTTGCGCGAGCCGCTCGAAGTCAAGCGGCGGGTCGGCTATCTGCCCGATTCGGTCGGCTTTTATGACGGGCTGTCGGCGCGCGACAACCTTGCCTATACCGGGCGGCTGGCGGGGTTGTCACGGCGCGAGATCGACGAGCGGTTCGCCGAGGCGCTGGTAAAGGTCGGGCTTCCCGATGTCGGCCGCGAGCGGGTTGGGACATTTTCGCGCGGCATGCGCCAGCGTCTGGGCCTCGCCGAGATCCTGATGAAGCGCCCGAGCATCGCCATTCTCGACGAGCCGACCGCGACATTGGATCCGCATTCGACCCAGGAATTCCTTGGCATGATACGTGCCTTGAAGACTGACGGCGCCGCCGTTCTGTTGTCATCGCATCACCTCGACCAGGTGCAGAGCGTGTGCGACCGGGTGGCGCTCTTCAATCAAGGGCGGATCGCGTTGTCGGGCAGTGTGACTGATCTGGCGCAGCGGGTGCTCGGCGGCGGCCATGTGATCGATGTCGAGGCCCGCGGAGCCGGCATCCGCGAGCAGCTTGCCGCTATGCCGGGGGTCGTGCGGGTGCAGATCCTCGGGCCGCAGCTCTACCGGGTCGATTGCGAACGCGATCTGCGGCCCGAGATCGCCCGGCTGCTCGCTCCCTCATCCGAGCTGACCGGGATCCGCTTCGCCGCGCCGAGCCTCAACGAGGTCTATACCCGCTACTTCGACGAGGTGCGCCATGCGGCGTAGCGGCTCGCCCTTCACCGGCGCCGGGATTGTCCTCGCCAAGGAGGCGGCGGACCAGCTGAGCGGCGTTCGGATGGTGGTGATCGAGGCGCTGGTCTTCCTGATCGCTCTCGTACTGGCTTGGTTTTCGACCACGACGATCCGCGAATCGATCGGGCAAAGCCCGTTCCTGTTTCTGCGCCTGCTGACGATGGCGCCCGACCCGATACCGTTCTCGTTCATCGACACGGTCGGGCTGGTGGCGCCGATAATCGCGATCGCGTTGGGTTTCGACGCCGTCAACGCGGAGTTCAACCAGCGAACCTTGAGCCGAATCCTGGCACAGCCGATCTATCGCGACGCCTTGCTGCTGGGAAAATTCCTCGCCCGTCTCCTCGCCCTGACGATCGCTCTGCTGTCACTGTGGCTGCTGGTCCTGGGGGTCGGCTTTCTGCGCCTCGGTCTGCCGCCGAGCGGCGAGGAACTGATCCGAATGCTGGGGTTTCTCGTTGCGACCATCGCCTATGGCGGGGTATGGCTCGCGGTCGCCTTTTTGTTCTCGATCGTGTTTCGAGCGCCGGCCACCGCGGCGCTTGCGGCATTGGGCCTTTGGCTCGTCTTCTCGTTTTTCTGGTCGCTGATCATCAGGCCGCTCGTGGCAACATTGATCGCCGGGCCCTCCGAGGACATCTTCGGCCCCAACCTTGCCTACATTCAAACCTCGCAGGTGCTCGATCGGATCTCGCCCAACACGCTCTACGCCGAGATCGCGCTGGCCCTGCTGCAACCGGCGACAAGGACGCTCGGTCCGGTGTTCATCAGCCAGCTCCGCGGGGCATTGCTTGGCGCCCCGTTGCCGGCAACGCAGAGTTTCATCCTGATCTGGCCGCAACTGACCGGGCTCGTCGCCGCGATGATCCTGATCTTCGCGGCGGCCTATGTGGTCTTCCAGCGCCAGGAGATCCGCGCATAAACGCCGTACGCGGCGCGTAAAAAAGGGGGCGGTGCGATCGGCGCCGCCCCCGGTGTGGTGCACGGGCTCATGTTCCACCCTGTGTGTCCCGCCGGCTATCCGGCCACGACCGTAGTTCGACCGTAGGCATCACACGAACCGCAGCCTATCGCGCCGAGTTGGCGGCGCAAGCGGCGGAAGCGTTGTCCACAGGCTTACCCCCAAGATAGCGACACTGTCCCCCGAACCATCCACAGCGACAATGGCGGACCTTGCCGCGGCCGTCGTTCGGGCGTTGAATCGCGAGGCGATCGGCGCATAGTGGAAACAATGGAGGGCCGCCCGACATGCTCCCGACACCCGGCTTTCATCACCTGCATCTGAACTCGGTCGATCCCAACCGCGCGATCGACTTCTACACCCGGCAGTTTCCGAGTACGTCAAAGGGGAGCTGGGGCGGCTTGCCGGCGCTCAGATCGCCCAACGACGTTCTGGTACTGTTCACCAAGGTCGACAGGCCGCCGCCAACAGCGCCGCAAAGCGCGATCTGGCATTTCGGCTGGCACGTCACCGACGCCCGTCACAGCCTCGCAACTTACCAAGAGCGGCCAGAAGTCGAGCTCCTGCCGCTCTACGCGACCGACGAAGGCGGCTCGGTGCTGATCAGCAGCGATACCTGGCCCAACGTTGGAGGCGTGCTGGGACTGACCAAGGCTCAGATCGCTGAGGCCAAGGCCAAAGGTGCGCAGCCGCCAGGGGGCGGCGGGTTCTCCTATATGAAGGGGCCCGACGACGCTCTCGTCGAATATGCGGGAAATCATCCCGCCGAACGCTTCAACCACGTGCACCTCTATCAGGAAGACCCGATCGGCGCATTCCATTGGTATCAAAAGCATCTCAACGCGCCGGTGCGCCCGAGCTATGCGCCGACCGCGGCCGAGGGCAACCTTAGCCGCGGACCCGACCGCACTTGGCCGGCGCTCAATCGAGAAGGGATGTTCCGTACGCCGCGGGCCGGCGTCGAGTTCGGCGACGTGTCGATGATGTGGTACGCCAACCAAGGAGACCAGCCGCTCGCCGGTTCGCGCGGACAGCTGCAGGACCATATCGCGCTGAGCGTCGCCGATCTCGACGCCTGGATCGACAAATTGCGCCGCGAGGGCGTCCGCTTCCTCGAAGAGCCCTACCCGCTCGGCGACACGCGCGCCGTCATGATCGAGGGCCCGAGCCGTGAAGCCCTGGAGCTGGTCGAGGTCAAATAGCCGGCGATCCCCGGGCGTCCTTCAGTCGAGAGGACGGCCTCGGCGCGCGATGAACTCGGGAAAAGCCTCCTCGGCCCTCGCACCTCTGACGATATGGGTCGTGTAATGCCGCTCCTCGGCCCATTGCTCCTCGAGGCTCTGCGTCATCTGCTTCAAGAGCAGCGCCTTGACGCCGATCACCGAGGCGCGGTTGTTGCCGGCGATCGTGCGGGCGAGCTCCATTGTCTTTGCCCGCAACTGCTCGCGCGGAACGAGGTGGTTTAGCAGACCAATGCGATAGGCTTCTTCGGCCTCGACGATGCGCGCGGTGAACAATAGCTCCTTGGCGATCGGCCACCCGACCTGGTTGGGCAAGGTCCAGGTGCTGTTGATCCGGCCGTAGGCGGCGGCGAGAAAGCGAAAGCGGCTGTCTTCGCAGCCGACGCGCATGTCGAGCGAGGAAGCGAGCACCGCAGCACCGCCATAGGCGAGGCCGTTGATCATGCCGATCGTCGGCTTCGCGCTGACGGCAATCTCATAGCTGCCGCGGCGCGGAGGGCGGCGCGCATCCAGGTCCTCCTGCGTGTATCGGCGGTCGTCTTCGCGCTGCTCGTGGATGTCGCCGCCGGCCGAGAACGCGCGGGTCCCGGTGCCGGTGATGACGATGCAGCCGATTGCGTCGTCGGCGTCGAACCGCTTGACCGCGTCGTACAGCTCGCTCGACAGCGCACGGTTCATCGCGTTGAGCTTGTCCGGACGGTTGAGGGTTACGATCCCGACGCCGTCTTCCGCTTCGACCAGGATATGCTCGTAGGTCATCCTTCCCTCCTATGCTGAGTTTTTTGACCCGTCACCCCCGCGAAAGCGGGGGCCCAGGGCGACCGTTCGGCCCTCAGGATCCTGGGTTCCCGCTTGCGCGGGAATGACGAACTGCACCTGACGTCAGGCGAAGCCGAACTCCCGCTCGGCGACCGAGAGGCTCTCGTCGACTATTGTAACCATCAGGTCGATCTCGTCGCGGCTGACAACCAGCGGCGGGCAGAGCTGGAGAGCCATGAAGACACGGGTCAAAAGGCCGCGCTCCTCCATCAGGTCCAACAGCCGGCGGATATAGGGATGGCCCGCCGCCGCCGGGCCAATGCCGAACGGCTCCTTGATCGCCTTGTCCCTGACGAGTTCGACCGCGCACATCAGACCGAGCCCGCGCACGTCGCCAACCGTCGGATGGGAGCGCAGCTCTTCGAGGAGCCCGAGGAGGTATCTGCCGTGCTGCGCGCTGCGCTGGGGCAATTCTTCGCGCTGCAGGATCTCGACGTTCTTGAGTGCGGCGGCGCAAGACACCGCCTGGCCGCCGAAGGTCAAAAGATGGGCGAGGGCCACGTCCTGCTTCTTGAACTCCTCGAACAACGCCTTGCCGACCGCCACCGCGGCGATCGGCGCGTAGCCCGAGGACAGCCCCTTGGCCATCGTCATCAGGTCCGGCACGACGCCGAACTGCTCGGTAGCGAACATCGTCCCGGTGCGGCCGAACCCGTTGATCACCTCGTCCATGACGAGCAATACGCCATGCGTGTCGCAGATCTCTCGCACTCGCTGCCAATAGCGCGGCGAGGGGACATGGTTCGAATTCGACACCGAGATCGGCTCGCCGATCACCGCCGCCACCGTATCCGGGCCCTGCGCCAGGATCTCCTGCTCGATCGCCTCGGCGCAGAGCAGATCGCCTGCCTCCCCCTCGACCCCGAAATCGTTGCGGTAGCGGTTTGGCGACGGCACGAAACTCACCCCGTACATGAACGGGCCGAAGTATTTCTCGTTGCGCGAGGAGGTGATGCTCATCGCGCCGAAGGTGGCGCCGTGGTAGCCGCCGCGCCGCGCGACGATCTTGTAGCGCTTGGGGAAGCCGCGCATCGCCTGCACTTGCTTGGCGATCTTCATGGCACTCTCGATCGCTTCCGAACCCCCGGAGCAGAAGAAGAACCGGTCGAGATCGCCGGGCGTCAAGCCGGCGAGCACGTCGCCGAGCTGCACCGCAGCGAGGTTCGTGTAGCTGGCGGCGGAGACGTAGGCCAATTCCCGCGCCTGCTTGGCCATGGCCTCTCCGATCTCGGCCCGGCCGTGGCCGACATTGACGACGTAGAGACCGGATAGCCCGTCGAGATAGGAGCGCCCCTGCGCATCGTAGAGCCGGCATCCCTCGCCGCGCACCATGACCCGGAGCCCGTCGCGCTCGGCGAGGTCGAGCCAGCGCGCGCTGTGGATCCACACATGATCGAGCGCCTGCCGTTCGACCGCCTGCTGTTCGACGGGCGTAAGCTCGCGCGCCATCCTCACATCGTCCGCCATATCCAACTCTCCTCGACCGCCGCGCGGCGACGAGCGGGCCGCCGCGCCGCCAGCATACCTCATCCGGCGCCGATGGGGGTCCGATGCGAAATGAAATCGCAAAAGAGCGTCCCCTTGCGCCTCGGTGATGCGTCTTCCTATGATCGGCGATCCGCAGAAAGGAACCACAGAAATGCCGGCGAACAATCGGATCAGACCCACGGCTTCTGCCGCACCGGCGAGCCCTCCCCTGCTCGCACCGCCGCTGCCGAGCGCTCCCCTTGTTCCACCGGTGCATGTGATCGATTTGATGACCGCCGCAGGATCGGCGGTGTTTGGCGCGCAGTGGAAGGGGATGGAGGCGAAGATCGTCGAGTGCCCGGCACTGAGCGACGCGATGCCCGAATTCAAGACGACCTACGATGTCGAGCCCTATGCCGGGGTCGGCGGATTTGACGATTCAGCCTGGCCGGTCATCGCCGCCACCGAACTCGGGGCGCGGCGGGGCGGCGGCATGGTGTCGTTCTTCTGGTACCGCACGAGGCTGACGATCCCGGCTGAGGCCCAAGGGTTCGACCCCGCGGGCGCGATGACGGTGCTGCGGGTGAATGTCGACGATTATGCCGAGATCTGGGTCAATGGCGAGCTGCCGCGCGCCGCCGGCCGGGTGAGCCCGGGAACAATCCAGGGCTTCAACATGCCGCATCGCCTGGTGCTCACCCCCGCCGTTGCCCCGGGCGACCAATTCGAGGTCGCAGTCTTCGCCATCAACGGACCGATTTCGGCCGCACCGGCGAATTTCCTCTGGTTTCGCGAGGCGAAGATCGAGTTCTTTCGCTGAAAGGCCTCTCGATCTGCCCCGGCCGTCCACCGCCCTCAATCGAATAGGGGTGCAAGTTTGGCCAAGACCTCGTCGATGATTGGTCCCGGCACACTTTCGAGCCTTCGCCCACCGCGTGCGCCGAGATCGAGTGCACGCGGCTGATCGCAACGAACAATGCCCCTGGTCCGGATGCCCGCGCCTGTTAGTGACACGGCGAAACCGGCGGTGCGGGCGAAACTGCCGCCGCTCGTGATCGGCAGCACGATCGGCACCTTGGTCAGCCGATTGAAGGCACCCGGCGATACGACAAGCACCGGTCGACGGCCCTGCTGCTCATGGCCTTGGGTCGGGTCGAGCGAGACGAGGTAGATGTCGCCGCGCTCCATTAGAGCAGTTCGCCGCCGACCGGCTTAGCGTCGAGCCACTCGCGATCCTCTTGTGTCAGCTCTGCCGAGGGATCGCATTGGGCCAGCAGCTCATCCAGCGTGTAACGGGGGCGCGGCTGTGGCTCCACGATCAAACGGCCGCCATCGACGACCAGGCCGACC
>WNFD01012637.1_pt1 | contig 12356 bp, 7 predicted proteins | sample 5400491 | NCBI WGS metagenome assembly WNFD01 (sample SAMN13153343, study PRJNA577476) | soil metagenome | isolation source: 120 cm saprolite under Douglas fir tree site 2 hole 2 replicate 2 | place: USA:California | collected 2015-04-18 | reverse complement strand
GACGATGTAATAAACTCGAACGTGTTGCCCGGGTTTGAGCGCGGTGACGCCTCCGATCGACTTCCCGTCGAGCCCGATCACCGGAACATTGGGTCCGATCAAGAACGTGACCGGTCCGGCCGCGGTCGCAACGATCAGCTTGGCCCCCTGCTCTTCGACCGAGGTGACCGTGCCCCAATCGCACTTTGTCTGATCGTTTGCCTGAGTAACCTTTGGCGCGGGAAAAGGCAGCGCGGTGATTATCAGCAGGGCAACCGTCGCGGCGTTCATCGTCATCCCTCTCGTTTCAGGTTGGCAGCGGGCATCCTAACATCAACGGCGGGGGGCGTCCTTTCGGCGTCGCTCGATCAGCTCGGCGACGATGGAAACGGCGATCTCAGCCGGAGTGAGGGCATTGATCGCAACCCCCATCGGGCTGCGGACCTTCGCTAGCTCGTCTGGTGAGAATCCGGCGGCGGACAGCCGCATCTTGAAGCGCTCTGCTTTTCGCCGGCTGCCGATCAATCCCAGGTATGCCGACGGTTTGCGGAGCAGCGCCTCGACCACTGCCTGGTCGAGCGGATGATCGTGGGTGGTGATGCAGAAGTAGCAATCGCCTCCTCCAGCCTGCTCTTGCGCGTGATCGCCCGGGTTTCTGATCACCAGCTCGTCGGCCTCGGCGAAGCGCTCCCGGTTTGCCCAGTCCGGCCGTTCGTCCACGACCGTCACCCGAAAACCGACGTTCTTCGCCAGCGCTGCCAGCTCGCGGGCCACGTGCCCCGCCCCGTAGATGAAGAGGCGAGCCACCGCGGCGTGTCTTTCGAGGAAGACCTTCATCTTCCCGCCGCAGCACATGCCCAGGTCATGCGTGAGGTGGGTTTCGATCACCTGCGTCGAATTGGTCGAATCGAACAGCTCCCGAGCGGCATCGATGATTTGCTTCTCGATCGCGCCACCCCCGACGGTTCCGCGCACCGTGCCGTCGGGGAGGACGACCATCTTCGAGCCGGGCTTCTGGGGCGTCGACCCTCCCGAGTCGATCACCGTGGCGAGGACGAAGGCCTGTCCCTCGGCCTCCAACTGAGCGATCTGGGCGTAAAGCTCCATGTGTGCAGTATGCCTCAGTCGAAAGAAATGCTCAGCCGCGCGTTTTGGAGCAAGATTTCCGGGTGGCGAAAACGGTCCTTCTGTCGGGATTCGATTTGTGGGCCCCGGATCTTCCGGACGACGTACGGGTGCTTCAGCCGCCTTTTCCGCTGCCCGGGCTGGACGACGTGCGGCAGGCGGTGGTCCGCGCGTTGGAAGAGCCCGAGGCCGGGCCACCGCTCACCGCTTTTCTGCGCCCCACCTCGCGGGTCACCGTGGTGCTCGACGACTTCTCCCTTCCGGTTCCGCCGCTGGCGAGCGACTGCCGAAGCGAGATGCTGGAGACGGTTCTACACCTGCTCCATTCCGCCGGAGTTCGCCCCAGCCGCCTGGCGATTCTGGTGGCGAACGGGCTTTCCCGGCAATGGCGCCCGGGCGAGCTCGACGAGATCCTCGGCCCGAACAGGCCTGAGTCGATCCGTTGCCACGACGCCGAGGACTTCACCCAGCTGATGCGAATTGGCGAGGAACCGGAGGGCCCGATCGAGCTGAATCGGGCGCTGGTCGAGTCGGACCTGATTCTGTATCTGAACATCGTCTCCGTGCCGTTGATGTCGGGCTTGTTCGGATTGATCGCCGGAACCACCGGGTATCGCACCGCCCGCTTCCTCGGTGACCCCAGGCTCTTCTCCGGAGGGGGAAACCCACTCCAGCCCGGCTCGGAGTACGACCGGGTCCACCAGCGCGTCGCCGAGTACGTCTTGAAGCGAACGCCGGTGATTCAGCTCGCGGCAGTGATGAACACCGAGCTGTGGAAGCCGGCAGTGGCGGCGCTCTTGCGCAGCGACGAAGGGCTCTCTCGGCCTCTGCAGCTTTGGAATGCGCTGCCCGGGGCGGTTCGGTACCGCGCGGCCCGTTTCCTCAAGGCGAGCTATCGGCCGATCGCCGTCATCTCCGGCCCGCCCGGGCAGGTCCAGGGCCCGGCGTTGGACGCGTTCTACCGGCAACACGAGGTCGCGCTCGAGCGCGAGGCGGACATCCTCGTCTTCGGGGTGCCCGACGTGGGTCCCGCTTCAGTGCACTCCTCCCAGAACCCGATCCTCGCCGCCAACGTTGCCCTGGGCTACCTCTCGAACTTCTTCGCCGGCAAGCCTCTCTTGAAGGAGGGCGGGGCGATCGTTTTTGCCAACCCGCTGCACCCGGTCTTCAACCGCGCGACCCATCTTCCCCACCAGGAGTTCTACGAGAAGGTCCTCCGGCACGAGCGGGATCCGGTGGCGATTCACGAGCGCTTTGAGGCCTATTTCGCGGGCCGTCCGGAGTTCGTGTCCAGCTACCAGAAGCGGTTCGCCTTCCACGGCACCCATCCTCTCTATGCGTGGTATCTGTGCACCCCGGCGCGCCAGCGGGCGGGCAGAATCTTCGTCGCCCACGGCGATCCGCGCGCCTGTGCGCGATTGGGCTTCACCCCGGCCAAGGACGTCGAGGACGCGCTGCTCAAGGCCGGGGATTTCGTCGGCAGCCCACGGCCGTTCACCGTGGTGTTGCAGCTTCCGCCGCCTTACTGGGTGCGCGTGCACTGAGAAAGGCGGCGACGCTCGGCTGTTGCGCTTCACGGTAAGCGCTGCACAGGCTCAGCTGCTCGAGCGCCTGGGTGAGAATACGGGGCCCGCCGGTGTGCTTCGTGGATCGATCCGCGAAAAAGTGCTCCATCTCATCGCGCCGAGCCTCATCGCACAGGCCGACCGCCACCGTCGGCAGCCTGGCGGCCGTGTCGCGCGGCAGCTTGGCGGCCAGCGCGTCGAAGTTCTGCCGGACGAATTCGTAGACCAGAAGCTGAGTGCCCGGGTCCTTGTGCTCCCCGAACAACAGGGCGGTCGCCTCGCGAGCATCGAGCTCGCCGGAGAGGACGATCTGGAGCGCTCGTTCGACAATATGCGGATCGCGGAAGCCGGACATCGCCCTGAGAAGGTAGCTGCGCTCGCGCAGGCGGGTTTCCTTCCTCGCTTCCTGGTGGAAGCGCTCGAACAGCGCATCGTCACCGTGCGCCGCCGCCGAGCGAAGCACCGCATCGACCATCTCCGGGTCAATCCCGGAGCGATCGCGCAACCAGCGATCGGTCAGCTTGCGGGCTTCGGCGAGCAGCGAGGCATCCTCCCCCAGATCCGCGACCAGACCGACGAGCGAGGCGCGCAACAGGCGGGTCTCATCGCCTTCGCCCGGCCGCGCGCTCCAGCCGAGCTCGCGCGCCTTCCGGCCGAAAGTGCGCTGCAGATAGTGGACGAAGTTGGGCCGCTTCGAGCCCGGCACCAGGTAATCGCCGATCGATGAAGCCGTCCGCGCGCGGGAGCCGCCCTCTCCCGCCAAAAAGGCGGCCGCGCTGCCGATCAGATGGCGATCGCCACCTGCAACCAACGCGGGAATCAAAGCCAGAGCGTCAGCAGCTGGCATTTTTCCGGAGTAGACGGCCGCCTGGACGTCGCTGAAAAAGGCAAGCCGATCGCGTGCGGAGAGCTGGCCGGCGCGTTTGGCCCAGAGGTTTGCCACCAGCTTTCGCTCGAGCGCCACGCGATAGTAACCGTCGGCGGAGTCGGCCATTACCCAGGATGGGCAGCTCTGCCCTTGCAGCGGCACTTCCGCCGAAGCGGTGGTGAGCAAGAGGCACTGGCGAGCTTCGGAAGCACCGGTCCCGTAGCGCGCGCAAATCGGAATCTGCCAGCTCTGCTGGGTCGAGCCCTTCGATCCCAACGGGAGGTACCGCTGCTGCGCGAGCACCAGCTTGGGCTTTTTTCCCGGCTCGCACTTGAGCGAGAGCGAGACGATCGGAACGCCGGGCTGGTCGAGGAACGTCGAGAATGGGGTTGCCATATCCCGTCCCGACTCGGCATTCATCGCGGCGAGGAAATCATCGGCGGTCGCATTTCCCCAGGCATGGTCCTCAAGGTAGCGCCGCACCCCGCGCCGGAATGTCTCCTCGCCGACCCAGTTCTCGAACGTCGCGAGAACCGCGCCGCCCTTGGTATAGGTAATCTGGTCGAACGCATTGGCGATGTCGTGCTTCGAGTCGATCGGCTGATGGATCTTTCGCGCGCTGATCAGCCAGAGGCGACCGACGATCTTCTCCCCCAGCCAGGTGGCAAATGACTCGTTCAGCCAGGTGTCGTCCCACCATTTCATCGTCACCAGATCTCCGAACCACTGGTGGGCAAGCTCGTGGGCGCAGACGCTGGCGTAGCGCCGCTTCTGGCCGAGCGATTGGTCCGCCGGTCTGGTCAAAATCAGAAGTTGCGAGTACGTCACCAGCCCCGGATTCTCCATCGCCCCGCCGCTTTGCAGCACCGCGATCTGGTCCAGCTTCTCGTAGGGGTAGGGAGACCCGAAGTAGTCCTCGAGGGCGGCGATGATTCTGGGAGTGACTTGCGCGGCATACTGCGCCTCCGCGCCGCGACCTCGCGGGGTGATGATCCGGATCGGAGCGCCGGAGATCGAGGTCTTGCCCGCATCCACGAGATCGAATGGGCCGACCGCGAAGGCGACCAGATAGCTTGGCAGCGGGCGGGTCTCAGCGAACCGCACCGTCTTCAACCCGCGCCCGTCCAGGGTTTCGGAGGTCGCCGGGCCGTTTGCCACCGCGACGTCGTCCTTCGGCACGCGCAGCGTGACCTGCCAGGCAACTTTGAAGTCAGGTTCGTCGAAGCAGGGGAAGGCCCGCCGAGCGTCGATCGGCTCGAAGTGGGTGAAGGCGTACCAGTCATCGCCTTCCTTCTGCTTGAAAAGGCCGTTGCTGTTGCTCCTGGAGAGCATGCCGGAATACTCGAGCCGAAGCGTCGCCGGTCCAGCCGGGGCGGGACGGTCGAGGGCGATGCCGATGAAATCGCTGTTTCCCGGCACGCTGTGCCCCCCGATCGAGTCCTTGCCCGACCGCAAAGTGGCGCTGCGGATCTGAAGCTCGGTCGCGTTGAGCCAGATCAGGTCGTTCGGCTTGCTCAGCTCGAGCTGGATCTCGATCGATCCGCTGAACTCGTCCTCGCTCGGAACGATGGTGAGGTCGAGCGCGTAGCGAGTCGGCCGGGCGCTTCGGTCCAACCGCAGCTTGGGAGGCTGAGATGCGGCCACCGCCTCGGCACCGCTCTTCGACGGCGCCGTCGGAGAGACTTCGGGCTCGGTGGAGGCCGTGCGCGTGGTGCTGCAGGCGGCGCTGGCGAGGAAGAGGAAACCCAAAAGAATTTTGCCGTTCATTGACACCTCGATATCACCCATGGCCCGCCGTTTCGCGCCCGTCAAATCGGCGGAACCGAAGCGAGCAGGAGCCGATCCCAGGAGGGCTCGACCGGCGTTGCCGCCGCGAGCAGCGCCAGGGCGACCCCGGTGGCACCGGCCAGCAAGCTGCGATCGGGGGACCAGCCGCCTTCGCCTGGCCGCCAGGTCTGATAGCCGGCGATTCCTTCACCGTCGCGCTTCATTTCCAGCGACCTTTCCAACCAGCGCAGCGCCGCGTCCAAGAATCGCTGGTCTCCGGTGGCCTGGAACATCCGGTTGTACAGGTGCCCCAACCCCACTGCGCCGTGGCATATGGGAGCGTCCACCACCCCGCAACTTTCGACCGGGCGCAGCGCCGCGCGCAGTCCGATCTCCAGGGCCTCGCGTTCCAGGCCCGGATCGTTCATCCGTCGAGCGGCCCCAAGCAGCGCTGCCGCGATTCCGGGGTCGCCGTAACACCACGCCGCGCGAGCCGGTCGCCATTGCTTGCCCGGCGCGAAGTTGTAGTCAAAATACGCTTCGGCGGAGTCGCTCGATTTCTGACTCAAAAACCACGCCAGGGACCGGGAAAACAGCGTTGCCGCGCCGGAGCCAACGCCGCTCGCGGAGGCCTCGGCGAGCAGAGCCAGCGCCGCCGGTACCCCGTGCGCCACGCCGAGGTTGGCGTGACCTTGCGGGTACTCCGCACGGGACTCGGGCATCAGCTGCTCGGAAGGTGTCCACCAGGTGACGCCCGCCCCCATCGGCCTCGCGAGCCGGGTGAGGTGCGAGACCACCTGCCCGAGGCACTCCTTCGCCAGGGCGCGCGGCATCCGGTCCGAGAGGTACACGCCGATTCCCACCAGACCAGAAATCAGATCGTAAGTATCGTTCCATTGCCCACTGCTCAGGTACTCGCGAAGAACGTCATCTACCTGCTCGTTCGGATCGCTGTCCTCCGAGCCATCCTCCTCGATCGAGCTGAGCTCATGGCTCTGGAGGTGCTCGAGCACCCATGCCACTCCGACGAATCCCCCGTAGAGCGAAGGTCGCATCGGCGTCTCGGCCACCGCATCGATCGCCCGCTCGAGGAATTGGCTGGAGAGGTCGAAATGCCGCTCGCCCAGATCGGCGAATCCGAGGTAGGCGTTGAGCAGCGCCTGCTCGGCGAGCTGCATGGGATACGGAGGCGTTGCCTCCCGAGGCTGTTCTTCGAGGGCGGCGGCGATCGCCCTGACCGAGGCCAGTGCTCTGGCGCGCAGCTCGCCATCGAGAATCGGACGCCATTGACCGTTCCTGGGTGCGCGGCGTTCAGACATTGTGGACCCGGCTCGTGGAGGGAGGAGTCTTTGGGCGGCCGTCCGATTTTCGCGCGCGCGCCAGGAGCGATTCATACGTCCGGGCGAGAAAATCGTACATCACCAGCTCCTGGGCGCGAGCCGCCGACCGCAACATTCTGTTTGCATGCATGTGCAAAAAGCTCTGGGCCAATTCCGCAGCGGTGACGAGCAAGCTTCCGGCTTCTTCGAGCACCCTCAGCTCCGAAGCCAGTGGTTTTATCCTCGCGGAGCGCTCGTGAATCAAGGCCAGGCCGGGAGCCAGGGGGCTTTCTCCATCGTGGCTGGGATCGAGAAGCTGCTCCAGGCTCGCGCGCTCTTTGCGGTATTTGTCCCCCAGCTGGTGGTCGAACCGACCGTCGGTCCGGAATTCCTTCCCAAACGCCTCTCGAGCAGCCTTCGTTACTTGCAGTTTACGTTCGAGATCCAACCCGAGATCTTCCAGGAGGGCGTCCATTCCGCGCATCGCCAGGCGCCAGCGGGCGTCGGCGCCTTCATCCCCGGAGAGAAGCTCGACGATACCCAGCGTTGCTTCGCTGTCGGCGTGGAAGATCTTCTCCGCGATGGCCATGCCTTCCGGACCGCCGTATCGCTCCAGCTCCTGCTCGTAGGTATCGAGCTGAAAGCGCCACACCTGACCTGTGCTCACCAGCGAGCCGACCGCCGCCTGCAGCGCCACCAGCACCTCGGACAGAAGTCTTGCCGGCGCTCCGTGCAAGCGCAGGCGCAGGTGCCAATCCGGATCTCCGTAACGGATGAAAAACCAAAGGTCGGCAGCGCCGGAGGACACCGCGGACCGGACCACGGGGGCGACCACCGAGCGGAGAATCTGATCCACCCCCGAGGTTCCGGTGTACAGCTTGGCATACAGCCAGGCCGAGCCCGGTTGCAGCGAACGGGCGATCCCCGCCGGCGGAGTCGACCGGGATCGGACCTTCGGTTGCGCGGTCGCCTCCTTGCGCACGAAGGGAATCACCAACTCGTGAACGAAGCTGCCTTCCGGGCCGTCCACGCAGAGATCCGACGGCGCGGGCAACAGCTCCTCGAGGCGTGCCGACGCCCGGCCCTTCAACAGTTGGATGAAGGTCTCGACGCTCAACACATTGTCCAGGTCGACGAGCAGGGTGTTGTCTCCGTCGGCGACCGAGACCAGCCGCGGAAGCCCGAGGTTCTCTCGAATCCGTTGAACCGCGAGGTAGGCCTCGTTTCCCTTGGCCTCCTCCAGGGATTGGATGTTTTCCCGGGTGAGTCGCCATCGGGCTTTGCTGAGAACCTTCCGGCCCGAGACGACCCGGGGAAGGAAGGGCGCGCTCTCCAGTGCGCCCCAGCTGAACCCCAGACCCGCGGCGATGCCATCTGTCTGGAGCGCGCAAAGGAACCGGTACATGCCCAGGCTGCGCAAGCCATAGTTGTGAGCATTGGTCATCCGGGGAATGACCTCCTTTCCCCGGCTCGCCGAGCGCAAGACGATTCGCGACCCGACGACCGAGACAAGCAGGTCGTCGACCGGGATTTGCTTTTCTCGCGGCGCCCCAGAGAGCCCCAAGTAGGTGATCTCGTATTCGCGCAGCACTGGACGCAGGAGCACGTTTCCGATCCGGCCCTCGGGAAAGTGGACGATCTCCGCGTAGATCGCCTCCGGACGGAAAGCTTCCTCCACGCGGAGGTGTTGCTCGACGAACCGGGTGAGCTGTGGATCGCCGTGGCAAAAACGGCCCAGGAGCTTGGCGCCGGATGGTCCGTCCGCGCCGCTGACCAACACGCGCAAGGTCTCGGGCGTCGCCCCGCCGTTTGGAGCGCCGATGATCTTGGCGATCACCATGAATGCATCGGGCAGGGGAGAGGGGTCCTTCGTCTCGAGCGCGTCCAGGTCCGGGCCCTGAAGGGAGATCTCCTGAGCTCCTGACTTGAGCGCGCCGGTGAGCTTGGCGAGGAGAAGCGCGTCGCGGGCCGTCCAGGAGCCGGACTCTTCGGCGCCGGTCGTCGGGAAGACCAATCCCTCGAGCAGCGGAGATCCTTCCGCGCCGGGAGATGATGAGGAATCGAATCCTATTCCGGATTCTTCGTCCAGGGCCTCGACGAGCGGCACCTCGCGGGTCTCGTAACGTTGCCTGAACGCATCCCGAAAACGCTCCAGCGCTCCCCCCGCGGGTCGCTTCGGCGCGATGCGATGCAACAGGCCGACGGCGTCGATGATTTGGTCAAGGATGTCGGTCCCCAACGTGGCGTTGGGAGATGGCTTGTGCAGGTCGACCTGAAACAGGCGCGGCAGCTCCACCTTGGCTGGAAGAGACTCCAGCGTCCGCGCGATCCCGCGGTAGATCTCGGGCGGAGAGCCCACGCCTTGCCCATCGAGTTGGGCGATCGCCTTCTGCGCCTGGTCCAGGGATTGGGCCACTCCGGCGATTGGCGGCACCTCCCGGATCTGAGCGATCAGGCGGTGCACCGGCTCCGGCCCGGTGACGGCGAGTCCGAAGTCGGAAACCAGCACCTGGTTGTCGACCAGCGCGGCGATGTACTCCGCGGCTTCGTCCTCGGTGACCTCTGCATCCCCCTCGCACAGACCGCGCGCGAGGTCCGCCAGCGGCGCGCCGTTGGCTGCGCGGGCCAAGGTGGAGAACAGGTAGTCCGTCGGTTCGACCGCGGCGAGGTGATAGGAGCGCGTCTTTCCATCGAGCCGGGACTCTACGTAGCGCAGCCGTCCGGCGGCCTGGTACAGGCTCGAGTTTGGTCGGAAGAGCAGCGCGTCGCGAAGCGCCCGGTCCTGCGACAGCGTCGTGGTGAGGGCGGTGAGGTAGTCCATGTCCAGGCGCGTGTGCCGCTGGTAGCTGGCGCGACCCTCGATCGACAGCCGGGTCCGGTCGCCGACGATTCCCACCGAGCACCCGGCGAACAGCCCGAAGGGGGTGGGCCGGGCGGACATCCGGGTGAAGTAGCGGACAAGTGTCCGTTCAACTTTTTGTCCTCTTTCGCTCTGCGGCTCGCGGATCCACAGATCGATGCTTTCATCCAGCGACGGCGAGGCGACGAACAACGCCTCCCGGACCTCGGGTCGGGCGATGATCTGCCGGAGCTTCTCTCGGAGCTGCGCTCGATCCCTTTCCAGGGCCTGGTCCAGATTTCCAGCCCGTGAAGCCTCCGGCCCGACGAGGCCTTCGCTCCAGCGGACGAACTCCTGGAACGGCAAGAGTGGCGTTCGAAGGGCGAAGAAGCCGGAAGGGGTGATCGCGGGAACGGAGCCTCTAGGCTTGGTCTTGCGATCTTCGGACTTCGCCATGAGCTCTGTCGGCACGCCCCGGGGCTTCGACGCAAGTTTCTATATGCTCTCCGGCTGGAGAATGTCGAGGAGCGGCGCCAAGGACGATGGCCGAAAGGCGCGACCCCCTCAGGCCGCGTCTTCGGGAGGGCTTGAATCGACGAAGGGCAGCGCATGGACGATGGCCCCGGGCGGGTAGTCGACGACCTCGAGTTGGGTGCCTGGCTCGAGGCTGTCCCGATGCACGTAGCCAAGCCCGATCATTCCCACTCTGGCGGGTGCGCGAACCGCCGAGGTGATGAATCCGACCCGCTTGCCATTGTTCCGCAACTCGGCGTGCCGCGGAGGCTCCACCGCCCCGAAACCGAGGCCGATGAGCTTGCGGTTGACGTGACCCCGGAATGTCGCGCGGGCGATCACCTCCTGCCCGATGTAGCAGCCTTTTTCATAGCTGATCGCCCGTTCGAGGTTGGCTTCGAGCGGAATCGTCTGCTCGTCCATGTCCTGGGGGAATCGGGGAAGCCCGGCCTCGACGCGCAAGATCTCGAAGGTGTCGAAGCCGGCGAGCCGTAGACCCAGGGTCTCGCGGGTGTGCAGCGTTCGTGCGAACGCGGCGGTAAGGTGCTCGCGCGAAACGAGCAGGTCCACCCCGCGCTTCGAGCCGATCTCGACGCCGATCAGCCAGGCGGGGTGCGAATCCAACTCGATCTGGACGAAGTGGTCGCGGCTGGGAAGGGCCGTTTCGTGCCCGAAGGCCGCGGCGGCGATCCGGTGCACTTTCGGCCCGAGGAGCCGAAGCAGCGCGAACTGGGCGGTCGCGTCGGAAATCTCCACGTCTTCCGAGATGAGGTACTTTCCCAGGAACTGCTGTACCAGCACCGCGCTACCCGGTTCCAGATCGAGGAGGAGATCGTCGCTACGGCGCAGAATTCGCATGTCCGCCACCAGCGCCCCTTTGGCGGTTACCATCGCAGAGTAGGCGGCCGCTCCTTCCGCCAGGCCCTTGACGTCGTTGGTGACCATCCCCTGCAAGAATCCGATTCGATCTTCGCCGGTGAGCCGCAGCGTTTCGCGGAACGAGAAATCGAAAAGACAGGCGTTGAGGCGTGCGGCCGCGTGCTCGTCACGCAGGTCGCCATACCTGGAAACCACCTCCCGACCTTGCGCTTCGCCGAAGGTAGCACCGAGGGACTCGTGGACGGCATGCAAGGCGAGCGGTTCCATTTCAGCCGCTATATAAGTATGCGTTCCTTCCGGCAGCAACGAACGGCACGAGCCGTGCCCCTATGGATGTAAAATACCTGTCGACCTTCAAGGACTTCTCCCCGGAGAAGCTCAAAAAGAACGGCGTCTTCCAGACCGCCCGCTTTTTTCTGGATGTGTACTGTCTTAAAGTCGGCCAGTCGCAGGCTGCCCATGTCCACGCCGAATCCGACAAGGTCTACCTGGTTCTCGAGGGCTCCTGCCGCTTCACCGTCGATGGTGAAAACGCGGTGCACGGCTCGGGTGCGGCGGTGCTCGCCCCCGCCGGAAGCCAGCACGGTCTGGAGAATGTGGGTCCGGGCGATGCTCGGGTGCTGGTGCTGATGACCCCTCCTCCTGGAAAACGATGAAGCGCGTCGACGAAACTCCTCTCATTCCGCCGATGAGCGCGGTGTTGCTCCTGCTGATCAGCGCCGCCGCGGCCCTGCTCTCGCTGTTTCAGTGGATGGAGCTGCTGCTGGTAAAGAGCGGGGGCGAGCCGATCTGCTCGGTCAACGCCTTGTTCAATTGCGGTGCGGTTTGGAGCACCGCGTTCGCCACGCGCATTCATCACTACCTCGGCATTCCAGTCGCGGGGTTGGGGCTGGTCTGGGCGCTCACCGCCTTCGGGCTTTCGGTGCTGCTGGTGTATCGAATCGCCGCGCGCACCGATCCGACCCCCGCCATCGCCGCGCTGCGGTTGACCGCCGGCGTGGGCATTCTCGCGTGCATTACGTTTGCCGCGGCCAGCGCCCAATCCGGCGCGGTTTGCCTGACCTGCCTGGCGACCTACGCCGTCGTCGCCGCATTCGCGCTGGTCGTGGTGCGGCTGCTTCCCGGCCCTCTTCAGCCTACGCGGAAAGAATTCAGGGCCGCGCTGCTCTGGTCTGTCGGGCTGGCGGTGGTCTCCTATCTGTTGCTGCTCGTGCCGGGGCTGAGGACCGCCGAGACGGGCTCGACGGCTGGCTCGATGCAGAAGTTCTCCGCGGCGCCCGCCGAAGCGTCGGACGATTTCCAGGCGGCGCTGGGCAGGTATCTTCGAGAGTTGCCCGCTCCCGAAAAACAGGCGGTGAGCGACTCGGTGGCTCTCTATCGCCGCTCGCCGACGCCGGCGGTGCGCCAATTCGAGGTCCGAACGCTTCACGGGCCGCCAGATGCTCCGGTCAAGTTCGTCGAGTTCACCGACATCGGCTGTACCCATTGCGCCCACCTGATTG
>WNFD01019341.1_pt1 | contig 12357 bp, 13 predicted proteins | sample 5400491 | NCBI WGS metagenome assembly WNFD01 (sample SAMN13153343, study PRJNA577476) | soil metagenome | isolation source: 120 cm saprolite under Douglas fir tree site 2 hole 2 replicate 2 | place: USA:California | collected 2015-04-18 | reverse complement strand
CATCGGGCGATCGGTCCGCAACCTGCTGGACGTGGCAGCCGAGCTGGAGGCGCGTGGAGTTGACCTGGTGCTCTTGGACCAGGGGATCGACACGTCTACCAGCATGGGCAAGATGTTGTTCACGATCCTCGCGGCGGTTGCCGAGTTTGAGCGGTCCCTAATCATTGAGCGGACCAGGGACGGGCTCGCCGCGACCAAAGCTCGCGGACGCAATGGAGGGCGGAAGCCGAGCCTGTCGCCGGACCAGGTTGCGGCTGTCCGGGCACTGCGCCAGTCGGGCTCGCCGATGTCGGTCGCGACGATCGGTCAGACGTTCGGCGTGAGCCGGCAGACGGTCTACCGGGCGCTCGGCATGGTCAGTGATGACCAGATCAAGGCTGGCTAGCGCGGAAGCCTACCGGGCCTCTCAGCGTTGCTGGGAGGCCTTCTGGCTGTCCTAGCGGCGTACCGGCGAGCGTCGGGCCGAGACGTAGGTCTCGCGCCCGGCGTTATCGCTTTCCTGAGCTGACCCGCCTTCCAGTTCCCGTAGCCGACTCGGTACGGACGTGGCTGCGAGCTGCCGTTGCCGAGGACTCAGGTCAAGGTCGTCCAATATGCGCCGGACGCCTTGCGCGAGCATCACCACCTGAACCTCGCTGACACGCACGCGGCGTTCGTCCAGGCCGAGTTTCACGATCGTCTCGGCCGTTTTGACGCAATCGCGGATCGACGCCATGTAGGCCGCTATCTCGGCCCGGAGCTGCTCTCCTGCTCGCCCCTCGTATCTGAGCGATTCGTCGCCCAGCTTGGCGACGATCGCGCCTAGGCGCTCCTTGAGCGCCACTACCTCAGCAAGCGTCTCGTCCAGCACGTCCAGGGGGTCTACCGAGCCGGGAGCGACCTTGCCCATCTTGGCCACTGCCTCGCGCGCTTTGCGCTCGGCTACGCGCCTTTCGGCTGCTGCCTTCACCTGCGGTGCTCTTGCGCCGTGCGAGCTGCATACAGTGGTCCCGTCCTTGGCCATGCGCCGGCAGGGTTCGCCTGCTCGCGGGCCTTTCGCGACGTGGGCTCGGCATTGCGGCATGATTAGTTGAGTCCCTCAAGTAATAAGGTTGGGCCGTTCGGGATACGAACAACGTTGCACTTTGCTGGCGGGAGAATCCACCGCAACCGCATCCGTAATGCGCGCGTCCTACGGTCGGGCGGCCTGATCGCGATGTAGCGTGTCTGCGTGGAGCAGACTACGCGTGCGGACATCGCCGCCTCCCTTTCCGCGCACCGTGATCTTGGCGCTGACTACACGGACGCTGTGTCCGAAGGGCTGGTCGAGCGGATCGGCTTGGAGATCGACAAGCGGGTGGACGCCAAGCTCGCCGAGCGTCGCCCAGCACCACCAACACCACGAGCAGTAGCAGCGGCTAGAGCTCATCTAAGCGGCTCGGTGCCCCTCGTGATATGCGTCGGGTCGGTAGCATCCGGCCTTGCGGCATCCCTTTACGTGCTGTTTGCGGGACAAAACAGCCGCCTCACCGTTGTGACGAGCGGCCGGATGCGGGAGATCGCGCTGATCTGGGCAGTCGTCATTGTCGTCAACGTCGCCTGCGCTCGCCGCCATCGCTGAGCCTCAACGAATGCGACCGTCAGCTAGGCGAAGGCTCCCGCATCCCAATTGCCCTGAGCGTCCAGCCAACGGCCCTCGGCGTGCAGGTCGTGAAACCAGCCGGGCGGCCAGGCTCGCGAGCCCAGCACCCAGCACAGGTCCCTGTAGTCGTCGCGGGTCGTAAGCCCGCTCCGGAACGTCGCCTTGAGCACTAGCTCGTCATAGTCCAATTCGACGGCCACGGTCCTGATGCGAGCCAGCCGGTCGAGCATTGCCGGGGGAAACTCGAACGGCAGGCAAGGCTCCACATATTCCATGAGCCGGGACTGTACGCCGGAATGATCATCAGAGGATTGGCACCGCGAGCGGCGGAGCGAAGAGAGACCGGCCAGGGGCGAAGAGAGCAAAGAACCCCGGCCGGCCCCTCCGGGCACGGGCCGGTGAAGAGTCCGGTCCCGTGCCGCTGAGCCGGGGGAGCTATGCCCGGCTCGTTCCGGCTAGCTGACGACAGCCGGAAGTTACAACGGCAAGAGGTTGGCCTTGCTGAACCGGGCAGCGTCGGCAATGACCGCCACGGCATCGAACACGAGCGACTGCTTGGCCGCTCCGCGCTGGCGGAGCTGGCCTGAAACTGCCCTCGCGAGCACGGTCACGTCACCAAGCTCGGCGGCCGGGTATGCCGACAGCATCTCGCCCAGAGTTGCGGGCTGCCTCGGACGAGGCGAGTTGAGGTAGCCGATTACAGCGTTAAGGATGTGCTCGGCGTCCACGTTCACCGCCTCCATCGAAATTGTCCATCTCTACGTACAACGTTCCTCAACGCGAAGTTCACAACCGTTTCTCAGAATTTTCACGCGGCGATCTCGTGCAGTTCGGCCAGCAGATCTGGGAGACAGTGTTCGAGGTAGCCCTTGACCTCGCTGACTCGGTTTGCAATCCGCTTGGAAACGGCCTGCTGGCTGATACCGAGGTGCACGGCGATCTTCTCTTGCGACTCGCCGGTCATCCAGCGACGGAGGATTCTCCGCGTGGTCGCATCCGGCGCTGGCAGCGCATCGAACGCTGCCCGCGCTTCCGGCGAGATACCCCAGGACGGGAGCGGGGCCACGCCCGCTAGCCACAGGCAGAACTCGCAGGTCCATTTGCGCATGACGTACGTCTCGGGGTCGCATGTGACCGGCTCGCCCTTCTTCGCGTGCCCGCTCAAAACGGTTTCGCCTAGCGCGTTCGTCCAAGGGCGGCTGTCGCCGCGTTCCCGCCGGGGCGACGGTTCGGGCGACTTCTCCTCGGCAGCCCGGCCGTATGCGACCGGGCCGTCCTGCCTGCGCAGGTAATTCACCGCGCGCCAGCGGAACCGGCTGAACAGGAAGGAGTCGTTGAACCGCTCCGAGTCGAGCAACTCGGGGTTCTCCGCTACGTGGAGCAGGCAGTCCTGAACGATGTCGTCGGAATGGCTCCCGGCCCTGGCTGCCCGTGCAGCATCGCGGGCTAGCTCCTCGCAGCGATCGTAGCCAGCGGCAGCTACGCCGCCCTCAGGAAGCGAGGCCGTAATCATCCCGCGTCGCTTCGCCCTGATACCAGTTGCGGAACATGGCCCGGTCCTCCGCGTAATCGAGCTTCCGGAACTCGGTCATTGACTGCTTCCCCAGCCAGCCCTGATGCTCCACGACCTCATCCGGCCCTAGTCGGCCGACAGACCAGCCCAGCTCAGACTTCTCGGCCAGGCCGTACTGGGCGAGCTTGGCGAGGTTGTTTGCGACGGCCCGGCGGGAGATCAGGGTCAGCGCGGCTATGCGCCGCCCGGACATCGGGCCTTGGTCCAGCACAGACCAGATCGCCATCGCTGACTTGCCCAGGCGTACCCAGCACTCATGCTCGGGGTGGCTCCTTTTTGCCCATATGAACCCCTGCGGGTCTGGGAATACATATGGGTCGAAAGTAGCCACCTTTCCTCGGGTGATCAGGTACTCCTGGGCGAGCGCATACTGGCGCTCGCGCTCGCCTGTTCGTGTCAGCCATCCTTGCTTGACCAGGCGTAGTAGTGAGTTAGAGGCAGTTCGTCTGGTGACGCCCGCGCCGAGCGCGGCGTCACGGGCGGAGACGTTGACGAGGGTGCAGGCTGCCGCCGTCGCCCGGTGGCAGACGTAGAGCATGACGTCGCGGTCGGTCCGACCGGCCCGGCCTTTCCACGGGAACTGCCAGACGCGGGCCTTGACGACGCCGACGAACTGCCGGGCGTCCTCGCCGTTCAGGAATGGCGGTTCACTGAGCGCTTTGCGCGCGGCGGACTCGTAGTCGGTCAGCAGCCGCATGGATTGTTTGGCCGGCGGCAGGAGCCGTCCGCGGCTGTTGTGGGTCCAGAGGTACGATCCAGGATTGTCCGGCCGGAGGAACTCGTGCCTGCACTCGTCCAGCGTCCAGCCGAGGTTGACGGCGCTCAGCGTCACTGCCCGGCGGGCTCGGAACTGATCGGGGTAGTAGTCCTGCCATGCAGTGTCGGAACCGTAGATGATCGCCTGGTACCGGCCCGTCAGGGGCCGCATGCTGTCCACCTGTACACCTTGTCGGCCGGGTCGAACTCGGCCTCTCCGGTGCGCAGGAACGTGTCAAGTATCGCCCTGCCGCGTGACGCGGGCAGCCCCGAGTCTGTAGCGCAGAACTCAAGGAACTCCCGTGTAAGCACCGGGCCTTTGGCCACCCGATTCCGTCGTGAGCCAGCGTTGTAAGTCATTCTGTTTCCCTGGTCTAGTGCCATCGGCCTCCTGTCTGCCGCCGCCTGATCACGATCGGCTAGCCGCCCCCGGACGAACCGGTTCTAATCATATCATATAGGATTACCTGGGCATTCCGGACGGAACGGCGAGCCGCCGGGGACATGGCAGGCCCGCCCCGGAGGAAGCGCGGGCCGGGCCTGTGAGGAGCGTAGATCAGGCGATTAGGCCGAATCCATCCTTGGCCGATGCGTAGAGGTTCCTCGTGAGCCCGAATGCACGGGCGATCTCGGGGTCAGTCTCGATGCCGGACTTGAGAAGGTACTGGATGTCCCGCACTCCGCCGATCGTGGGCTCGTGGCCCTCCCCGAAGACCCACAGGCGGACGTTCCACTGCCGCAGGAAACGGCTCTTGCCCTCCCAGTCCAGCTCCGCCCAGTGCTCGGCAACGGTCTGGCCGGAGGGCTCGTAGACTGTCCGCTCCTCCCGCTGAGGAAGCGCTGCTAGCTCCTCTCGCCTCTCCTCAAGGCGGGTCATCATCCGACCGTAGGTACGAGCCGGCATCTCGCCGGCTGCGAACTCGTGGTCAAGATCAGCGATCGTCGCTTCAAGCTTCGCCAGCTCCGTCGTGTGGGACACGGCTGGAATGACCCTGGTCCGGGGAAGCTCCCGGTCTCCGATGGCGTTGAGGAGCAGTTCGCTCATCGTGTCCTCGAGCACGCTCTGCCTGACGGACCTCCCCGCGCACTTGCCGCCCATTCGCCTGGTCTTGCATTCGTAATAGCCGTAACCCCTGCCCTTCCTGATCTTGAAGTACATGGGCTCGTTGCAGTGTCCGCAGAATGCGACCTGGAGGAGCGGAGTTGCGTTCGACCGGACGCCTGAGCCGGGGCTGGAGTTCGCCTCCAGCGCCGCCTGTAGCTGAGCCCATGTCTCGTCATCGATCAGCGGTTCCCGCTTGACGGGCATGCCGTCCGCATCGCGGACGATCTGTGGCTCGCCGTTTACCTCGTGAACCACATAGCCGTTGATCACCGGACTGCGGAGGATTCGCAGGACGGTCGTGACCTTCCATTCCCCGCCCCGCTGGCTCGGGGTGCCGTCGCTGTTGTGCGACCGGGCCACGGAGGTAACAGACTTGCCCGCGATGACCTGATCAACCATACGCTCGATGACTGCGCGCTGTTCCGGGTGGGGCACCAGGAAGTAGCCCTCCGCTTTGCTGCCTTCTATCTGGTAGCCGTAGGGCACCTGGCCTCCGCCGAACTGGGCACGGTTGCGCAGCGTGGCCGCCGCCTCTGCGCGGCGCTCCGAAATTCTCTCCCGCTCGAACTCGGCGAACATGCCGAGGAAGCGAATGAACATCTTGCCGGTAGAGGTAGCGAGGTCTATCGACTCGCTCACGCTCACGAGCGTCTTGCCGTTCGCCAGGCACCACTTCACCAGGGCGTCAAGATCAGACGTTGACCGGGTGAGTCGGTCGAGCTTGGCGACAATCAGGATGTCCCACTGATCGGACTTGCCGTTGAGCCACGGCCCGAGGTCGGGCCCCTCCTGATCAGGGGCGATGACCCGCCGCGCCCCCGCTGGCGGGTCGACCAAACGCTTGCTTGGCTGGAGAATAACAGCGCCCGCCCGGCCATGCGCCCGCCGTCGCGTTCAACAGCTATGGCCCATCGACGTTCACAGAAGACGGTCGATGGGCCATGGCTGTTGAACGAAAGCGGCCAGGGGCACCGCCCCCGGCGTCGCTGCGGGGGGTTTGTGCGGGTTTGAGACGTGAGGTCGGCCGCGTCGGCGGGCGGTGCCACAATGGTGGCCATGACGACCGTGAGCACGGAACGGCAGCGGCACGGGGTAGCCAGCCCAGTCGCGATCGAGCTGCGCAGCGTGCGTAAGCATTTCGGCCAGGTCAGGGCCGTCCGCGGCATCGACCTGGCGATAGCGCCGGGCGAGATCGTGGCGCTGCTCGGTCCGAACGGCGCGGGCAAGACGACCACCATCGACATGATCCTCGGCCTGTCGCAGCCGACTGACGGTCAGGTGTCGGTCTACGGGATGCACCCGCGGCAGGCGATCGAGCGCGGGCTGATCTCGGCGGTTCTGCAGACCGGCGGGTTGCTCAAGGACCTCACGGTCGCCGAGACCGCCAGGTACACCGCGAGTCTGTTCGCCGGGAGCCGGCCGGTGGATGAGGTTCTGCGCCGGGCCGGCATCAGCGGCATCGCGGACCGGCGGGTCGGCAAGTGCTCAGGAGGCGAGCAGCAGCGATTGCGGTTCGCCATGGCGTTGCTGCCCAATCCCGAGTTGCTGATCCTGGACGAGCCGACCACGGGCATGGATGTCGAGGGGCGGCGGGATTTCTGGGCGGCGATCCGCAAGGACTCCGAGCTCGGCCGCACCGTGTTGTTCGCCACGCACTACCTGGAAGAGGCGGATGCCTACGCCGACCGGATTGTGTTGCTCCGCCAGGGCGAGATCGTCGCCGACGGCACCGGCGCCGAGGTGAAGGCGCTCGCTTCGGGCCGTACGGTGCGGGCCACGATGCCCGACCCTGACGAGGCGGCGCTGCGGGCCATTCCGGGTGTGGACAGCGTGGAGGTGCGAGGCGATACCGTACTGATCCACTCCAACGAGAGCGATGGGGTGGCGAGGTACCTGCTGACCACCACGCAGGCCAGGGACCTGGAAATCAACACCCGCGGCCTTGAGGACGCCTTTATCGCCCTGACCAGCGATGACAATGCCGGAAACAGCGCGAGTGGGGGATCACGGTGAGTGCGCAGGCAGTGCCAGCGAGCGACGCGAGCGGCGTAAGCGTCAAGCGGCCGCCGAGCTTGGGCGGCGTGAACACCACCGTGCTCGGGCTTGAGATCCGCCGGCTGCTGCGCAACCGGCGGACCGTGATCTTCGCGCTGATCATTCCCTCGGTGTTCTTCCTGCTGTTCGGGCTGAACAAGGCATACGCCAACGACCCGGCAGGGCACGGGAATGTCTCGGCGTTCATCATGGCCAGCATGGCGCTTTATGGCGCGGTCCTGGCGACCACCTCAGGCGGGGCGATGGTTTCGATCGAGCGGGCCGCCGGGTGGAGCCGACAGCTCAGGCTGACCCCGCTGTCGCCGGTCGCCTACATAGTCATCAAGATGCTGACCGCGATGGTGCTCGGGGCGGCCGCGGTGATCGCTGTCTACGTGGTCGGCAAGCTGTCGGGCGTGCCGGCGATGCAGCCTGGCTACGCCTGGCTGTGGTTCGTGACCCCGCTCTGCGTCTGGGTCGGCTCGCTCGTCTTCGCGGCGTTCGGGCTTTTCCTTGGCTATCTGCTGCCCACCGAGAACGTCATGCAGTTCCTCGGGATCGGGCTGATGCTATTCGCCTTCGCGGGCGGTCTCTTCATACCGCTGAATACCTACCCGCACGTGCTGCAGGAGCTCGCCAAGTTCACGCCGCTGTACGGGCTGAACCAGCTCGTGCACGCGCCCCAGCTCGGCGGCAACGTGGATATGGTGTGGGTCGCGAACGCTCTCGTGTGGCTGGTCATCTTCGCAGGCGGAGCGGTCTGGCGATTCCGCAAGGACACCGCGCGGGTGTGACGGGTGGCTGACGTGACCCAGATCGACTTCGCGGCCGGAGCCCCCGTGGCCGGCGACTTGGACGTGCGCTGGAATCACGGTGCGCCCGGCGAGCCGCCGATCCAGGTCCACGCCTATGACCCGCATACGTACGTGCTGCGCCAGGCCAAGGCGACCAACTACGAGGCCCCGTTCATCTACCTGCTTTTCGGCAATCAGCGGGCGATGCTCCTCGATACCGGGGCCACCAGGGAGGCCGGCGTCTTCCCGCTCCGGGCGACCGTCGACGGGCTGGTGACTGCGTGGCTGGCAGACAACCCGCGAGCCAGCTACGAGCTCGTCGTGGCGCACACCCACGGTCACGGCGATCATGTGGCGGCAGACGAGCAATTCGCCGGACGGCCGCTGACCCGGCTGATTCGCGGCGAGGCGGATGCCGTGCGGGAGTCTTTCGGCTTCACCGACTGGCCAGCCGAAATAGTGCGGTTCGACCTAGGCGGGCGCGTGCTTGACGTAACGGGGATTCCCGGGCACCACGCCGCGTCGATCGCGATCTTCGACCCGTGGACCGGTTTCCTGCTGACCGGGGACACGGTCTACCCGGGCCGACTCTATGCGCGCGATGCCGCCGCGTTCGCGCAGAGCATGGACCGGCTCGCCGACTTCGCGGCGGCCAGGCCGGTCACGCACGTGATGGGCTGCCACATCGAGATGACCAAGACGCCGGGCCGCGACTACCCGATCGGGACGCTGTACCAGCCGGACGAGCCGCCGCTGCAGATGACCGTTGCGCAGCTCGTCGCCGTCCGCGACGCCACCAGGGCCGCCGCAGGCAAGCCCGGCGTGCACGTCTTCGATGACTTCATCATCTACAACGGGCCTTGAGCCGGGCGCTTGAGACGCGGAGCCTGATGTCGGTCAGCGTGGTGTTCGAGACCCACTCGATCACCGTGGACAACGAACGAGGTGTTGCCACCGGCTGGCTGCCTGGCGAGCTGTCCGAGCGCGGCCGTGACCTGTCGCGGGAACTCGGGCGGCGCCGGGCCGATGACGGCCTCGCGGCGGTGTTCTGCTCGGATCTGGCCAGGGCCGCGCAGACTTCGCGGATCGCCTTCGCTGGCGGGTCGGTGCACGTGCTACTTGACTGGCGGCTGCGCGAGTGCGACTACGGCCGTCGCAACGGGATGCCCGCCGCTCAGCTGCACGCCGGGCGGCGTGCTCATCTGGATATGCCCTATCCAGGCGGTGAGAGCTGGCGCCAGGCGGTCGCCCGGGTCGGCTGGTTTCTGCAGGACCTGCCGCGGCGGTGGGACGGGCAGCGAGTGCTGGTGATCGGGCACGTTGCGACCCGCTGGGGGCTTGATCACTGGCTGAACGGTGTCCCGCTGGAAGACCTCGTCGCAGCGGACTTCGGCTGGCAGGAAGGCTGGGAGTACCAGATTGGCTGAGATGCTCGGCCCGGCCAGTCACCGTTAGGTCAGCTGCCGGGGTAAGTCCCGAAGGTCCATTTGACCGACCACGGGTCGATGACCGTGAAGGTCCGGCTGCCGTAGCTGGTCTCCTCGATCTCCCTGGTGATCTCTAGGCCCGCGGCTTTGCACCGCGCGTACAGAGTGTCGGGATCGGTCGTCACGACATACAGCCAGCTTGGCGCAGCGCGCTCGGCATCGCTGAGGATGATGCCGCCGCTGCCCTGCGGCCAGCGCAGCTCGATCTCGACGTAGCTGCCCGGCCCGGCCCCGGGAATCAGGGCGGTCGGCTCAAAGCCAAACACGGAGACTAGAAAGTCGATCGCCGCCTGCGGGTCCGGATAGGGGATGGTCGGCCAGATCGTGGGCGGTCGATCGGGGGAGCTCGGCGTGACGGCCTCGGTGACCGGGGTGGTGGTTACGGAGCTGCTGGCAGGATTCGTCATGTCCTTTAGCCTGGCACTAGCGCATGAGCGCTGGCTTGGATAAAAGGGAACGAGCCCAGTAGCTGGCAATACTGGTGCGACGCCCGGGAGAGTTATCTGATGGCTGCGACCGATCCCCCGCGCGAGCAGGCCGAACGGCGCGAACCGATCAGCGAGGCGGCTGCGAGCCTGCCTGCTCCTCCGTTGCGGCCGTTTATCGCCAGGTACAACGGCTACAAGCAGGCGGGAGTCCCGCCAGCCAGGCACGCGGGACTGCCGTCGCCCTATCTGACCGTGATCTTCACGCTGGACGAGCCGCTCACCATTGCGGCGCATCCGGATCCGGCGCAGCCGGGCGGCGACTACGTGACGCTCGCCGGCGGATTGCACTCGGTGCCTGCGCTGATCACTCATGACGGCTATCAGTCCGGGATTCAGCTGGCGCTGAGCCCGTTTGGCGCGCGGGCGTTCTTCGGTTTCCCGGCTGGCGAGCTTGCGAGCATCGACGTCGAGGCAGGGGAGGTCTGCGGAACCCTGGCCGCCGAGATCCACGAGCGCGTCCGCGCCGCGATGAGCTGGCCGGACAGGTTCGCCGTGCTCGACGAGGTGCTATCCCGTCAGCTGCTGGCCTACCAGCGGGACGGAAAGCCGGAGGCCAGCGCCGAGGTCGGATTCGCCTGGCAGCGGCTGCTCGGCACCGGCGGCACGATCAGCATGTCGGCACTGGCAGCCGAGACCGGATGGAGCGGCCGGCACCTCCGGACCAGGTTCGCCGCCGAGACCGGGCTCACGCCCAAGGCGGCCGCCAGGGTCGTCCGGTTCTACCGGGCACGGCGCCTGCTCCAGCGTCGCGCGGAGTCGGGTAAGCGCCTCGACCTCGCAGCACTCGCGGTGCACTGCGGTTACTACGACCAGGCGCACCTGGACCTCGAGTTCAGGGCGCTGGCCGGAGCGCCGCCGACGACCTGGCTGGCGCGGGAGTTCCGAAATCTCCAAGCCAGCGCGGTGGCACCTGCGGAACCCTGATGGCATGACGCAGAACACACCACCACCCCAGGTCTGGCCCACGCTGCGGGCTCGCGACGCCCGCGCCCTGATCAAGTTCCTCGTCGACGCGTTCGGGTTCGAGGAAACGGTCGTCTACGGCGACGGTGACCGCGTCGAGCACGCCCAGCTGTCCTGGCCATTGGGCGGCGGGATCATGCTGGGATCGGTCCGTGAGGGCGACGAGGTCGACGACTGGCCCGTGCCTCCTGGCACCTTCGGCGCCTACGTGGTCACCGACGATCCGGACGGCCTGTACGAGCGGGCCGCGAAAGCGGGCGCCGAGGTCATCAAGGACTTGCACGAAACCGACTACGGCTCGCGGGACTTCGCCGTCCGCGATCCCGAGGGCAACCGCTGGTCGTTCGGTACCTACCGCGGCGAGCCGCGCCTCGCCGGCTGACCCCGGACTCTCCCGCACTCCCGCCGGCTGACCGTCTCCCGGCACTTCACCCGACGTTGGATCCGCTTGCGTGCCACAAAGCACGCCAAAGGGCTCGTGATCACGGCCGCAATGGATCCAATGTCGGCGGCAAGGCCGTCGACTACATGGACCTTTACACCTGCCTCTTGACGAATTTGTTTGGAAAGTATACAAACTAACCAAGCCATTAGCGGGAACAGGAACCAAGCGCCGTCCAGCGGTCGGACAGCGGGGGTGGCCGATCGTGGCGGGTCGCGGAGAGGTCGCCAGCTATGAGGAAGGCCGTTCGTCGTAATTCCGCGTTCTGGGTAGCAGCATTTCTTTGCGCGGCCTCGCTGGTCGCAGCGTCGAGCGCTTATGCGGCCGGAGCGGCTGGGGCACCGGGGGCGGCCCGTGCCGCCCGGTTGGGCGCCGGATCGCACACCCATCTCGGCAGTTCGGCCCACCCCCGCACGGCGACTCGTGCGGCAGCCTCCGGGCCGGCGCTCGGCTCGCCGTCCGACACCGGCGCCAGCAACGTCTCGAACCTGGGCACCGGCGGCTGGAAGGTGCAGAGCAGCGCCACGGCCACCCAGACGGGCGCCCAGATCTCGACCCCCGGCTTCAACACCTCGAGCTGGCTGTCGGTCGCCAACGACGATGCCGCCGCCCCTGGCACCGAGATCGAGGCGCTAGCGCAGAACGGGCTGTGCCCGGGCGACACCGCCCTCCAGCCAGTGAATCAATCCACGAGCAGCCCGAACAGCGTGTTCTTCTCCAACAACATGCAGCTCTGCTACGGGTTCATGAACAAGATCGGGCCCGACACGGTGAACACGTTCAGTGTCCCATGGTGGTGGCGCACCGACTTCACCCCGAACCTGGCAGCCGGGCAGACCGCGACGCTGATCGTCAACGGCGTGGTCGGCTCGGCGAACGTCTGGGTGAACGGCACGCAGGTGGCCAGCTCAGCGACCGTGACCGGCGCCTTTACCAGGTTCACCTTCAATATCTCGAACCTGGCCCTCCCGGGAACGAACTCGCTGGCGATCGAAGTCAACCCCAATGACCCGACGTCGATGTTCACGACCGACAACGTGGACTGGACCCAGATCCCGCCGGACAACAACACCGGCATCCAGTTCCCGGTTCAG
>WNFD01010177.1_pt1 | contig 12357 bp, 11 predicted proteins | sample 5400491 | NCBI WGS metagenome assembly WNFD01 (sample SAMN13153343, study PRJNA577476) | soil metagenome | isolation source: 120 cm saprolite under Douglas fir tree site 2 hole 2 replicate 2 | place: USA:California | collected 2015-04-18 | reverse complement strand
GCGCACCGAATCATCATCGTCGACAATCGCAACCAGCTTGACCTTTGCCTGAACCGCCATAGCAGAAGATTAGTAGCGGGACCAACAAAGCGCAATCATACTTAGGTATATGGGCTCCAATGGCACTTTGATCAGGGAGGCAGCTGCAGATTTCAGAGGCCGGCATTACTCGCCGACTAGAAGCTAAAGCTTCGTTGCCATTCTGACCAAATCCGCCAGTGATTCAGCCTGCATCTTCCGCATCACGTTCCCACGATGGATCTTCACGGTGATTTCGCTGGTTCCGAGCTGGGAAGCTACTTGTTTGTTGAGCATGCCCGAAACCACCAGGCCCATGACCTCGCGCTCGCGCGCGGTCAGCGACTCGTAACGCTTGCGTAACCCGGCAAGGTCACTCTGCTGTTGGCGCGCCACTTGGTCGCGCTCCAGTGCCTGGTGAATTGCATCCAGCAAGTCCTGGTCCAGGAAGGGCTTGGTCAGGAACTCCACCGCGCCGGACTTCATGGCACGCACCGTCATCGGAATATCTCCATGACCGGTGATGAAAATGATGGGAATCCGAATGCCCGCGTCAGCCAACTCTCGCTGAAAGTCCAGACCGTTGACTCCAGGAAGGCTCACGTCGAGAACAAGGCAACCTGGACCATCCGGTCGCTTGCTGTGCAGGAACTCTTCCGCCGTCCCGAAGGCTTCGGACCGCAAGTTCGCCGACTTTAGCAGGCCTTGGATCGACGCACGCACAGCCGCATCGTCATCGATGACGAACACCGTGAGCGTGTCTTCAGGTGTCATTCCCAGGGCTCCATTGTGGTGGGCAGGGTGAAGTAAAAGCTTGCGCCGTGCGGAGAGTTGCCGGCAGCCCCCAAGCGGCCGCCGCGCGATTCAACGATGGACCAGCTGATGGATAGTCCCATGGTTTTGATCCTCGATAGGTCTGAATTCTACTAGACTTGCTCGCCGTGCTCCCGTGTCCGTGCATTCTCCGTTCGGAGGGCGAGGTGTTACTGGAGCAGAAGCAACGTCCCGGGTCGGCGAGGTCCTTTGGAGGACCGTCTCGACACATGGCCAAAGCAAGGCCCACCAATCTGTCTGCTGCTCTCTCCGCGATTCTGGGGTCTGTGTGGCCCAGTTGAAACCCCGACGTCAGTCGAAATGCCGACGTTTGTGTGTCAACCCCAGGACGCTTTGTCTGAGCTTCATAAGCCATCCCCACCATCCAGTTGGCTCATGCCGCTGAAAATACGCAGCTAAATTACCTGACGGTTATTTGGCAAGCGGCGTGCATCTTGCAGTCGCGACCAGGAGGCACAGACAAAAATGCAAACGACTCAGGCATACGTGGGAAGCGAACAGAACGCCGACGTCCGCATTCAAGAAAAAGAAACTCGGGAAATTCAGGGCGTTCTCTCACGGTCCCTGCCGTCGTTTTACAGAAGGGCTTATCGATACCTGGGCAATGCAGCCGACGCGGAGGATGCGGTTCAGGATGCACTCCTGTCCGCTTACCGGAACTTGGATCAATTCAAGGGGCAGGCGCAAATGTCGACTTGGTTAACCACGATTGTCACTAATTCTGCGCTGACGCAATTGCGCAGACGGTTACGTCAGACCCACTTGTCGCTAGATGAACGTTTCGGGGAGGAGCAGGAATATTGCGTGTCCGAACGATTGGCGGACTGCGGACCAAGTCCCGAAGATGAGTGCATAAAGTCGGAACTGCACGAGCGTCTCATGCAGTTCGTAGCGGAGCTTTCGCCTTCGTTGCGCAAGGTAGTACAGTTGCGTGACCTGGATGGGCTGACCACGCACGAAGCAGCACAAATTTTGGGAGTGGCGGACGTAACGGTGAAGGCCCAGGTATCACGGGCCCGCGCGAAGCTCAAGCGGCTGATGCGCGTGGCGCTCGACGTACAACCTCGTTCAGCTCTGACCTACACTGCTTCGCCTGTAGTGGCAAGGAAGTAAGCAACGAGCGTCAGGCTCTGACGCGCCGAACACGGTGCAATGTCGCGATGGAGCACTATTTCCCGCACCTCAGGATTTTACGCAGGCATTGGCCGTGAGCTCTTGCAGCGTCGTCGCAAGCTGCGGACCTGAGGGTAAACAAGATCACGGACGGCGAACTGACCGCCGTCGGTAGGTAATTGACTAAAGGAACGAAATTCTATGTGGATCGTTCGACTTGCATTACGGCGGCCGTACACCTTCGTGGTGATGGCCGTACTAATCCTCATTATGGGGATGCTGGCAATCGTTCGCACCCCGACGGATATCTTTCCGAACATCGACATTCCGGTTGTCAGCATCATCTGGAACTATAACGGTCTCGTTCCTGAAGACATGAGCGACCGCATCGTTAGCGTTACAGAGCGAGCGCTTACCACCACCGTTGATAACATCGAGCACATCGAGTCGCAGTCGCTGTATGGAATTGCTGTTGTTAAAGTATTCCTGCAGCCCACCGCGAACATTCAACAGGGTATTGCACAGATTACAGCGATTTCTCAGACTCAGCTCAGGCAGTTGCCTGCGGGTACGACGCCGCCGCTCATTCTTGCCTATAGTGCATCGAGTGTCCCCGTCCTCCAGTTGGCCCTCTCGGGGCAAAATCTATCAGAGCAAGAACTAAACGACTATGGTCTGAATTTCATTCGGACGCAGCTCATCACGGTGCCCGGGGCGTCTGTGCCCTATCCCTATGGCGGGAAACAACGCCAGGGGTGGATCTGAATACAACAGCGTTGCAGTCGAAGGGGCTGTCCGCGCTGGATGTAGTCAATGCGATCAGCGTACAGAATCTGATCCTGCCGACAGGAACGTCCAAGATTGGTTCCAGGGAATACGATGTTTCTATTCCCAACGCAGCACCGCAGACGATAGCGGACCTAAATCGAATCCCGATCAAGACGATCGGCGGCACTACGATCTACATCAAAGATGTTGCATGGGTACGCGATGGCTTTCCGCCGCAGACCAATATCGTTCGCGTGAACGGACAGCGCTCGGTATTGCTGACGATCCAAAAGGCGGGGAATGCGTCAACGCTGAACGTGATCGCGGGCATCAAAGCGCTTCTGCCTCAAATTAAGACAACGGTCCCACCCCAGCTGCAGATAGGACTGTTGGGCGATCAGTCGATTTTTGTTCGTGGTGCGATCAGCGGAGTGGTCAGGGAGACACTGATTGCCGCGTCTCTGACCGCTTTCATGATTCTCACGTTCCTGGGCAGCTGGCGCAGCACCTTGATCATTGCGACCTCGATCCCTCTGGCGATCCTGACCTCCATCATTGTGCTCAGTGCGATCGGAGAGACGATCAATATCATGACCCTCGGTGGACTCGCTCTGGCGGTCGGCATCCTGGTGGACGACGCTACAGTCGAGGTAGAGAACATAAATCGCAACCGGGAGGCAGAACCAGGGAAGGACATGGACGAAGTTGTCCTGGAAAGCGCGTCGCAAATCGCGACTCCGGCCTTTGTGGCCACGCTTTCAATCTGCATTGTGTTTGCTCCCATGTTCCTGCTCTCCGGCGTTGCGCGCTACCTTTTCGTGCCGCTAGCCGAAGCCGTGGTTTTCGCCATGTTGGCCTCGTATTTCCTTTCGCGGACCATCGTTCCGACGATGGCCAAATACTTGTTGCGCGGAGAAAAAATGGAGGCGCGGGATACCGTCGTCCGTAATCCGCTGGTGCGGCTTCAGAAGCGCTTTGAGGAGGTCTTTGAGAGATTTCATGGCGGCTATCGCAGATTACTGGAGATATGTCTCCATCACCGGCGCGTCTTCCTGATTGCGTTCTTTGCAACTTGCCTGGGCTCTCTTGTAATTCTGATTCCCTGGTTGGGCCGGGACTTCTTCCCCAGCGTTGACAGTGGCACTTTCAAGCTCCATATGCGTGCTCCGACCGGAATGCGCATTGAAGAAACAGCCAACCTATGCGATCAGGTCGAGCAGTCGATCCGACGGCAGATACCCGCAGGCGAAGTCCAGAGCGTCATTGACAACATTGGTCTGCCCTACAGCGGCATCAATCTCTCCTACAGCAATTCCGCACCGGTGGGAACGTCTGATGCGGATATTCTTGTGAGCTTTTCCGCCAATCACCATCCCACGGACAACTACATTCATCAGCTTCGCCTGACACTTCCGAAGCAGTTCCCGGGTGTTTCGTTCGCCTTCTTGCCCGCCGATATGGTTGCCCAGATTCTCAATTTTGGACTGCCCGCTCCCATCGACGTTCAGGTTGTAGGGAACGACCTGGAAGGGAACCGGCGTTACGCGAATGCAGTGCTCGCGAAGATGAGAAATGTTTCAGGAACAGCAGATCTGCGGATCCAGCAACCCTTCGATGAGCCGTACCTGCGCTTCAGGGTCGAACGTACAAAGGCCGAACAACTTGGTTTCAGCGCCCACGACATAGCGCAAAATCTCTTGGTGTCTTTGAGTGGGAGCTTCCAGACTTCACCCACGTTTTGGGTAGATCCCAAGAATCGTGTTAGTTACCAAATCGCAACTCAGACGCCGCAATATCGCACGGACACTTTGCAGGAGATGGAGAACATTCCGATCACAGGTACTGATCCGACCGCTCCTCCATCCCTCATGGCCAGTCTGGTATCCATGCAACGGGGAGCGGGAATGGGGGTGGTCTCCGATTACAACGTTGCGCCCGTGATTGACATCTTTGGCGCTGCGGCGGGACGCGACCTGGGTGGCGTTGCCAGCGACATCAACAAGATCATTGACGCCACACGGCAGCAATTACCACGTGGTTCTCGAGTCGTTGTCCGTGGGCAGGTTCAGACGATGCGAGCCTCTTACATTGGTCTCCTGAGCGGGTTGGCGTTCTCAATCGTACTGGTGTACCTGCTGATCGTAGTCAATTTCCAGTCCTGGCTGGATCCATTCATCATGATTTCCGCATTACCCGCAGCACTCGCCGGAATTGCCTGGTTCTTGTTTATAACGCACACAACTTTGAGCGTACCTGCGCTCATGGGAGCCATTATGTGCATGGGCGTCGCAACCTCAAACAGCATCCTGGTGGTGAGCTTTGCTACGGAGAAAATGATGGAAGGAAGTGATTCCGTCAGCGCAGCGCTGGAGGCCGGCTTCACGCGTTTTCGCCCCGTGCTGATGACGGCTCTGGCCATGATCATCGGCATGGTCCCAATGGCTCTCGGACTAGGAGACGGCGGCGAACAAAATGCCCCCCTGGGACGGGCGGTCATTGGTGGGTTGCTCTTCGCGACGGGCTCGACGGTGTTTTTTGTCCCAGCATTTTTCAGCTTACTGAAAGGTTCACGTCGGCATCCGGCCCAAACGACACACGCGCAGTAAGCACCAAGCCATGGGGAGTCGATATGTTGCCTCAAAGTGAAGATACAAGACGGATCGACGCACAAACAGCACCCTTGAATGATGCGGGAGTGGGGAAGCGTCCGCACAAATCACGGCTTGTCGTGGGGATTGCGTTGATCGCGGTTGCCACCCTCTTTGGATGGGGCGTCTGGTCCCGTGTCAGGGCCCGCACGGCACTAAGCTCGGAGACGGCTCAACTGGCTCGACAAGCGGTGTCGGTCGTATCGCCAAAACGAACCGCGCCCGCTCAGGAGATTATCCTTCCTGGAAATGTACAACCATTCATCGCTTCACCGATTTATTCCCGCACAAACGGCTATCTGAAGAAGTGGTATGTGGACATAGGCACACGGGTGACTCAAGGGCAACTGCTTGCTGTGATCGAAACTCCTGAAGTCGACCAGCAACTGCAGCAATCGATCAGCAACCTCAATACCGCAAAAGCGAACCTCGCGCTTGCCGAGACCACCAGGAACCGCTATCAGGGGCTACTGCAGGACAATGCCGTTTCGCAGCAAGACGTGGATAACGCCGTGGGCACCTACAATGCCAACAAAGCGATTGTTGAAGCTAATCAGGCAAACGTCAGACAACTCCAAGCTCTACAGTCTTTCGAGAAGATCTACGCTCCATTCGACGGAGTTGTCACGGCCCGCAACATCGATATTGGCGACCTCGTCAATTCCGGTAGCAGCGGCGGTGTGAAAACCGATCTCTTTCACATCTCTCAACCTGGAATGTTGCGCGTGTACGTAAACGTCCCAGAGGAGTACTCACAAGGTGTTAAAGCCGGCATGACCGCAGATCTCAGTCTGGCCGAGTTTCCCGGGCGCAAGTTTCAGGGAAGGCTGGTGCGCACAGCCGATGCAATCAATATGACAACCCGTACCCTGCTGATTGAGATAGATGTAGACAATCCTGCCGGCACGCTGCTCACTGGCTCTTACGCAGAGGTCCACCTGGCGGTTCCGGCGCAAGCCTCCACCTACCTGCTTCCAGTCAATACTCTGATATTCCGCTCGGAGGGTTTACGTATCGGCATTGTGAAAGACGGGAAAGTCGTGCTCTCTGCTGTAACTCCTGGCCACGATTTCGGCAATGAGATAGAGATTGTCGCCGGCCTCAAGCCAGACGATCAGGTCATTATCAACCCGCCAGACTCCATCGTCTCCGGGCAGGCAGTCGAAATCGTTCAGGCGACATTGCCGGGAGATATCAAGTGAAACGCTCACGAAAGATGTCTTTGGCCGAGAACCCGACGCAAGCACCTTGGCTGGCAGTTCTGCTTGCGATAGCAGTGCTCCAGTTGAATGGATGCGAGGTTGGACCAAAGTACCACCCTCCTGTGGTGCAGGCTCCTCCCGCCTATAAAGAGGTAGGGAACTGGAAGCCCGCCCAACCCAATGACCAGAATCTTGGCGGCACGTGGTGGACGATATTTCAAGATCCGCTGCTTGATGCGCTAGAACTCCAGGTCAATGTATCGAACCAGAACCTGAAGGCCGCAGACGCGCAGTATCAGCAGGCGCGAGCCGTTTTACGCTACTCTCGGGCCGACTATTATCCGACGGTGACAGCCGGGCCATCGGCGACGCGAACGCGGGTATCCTCCAACCGCCCGCCACCGAGTTCGATCTTCGATGGCATCACCTATAACGATTTTGTGCTGCCATTCGACTTTTCTTACCAGGCCGACGTCTGGGGACGAGTTCGACGCACGGTGGAGTCTAATCGAGAACAGGCGCAGGCGAGTGCGGCGGACTTGGCGACGGTCAATCTGAGCATGCACGCGGATCTAGCCCTTGATTATTTTCAGGCTCGCAGCCTCGATGCTGAGGAACAACTCCTGAACTCTACAGTTACGCAGTACGAGCAGGCACTCAAGTTGACTCAAAGCCGTTTCAAGGGAGGGACGGCCTCGGAAGTAGAAGTGGAGCAGGCAAAGACCCAGCTGCGAACTGTCCAGGCAGCAGCGATCGACGTAGGAGTGCTGCGAGCGCAATACGAACACGCGGTTGCAATTCTTATTGGGAAACCTCCCGCGGAGTTCAGCCTTCCACCACTGCCTCTCACCGCACCACCTCCACCCATTCCTGTCGGCCTGCCTTCGGAACTGCTGGAAAGACGCCCGGATATCGCAGCCGCAGAGAGGCGGGTGGCGGCCGCCAATGCCCAGATCGGAGTGGCGAAGTCGGCTTACTATCCGTTGATCAATTTGGGCGCTTCGGGAGGCTTTGAAAGCTCCAGCATCACGACATTGCTCACTGGACCAAGCGGCCTATGGTCCGTTGGGGGATCGGCTGTGATGACCGTCTTCGACGTGGGAAGACGCCGCTCCCTCACAGACCAGGCGGTTGCGGCTTATGACTATCAAGTCGCTGCCTACCGACAAAACGTACTGACCGGATTTCAACAGGTGGAAGATAATCTTGCGGCTGTGCGCATTCTAGAAAACGAGGCCAAGGTACAGGATGAAGCAGTCGTGGCGGCCCAGCGTTCCTTAGACCTTTCCATCAAACGCTACAAGGGAGGGGTCACGAGCTATCTTGAGGTAATCACAGCTCAAAATGCCGCTCTCATGGATGAGGTCACGGCGGTCAATATTCTTGGACGGCGGATGGCGAATACCGTCTTATTGATCCAGGCACTCGGTGGCGGATGGAACCGTTTAAGTCTACCGGAGCGGCCGGAATGCTGCGGAAGGCTTGTGAGCAGCGATTCCAAATGATTGGCCAGATCTGTTGTGTGAGTGTATCGGAGCGGCCAATCCAAAACGGGCGGTGGCCTCTGATAAGAGGCGCGCCCTCCCAAGATTTTGGCCGATCGTCGGAGGAGTCTGCAAAAAAGATCGCAGGTTGCTGACTGCCACTTGTCTTCGCGGAAGATGATTTGCAGGTCAGGCGTGATGATTCGCGAACATTGTTCGCCAGGTTCCCACGGCCTCCAGGGGTTGATCGTAGGGATTGTGAGTGTTTGCCAGACGTTCGAGTGCCAGCTCGCGCGCAATTATGACATCCCGCCGCGAGCATCTCAGGAGAGCAGAGCAATCGTGATCAGACTGCCTTTCGAGAACCGACATCACATAGACAAAACGTTCGAACGGATTGAGTGCGACAATCGCGTCAAAGAGATTGGTTTTTCCGGATGCTGCCGATCCTTTGAGAAGGGCAAACGAAAAGTCATCCGCGCGCTCCGGCGCAGGCATGATTATCCGGATCGCACGCTTGAGAATCGTGCGCCGAGCCCATGCTTGCGCCCAAGCCATGAAAACACCGATTTCCTCTTCGCATTCTCCCATCCCGCTGACAAAACACTGCTCGGCTTTATCAAGGTCAGCGGTTAGCAGGAACGACAACAGGTACAGACTGTGCATCTCGTCGGTCAAGATATTCCAGCAGTCGGTGCCGGTTGCGTATGTTGCGGCTCTCTTGTCAAAGATATGCATAGGCTCCAGCATATTTTCACCTCTTTCTCTCTCAGCTTGCGCGGCGCAGCGGAATGGCTGTCCGTTGCGGGAGATATCGCACGATTGCTATTGGGTTGGCACGACTGAAGTGCACAAATACATCGTTCGTCGTGTCCTGGATGCGAGTATTTGGCCTGTGAAATTTGCGCGTTGCCTTCGAGGCAAGCTTCGTAAGTAGAAAACTGTTTGAAATGTGCGCCAGAACGCATTGTGTCCTCCTGGAGCATTGAAGGCTGATTTAGCTCTTCAATAGCTTGAATGCATTTGCATTGCCAGAACTCGTGCAAATGAACATCTGCGATGTAACTGAATTCAGGAGTGTTGTTCTGTAGAGGTTTCAGTCTGTTTGAACGCGTCAGGGTCTCCGTCGAAATCTCGACAGAGGCTGAACGTTTTCGACATCGCTCTTGTCATCGCGCGGTGGGCAACGATTGGCGATTGACCAGGTACAGCGGCGTCGTCAACTAACCATGTCGCGTATAGGCCGTACCGAACTGGAGTTTCCCAGTTCTGATTTTGCTTTGAGATTATCTCGCAGCCGTCGTAGTCGAGGCCGTGCGGATGTGGGAAGCGTTGCTTGCTTTCCACTTCTGCATAGCCTGCTCTCTGCCGGAACTCCTCAGGCGTCCTGTAGTCGAGCGAACTGTCCGGACGCTCGCAGTTGTATTCGCGCCGCCAGTTTGCCAGGGTGCTCCGTACGTCGTTGAGCGTGCGGAAAACCAGTTCGCGTTCAAGCACTCGTCGCGCACCCTTCCGTGGAAGCTCTCGACATGCCCATTCTGCATCGGCCTGCCGGGCTGGATGTGAACCAGCCCGAGCTTCCAGTCCTCGGCCCAGCCCATCATCGCCGCGAGGTGAACTCCGGGCCGCTGTCCGAGCGCCGCATTTGGTGTCCGTATTTGGTCTCGATGTCGGAATTTCGACACTTAACCAAGTGGTGCGGTGCTCGATCTGATTTCGACAAATTCTTTGAAGTCATGAAGATGGATATTGTTCCATTCTGGAGGAACCGTGGCAGGCGAATTGCTTTGTAAATCGATGATTGAGCAGACAAGGGGATCTGAGCATGGAGCATAATCGCATTGACGTTCATCAGCATGTCGTACCGCCCTTCTCGGCGAAGGCGCTGCCCTTCTCACGGCGGCGATCCCTTGGGCACCGTTATTCCGCCATGGTCGGCCAAGAGTGCGATGAACTCCATGGACTCCGAGAAGATCGCGACCGGGATCCTTTCGCTGACCGCGCCGAGCGTCCGCTGGAACAGAAGCGAGCGACGGGAAATGGCACACCGCGTCAACGAACACACGGCGAATCTCCGCGCGAAGCGAACCGATCGCTTCGGCAACTTCGCGACCCTGCCCTTCCCGACGTTAGTGACGCTCCGCGGGAAAGTCATTTCACAGAGACGCGCAGATTGCAAGACGAAATCGACGTGGAATTCGTGGTTCCTGCTGCAACTGATGAAGTCCTTGTTGCGGCTGCCAAGTCAGGGAATCACCCGGCCTTTGTGGAGCTATGGAAGCGATACTCGAACACAGCGTTCAAGACGGCCTATCGGATCACGGGAAACCGTGACGATGCAGAAGACGTGATTCAGGATGCGTGGATGAAAGCTTATGTTCATTTGAACACTTTCGATGGCAGAGCAAAATTTTCGACTTGGCTCACGCGTATTGCGATCAACTCGGCGCTTATGATTCTACGCAGGAGGCGTGCTCACCCGGAGACTTCCATGGAGATCACGGACGGTGAGACCTGGCAGCCACGAGAGATTGCAGACCCGGCGAAGGACGTTGAAGAACTCTATGCAAGGCACGAAACGGCAGAGCGCTTGAGGCGAGCAATCTGCCGTCTACAGCCAGCTCTGCGAGATGTGGTTGAGATTCATCAATCGAATGATGGTTCGGTAAAGGAAATCGCCGAACTCGCAGGCATCTCTGTTGCCGCAACTAAGTCTCGTTTGTTACGTGCCAGAAGCATCCTGCGTAGAGCCTTGAGTTGAAAGAATGAAAGAGCATTGCCACGTTCTTAACGACAATGATTGAGATGCCGGATATAACGTGCGCGCGATGTGGACTCAAATCAAAGGCCCGCGAGACGGGTGGTGATGTCCGCTTGACCGACGCTGGCCGTTGTCATTTATCTCCGTATCAGATCCTGACGAAAACCATGACGGCTCTGGAAGGCTCGCAACACGATTCCTAGACGCGGCTGGTCGCGACTTCCACTTTGCCTGCGGTACCCCCCCATCCGGTCAAAAGTGCACAACGGTACCCCCCCATCCGGTCAAAAGTGCACAAAGTCTTCGAAGGAAAAGGGTTAGGTTTGGACTTCGAGTTGTCGACTGGTGCCTTTTGCGAGGAGTCCAGAGGCTGGCTGGTTGACGGCCCTTTGATCGGGGGCACCTTTTGTCAAGTGTTGGCCGGTGAAATGCGGCCGGCTTCGCTTGAATGCCCACTCATGCGAATCGGATGGGATCACCCTGCGGCCCTTACAAGAGGGGGACGATCTTTAGGAGTGCTGCTGGGGCGAAGAGCAGTACGGCGGAGAAGACTACTGTACGGTGCTGGGTTCGGCGGGGGTATCGCGGGTGAAGAGACGGTAGGTCATGCCGGCTGCCACAAGCAAGAAGGAAGGCCTTCTGCTGGGTGCGCGGCTTGCAGCTGTTAGTGACTAACCCCACGATACCCTTCGGGGATCATGGGGCACCCGGTTGGGTTTTTTGTGTTCAAGGGGTGGAGAAATGTCGTACGGGGCTCTTGACGCCATCGCTCTTACCAGTCGCCTGCGTCGAGTCTACGGTGTAGTAATAGGTCGTTTTTGGCTTCAGGTCAGGCAGGCGCACGCGAAAAATCATATCGGAATGGCTCCGGTTTAGTCGGTTGGGAGTTTTCGCTGTCTCGGTAAGTTCCTTGGGATTCGTACCATAATGCACGATTCCGTCATGGTCACGTTAGCCTGTTCGAGCTCTGGCCCGTGCGTGATCCGGACGTGCGAGGTGGGAAGAAGAGGAGGAAGTGGCTTAGGACTGTAAGGCCCTCCCTGAGCGGCGATGAAGTTTGAGAAGAGCAGGCTGCCGGCCGCAGCCGTAGTCGCCAGTTTCAGATGGAGCTTATTCATTTTGCAGACCTCAAAAAAATTCCCTCAATCATGTGGTCACGGAAAGGGCAACAAGGCGCATGGAGACGACTCCATGCGCCTTGTTCACATCCGCATTACCGCTGCGCCGCCCGTTGTCTTAACAAATTGGCGGGAATTATTGTGGAATTACCTTGAGTTGCAGCAGTACCGCCGAACATGCAAGACCCGGTATAGGTGTTGATGTCGGGGTAAGGTACCGTGAAACCGTCGTTGAGTGTTTGCAGGAATGTAACGATCTGATTCTCCTCCTGATCCGACAAGCCGAGATGACCGATCGTCCCGGTCATATTTTGCGTAACCTCAGGCGTAGGCCAGCAGGTTACCTTTTCGATGGTTCCGGCAGGGCAGTTTCCGGACTCGACAGGGAACTTGAAATCGTCGCGCGTATTG
>WNFD01014636.1_pt1 | contig 12358 bp, 9 predicted proteins | sample 5400491 | NCBI WGS metagenome assembly WNFD01 (sample SAMN13153343, study PRJNA577476) | soil metagenome | isolation source: 120 cm saprolite under Douglas fir tree site 2 hole 2 replicate 2 | place: USA:California | collected 2015-04-18 | reverse complement strand
CCCGGTCCCTTTGCTTCCGTCTTCCCACCGACGGTATTCGCGCCGGTTCCCGAAACGATATAGTACAGAGCGGCTCCGGACCGATAATGTGGTGCATTGGAGGGCATCCCAGCCGGGAACGTCACCTGCGTCAAATTGAGATCATAAGGGCCTGACTTCAGATCCGGAATCGGCGCCGCGGTTCGGTACAATTCCTTCACTGCGGCCGGACCCGTTGCGGTGGGCCGATCTAAATCCGACGCAGGAGAAAGTAGGAACTGGAGCAAGGTCGACGGCGCTCCAGCGGTCGGCTTCAACTCCACCGCCATCCCGGCGGCGATCAACAATCCGTCTCCGGCACTCGACGTCTTGGTCTCGCCGACACCCGAGACGTCGGTCGATCCTGACAGCTGGTAAAGGACGCTGTTGGTTCCCGAAACGCTGCTCTTCTCGTTGGGCGAGAGCGTGATGCTCTGGACTTTGAAATAGAGCGGTACGTTCGTCACGGTTGGGAGCTTGGTAGCGGCCACCACCTTACGAACAGTCGTGGTCGGAGGCGGGGGGGTCTGTGCCGCTGCGGAAACCGCAATTACGATTGCAGTGCAAAGGATTCCAGTCATCGTGAACCGCATGATGTCCTCCCATGGCTCTCCGCTATATTTCACTGCATATAGCGAAATTGCAAGCACTCGCCGGGTCAACTTTCGACCTCGGCTGGCGAGTCGGCACGCAGGATGTGGCGCGCTCAGGGTTCGCTCCGCAGGCAGCGCGCCTGATATCGCAAGCTGTTCGCAGGGCGTGGTTCTTCAACGACAGCTGGCGATGCCGCGGCCGCGTTCCAGTCGGACCGACCCACGGGAGCTGCCCGTCTGGGTCGCAGGTCCGGTGCGTATTGAGTTGGAAGCGCTTTTGATATCGAGAGAGTTGATGCCCGAAATCAGGAACATCGCTGCACCGACGACGGCGACACAGTCAAGCGTCGCCGATAGTTCTATCGATCTCGTTCTCCCGGGCCCAGATGAACTCGCGTCGTCGTTCCGTCACCTTCAGTTCATTTCATCCCGTTGAGGACGCCGCTAGATTGATATTTATGTTCTTCTCCTGCGTGAAGGAGAGCAATTCTTCCAGGCATTCCTCCCGGCCGATGCCCGATTGCTTGTAGCCGCCGAAAGGCGTGCCGAGGAAATGCTTGCTGACGTCGTTGATCCAGATGTAGCCCGCTTCGACATTCCCCGCTGCGCGGTGCGCGGTACCAAGATCGTTGGTCCAAATCGAGGCGGTCAGACCATACTCAACCGCGTTGACCTGCTCCAGCATCGAGGCTTCGTAGCTCCATCGGAATACGCCGACAACCGGCCCGAAGATCTCCTCGCGCGCTATCTTCATGGTGGGCTTCACGTCGGCGAACACGGTCGGCTCGATATAGAACCCTTTTGCCAGTGCCGGGTCGCTGGGCGGACCGCCCCCGGTGATCAGTCGCGCCCCCTCGCTCTTGGCGGAGGCGATGTAGCTTATCACGCGATCGAATTGCGTCTTGGAGATGATCGCGCCCATCGTGGTCGCCGGATCGGTCGGGATGCCGGGCTTCCATCGCTGGATGCGAACCTTTATGCGCTCGATCACGGCGTCATGGATTTTTTCGTGTATGAAGGCGCGGCTGGTCGAGCCGCATGACTGGCCGCACCAGGTGAAGTTCATGCCGCCGACCACGCCACCGGCGACGGCGTCCGGATCCGCATCGGGATAGGCGATCAGTGCGTTCTTGCCGCCGAGTTCCAACAGAACTCGCTTCAGCGTGTCGGCAGCGGCGCGCATCACTGCCTTGCCGGTCGGAACGCTCCCGATCAGCGCGATCTTGGCAACGCCCGGATGACTGGCCAGCGCGGCCCCCGCCTCCTTGCCGCCCGGAGCGGCGAGAGGGGCCGCTGCCTTACCGGCGATGAACATGAAGGGGTGATTGAACGGCACAATGCGGCCAACGACTCCCAACGGCTCGCGCACCGAGAAGTTCAGCCGGTCCGGCCCCTGCGGGATGGAATGACCCTTCATCTCGGTGACCAGCCCTGCAAAGAACTCAACCTGCGCCGCCGCCACGTTGGCGTCACCAATCATCTCCGAGATGGGATTGCCGCAATCGGCGGAGTCGATCATCGCGAGCTCGCCGGCGTTCTCGCGCAGCACCCGCGCTATTCCCTTGAGCATCCGAGCTCGTTCAAGGGGCGGCACGCGCCGCCATTCCGCGAACGCCGCCTTGGCGGCCCTGACTGCGGCGTCGATATCCTCGGCTCCGGAATCGGCAGCTCTACCCAGCGAGTCGCCGGTACCCGGGTTGGTCTGCTCCGCATAGCGGCCGTTCTTCGGCTCGTGCCACGTGCCGCCATAGTAGGCCCCGCGCTGTATCGGCAGGTTGAGCTTAATAGCGGCGAGCGAGTTCGGCGTAACGGGCGTATTCATGGCGCTCTACTCCCGAGGCGGTCTTGTCAGTGCTGAAAATAGCTTTCAGTTGTGCAGCGGTCCAGGATGTCTTCGCCAATGGCAATGACGACTCCGCGCGGCAGTCAGAAGAGCTCTGAGGGAGAGCCAGTGAGGTACACGCATTCCAAAGGCTTCAGCTATTTCGTCACCGCCACAGCTGCTCCGGTTGCTTCCGGCTGGAGCGGTTGCCGCGTGGGACTTGCACCCACTGGAAAGCGCCGCCTTGCCACGGCGCACACCCAGAACGGACATTTCGCGATCCCATCGGACACCCGATGTGCAGTGGCCAACAACGCCGCAGCCGCCGGACGTTGAAGCTCACATCCTTGGCTGCCATCGCATCACGCAGGATATAGCTCGGTCCTCCTCATCGGAATGCGCCGCGGGATGCCTTTACGCCGGCACGGGCACTGGTGCGTAAGCGCGAGCTGCGCAACGGCTTTCCCCTCTCCAAACCTCAAATCGCCGGGGCGAGAATATCGAGCCGCTGTTAAGGGAAAGGCTCGACCATGTCGGCGCGGATTTCCGGATGGGCTACGCCAGCGCCACCACGCCGCTCCAGAACTGGTTCTTGCCGCCCACGTCCACATCGTACTTGAGCACGAAGTCAAGCTCGCCATCGGCACCGATTCGGTAAACCGAAAGGCCCGCGGAAAGCATCTTGACGGTGGCGCCGTCGCGCACCGGGAGCGGGATCTGGCTCGCAGCGACCAACATACGTCCGATCGGATCGAGCCCGAAGGTGCGCAGCGTAATGCCGCGACCGTCGATGTTCTGAATCAGGGTCGGCTCGCCGGTCGATTGGTCGATCGAGAACGCCGCGATGCTGTTCTCGCCGCCGGCAAACATCTTCTTGCCTTCGAACTCCACCGTGGCGGAGGCGCGGTTGGCAAGATAGAGCGTGCGGCCGTTGGGGTGCACGTGGACCGTCCCGGCCCCCTGGCGTGCCGGCGACTTGGGGTCGGAGAGCGTCTCCTTGATGAAGATGGGCTCACGGGAGAGGCCGATCGCCGCATCGCGCCGGTAGACGTAAAGCTTGTTCTGGCTCTCGATCGACACGTAGACCCAGGGCTGCGTCGGGTGGAAGTCGAGATGCCGCGGGCCGAAATGCATGCCGTCGCCAGGTTGGATCGCGGCAAGTTGCGTCAGTACGCCATCCTTGAAGGCAAACGTCTTGAGCGAACCGGGGTTCACCGGATTGTCGCCGGGCGCATTGTTGCCGCGCGTGACCAGGATCACTTGTTGGTTGTCCGGCGTTGCACGAATCTGGTGGGCATATTTGCCGGTGTCGAGCCGATTGGGCTGGTCCACTCGTGCGCCAAGAGTACCGTCACGGTTGATGCGATGGACCGTGAGGGAGCTCGGATCGTTGTAGGCCGTCAACAGATATTCACCGGCAATGTCAACGCTGGTGTGGATCGGACGCGACGGCAGGTTTTGCGGCTGCCCGTGCGGCGTCAGCGCGCCGGTCGCCGGATCAATTTGGAACGCATTGGCAAAGTTCTTGTCGCTCGCCACCCCGGGGCCACCGCCGCTCGACACAACGTAGAAATATTGCTTCGAGGGGTGCGGCCACGCGTACTGGACATTGGCCGGCAGCGTCACGGCGCGGCGTTTCTCGAGTGTGGCATCCTCGACGTTCATGCCATAAAGCGTGAGTTCGCTGCCGACGCTCGAATAGAAGACCGCTTTGCTTTTGGTGGCCTGTCCCCAGGACGGCCTGGACGAGAGCGCTGGCGCGACCGCAGCGCTGGCGAGCAGCGTCGTGAGCATGCGACGGTCCATCATATGGGGTCTCCTCCCGTTTGCGTGTTTGGCTGAATGATATCACATCGCGGCCGCATCCAAACGGTCCTTGCATATCTATGGAAACAGGACGCTACGGATAATGCGGTTACCTTGCTCGATCCGACGCTGTTGACCCATAGCCGAAGTCGCGGCCTGGATTCCTGTCGGCGGGCACCGGCGAGCAGCGGGGGAACCGCGACGCGACGGCAGGGCGAAAGAATGGTTGCCGGGGAGCCGCAGCTCTCACTTTCGCGTCTGCTTGAAATAGCGCAGATCGGGCGGCGCCTGATCCTTGCGGGCCGGCATCAGGTAGCCGTCGCCGCTCATGAAATAGTTCTCCTTGCCGATGATGATGTGATTGTTGTTCTCGGCGCAATTGTCCTCGTACCAGCGGTCGTTCGGGATGCGCTGATAGTGCTTGGTCACGGTCCACGGCTGCGTGAACGCGTGATCGATGACCGTGATTTCGTTGAGCATCAGGTCCTTGTTGGCCTTGTCGAAGTAGATGCGTTCCTTGACGATGGTCTGATTGTCCTCGTGCAGAGGAAGTCCGCTCGGCTCCATGGTGCGCGGGCCCTTGAAATTGCGGGTTTCGATCTCCAGGGTGTCGAAGCGGCCGTCGCCATCGGTATCGAGCCACTGGCCGATGGAATAACCGATATAGGTCGGCTCCTCGTCTTCGGGCATACGTCGCCCATCCGTGAAGATGCGACGCGGCATGATGTTCTCGTAGTGGATATAGGTGACGTTGGGCAGGACGATGAATTCGACCGGCCTGATGAAGGTCATGAGCCGCGGCATGCCGTTGGTGATGCAGGTGTACCGCATGTCGAGCCCTTGGCCACCCTCGCGTTGGTCATTGATGCTCCACTCGAGCTTCGCCTGGTATTCGGGTGTCAGCGGGGCCTTTTGGCCAAGCCCGATAGGCTTGGTCTCATCCCACTGCACGCCGACCCCGGGCGGCCGACGCCACTGTCCGGACCAGTCGGGATACTTGATCTCGTCGTGCGCCAGCGCTGTGGTGAGCATAAACGACAGTGCTGCCACCAGCGCGCTCGCACCGATCGCAGTTCGGTAGAAAGCCATGATCCTCTCCCTCGTTATCGACTTCCCTCGTTGAGGCGATTGGCGGAGACCGATCAGCCTCGCGAAATCACCCGATATTTGCAGAGAACGCGGAAAATCATAAGCGGATTCGCATGACGGGCTGAAAGTCATTCCGCCTAAAGGGTTCATGCGTTAGCAGGTTTATGTCGCCACTATTCAGGAACCGGCTCGGCTACCGGCTTGCCCTTGTCGAAAATATTCATCACGATGTAGCGTGCCGGCTTGTCGCTGAGGTTCTGTTGTCGGTGGATGGCGCCGCGAGGAACATAGTTGCTGTCGCCGGCCTTGAGCACGACTGGGGGCTGTCCCTTGATGGTGAAGGTGACCTCGCCCTCCTGGACCGCGGTCCATTGATCGCCGGAGTGGCGATGGAACCCGTTGTCGGCGCCGGGCGGCACCGTGATCGATACCATCTCTACTTCTCGCGCGGGGTCTTTCTCCAAGGGCGTCGTGAAATATCGGATGGTTTGGCGAGCCGGCGTCGTCGCCTGAGACCAAGCGGCGGGCGCGAACATGCAGGTTATTGCGAGCACTTCTGCAATGATCAATTTTTGCATGAGCTCTTCCCCTGAACTTGTACATACACGCTACACCACCTGAGAAGCAGATAGAAGCGCGCTCCGCGACCATCCAGACCGGATGAGGCCAATTCGCCGGCTAAGATCGGTTTTTCGGGATAAGATCATGCTTGACCGACGACCTGACGTGCCCGACTATGATCCGGCAGAGAGGATCTTAAACCATGTTCCTCACGACCTTCTGCGCTTCGATCTCTACCGCCGCCGCGCTGCTCTTCGCCATCACCGCATTCGCGGCCGACCCACCACAACAGAAGCCGGGCGATTGGACGGTAAAGGACTTCCGCTTCCATACCGGCGAGGTCCTGCCCGAGCTGAAGCTGCACTATGTGACAATCGGCGAGCCGACCGGCGAGCCGGTGCTGGTGCTGCACGGTTCGAACGGCTCGGGCCAGACCATGCTCGGCCCGCAGTTCGCCGGCGAATTGTTCGGGCCGGGGCAGCCGCTCGACGCCGCCAAATACTTCCTCATTGTCACCGATGCGCTGGGCTCGGGCAAATCATCGAAGCCCTCGAACGGGCTGCGCATGGCCTTCCCGAAATTCACCTATGAAGATCAGGTGCGGGCGCAATATCGCCTGCTGACCGAGCATCTCGGTGTCAAGCATCTCAAGCTTATCATCGGCCAGTCGATGGGCGGCATGCATGCCTGGATGTGGGGCGAGATGTATCCCGACTTTATGGATGTACTGGTGCCCATGGGCTCACAACCCGTCGCCATGTCGGGACGCAACTGGGTTCTGCGCCGCATGCTGGTCGACGCGATCAAGGCCGATCCCGCCTGGAACAACGGCAACTACACTGAGGAGCCGCCGACCTTCAAATACGTCGCAACCTTCTTCAGCCTCGCGACGGCAGGCGGCACCCAGTCGTTCTTCCGTCGGGCGCCGACGCGTGCATTGGCCGACGAGCTTGTCGAGCAGCGGCTAGCGCAAAAGTTCACCGCCGACGCCAACGATTACATCTACGCCTATGACGCGGCGCGTGACTATGACCCATCGCCGGGGCTGGAGACGATCAAGGCGCGCGTGCTGGCGATCAACGCGGCCGACGACGAGCGTAACCCGGTCGAGCTCGGAATCGTCGCGCGCGAGATCAAGCGCGTGAAGAACGGCACCTATTACCAGATCCCGGCGTCCCCGGAGACCAACGGCCACGGCACCTCGGGCGACGCGAAATGGTGGAAGCACCTGCTGCCGGAGCTGCTGAGCGACGCAAAGCCCGGGCAGTAACGCCGCGCCGCGCGATCACCGCGTGCTGGGCAAGCACTAAGTCCCCCCTCCCGCGCGGTTTGGTTGAAGGCGGTTCTCGGCCACATTTTTCAGGGCCTGCCGCAGGCAACGAAAGGAAGGCCAAATGCTAAACACTAAGATGGGAAAACGCCTTCTATTATTCGGCTTACTCGTTATGAGCGGCATGTCAACACGCCCGGCGCTCGCGCAGGCCGTTGTGTTTCTGAAATGCACCTATTTTAACGGACGTGTTGAAAGAGTTAAGATTGATCCAAATGCGAAAAAGGCCGCCTTCCTAAATGGTGGCACTTTTGCGCTTGAAGTATCAGAAAGTTTTTATGCTCTGACAACCCAATTTGATTTTGGGGCGAGCAGGGGAGGCATTGTGGACATTGAGACAAAGATCGATCGCCGATCACAACAGCTAACGAGTAGGATAGTAGAGAGGAATAAAAGCGGCTATTTCACACAGTACCCGTTGGGGGGGATATGTTCTGGAGATCAACCGTGGTCCGGAATCGTATTTTAGATAGGCTAGAGCCTTGTCAAAACACCGGAGCGAGCGGCAACATCGGAATGGGCACGGGACGCGACGTTCAGAATTTGATCATGCTGCTGCGCGTCATTGTCACATTGCTGGTGACGCCCGCTGGGCCGCCCTTGGCTAGATGGAACGCCGCGTATTGTTCGTGATAGACGTCCTCGGCCGCCGAGCAATCGACCGGAACGATGACTTTGTAGCCGCGCTGCGCCGCGCCTGAAGCCGTACCGACCGTCGCCCCTTGAAATGAGTTGCCGCAGACGATCACGGTCTTGATGCCGGCTTGCTTAAGAGTTGGCTCGAGAGTCGAGCCCATGAATTTGTCCGGCCCGGGTTGGCGATACCACTCGCCCGCGCGAGGTTTGATAGCGGGGTCCATGATGTCGTCCGGCGTCGCCTTGCCGTTCGAGCCGACTAGGCTGTACCAGACCACCATGTTGTGCGCACGCGCTTCATCGTGCAGCCGTTTCAGGTTCGGCATCGCTGCGACGCAACGAGGGCGCGCAGTGCAGTTGCCCTTCATTATATCGAGAAACAGAAGAGCTGTGGTTGAAGGATCGACCGTGACCTCCTTTAGCTCCGGCGGTGGCGGCGCAACCGCTGAGTTCCAGTCGGAAATGACGTCGGCGACCGATGGCGATCCGAACAACGCGACCACCAGCGTGCTGGCAGCGGCGGAGAGGCGTGACGGCATCATGTTGTCCTCCCTATATCTTGGCGGCCCGCAGAGAGTGCGACCTCGCGCAAAGATAGAGCAGTCGCTCCATTCAGGCTACACCGCGGGTCGGTTACGCGTGAATTTGTAGTCGCCAGAATGACCGCAATTGTGGCCCAACTCTTCCGTCGTCGGCATCCATCCAGGATGGCAGCTATCCGGGGGATAAGGCGCTGTCCACGCCGGCGGAGCAGCACCGCCGTCTTTGACCCGAAGCAGAAATGCGGATGCTCGTGACACAAGTTTGAAAGGCTCTGGTACCCGGATCTATAATCCCGGCGTGAGGTAAAACCGAAAGGGCTTGGCCGTAAAATGTTAAGCGCTGAATCAATCGAGCTTCAAGCGCCGATTCCTCAGCGGCTGCAAACCCAGAGCGCGTTCCAGTCTCATTGAACCATTTGTTCGGAGTCATGGCCGGGCTTGTCCCGGCCATCCACGTCTTTCCGGCTGAAAGCCAGCAAGAAGACGTGGATGCCCGCGACAAGCGCGGGCATGACGGTGGAGAGATGATTCGATCTCATCGGAACGCGCCCTAAGTTTCCCGGGATCGATTACGACCAAAACCGCAACGACGCACGAACCCATGGACGTTCGGCTTCGAGCGGCGCGTTCTGCGCGAGCGCCACGGCGAGTGCCGTGACGGCAGACAAGCCGAGGTACCCGCAAGGCCACGCCGCTCGACCGCCAGACTGCATTTCGATCTACGGCATCCCCATGATGTGCAGGTGGGCAGAGCGGCTTCCCGCCCACATGATATACGTCCCCGTGTCGCTGTAGGTGACTGGCAACCCCGTGGTTTTGGGATCGAACGGCATCATGATCATCCAATGGGGACCGACCGCGAGGGGAGGGCTGGTCTTGTCGTCGCGATCGGAAATGCTGCGCTGCGTCGCGCCCGCAAGCATGTAAGTGATGCGGGGCTTCTTCGCGTAGAACGATCCTGTTGCCCTGCGCATCGGTGCCCATGATGCGCGCCTGGTCGGTAATTTCCTTGGGCCCGGCGGCGATGGCACGCGCCATTTGAATCTCTGTCGATTCGACCGACACAGGGCCGCCCTCATCCAGCATGTCGGCGGCCAGATGTTCCATTGGCGTGCCGACCGGCTGCCCCATGATGTGCAGGTGGGCGTATGGCGTGCCGGCCAACATGATGTACGCGCCCTTGTCTTTGCGCGTGGCCGACAGTCCTGTCGTCTTCGGATCGAACGGCCACATGATCATCCACTGTGGACCGATCGTCATGGGCGCCCTGGTCTTGTCGGACGGATCGGACACGCTACGCTGCGTGGCGCCCGCGAGTATGTAGATGATGCCGGGCTCAGCGTTCGCCGGCTTGGCTTTGTGCGCAGCCATATCCGCACTCCACTGTCGCGCCGCCTCGTTCGAACACGATGCGGGACGGCCAAGGACTTTGGGGTTGCCAGGTTGGCACGTGAAGCCGTTGCTGCCTTCGCGCAGAACCATTCTCTTGCCTTGCGCATCGGCGCCGACGATCCGGGCGGAGTCGGTAACGTGCCGTGGACCCGCAGCTATCGCCCGCGCCATCTGGACTTCTGCCGGCTCGCCCGCAGCACCGCCGCTCTCATCTGTGTCGATGTGACTGTGATCGTCCGGCTGTTGCACCTGCGCTCCGACCGAACCTCGTTGGCACAGCAGCAGACCGGCTAAAAGGATGATGACCAAGCTATTCCGTCGGACGAATTTCATAAGTCTCCCTCGCTGAGTTCTGGCAACTACAGTCAGTGAGCCGCGGACCCATGGAATCCTCCCGAACAAGCCAGTTTCTTTAAAAAGGGCGCTGGCCGCGGCGGCTGCCAGCGGGAACGGTAACCCGCGCTGGCTTTTGCCTTCCCGGCGGTTCACAATCTAAGCCATGCGTTACGTACTGTCAGCCTTAGTGTTGTTGACACTGATGCCAGTCTCAAAACCGATCTCGACACCTGGCGTAGCGCCGGCGGCAGCTGGGCGGTGAATCTGAGCCCGGTGAGCGGCTTACCAGCGATCGTGGTACCGGCAGGCTTCACCCGGGTGATTTATGATCGCGTGCCGGACGCCAGCGATCCGAACGGCAGCCGCTTGGATGGGCCGAAACCCGATCAAATTCCCGTCGCAATGGAATTCCTCGGGCGGCCGTTCGATGAGGCGCTGTTGTTCGAGATCGCGTCGGCCTACGAAGCAGGCACCAAGCACCGCCGGCCGCCCAAGGGATTTGGCCCGCTCGCAGGCGAGCCTTAGCTGAGGGCGTCTCGACGCGATGGAGCTGCACCGGCGGCGGCAGTGGGGCGCGTGCTGGTTGGCGTGTCAGCTATATAAGCAGCTGGAACTCGATCAATTCTGGTCGACGCGTCTGCCGGACTCACGCAAAGGGACGCAGTGGCGGCACATCCTGCAGCGCATCTGGATGACGGCGAGCTTGTCGAGCACGGCCCTCGGGGTGAGGCCGGGCGCCAGCGGCTTGAGCTGAGCGCGCAGCGTGACGTGAAGGCAATAGGCCAGGAAGGCGACGAAGATGTGCGCTTCGACGCGGTGCTCAAGCTGGTGGTAGATCGGGCGGAGTTGCAGATCGTCCTTGAGATTCTTGAACGCGGCCTCGACTTCGACGAGCTGGATATAGAACTGCCACAGATGGGCCGGATCTCGGTCGCACAGATTGGTGCGCAGCAGATAGCGACCCTCGCGCCGGCGCGTCTGGCGCAGCTTGTCGCGATTGAGCGCGAAGCTGAAAGTGGCGTTGTCCGGCGCCACTTCGACATCGATCAAACGCCATGCCGCTCTGGCTTTGGCGCGCGCAGCGCCGAGCTTCATGAGCAGTTCCTCGCGGGTGAGGTCCATCGCGGCGATTTCTTTGAGACGCGCCCATAGCCACTTGAGCTTGCGCCGTCGCATGGCGCGTTCCTTGTGGATGCGTGCATGGCTCTGCGCCAGCACGTAAAGCTCCTGCTCCTGAGCGCTTGTCGAAGGATGCGGGAGCAGTTTGACGTCGACACCCTGGCGCACCGCTTGCCAAGGCAGGGCGAGCAGCGCCCTCTCCAGTTTGGAAAGCCGGCCCTTAGGCGTGCCGACGAGATAAGAGACGGGCGGATCGGCCTGGCGCATCTCGGCGAGCACCTCCTCGGTCGGAATGCCGCGATCCATGACCCAGATGCGCTGCGCCTTGCCGTATTGGGCTTCGATCTTGCGCAGGGCGCCGCGCAGCGTCTTGCAATCGGCCGTGTTCCCCGGCAGCACCTCATAGGCGAGCGGAAAGCCTTCGGGCGTCACGATCAGCGCAATCACCACTTGGACGCAGTCGCGGCGCTTGTCGTCTTCGTCGTCCGGCGGCGCCGACTCAAAATAGGTGCTGGTCAAATCATAAAGCAGGACTTCGAAACTGGCTCCGAACAAATCCTGCCAGCGTTGGCGCAGATGATCGAACAGCGCCGTCTTGTGTTCCAACAGCTTGTCGAGGCAGCGGTAGAGGGCATTCTTCTCCACCAGCCCATAATCGGCACCGAGAAGATCCGCCATCGCGCTCTGCTCGAACCACAGCCGGTGCAAGCGCCACTCGCTGCCGGGATCGATCAACCGGTAGCACACCAGCGTCTGCAGGATGTGCCGCCACTGCGTCCCTTTGCGTGAGTCCGGCAGACGCGCCGACCAGAACCGATCGAGCCCCAGCTGCTCATACAGCTGACACGCCAGCCAGCACCCGCCCCATTGCCGCGGCCGGTGCAACTCCATCGCATCGAGCCGCACCTGCACGCCGTAACCGTCGGCGCATTCCGGGACCTCGCGATCGGCGGGAAACAGCGCCAGCTGGCGATGCCGCTGGCTGCCTTCATCAAAGGCTTCGATCAGGCGGTACCAAGCCTCGAACTGACCATCATTGATCTCGCCGAGATACAGCACCTGCCGCTGCACCACCTTGCCACCGGCGCAACGCTTGTTCTCAACGATATTCCAG
>WNFD01012272.1_pt1 | contig 12360 bp, 14 predicted proteins | sample 5400491 | NCBI WGS metagenome assembly WNFD01 (sample SAMN13153343, study PRJNA577476) | soil metagenome | isolation source: 120 cm saprolite under Douglas fir tree site 2 hole 2 replicate 2 | place: USA:California | collected 2015-04-18 | reverse complement strand
GACATGTGATAGCGGTCCGTTGTTCCGGCCCTACGGCCGCCAGGCGACGCGCCGATATCCGCGCTTCAATGTTTAGTTCCCCGCCGTGGCATGCCGCCCGCTCGATTGGACATGCATCAGCTTTTTCAGAAAGGAAGGTAAATTATGCCAGGCCGGCATTCCCTAACTGTTCAAGTTGATCCGAGCCTGCCAGGTCACGTTGCCGTGGTGATCAACAGTCCAGCAGGTCAGACCTACGCAGGTTTCGGTCCAGAACATCACCGTCACGCGTCTGACAGAGGACGCTTTGACGTTCATTCGGTTCAGCCCGGCGACACAATCGAACGAGATTATTCAAACACACTCGGCAGCGATCCGAACGCAACCTTCACGGTGCCGATTTCCGAAGCGCAGGCCAAAGCTGCGCATGCGGAAATAGAGCGGATCAAAGGAGCTGTCCCTTGGTACACTATCAAATCTCTGAGCCCGGAAGTTTGCTCGACGATCGTGAGTCGGATCATGGGAGCTGCCGGCCTGGGAGACAACCTCTATACTGTACCGCAAGTAAATTTTGAGTATCTCTCAGATATTGCAGACACGTTGTCCAACGATCCGAAGGCGAGTATCACAAAAAGGAGCGGCTTGCCGATACCCGACGAGCTTCGTGAGATTCAACCCGATTATGCGTATGTGGGTGGCGGACACGACGCGCCTTCGGAGCGAGTACATCGAGTCGTACCTGTTAACAACGAATTTGCTCCGTCAAATGCTCCTGCAGTGTTTAACGACCGGTTCGGAAATTGGACTGTTTCTCCCCAGGACGTTGCGACAAGCGGTCCGGATCGGCCTACTTCCGCGTCCCAAACTGGCGGAGCGTTCGACGTTGGGAAAGCGCAGCGCTACTTGGGAGGCCGTGTCGCCGGCATATCGGGCGCGTCCGTGTTTGACACAGGAACGCCGGCCGTGCCGCAGGTTCCGACGAGCGGGCTGCCTTATTCCGGCTATCCGGCTTCCCTCGATCGTTTCGGAAACTGGATTTCGTCGCCTCCAATAAGCTCTCCATTCCTCTCAGACCAGCCGACGCCTGCGCCAGGTCCCAATGACAATGCACGCGTCGATTCCCAAAAAATCCGCGCTCTGAGCGGCCGCCTCGTTATGCCGAACAGCAGCGGCGCCGGACAAGGGAGAGCTTCCACACCTGGCATTTCAAAGCCGCCGGCACAAAGCGGCTGGCCGCCAGCCACTCGGCCTATGCCCGACTATCCCATTCCGCCGATGGTCTACGGTCTGCCCGATCCATCCGCCGCATCCGGCGACAACATGGACGACTGGTTTTACCGCTTGATCAAGCCGCTCATGCAGCAATGAGACGCGGCGCCTCGCGCAAGGTGATGTCTTGACATTGTTCCTGCTATGTTCTAGCGCTATTGTCCTGTGGAGAGGTTCATCTTGAGGTTGAACCAACCAACTCGGGGGTGACCGCGCGTTGAGCGGCTGTGAGTGAGCATGTTGTCACAGGAACTTATACTCGAGCTGACGTACTGGACTCCACTGATCATGCTCCTTCTGTCGTCACTCGGGCTTATCGCATTGAAGCGAACATCAGCGCTTCCGCCATGGGCGAAGCGCTTGGCGGCCCCTTCGTTCTATTTCGTTTCGTTGCCCATCGCCACGCTGATCGTGTGGATCGAAATGCTCGCATGGATTGTTGCGTGGGTCTATGCGCTAAAGGAAGTTTACGCCGGATTTCCAATGCCATTTCGTTGGTTGGATGTGATTTTCTTGATCTGGGATGCGCCCTGGAACGATCTCCTTCAATTGTATCCAGTCGGAACACTCGTGGCCGTAATTTCTTTCGTGGTATTTTGCGTGGCGCCGTTTGTAAGCGGTCGCATGTTGTGGAGGACTCTTCGGCGTGAGGACGAACGCAAATATCCTTCGAACAGAGCGAGGCAACATCTCGGAACTCTCCTTCTATTGTTCGTGTTTGCGTGGGCATTCCTAAGCGTAAGGACTTTCGTGCTCTTCGTTGCGGGCGATCAGTTTCCGAACTTGCGAATTGTTTGTGCAGCGTCGTGTGATGCCACCCTTATTGCCGCTAGGTTGGCAAAACGAGCAGTGGAGCGCCTTTGACGTTCCCTCCATCCGCCGCGATTCCGTGATCCCAATGCGAAATCCTGCTTCACCAGCAGAAACAGCTTGCCGGCGGTCCTTTGATCCCAAGATTTCGGCAGCATTGCCCGCTGCAACGGGATGCGAAATATCGGACTCGAAACGTAGGTGAAAGAGCAAAGCGAAAATGGCAAATACGATTAAGTATTTCGGAAACCCAATCCCAGCGACTTACCCGAATGGAGACCCGATCATCGTCAATGGGCAACCGCTTCTCATCCCGGAGAATTTCGACCTGCAGAACGAGATCAATGCAGCTCACTCTAAGGCGGCCGAGGGCAAAGTATCTTTGGCTCTTTGGTTCGGTCGACACTATTTGCTCGGCAGCAGCGGTGATCCGCAACGGCAAGCGGGCCACTCAGGTGGGTTCGATCCGAGATATACCGACAGTGGCAACTATGCGTTCGCTCTAAGCGCGGCTGCTGCAGGCCTTAACCTAGAAAGGGCGCTTGAAATGGCGACCTCACTAAACAAGGCCGGAACCGGAAAGGCCTTACCTGCTGTCAATGAGAATGCAATTCGGCAAGGATTTGATGACTATGCCACGAACCGCTTTCCTAGCGTGGATGATTCGGCCGGAGCGGCATATGCTAGATCCGTGCTTTGGACAGATATTTGGAATGCAAATCTTACGGGCAAGGACTTTATTCTTCCGCCGCCGCGCATTACGGAAACCGATGTGCAGCGCTACGCAAAAGCACATTGAGGCGATCTGAATTCGCCGGACGCGCAGGCGTTCACGGCCAACTTTCAACAGGCCTTCGGAGGTTATCCGCAGCACCTCGATCTCGATCTGCTGCATCCGTTGCCGGCGGATGGAAGCATTCCCGGCGGCAAGGACGTTTCACTGTTCGTCGGACACAACGGCGCAGTCCTGACTTATGCCCGGACCCCCGCACCAGGCGGCACCGGCGCACTCCGCGGCATCTATGGACTGGATGGAGGTCCGAACGGCGTTGGAAGCACGGGAATGAATTTCTTCCGGGATGGGACCCCACAGCCGCCGTCGGTCCTGCCTCACCCTGCGACACCAAGTGATCCGACTGGCGGGATCGATGTCACTTTGCCGAACGGTGCCGGGGAGCACTGGTGGGTTGATCCAATCGACGGATTCATCCGAAGGCCGCGGGACTACGCCTATGTCGGTGGCAGCTACGATACGCCTTCGGAACGGCTTGGGCATTTGCCCAGCGGCGCTGTGGTCTCTCCATCGCTGGAAAAATCTCCGACATCCGACGATCGTTTTGGAAACCGGACTCCATCACCTGATGACGTGACCACGCCGAAGCCGGATCAACCGGCGCCCGGCGCGACCAAGAGGCCGATGCGGTACCTGAGCGGGCGGATCGCTGGCGCATCGGGGCCATCGCCGTTTGAGACCGGCGCGTCGGCGGTGCCGTTCGTTGCGGCCAACAATCCGCTTGCGGCCGCGCCCGCGACGTCGTTCGACGATCGCTTCGGAAACCGGGTGCCTTCTCCTTCGATCGCCGTTCCGCCCAACCCCGATCAGCCGGTGTCGCGGTCGCAATCCGGCAGCGCGGCACAATCGGCTCCTCACAGCATCCGTGTCCTGAGCGGCCGCCTCGTCATGCCGGGCAACAGCGACGCTGGACAGGGGAGTGCTTCGACGCCGCGCATTCCAAACCCGTCACCGGCACAAAATGGCTGGCCACCGGCCAACGCCCGACCTGTCCCCGACTATCCCGTTCCGCCGATGGTCTATGGCCTGCCGGATCCGTCCGCCACATCCGGCGACAACATGGACGACTGGTTTGACCGCTGGATCAGGCCGCTGATGCAGCAATGACAGGCGGCGCTTTCCTGTCGCCAAAGTCCCACAGTGGAGAGCGTATCCTTGTCGACCTTGAATATCCCGGCTGCCAAGGTATTCAAGCCGTTTGAGGTTGAACGAGCCCACCTTGGGTAGCCGCGCGATGAGCAGTTGCCGGTAAGCATGTTGTCACGAGAACTCATACTTGAGCTGACGTACCGGACTCCGCTGATCACGCTCCTTCTGTCGTCACTCGGGCTTATCGCGCTGAAGCGAATATCAGCGCTTCCACTTTGGGCGGAGCGTTTGGCGGGCCCTTCATTTTATTTCGTCTCATTGCCTATCGCCACACTAATCGTGGGGATGGAGATGTTTCTATGGATGGTTCATGTCGTCAAAGAAATCGACCAGTTAAGTGCTTCGTATGGCTTGCTCGATCACTTCCTCTTCATTCTAGGTATTCCTTGGGGTCGTTTTGCACGACACCGTGAGATGCGACCATCGATGTCGATCGACGACAGTACACCAGTGGAGCGGATTTGACGTTCGCGAGAGCTAGAACCGGGAAGTCGTTGCCGGCGGTAAGTGATAACGAAGTCGGTGCGCCGGAAGGACGGGCGTCATGTTACTTGAGCTGACCTATTGGACGCCACTGGTCGTGCTCCTTCTGTCGTCGCTCGGGCTTATCGCGCTGAAGCGGATATCAAGGCTTCCACCATGGGCCGAGCGCTTGGCAGCTCCTCCGTTCTATTTCGTTTCGTTACCCGTCGCCACGCTGATTGCGTGGATCGAAATGCTCGCATGGATTGTACTTTGGGTCTGTATAGAGGTGCATGCCGGGCGGCAAGATAATTGGCTGGAAGCCATTTGGGTCCTCTTGGTTGTCGTCTGTTTCTATATCTTTCTTGAAGCGTGTAATATGCATCTATTTGGAGCAGCCGTGGACGCAATTTCTTTCATGGTATTTTGCGCGGCGCCGTTTGTGAGCGGTCGCATGTTGTGGCGGACTCTTCGGCATGACGAGGAACGCAAACATCCTTCGAACAGGGCGAAGCAACTTCTCCGAATTCTGCTTCTGTTGTTCGTGTTCGCATGGGCATTCCTAAACGTGAGGACTTACGTGCTCTTCATTGCGGGCGATCATTACTTGCGAATTGTTTGTGTAACGTCGTGTAATGCCACTATGCGGATCGACTGTCGGGGCTGGCAACTCGCGGTGGAGCGGCTTTGACATTCACTACTCGCGAGATCCGCGGCGCGCTTTGACGGGCTGGAGCGCCGGAATACATGGCTCCGAAAGAACAGGCCGCATGTTGTCGCGACAATTAGTGCTTGAGCTGGCGTACTGGACGCCGCTGGTTACGCTCCTACTGTTATCGCTTGGGCTCATCGCATTGGAGCGCATAACGGGCCTCTCGCCATGGGCGAAGCGCTTGATTTGGCCTCCCTTCTATTTCATTTCATTACCCGTCGCCACGCTGGTCGTCGGCATGGAGATGCTCACATGGATAGTCCGGTTTTTCCTAAGCGGTCCTCCGGATGTCGACAGCCTCACTCTCTTTCTTGGCAACCTTTATGTGTTTTTGCTTATGTTGGCCGCATTTCCATTGCTTGCAATTCTCGGCTACGGACTTTTTGCAGCGCTGGTTTTCAGTGGCCTTACGCTCGGCCGGGTGTTTTTGGATGAAGAGGATTGGAAATGTCCGGCGTTGGAAACGAAACGCCGTCTTACGGCGATAGTTCTGTTGGCCGCCTTCGTGTGGGCATGGGTGACCATCAGGTACCTCATCGTCGACTGGGAGACCCCGCTCGTCTGACTTGCGTCAGGACTGTTCGCTTGCCCTGCGTGACGCGACTGGGCACGGACTCTTGTAGCATCAAAGCAAAGTAGAGTGGGCGGAGCAAAAATGGCGGATAAAACATCATACTTCGGAAACGCGGTGCCAGCGACTTATCCAAATGGAAGCCCGATCATTGTGAATGGCCGGCCGCTTCTGATTCCTGAAACCTACAGCCTGCAGCAGCAGATCGATGCTGCCCACTTTCAAAAGACCATTGGCCTGGACTCTGTAGTAAAATGGTTCTTTCAGCACTTCCCACCCGGCGCCAGTGGGGATCCGCAACGACAAGCAGGCTGGTCAGGTGGTTTCGATGCAAGATTTACCGATGCGGGCAACTACGGATACGGTCTCAGCGCGGCAGCAGCGGACCTTAGCTTGGATTCTGCCCTTCGGATGGCGACTCTGGTAAATCGAACTGGAACTGGCAAGCCGCTGCCGGCGGTGAATGAACGTGCCATTCGACAAGGATATAATGATTATATTGCCAAGCTCTTTTCGAACGTTAGTGAATCGGCAGGTCAGGCTTACGCCAATTCGGTCCGGCATTCGGATTCTTCGAACGCTCGGTCGCTAGGCCTCGAGATTTTGGGAGACGCTGCGGCGGCCCCCGGCAACCTTTTTTACAACCTCCTCAATTCAGAAGTAGGGCAAACTGATGTGCAGCGCTACGCAAAAGCACATTGGGGCGATCTGAATTCGCCGGACGCGCAGGCGTTCATGGCCAACTTTCAACAGGCTTTCGAAAGTTATCCGCAGCACCTCGATCTCGATTTGCTGCATCCGTTGCCGGCAGATGGAAGCATTCCCAACGGCAAGGACGTTTCACTGTTCGTCGGACGCAACGGTGAAGTTCTGACCTATGCCCGGACCCCCGCACCAGGCGGCACGGGTGCGCTCCGCGGCATCTATGGATTGGATGGAGGTCCGAACGGCGTTGGAAGCACCGGAATGAATTTCTTCCGGGATGGGACCCCGCAGCCGGCGTCGGTTCTGTCTCACCCTACGACTCCAAGTGATCCGACTGGCGGGATCGATGTCACGTTGCCGAGCGGTGCCGGGGAGCACTGGTGGTACGATCCAATCGACGGATTCATCCGAAGGCAGCAGGACTACGCCTATGTCGGTCGCGGCTACGATACGCCTTCGGAACGGCTTGGGCATTTGCCGAGCGGTGCTGTGCTCCCTCCATTGCCAGAAAATTCTCCGACATCCGACGATCGTTTTGGAGACCGGACTCCATCACCTGATGGCGTGACAACGCCGATGCCGGATCACCAGGCGCCCGACGCGACCAGGAAGCCGATGCGGTACCTGAGCGGGCGGATCGCCGGCGCATCGGGGCCATCGCCGTTTGAGACCGGCGCGCCGGCGGTGCCGTTCGTGTCGGCTAACGATCGGCTTGCTTCCGCGCCTTCGGCCTCGTCCAACGATCAATTCGTAAACCGGGTGCCTTCTCCTTCGATCGCCGCTCCGCCCAATTCCGACGAGCAGGTAGCGCAATCGCAAGCCGGCGGCGCGGCACAACGGACTCCTCAAAGCGTTCGCGTTCTGAGCGGCCGACCCGTCATGCCGAACAGCAGCGGCGCGGGACAGGGGAGAGCTTCCACACCTCGCATTTCAGAACCGACGGCACAAAGCGGCTGGCCGCCAGCCACTCGGCCTGTGCCCGGCTATCCCATTCCGCCAATGGTCTACGGTCTGCCCGATCCATCCGCCGCGTCTGGCAACAACATGGACGACTGGTTTGACCGTTGGATCAAGCCGCTCATGCAGCAGTGATGCGCCAGGACGCGCGCTTCTCTCAAAGGCGCCGTATCCTTGCGAGAGCCGCGAAACGTGAATCGCAAATCGGCCGGGCGCCGACCCGGCCGCCGTCTTATCGGATGGCGATGACGGCGCGGTCGAGTTGATCCATAGGGTTGAGCGTTTCATTGTCTACCTTGAAAATTCCAACAGCGAAAATATTTGAGCCGCTGCTCGCGCCGGCACGCTACAAGGGCGTATATGGGGGGCGAGGCTCGGGAAAATCGCATTTCTTCGGCGAGCTTCTGGTCGAGACCTGCCAGGCCGAGCGGGGCACGCTCGCGGTCTGCATTCGCGAGGCGCAGCGCACGCTGGCGCAATCCTCAAAGCGGCTGATCGAGAGCAAGATCGCCTCGCTCGGCCTCGGTCACCAGTTCAAGCTGTTCAGCGACAAGATTGAGACGCCCGGCGACGGCCTTATCATCTTCCGCGGTATGCAGGACCACACCGCGGATTCGATCAAGTCGCTGGAAGGATTTAGGATCGCCTGGGTCGACGAGGCACAAAGCCTGAGCGCGCGCAGCCTTGCTTTGCTGCGGCCGACGATCCGCGCCGAGGGCTCCGAACTCTGGGCGAGCTGGAATCCCAGGCGCAAATCGGATGCGGTTGACGACTTCCTGCGCACGCGCAGCCCGGAGGGCGCGATCGTGATCAACGCGAACTGGCGCGACAATCCCTGGTTTCCTTCCGTGCTGGACGAAGAGCGGCGGCTCGATCTTGCGCTCTATCCAGGGCGCGTATTTCGCGGACATGCTGGCGCAGGCGAAACGGGAGGGCCGCATCGGAAACGTCTCGGCCGATCCGCTATTGCCGTTGCGCGCCTTCGTCGATATCGGCGGGGCGGGGGCCTTGGCCGACGCCTTCACGATCTGGATCGTGCAATGGGCCGGCAGCGAAATTCGTGTGCTGGATTATTACGAGGCTGTCGGCCAGGTGCTGGCGTTTCATGTCAACTGGCTGCGTTCGCGCGGCTATCAGAACGCGATCCTTCATCTGCCGCATGACGGCGTCACCACGAACAACGTCACCGGCAAGCGCTACGAGGATCATTTGCGCGAGGCCGGTTTTGCGGTCGAGCCGCCGGTGAAGAACCAGGGCAGGGGTGCTGCGATGATGAGGATCGAGGCGCTGCGGCGGCTGGGGCCGCAGCTCTGGTTCAACGAGGCAACCACGGAGGCCGGCCGTGACGCGCTCGACTTCTATCACGAGCGAAAGGACGACGTTCGCAATGTCGGCCTGGGTCCCGAGCATGACTGGTCGTCGCATGCCGCCGACGCACTCGGCCTGATGGCGATCTGCTATGAGGCGCCGGGCAGGACGGGGGGATTCAATCGGGTGATCCAATATACGAATAGGGGATGGAGGTGAGTTCTCTCCATACTTGAATTCTGACTTCACCCAGATCCGTGGTCACTTCTTTGCATTTCTAGCCCGTTCCTCGGCGGCTTTTTGCTCGGCCTCGACTTTGTCTCTCGCCTTTGAGTCGCGGTAGCTCTGTTGGAGGTCCTCGGGACAGTATGCGTACCTTGTACCGAGATCTTTTCCGTTGTTTTCACCATAGGCAATCGTCTTCTTGTCGATCTTCTTCAGTAGGCCGCTCAGCTTGTGAGGCTTCGGCCGGTCGCTGTTCGTGCAGGACAAATCGATCTGGATCGTCCCCGGGGCAACGTCCGCAAGTTTGACGACGCTGCACCTCGATTCGCTGCCCCTGATCGATTTTTCGGCCAGTTCGATGATCAAATCGCCAAACTCACCGCACCTCATAGCGAAGTTCGCGCCAAGTGCCGCGTAGGTCCCGTCCTTCGGACGCCATTTCTCAACAGCTGGTTTGACGGCGTCTTGTGCGAAGGCCGGTACGCCTGCGTGGAGAGCGAAGACAGCTAGGACCTGAATGCAGCGGCTTATTCTGTATTTCAACGACGGTCTCCTGAATCGTTTGTAACGCAATTCGCCCGTTCAATGGCGGGTAACGTCGCGGCGCGCGAACGATATCGGATGCCCGCGAGTGGAGCAACTTGCGGGCAAAAAGTTTTTTCGAGGTCGTGAGTTTTGAAGTCGTGCTCGCACGATTAGCGGATGCCGTGCGCAGCTTCCTGCATACTCAGAATGACAGCACGAGGGAGAATAGCCATGTCATGGGACGATATCATGCGGCGGGTGTTGCCGCCGACGGGCGGCTTCGCACCTCACGTGACGAGCCGGTACGGCGACACAAATAGGCCGCCCCGTTCAACAAACCCACATCGCGCGGTTGATTTTAACTACGATGTTGGGCGCGATGGGCAAAAAGGAATCAACCTCACGCACCCGGCCCTGCGCTCGCCGGTGAGCGGCATCGTGACAAGAGCGGGTGGCGACGAGTATGGCACCATCGCGATCAGGGATGCGAACGGGTTCTCCCATGAAATCCTTCATACCCAGGCTCGACATGTTGCTGTTGGCGATCCGATTGCCGCAGGCGCGTTGATCGGGACGATGGGGAAGACCGGAGCGGATGCTCACCACGTCCACTATCAGTTGAGGGATCCCTCAGGCAAGCCGATAGACCCGAGCGCATTCTGGAATCAGCAGGGGCCAATGGATCCCAATCCGGCACCGCCGGCCTATCTGGGCGAACAGCAACGATATCTGAGCGGACTGAACGCGACGGTGGACAACTCATTCGGAAGTGTGTCGGATGCCGGGCCGATTTACGGACCTCAAGCGGTTGATCAGCCCCAGCCTCTCGTCGTGTCCCCGCCACGGTCCGTTGATCCGAAAAATATCCGCGTTCTGAGCAGGCGAATCGCCCAGGTTCAACCCGAATGTGGCGGTCGTATTGCCTAACGAGGTTCCTTCGAACGGCCCGGCATCCCTCGGCGATCGCTTCGGAAACTGGACGTCTTCAACCGGCGCAACCGCGCCACTTGCCCCGTACCAACCACTTTCCCCGCCGCCGCCAGTTGCAAGACCGCTCGGCATCGTCAGCAGCAAGCCGATGCCAGATTATCCTTTTCCGCCCCCGATCTTCGGGGTTCTCCGATCCGTCCGAGACACCAGGTGAAGAAGATTGGTCTGGGCCGCGGCTGACACGTGCGGACTGGAAAGGGCAGAGAAGGTGATGGGCTCGTTGCAATGGCGACCGTCGACGGGTCGAGCGATACGATGCGCGTGTCAAACGCAAACTTCGACCGTCACCTCACTCCTGCAGTGCCCGCGCGATGCGGTTGAGCTTCTCGTCGATCGCGGCGACCTCGCGCCTCAGCGCCTCGATCTGCGGCCCGCTTCCCGGATCGAGCGCGCCGACCGGCGTGCCGCAATTCGCGCATTGAACGAATGTCAGCTTGCGAGACTCGCCGATCGGCGTGAACAGGCTGAGCTCAAAGCCATGTCCGCCGCATTTGATACAGGTTGAGACGGCCACCTCGACACCTTCGACTTTCCAAGCTCAGAACAATCTCTGGCTGTTGACAATGTTCCTTGTTTGTTCCATGTAGGCAAAAGTTCATCTCGATTGTTTCAAGATGATTTTCATGCGCGCTTTCACAAAGCTCAACCTAGCCGGGCCAATATTTTGTGATGTCTACACGGCCTGGTCGATTTCGCTCGCGGCATTGGCCTGTATTCTTACTTATCCTACAGGCGGTTTTTTGCTTGGCGCATCTGCCCCGCCGGGAAACTTCTTGCTGCATCGATGTATATGCAAGCCGGCAATCAGGTCGGACTTGAGCAGCGGATTTGGCAAAGAGATACGATTGGGGGAGCGTACTGGTCATCGCCGGCTGCCTTCTAAAGAAGAACTTGGCTGTCCGTCGAGCAATGACATCCGAATCGGCGCCATTGCCGAGCGGCGGGCCGACGACGGCCACGTAAGCGAATATCGGATGTCGTGGTAGACGCGGCAAAAGCAAGCGAGTTGGAGAAAGGGATGATGCGGATTGGTACCCTGATGGTGTGGCGTGTTCTCACTTCACTTCTCGTTATCATCTCGGGCTTTTGTTCAATCGGCGTTGCCGTTGCGCAGGAAACTCCAGTTCTGGTGGCAAAAGCGTTGCCGGACGTTGATGGCTGGTGCGGCGACCGTGCCATCTCCTTCAAAAGCAAAACAAAAGGCCGGGAAGACGTCTATTGGCTGGACGTACTGACCGGGAAGAAAGCGAAACTGCGATACGGCCTGTCAACGCTGCTGCTTGAATGTTCGCCTGATAGTCGTTGGGTCCTGACCGAGAACGATGTTGGAACTGTCCCGAGCGACGACCCAAATTTCCGTGAGGGCGGCAGCCCCGACTGCAACGAGCATGACGATGGGCATCTGACGCGCGTTGTGCTCTGGGATATGGAACGCGGCACCCATCAGGTCGTCGGAACAGGATATATGGACTTCAGACGGTCCCCTGACGGGAAATTGCTGCTCTACAGATTTCGGCCGTTTTGCAATCTGGAATCTCAACCGCGAAACACCTTTAAGTTGCCGTCAGCGGTCACGGAGTTTCAAGCCATCTCTGCCCGGGCCATCATCGCAAAGCTGCTCGGCTCCAACAGCGGATGGTCAGCCAAGGGTCGGATCGGCATCATGAGCTGGTATGCATCCGACGCCTTTGTGACGCAGTTGCCCGATGGTGAGGGGTGGTGGATGGACGACAGTACTCCCAACGGGGCGATCGTGGCCGTCCACGATATTTCCGGGGACAACGCCAAGATCGAGCAGCTCAATCCGTCCAAATTTAAGTCCACGTTCAAGTTTGCGATTCCGCAAGCGCAGCCGGTCGCTTCTGACGAAATACTGAAGGCGGCCTCGTGCAGCGTTTTGCCCGG
>WNFD01011824.1_pt1 | contig 12363 bp, 10 predicted proteins | sample 5400491 | NCBI WGS metagenome assembly WNFD01 (sample SAMN13153343, study PRJNA577476) | soil metagenome | isolation source: 120 cm saprolite under Douglas fir tree site 2 hole 2 replicate 2 | place: USA:California | collected 2015-04-18 | reverse complement strand
GCAAACTCGGGCTGAACCTTCAGATCCCCAGAGTGAAATTGTACGCCGGTTCGAAACATCGGTGCGCGCTCCCAGAGGGAGCCCATTCCGATCGCCGTCCCGGTGGTTTCGAAGAGGCTTGGCAGCGTCGAAGAATAGAGGGTCCAATCCTGGCCAAACTCCGCGAACCACGGCAGGCTTCCACCCAGCCTCGTGTCGAGCCGCGCCCACGCCAGCCGCGTTCGCAATTGGCCGTTCCGGACCGAGCTGATGTTTACGCTGTTCTGGTTTGTGAAGTCACCCTCGTAATCGGCTTCGACCCTGCCGGTGACCACAAAGCTTGAGTCCTTAGGAATCCATTCGAACTGGCTGCCAATGCGGAAGGCCCGTGCCTTGATATGGACTTGAGGATCGCTTGTGGGCCCCGTATCGGCGAGCAGGAGCGGAAGCGGAAAGTCTTGGCTGCCGAACGTGGGGCCGCCACTCGATGCCGTGTCGGAGACCGCGCTGGCTTTGAAGAACCCGTACAACTTCATATTCGCCCCGCTGCCCAGCTTGATGTCGGGAATCAGCCCGCCTTGCTTCGCAATGTCGATCGGCAAGACGCGCAGAGGCGCCACCGCGGCGACAACTTTCGGCCCCTCGGGCGGCGGCGTCCTGGCGGGAGCGACACTCGCCCCATTGTTGACGGGCACGCGGTAAACAGCTGCGATTGCAGTCGCACTGCTCGTTTCCGTATTGGAAGCGTTAATCATGCCCGGCGTGCCCACGGTCTGCTCGTAATCAGAGCAGCAGCTTTGCTAGTCGCCGATCGGCGTCGCTGGCAGACGACGCCTGGCTGATTTGCGCCACTTCCTCCGCGGTCAAGATCCCCTTTGCTTGCAAGACGCGAACGAGCGGGTTGACTGCGGATTGGCCGTCAGTCAGCTGCTGTGCCCAGCTGCGACTGCACAAAGCAAGGGATCCCAAGAAACACACCGCCATACACACCACCACCCAAAATGGTTTCCTGCTCATCTCGAACACCCCCTGTGACTCAGCATAAGAATGCTAGTCAGTCATCAGACGTTAATGGCCTTGAAACGCCCCGTTCATATACGCGTCGGCAGCAGTTGTCAAGAACTTGTAGATGCTGCAAGCGTGGTCGATTGCGCCGCAAGAACGGCGGGAGTTTGGCGCACATGCTTGGGAGCGATTGGTATAGACCAATATTGCTTGACCGAAATTATCCGCGCTTGTAGCATTTCTCTCCAGAAGTTACGTCCTTCCCCGCACAACAGACGAGGGGCTGTTCTTCGTGTTGAAGAGCCAACGTCCGTAACCTCTGATGGGTCAACGGTTTCTCGTGAATCCCCTGACCATTGTTACAGGATATTCACATTCGATTGACGCTGGCGTAAGACAGGGCAATTACCTTCCTGCGGCAGAGAGATTCGCATACTTACCGGAATTGGTCGAATTCTATTTCAAAAGAGAGAGGCAATGAAAAAACTTGCAGCACTAACACTGTCGATTTTTATGACCTACGGAACGGCGCTGGCGAAGACGCCGAAGGACGCTGACGCGCAACCCGCCGCTCCGGGCGGGGCAGCGAAGGCTGCGAAAGCGGCAAAAGCAAAAGCGGCGGAGGCAGCGGAAGCAAAGTTTGCTGCGGAGCTGGAAGAGTTGCGGCAAACCTTGCAGGCACAGCAGGAGCAGTTGCAGTTGTTGAAGGAAGAGCTGGCCAAGCGCGACCGGCAGATTGACGCGGCGCGGGACGCAGCGTCGGCGGCGAATGCGCGCGCGACGGAAGCGAGCAGCAAAGCCGCGGAAGCGGTGAGCGCGAGCGCGGAGGTGAAGAGCGCGGCGAACTCGCTGACTTCGACGGTGAGCGATCTAAAGGTGAGCAACGAATCGCTGCGCACCACGGTCGCTGCGGCGCAGGCGGGCGCGAAGACCGCGGAGGAGACGGGACCGGCAACGATTCGATATAAGGGAGTGAACATTACGCCGGGCGGATTCATCGAAGCTGCCACGGTGACGCGCACACGCGCGAATTCCGCCGACATAAATACGTCCTTCACGAACATTCCGTACCCGGGGAACTCACTTTCGAAGGTGTCGGAGAACAACTTCACGGCGCGGCAATCGCGGGCGACGCTGCTGGTGGAGTCCAAGATCGGGACCGCCAAGCTGACCGGCTACTATGAGGGTGACTTCCTGAACGCGGGGGTGACGTCGAACAACCGGCAGAGCAACAGCTATCCATTCCGGCAGCGGCAAGTGTGGGGGCAGGTGATGTTTGACAGCGGATGGTCGTTCACCGGCGGGCAGATGTGGACGCTGGCGACCGAGGACCGCAAAGGCATCAACAATCGGCAGGAAGCTTTGCCGATGATGATCGACCCGCAGTATGTAGTGGGTTTCACGTGGGCGCGGCAGTATGGCTTCCGCGTGGTCAAGGACTTCGGCGGGAAATTTGCACTGGCGTTTTCGGTGGAAGGACCGCAAGCGACGCTGGGCGGACGCGGGTTCACGACGTTCACGAGCACGAACGCGGTGGGCGCGGTGGTGACGTCGCAAAACTTCTTCATCAATGCGCCCGGACAGGCTGGGGGGTTGCTGAACGCGTTTGATGCAACCGGATATACGGTGAACAAGGCGCCAGACATTATTATCAAGGCTGCGGCGGATCCGGGATTTGGACACTACGAACTGTTCGGGATCATCAGCACGTTCCGGAACCGGATCTTCCCGTGCAGCGTGGTGGGAACGAACGCGGGGAACACGCCGCCGCCGGCGACGCCGACAGTTTTGGCTTGCCCGGTGGATGGGTCGACCGTACCGACTGCGCTTGGAGCATTTGACGACACGCGAACTGGCGGCGGATTGGGCGCAAGCTTGCGTGTGCCGCTGTTCAACAAGAAGCTGGACTTCGGCCTGAAGGGCGTGGCCGGCGACGGCATCGGGCGGTATGGCTCGGCGCAGCTCGCGGACGAGACGTTCCGGCCGGATGGCACGGCGGCGTTGATTCGCACGGCGCACGGATTGGGGGTGCTGGAATTCCACCCGAATCCGAAGCTGGATGTTTACCTTTACGGCGGATCTGAATACGCGTTTCGCGCCGGATATACCGGGTACAGTAGCGTTGCCGTGACGGCCACTCCGGCGATTCCAGCGTTCGGTACACAACCGGCTTATCCAGGGACAACCAAGACGACGATTTTGACGAACGGCATCGGCGGATACGGCTCGCCGTTCGCCAACAATACTGGAACCGGAGTGGTGGGCGGATGCAGCACGGAACGGCCTCCGACGGGATCGTTTACCCCGGCGACGGGCGGGACTTGCGCGGGAGACATCCGGATCATCACGGAAGGAACGATCGGGTTCTGGCACAAGTTTTACAGCGGACCGAAGGGCGGAATGCGCTGGGGCATCGCGTATTCGTACATCACGAAGAGTGGATGGTCCGGGAGCGGTGGCCTTCCAGCCGGCAGTCCGGGCGTTTCGCCGAAGGCGGTCGACAATATGATTTGGACGGCGTTCCGCTACTACATACCCTAGAGTCGAGTGCAAGTAGAAGAGTAAAAAGTTGAAAGGAAATCGAGGGCAACCCTTTGCGGGGCTGCCCTCGATTCTTTTTTGGGGGATGCGAAATATGGGAGCAGGCCGCCTAGCCGTGGTGTTTGGTAAGCGCTTTGGGGCCGTAGACTTACGGAGATGTTCGGGAAAAATCGAGTTTCAACAGAAGCTGTGGCGATTGTAACAATGCTGTAACACAGGAGGGGGACACTGGGAAGCATCCGAGCCGGTAAATCGTGAAGATGGAGAGGAATACATGAAGCGAATCGCAGGCATGAGCGTGGTCACCCTCGCTCTCACAATGGTGGTATCTGTTATGGTGCATGCCAAAAGAAAAATCCTACGGTAGAAATTAACTATCAATCGATCGGGTCGGGCGGAGGAATCAGGCAGGTGACAGAAGGCACCGTCGATTTTGGCGCCTCCGACGGTCCGATGAACGATGAGCAGATAAAAGCATTTCAAGAGAAGCACGGATTCGGGATTTTGCATTTTCCAACAGTGCTCGGCGCCGACGTGCCGACGTATAACATCCCTGGCGTTTCAGCTGCTCTGAATTTCACTCCTGAGGCCTTGACTGGAATCTTCCTGGGGAAGATAACAAAATGGAACGACCCAGCAATCGTCGCGGCGAACAAAGGAGTGAACCTTCCCGGTAGTGACATCGTGGTGGTGCACCGCTCGGATGGCAGCGGCACCACTTACATTTGGACCGATTACCTCTCGAAGGTCAGCGAAGAATGGAAAAGCAAAGTCGGCAAGGGTGCCTCGGTTAACTGGCCCGTGGGTCTTGGCGGCAAGGGCAATGAGGGGGTTACCGGTCAGATCAAGAATGCGCCCAATTCGATTGGTTACGTGGAACTGATCTACGCAGTATCTAACAATATTCCCTACGGAAATGTTAAGAACTCTTCAGGCGTTTTTGTCAAAGCCGATCTAGCCAGCGTTAGCGCGGCTGCAGCGGCTGTGGCCAAGACGATGCCGGACGATTTCCGGGTTTCGATCACCGACCCGCCGGGCAAGACGGCTTACCCGATCGCGAGCTTTACGTGGCTTTTAATTCCGGAGAGATTCTCGGACGCGGCGAAACGTGACGCGATCAAGGCGTTCGTGAAATGGATGCTAACCGACGGGCAGAACTACACTGAGCAGTTGTCTTATGCGAAGCTGCCTAAAGAAGTGATCGCTAAGGAAGAGATGGCGCTGGCGAAGGTCCAGTAACGAGGACGATTCAAGGAAACAATGGCTTCAACTACGATCGTTCCGAGCGCGAGCCCGATATCGGGCTCGCGTTCATTTCTGAGGAGGCTGCGCGAAGGAGATGAAATCGCGCGGCTGATTACGTTTTTGTTTGCGTCGTCGGTGGTGCTGGTCACGCTGTTGCTGATTATTGAATTGTGGCAGGACTCAGCGCTGGCGCGGCACAAGTTCGGGTTGCAGTTCTTTTTCACTCGAGTGTGGGACCCGATCGCGGAGCAGTTCGGGGCGCTGCCGTTCATCTACGGCACCTTAGTCACGGCCACAGTCTCGCTGGTGATTGCAGTGCCGCTGGGGATTGGAGCGGCGATTTTTCTGGCTGAGCTTGCGCCGGCGCGGTTGTCCGACGCACTGGAATTTTTCATCGATTTGCTGGCTGCGGTGCCGAGCGTTATTTACGGACTTCTGGGCGTTTTTATTGTGGTGCCGTTGATGCGGGACTATGTGCAACCGGTGCTGAAGAATACGCTGGGATTTTTGCCGTTGTTTTCCGGGCCGGCGTATGGAGTCGGATTTCTGACGGCAGGCATGGTGCTGGCCATCATGGTGATCCCGTACATTATTTCGGTGTCGCGCGAAATATTGATGTCCGTGCCGCGGGACCAGCGGGAGGCGGCGCTAAGTTTGGGCGCAACGCGCTGGGAATCGACGTGGAAAGTGGTGGTGCCGTTCGCGCGGACAGGCATTATGGGCTCGATTTTTCTGGCGTTGGCGCGGGCTCTCGGCGAAACAATGGCGGTGACGATGGTCATCGGGAATACGCCGACGATTAGCGCTTCGTTGTTTTCGCCTGGGTATTCGATTGCGGCGGTGATCGCAAACGAGTTCACCGAGGCGACCGGCGATCTTCACCTGCAGGCGCTGATCGAGCTGGGCCTGGTGCTGTTTCTGCTGACGTTTTTGTTGAATGGAGTGGCGCGGCTGCTCATTGTGGTGACCTCGCAACGCGGCAGCGGGACGGCTAACGCATGAGCCCGCGGCTGCGCTGGCGGAAGTTCGTGAGCGGCTTCATGTTGACAATGACTGGGGTGTGCGCGCTGGTAGCCGTCAGCGTTTTATTTTTCATTCTTGGGTACCTGGTCTATCACGGCGGAACGTCGATCAACTGGAGCTTCTTCACGAAGCTGCCAAAGCCGGTGGGAGAGACCGGCGGCGGCATGGCCAATGCGATTGTGGGCAGCGCGAAGATGTTGCTGCTGGCTTCGTTGCTGGGCGTGCCGATTGGCTTTCTGGGCGCGATTTACCTGGCGGAGTTCAGCGGCAGCAAGGTGGCGTTCGTGGTGCGGTATGCGGCGGATTTGCTGAACGGCGTGCCGTCGATCGTGATCGGGATCTTTGCGTACAGCCTCGCGGTGCTGCCGTTCAAGCATTTTTCGACGATGGCGGGCGGCTTCGCGCTGGGCCTGATGATGATTCCCATCACGTTGCGCAGCACAGAAGAGTTCCTGCTGGCGGTACCGCGTGCCCTGCGGGAAGCAGCGATGGCGCTGGGGGCGAGCAAGTGGAAGACGATCGCGACGGTAATTGTGCCGGCCGCCTATCGGGGCATTCTTACGGCGGTGCTGCTGGCATTTGCGCGCGTGGCGGGAGAAACGGCGCCGCTGCTGTTCACCGCTTTAGGAAACCGATTCTGGAGTCCCGGCTGGAGCCAGCCGACGGCCTCGCTGCCGGAGATGATTTTCAGGTATGCTCTCGCACCGTACGAGGATTGGCACCGGCAAGCTTGGGCCGCGGGGCTGGTGTTGCTGGGATTGATTCTGGTCATTAATATTGTTGCGCGGGCGGTCCTGGCTCGCGGCATCGCGGTTCCGAGGGCGTAACATGCATGCATCCGTGAGGCCGGCAGTGTCTGTCAACATCACACCAAGCCAGACCGGGGCGATCGGCCGAGAGACGACAACGGCTTTGCCGATGCGCATGAACGTCAGCAAAGTAAACTTTTTCTATGGGCCGAAGCAGACGCTGTTTGACGTCAACCTGGGGGTGGCGACGAGCAAAGTCACGGCGCTAATCGGGCCGTCGGGCTGCGGGAAGTCGACCCTGCTGCGGACGCTGAACCGCATGCACGAGACGGTGCGCCACGCACGGCTGGAAGGCGAAATCACGCTGGATGGACAGAACATTTTGGCGCAAGATGTGACGCAGTTGCGGCGGCGGGTGGGCATGGTGTTTCAGCGGCCGAACCCATTTCCGAAATCGATTTTTGACAATGTGGCGTACGGGCTGCGGATTAACGGGTCAAAGCTGCCGATTTCCGAGGCGGTAGAAAAGAGCCTGCGGCACGCGGCGCTGTGGGATGAAGTAAAGGAGCATTTGCACAAATCCGCCTACGAGCTTTCCGGCGGGCAGCAGCAGCGGCTGTGTATTGCGCGGGCTTTGGCGGTGGAGCCGGAGGTGCTTTTGCTGGACGAGCCGTGCTCGGCGCTGGACCCCATCAGCACGGCGAAGATCGAAGAGCTGCTGGTGCAGTTGAAGGACCTCTGCACGATCGTGATCGTGACGCACAACATGCAGCAAGCGGCGCGGGTCAGCGACTTCACGGCATTCCTGCTGACGGGGCAGTTGATCGAATTCAGCCCGACGCCGCAGTTGTTCACTACGCCGGGGGATGCGCGGACAGAAGCGTATATCACCGGGCGTTTTGGGTGAGACTGCGGAAGATACGGGCCAACGTTTGCGGGGTTTGAAGGGATCGATTCATGGAACGCCACTTCGAGCGAGATTTGAACGAATTGAAGGAGCGGCTGCTGTGGATGGGCAGCTTGGCGGAGCGCGCCGTGCATCAAGCGGTGCATTCCGTGCTGGATTCCGACGAGCAACTTGCCAAACGCGTGTTGGATGAAGAGGACGGGATCAACGAGCTGCAAATGGAGATCGACGATCGTGTGGTGCAGCTTTTGGCGCTTCACCAGCTAATGGCCACGGACCTGCGGCTGGTGTTGGCGGTGTCTCGCATCAACAATGACCTGGAGCGCATCGGAGACCAGGCGGTGAACATCGCGCAAGCCTCGTTGCGCATTTTGCGGCATCCGCGGGTGAAGCCGTATGTAGACTTGCCGCGCATGAGCGAAGTTGCAGAAGAGATGATGCGTGATGCGCTAAACGCGCTGGTGCGGCGCGACGTGGAGCTGGCGCAAAAGGTTCTGGCGATGGACGACCAAGTGGACCACTTCCGGGACCAAATCTTTCGCGAGTTGCTTACCTACATGATGGGAGACTCGAGCGTCGTCTTCCCGGCCTTTGAGCTGATTCTGGTGGCGAAAAACCTGGAACGCATCGGCGACCACGCCACAAATATTGCCGAGGATGTGATCTACATGGTGCAGGGGCAGGATGTGCGCCATCCCACGGTTGACCGGCGCTAGCGCGGCAGCTCTGCAATCGCATTACTCGATCTTCACCGGTCCCATAGCTTCGCGCATGGCCTGAAATGCGTCCGTGTCCTTCTTCGCGTTGTCCCAATGATTGTCCGGATACTGGCGCATGAGCTGAACGGTAAGAAAGCTCCCGCGCATTAGGCTGGAGTCGTGATCGGACCATAGCCTGCTGGTGGTGCGCTGGCTATAGCGTTCGATAATCAAGCGGGAAAATTTGGGTGCTTCGCGCGGGTCGTAGCCATGCTCGATTACGTTCTGGAGGCCCAGCCTATCAGCTTGGTTTTCAAGTTCGCGCTGGTGCCCATTTACGACGGAAGCGATGCCGATCTCGGCCATGAACAGGCCGGCATTGCCGATGAATGCGCCCGCCGCCACGCCAGCGATGATCAGGCCAATTCGCTTGCCTCGCGTTTCTTCGATTTCGCGACGGTGATGCACCTGCAGGACGTGAGCAATTTCATGGCTGAGAACGAAGGCAAGCTGGGCTTCGTTGTCGACGGCGCCCAGCAGCCCGGTATTGACCAGCAGCGTTCCGTCGGGCAGCGATGATGCGTTAATGGTTGGATCTTCGACCACGAAGAAGCGGAATTCCAGCGTACGTGTCGTGCCCTTTATTCCGGAGGGCAGCAGCGAGTCTCCCAAGTGCGAGACATACTCCTGAACACTGGGTACGGCCAGCAGTTTCATCCTTCCCTGCACCTTCTTGCCCTGGCGAAACTCGACTACCGCGATTCCTGTTTGCGGATCTTTGCCGCGAACGATTTCCAAATCGTGCGGCATTTTATACGCATCCGCCGGGGCCGGGGGGCCCAACTCGACCCGCTCTGCGGTGATACGGCCGTCCCTACGTCTCACCCCTGCATAGGTCACGTGGGATCCAGCGAGAATTGGCGCGTCTGAAGCGACAACCGGGTTGCTAGACGCGATGAGATTGGAGGTGTTGGCTCGAGCCTTAGTGGGATCCCAATCGCGGTGTGTCTGCGGGCCGAGATCCAGCCAGTAGCCGTCGGCTTTCAGTCCGGCGGCTTCGCCTTTGGAGATCTTTGCGCCGTCGGCGGGCTCTTCCTGCAAGTAAGCGGTGCCGTGGACCTGCTTTTCAGAATCCTTGAGGTCCACAACGATTTTTTCTGCGAAGAACTTATGATAATCGAGCCACTGACCGTCCGCCTCGATCAGCATGCCGGGGAGGAGGTCGGCTTTGGTGAGAGCATGCTCACCGGCAGCATCCTGCCCGGTAATTCGGCTGGCCCTGGTGAGCTCAATTTTGTCGTCGAGGATCGCCACTGTTTGGTCGTCTGGGCGACCGGTAATGTACCCGTGGAGCTTGACTTTTGAGCTTCCGGAGGCTGGCGGAATCGGAAATGCAATTGACAGCGCCAGCAGTACGGTAGCGATTGTCCGGCAAAGCGAAGATGGTCTTGGATCACTCATGGTGTTGTGCGGACGGTCAGAGATCGCCGTCTCAGGAAGTCTTTGCTTCCGCTTTTAGGGAATCTTTGAGCTGCTTAACAATGTTCTTTGCGGCGAAGCGCGCCATAACCTTCTCATCCCATCGCGGCGACACCTTCACGTGAACGTGAATAGCCGTCAAATTCTGCTGATTGCTGCGCCGCGAGACATTGGCATCTACTTTGAGGCTGCGCATTCCTGCGCCGAATCCGATGAGCGCATCCTTCACTACGCTGCCCTTCTTGTATTCCATGATGGTGCCGACGATGACCAGCGATTTCGGCGCGTCAGCCTCGTCGACGACTTCATCCTCGCCGATAACCTGGCCGAAGAGTTTGGCCTTGGTGAGTTCCGCGCGTAGTTCCGCGTAGAGATAGTCAGAGAAAGCGGGAGACAGCTCGACGCCCTCCGCGCGAGGAAAATGCTTGGCCTCGACGGACTTGAACTGCGGCACGGTATCCTTTGCGATTGCGGGTGTTGCGAAGAGTAAGGCGGTAGCAAGCGTCCCGAGTGCCATGATTTTCATCGTTCTTCTCCTTTACATCCGAAACTCTTGGTCATTCATCCTCAAAAAAGGGGCTTGTCCGTCGCAGCAGGCGCGGCTGAAGACCGCGCCGGTACCGGAGCAAGATTTGCGGGGGAATCGAGAGCCGCCACGGCGTCGCGCAATTTCGCGCCACGCAGCAAGTTGCGCAGCGCGTCGGAAAAGGCCCGCTCGATGTCTTCCTGTATATTCTTCTGAATGTTTTTCTTTCGAATGGCCACGCCGGCGATGGAAGTCCCCGACGCAGCAACCTGTTGCGATTTGGCGGTCTTTGGATTTTTTAACATGGCGGCAAACTCTACTTTGCCAAAAAAATCCATTGAGCTGTCGCTCAAGCCGAAATTGAAAAGATAAATGGTGAGCAGGAAGTCCGCCGAATCACGGTCCGCCGCGAGCATGTTCGCGGATTTCAAGCAGGTTTCCAGACCCGCTCGCGTGATTTCCACAGGTGTGCGATCCAGGAAGATTCCTCCACGGGGCTTGAATACCATCATCGGCTGGGCGTTACCCGAGCGGTCGATAACGTCCACCAGGAAAAATTTTAGAGGGCGGGCAAAAGTTTGCGGCTTGACGGGCTCAGCAAGCTGCACAGTGATGGTGTTCTCAGGTGTGGGCTTGGGGTCCTCTGCACGGGCCTGAACGCTGAGCAGGGTACACACGAGCAGAGCGGACCACCGCAGAGCGGCTACTCGACTGGAATCCATGGGTTTTCTCCGACCGGTTGAGATTGCGGAAAGCTCGTCAAAAAAACGGTTCCGTTGCAATCCGCCGGAATAAGTGCTTAATTGCGACTGTAGGGTACGCGCGCGGTTTTTGGCAAGCGACAATGCGCGACAGTGATACGCGAAAGTGAATGTCGCGCTTTGCCGCCTGGGTTGAAGGGCTCGGATTGCGGCCGGCCCATTATGGGGAAACGGCGGCGTGCGGTCCTTCGTTGCGCCGGTAGAGGAGACCCGCTGCTATGACCAAGGCTAGGACGGACAGAATGATGCCTACGGTTCGATCCAGGGTCCGCGCGAAGTGCGCCGTGAGGCGAGATTGCCCTACAGGTATTGGGATGATCATTTGGCCGGAGTCTTCCGCCTGTTCCGGCTGGATACGTGCACCGTTTACCCTTACATGCCACGCCGGATAATTCAGCAGGCGGAGGGCTAGGCGGGCCGGGCGTTGCGATTCGACGCGCACGATTTTGTCTTCCGGTGTCCAGCGCTCAATGACAATGTTGGGCGGGGGCGCGGCGGGGTTTCCAGCTTGGCTTTCGGCGTCTTCATTCAGCGGGACGATCAGCGCGCGAGGGGCTTTAGCGGGCAAGTTGTAATGGTCGTCACCGATAGGGTCGTACTCGTCGGTGCCGTCGAAACCTTCGCCGCTGGCGATGGTGGCGCGCAGGGTGGAGAAGTCCTCGACGTCCCACCAGGTGTGCTGAGCGAGGAAGATGTCGGTGCTAGCGAGAAGGACCAGCGTCGCGACGATCCAAAGCCAGCGGAAACGGCGGCGAGCCACCGCTACGGCAAGAAAATAGACGAACGGGATGGTGAGAATGGACATCCAGCGCCAGGGGAATTGCACGAAGCGAAGCTCGGGCAGGAGCTGCCAAAGGACAGAGGTGAAGCGCAGCATCAAGACAGTGGCAAGCGCGGCGAGGACCAGAAATGCGCTCCAGATTTTGGGCTGAGCCGGGAAGGCGTCCGGCTCCGCGCTTACGCGACGCGCGGCGATGGCGGCAGTGCCCGTAAAAATAATAATGGCCACAGCGATGGTGGAGGCGATGTAGTTGAAGAAAGTGTGCTCGGGGTCGTTGATGGCGGTGTACAAAAAATTTTCGGATGGAAGCAGCCCGGGCGAGAGGGCTTGCGCGATATTGACCCAGCGCTGCTCGTATGCCGCGGGGACAATGTAGAACGCGGCAAGGCCGAAGCCGAGGGCCAAGCCAATCGTGCAGCGGAGCAAAGGCGTCCAGGACTTGCAGCCCAGAGCAGCCCACACGAACAACAAGGTCACGGAATATGTGGCCATGACGCCGGCGGGCGCGTTGGCCAGCCAGACGCCGGCGAATGTGGCGGGAAAGAAGACTAGCGTCGGTAACCAAAATCCGCGGCGAGACTCTACGACGCCGGCCAGTTGAAGAGCCGCGAGAAAGAGCAAGGGAAAGAACGCGGAGGCCAGCAGCTCAGCATAATCGCTGCGGAAATA
>WNFD01006765.1_pt1 | contig 12366 bp, 14 predicted proteins | sample 5400491 | NCBI WGS metagenome assembly WNFD01 (sample SAMN13153343, study PRJNA577476) | soil metagenome | isolation source: 120 cm saprolite under Douglas fir tree site 2 hole 2 replicate 2 | place: USA:California | collected 2015-04-18 | reverse complement strand
TCAATGACGCGAGTCTTCCCTTGCATGATCGCTTTATCCACTTGGAGCACCGCCGCCTGTGCTGTCCGCTTCGGTCGGTATCCATAGGACCCCGCTTGGAAGTCAGCTTCGAAAATCGGCTCCAGGATGAGCTTGAGCGCCCCCTGGACCACACGGTCACGAATGGCAGGAATGGAAAGAACGCGGACCTTGGTGCCCCCGTCTTTCGGAATCTCCTTCTTTCGTACCCGCATGGGTTGATACGTGTGCTGGACTAGTTCGTCCTGAATCTGTTTCAGAAAACTCTCCACTCCACTTTCCTCGATGGCTTCAAACGTCACCCCGTCGATGCCCGGAGCTCCGTCATTACTTTTCGCCATCTGGTAGGCTTCCTGGAGCGTTTCCATCTTACAGACGTGAACGTATAGCCCCCAGAAACGCCAAGTCGGTTCTGCCTTCGCCTTGACGTATAGACTCTTCCTCAGGTCCTGCAAACTGATGGGTGTCTTTGTCATTTCACCCTTGCCTTCCTTTTTGTTAGAGTCGCTACCCACAGCAGGGCCCCTTTGCTCCACAGCCATTACAGCCGCTTCGTCACTCTTACGGGCCCGTCCGCCACCCTCTCGCCTTCCTTCCTTTTCCCGGTGTCGCCGGTTATAGGTTGGACCTGCTCCAGAGATTTCTCCCTGGGACGAGGAGGGCTTCTCCAGTTGCTTAATGCGTCCTTGCCATCGTGCTGTCGCTAACACCCCGCCAAGTGGTTCGCCGCTTCAGTCAGTTGCGACGCGCCATGCTGCCTTCACCCAGCTCCGAGAGGTTCGGCCCTTGGGGCGACATCTTTCGAGGCTACTTTGCGTTTACTGTTCGTTACGGCCCGATGACTTGCTCACCATCCCGAAGATGGCTTTGTCAATAGCCAGAGATTCGGTTTCCCTCTTCCCCGCTATCCAAGCTCACCCCGCCTAGCCCCTGTCCACGCTTCACTGAGTCCCTCGCGGTATCAGCGCAAGACTCGGGGCCGAGCAGATCGCTAGTCTTTACTCGTAAGGCTCTTTCATCCTCTACTTCATGCCGGTTTATCCCGGCGCACAAATATCGCGGTTTCTATTGCTTGCAGGCAGGTCGCAGCGCATCTGCTCATGTTCATTTGCACGCAGCTTCTGCATTCTCGTAGTTTTCTCCGAACCCGTTTGTATCCGCCGCTGTTCGTCAGGTGACCAACCCTACTTGCTGTAAATCAAGCCCATGCGCTCCTTTTGTCTTGCCTCCATACTGTTCTTTTTGTCTTGCCTCCGTACCGTTCTTTCTGTAGTTGAGAGCTTTTTTTGCGGGCCCCTGCCTAAGTTGTTCCGTGAAATAGGAATTAAGCTTATGGCCGGCATCGAAAGCGCTGGCATCTCACTTTTGGGCAGCTTCGCTCGTGAGCTTGTGACGCTCATCAGGAGGGATGTATGAAGCGAATCGGACTTGGAACGATCTTTGCATTGTTGATGAGTCTGGCCATTTTCAGTTATGCGCAACAGCCAGCACAAGATCCTGGCGCGACCAATCAGGAACCGCCGAACAAACATCAGGAGGTGCCGCCGCCACCTCGAGAGCCTGAAGTGAAACCGCCGAGTGGCCAGGAGGAAGCGAAGCCACCGAAACAGCAGCCAGAGACAAAGCCGCCGAAATCGGAAAAGCAGGAGAAGCACCGTCCTTCGAGCGAGCAACAGAAACCGGCTCACGAACAGCAAGGCACGTCAGCGCAGCAACGACCGACCCACCCGGCTGGAAAGAGCGCTCACATTCCTGATCCCCAATTCAAGGCGAGCTTCGGCAAGCAACACAGGTTCGCAGTTAACCGGGTGATCACCACCACTACCGTCGTTCCAAATCAGACCCAATTCGTGAACGCAGGGTACACGTTCATATTTCTGGATCCCTGGCCAACGGATTGGCTCCTTACTGACGAGTGCTATATCGATTACGTGGACGAGGAGTGCTTCCTTTTCGACGTGTTCCACCCCGGTGTTCGTGTGGCTCTGTTTGTTGTCGGATAATCGCGCCAGGCATTTTACAGCGGAGCTGGATAATTTTCAAAAGCGGGTAGCGCCGCGCATGTCTGCCGGGGCGCTAGGGCCCCGTTCTTGGGGTTTGGCTGAAAAATCGCAGGCTCGATTCTTCCAAGCCGACTCCGCTGTACAGGTCCGATGATTGTACGGGGCAGTTGGCGTGGCAATTTGCTTGGTTCCCGGAAGTTGGTGCAACGTACCAGCCTTTTTTCGGGGTATGGATTACGGTACGTAGATCAACATTAGAGATCTAGTCGGCGGAAGTAGCACAAGCGACCGACAACGTTAGTTTGCGAGGAAGCGGCGCGAGCTTGGGAGGCTTGGGACCATGCCGCGTCGCACCGAGCAACGGAACATACGTCAGTGGCTCGCCAGACTGCACGCGTCGCAGCATCAATCCGCCCCGGCTCATGTCTCCCCGACCGACGAATTCCGCCGGGAACAGCAGCTGTTCACCGAAGACGGTCAGCAAGGGTTCGACATATTTCGGCGTAGCAATGCTGCCCAGAAGGACGATCTGACAACTCTTGCCGCAGATTCTCGCGAGACTCTGTGCGTCACGTTCGAGGAGCCTTCTATAGCGGCGATCCTTTGGGTCCATGTTGCCTGAAGAAATTTCCTGCAAACGCTCCAAGGTGATGACAGCGTCCGAAGATACCAAGCCTCCACTCGATGTGATAACCAAGGCTCCATGGATATTGGGCGGCACGTCGCAAAATGTGCGGGCGTACGCTAGCTTGCCGCGAAAATACAGACCGCTGATAAAACTGAAGAGTTCACCCAGGGACACGCCTCGCTGGCGCAGGCGCACCGCCATCTCGAAGTCGGCATCCTCACGCATCACGAACCGGGCGCGAATTCCGGCAATATTGGCTGGCGACAGAAGAAAAACTCTGCGCGGACTGGGTCGAGGATTCTCAGTTGAGGACGACATCTGGGAACATCGATTAAAGCAGACTGGCACTACATCAATTCTAGCCCAGAGTGGATGTGCTTGATGACGCTGTGGTATCGGGAGGCGCAATTTCCGCCGCTTTTGGTCACCACACGCCTCACCCGTGACGTTTGAAGTACTGAACTGCTCGCTCGTGCGCCTCGGCTTCTTTGCGGGTTCCGAAAGTCCCAAGATTGCGCCGTTTGCCAGTCTTGGGATCCTTCTTGCGTGAGTACAAGCGATATTGGCCGGACGTCTGTTTTCGAATCACCGCCTACCTCGTATGCCTTATTGGCGGATCGAAACGATTGGCGGATCGAAACGCAGAGAAAAATATCCTAGAAAAACCTGCTCACTCGCCTCAAATAGGTTCGCGGCAAACAGGTTCTTCCTCAGGCTGCTTCCGCAAAGCGCCCGTGTCTTGCCAGGCAGCTTTTCAACGCATGAAGGGCGTAGAGCGCGTCGTCCAGGGCCTCTCCTTCTTCAATGTTATCGCCTGAAGCTTGGAACAACTCTCTGGCACGCAACAGGTGAACAGCTCCAATCTGAGGCCTTTTGCGTGTTCTATTTGTCCGGCCATCGCGCCGGACAAACGAGATGCTTCCGTTCTTCGCTGCAGGGAGCAATATTAGCCTACACAAGCAGGGAGCCTTTTATTGTCGAACGCGAAAACAGAATCGTTGGCGGCTCGTGAGGATGCGAGGCGCCAGGGGATCACCTTGCAAACAGCCTACCGAGGGGTTTGGGATGGTCGGGTCAATGCCTGGCTAGTCTACTGCCGCTGGCTGATTTCACCCCAACTAGCACCGAACCGAGCGTCCATGGACAGGAATGCACTGGGGCCCGCGGCGGGAGTGGCAATCGAAAGGGCGCAGGACTGAATGGCATCTTTCGGCCAAAATATCGCGGTGACCCGTGGTAAGGGTCGTGATATCGTTTCGGCCGAGGCAAACACCGCCAATCCGCTGGAAGGAGACTTTGAGCGGATGGCAAGGAGACGATACCAAAAAGGCCAATTGCTTCTGAAAGGAAAGAAGAAAAATGTATGGGTTGCGCGTTGGCGCGAGGACACGCTCCGACCAGACGGAACCAGACATCGGCAACGACGGTCTGAAGTATTGGGTACTCAGAAAGAATACCCGACACGTCGCCTGGCGGAGCGAGCGCTGGAACAGCGGCTCACAGAAGCAAAGGTAAACTCGCTCGATTACAAACCGCGTCCGACAGCCACGTATCGAGAGTTTGCGATGAAGTGGAAAAAGGACGTTCTTTCCCAACTCAAACCTTCAACCAGATCGGCCGATGCGTCGCGTCTCAAGAAGCATTTGATTCCAGACCTCGGCGAAATTCTAATGAGGGATGTCACCACGCAACGTTTGCAGTCTCTGATCGCACAAAAGGCCGTGTCAATCGGCCCCAAGTCGGTCAAAAACCTCATTGCTCTATTGAGGATGATGTGGAACCAAGCGAAGGCTTGGGGCTACGTTCAGCACGATCCGTTTGGGAATCTGGTATTGCCAGAACGCGATCCGCTGAATGAGCGCTGCCTTACTGTACAAGAGATGAGGGCTGTAATCGATGCAGAAAAGGAACCCTACAAAACCTACTACTGGATTCTGGCTGAGACGGGACTTCGTGCCGGCGAGATTGGCGCCTTAACTGTTGCCAATCTACTACTGGAACAGGGGGCCATTCGTATCTCGCAGAGTGTGTGGCGTGGAACAATTCAGACGGTAAAGTCGAGAAAAGGCATCGCATCTGTGAGATCTCCCCACTTTTGGCGGAGCATGTTCGCACCTACGTGTGCTCTTGGCGACCAAACCACTTAGACCTGTTATTTGCCACACGCAACGGAACTCCTTGGGACACCGACACACGATACGCAAACGCAAGCTCTATCCTCTGCTTAAGAGGTTGAAGATCGAGCGCTGCGGCTTCCACGCGTTCCGTCACGGCAATGCCACGGTAATGGATCAGGAGCAGGTGCCAATGGCTACCCGGCAAAATCGGCTGGGTCAGTCTGACGCACGAACAACAATGGGATATACGCACGCAATCACAGAAGATGGACGCCGTTTTGCGGCACGCCTCGGGCAGCAACTGATGATGGGCTCTGCCTGAATTTTGGACCCAATTGGAGCTCGATTGTTTTTGGATGGAATGCTAAATGATTGGAATGATTAGGCTAGGTCGGTTGCGGGGGGTGGATTTGCTCCCCAGTCGCGCATTGATTCTTCGGAACTTACTGATTCTACGATAGTCCGGAATGCCAAGAAAGGCCACAAAGACAACTTCTTCATTCAGTTTTCATTCAGCTTTCCTCGTTTTGTCTTTCCGAATGAAGTTCTTTCGGGGAAAGACTACATCGAAAACGATTTCATGTCGCCCCACAACTGACGAGATTTGGACTGCTCGTCCGCTCGTGACAATCCTGCCAGATTACGGGTCTGAGCCATGCTACCTTTGAATTACAGCGCTGACGCGGGACTGCAGCGATCCCAACTTGTAGACGGTATCATTCATTGTGGAGCATCCCCCATACCCGCAGCGTTTCGCTTGTAGATGGTCGCGAAGGTAATCGTAGTTGAAAGGAAGAAATCGGCTCAGCGCGAACTCCGAAGATTATCAAAACATCAGAAGCTTCGTGTTGACACGCTGACGGCCCAGGGTTCTTGAATCTGCCATCGCCTAGGCCCCCGGTACGATTACTTTTTTGGAGACACTCTATGGCTCAGTGCTGTCAACGGTCGCCGAAATCGTCAGCGAAAGGCGGCGTAAGGCCGGTATAGTCGCCGATTCGTTTGGCGTCGTAGGGCGAGTTGAGTCCACCGTCGGCCACACTCTCGTTGTTGTAACCGAGGTCGCCGAGCTTACCGAAAGTTCGCACGATGTGCTTGGCGTGGTTCACCTCGATGACACGGTGGTTGTATTGGTCGCTGATCAGTGTGTGACCACTCCTAAGACGCACGGCGCGCGTGGGCAGTGGTCCAGTGCCTCGTGACAAGTTGCAGCCTGAACCCTGACAGGTGAAGTACTCCCAGACAGGGTTCTTGTCTTCATCGACCTCGACGATACGGCTGTGATTCGAGTCCGTGATGAGCGTGTGGCCGTTCTCGAGCCGGCTGGCAAACGCAACACCACTGACGGGCTCGTTGATGTTCGGGTCACCGCTGCCGTATTGCCAGACAATTTCGCCGCCGAGCGGGATCTTGCGCGTGACCTCGATCGCGCGGTTGTTATTTTCGTCGCAGATAAGAATGTGACCGTTCTCCAGAAGCTCGGCGCAGTTCGGGTTGTTGAGCTGATTTGGACCGTTGCCGGATACGCCCGCGGTGCCATATTGCCAGACGATTCCCTTGGTTGCGACATCGACCTCAATGATTCGCTCGTTCGCCTGATCGGTGATGAGTACGTGGCGATTGGGAAGCCAAGTGTTTTGTACGGGAACGTTGAGCTGATCGGGGCCACTACCAGCGACGCCAAACTGTCCATATTGCCAAACAATGTTTCCCCCGCGGTCGACTAATAGGACGCGGTTGTCGGGGCAGCCACTGGGATTGGTGCAGTTGGGCGCTTCGGGCTGACCGCCGGGGGTTCCGGTGCCAGCCATTAATGTGAACTCCCCGACGCGCTGCGCGTCATTGGTGCCGATGATGGACGCGGGTGAGAAATCGGCCGGACCCAGGCCAAAATGCCAGACGATATTGCCGCGACGGTCGACTTCAATCACACGATTGTTGAATTGGTCGGCAATGAGGGTATTGTCGCGAGCGTTTAATTTGTTGCCCTGCGCGGTAGCCAAAAGGCAGCTCGGGAATAGCGTGGCCAGCACACATGCCGATTTCAGCAAACCTGTTTGAGACCTCATAGGCACCTCCGAATTCATTGCCAACTCTCAAGTGTTTCGTGCCTGCGAATGCCCAATTGTCACTGAAGTGCAAAAGGAATGTCATATTTTTGCTGCCAATCAAGACTTCTGTCGAACTGGGGATCGCACGGGGACTACGTCCTCGTGGCTAGGCGCGTCGCTTTGTAACCGCATGATGCAGATAGCCTATGGGAAACAACGTGAGACCAAGAACTGCACTCCAGAAGTCCAGGTAATGACCAACGCTATGCTCAAGTCCCCAATGCATCCAAGGAAACAGGTGAAGCGCTTCGGAAACATGAGTAAGAACGACCAGCACCAGACATCCAGCGCCGAGTAACTGCAGGAAAGAAGATACGGTCTTTCCTCTAAGAAACAGGACTACCGAGCCAGAGAACAGCATGCACGTCGGCACCAACGCGACCAGTGCTTTAAACAATGTGACATTCATAGAATCCCTCGCTCTTCCTTCGCGGCAGCATGGGGGCAATGCCGACGCGATGCGCCCACAACAACCTGATCTCCCCTGACCTTCGCTGGCTAGTTCCGATGCATCCGGCACACGAACGATGCTGCCCCCAACGTGCCCGACCCTTGCACATGTGATTTCAATTCAGGTTTCCCCAACACGAGATCTGAGGTCTCACGATGGGTTCTCTTGCCTATGAGTCGCGCCCTGTCTTAACGCCGCACCCCGCAGCCAGGCGCTGAATCCCTCCTTCGCGAGGTTGAAGATGGTTCGCCGATTCTGCGCAATCACTTTCACCCAGGCAAAGCGGCCCATTTGTGGGAAATAAATTCCCCGAAAACAGAGGCGCGCGATAAAGATGTTGATGCGATAACCGAGCGGCTTGTGGTTGAGCGAATCCACCGCCTTTTCGATGGCCTCCGGACTGTAAGAGCTCGCCCACCCAATGCGTACCTCACTGTGAGCGTCGTCGATGCTCATTTTCAGCGGCGTATGGGCCATTGCAAAGGGAATGAACTCCTGCCAGTGCTTCGGACGCGTGAGCCGCCCCGCGGCTTCCAGCCTCTTGTAAAGCGGCGTCGCAGGCAGCGGGGTCATCAAACCAAAGATCGGCAGCCCCGGAGGCCAGGTGCGAATTTCCTTCAGCGTTCGCTCGGCGACGCCCTGCGTGTCATTGTCCATGCCAAAAATAAAAGAGGTGATGGCAAAAACGTTGCGCCGGGCGAGCCGGTGGAGCACCATGGCATATTCCCCCGGCTTGTTGAAGCCTTTTTTCACGTCGGCAAGGTTGGCCGGATCGATGGATTCCATTCCGATGAAGATCCACTTGCCTCCCGCCGCCGCAATCAGATCAACGAGTTCCTCATCGCGCAGCAGATTGGCGCTGATCTGGGCGACCCAATGCACCTGAGCGTTAGCAGCGATGATGTCTCGCAGCAATGATTTTGTGCGCTTTACGTTGATGGCAAAATTGTCGTCGATGAAAAATACCGCAATCTGGCCGCCCTCCGCTCGCGCGCGAGCTTTCAGCAGCAGGAGTTCTTTCACCACGCTTTCATTGCTACGAAAGCGGATGGAGTCGCCAAAAAACCGGTCACGGTGCAAAACTCGCATCCGTAAAAACAACCGCGTCCGGACTCCACAGGAATTATTCGAAAGATTCCCCAACCGGCGCCCACGCGCTTGAGCAGCGGATGCAATAGCCCTGGGAGCAAATTGAATTGCTACAGCTTGATTTTGTCCCAGGGAATTTCCGGATAGGGCTGCAGCGACGGTTTACGCTCTTGGCCAAAGTCGTCCACTGACGCCTACACATCCTTGAGCGTGCCGCGCACGGCATCTTCCACGATTCTGGGCCATGTCTCATCTGCTTCGCCAAGAGCAACCGCATCCGCATGGCGCGAGCCGCCGTCGCGCCCGAGCGCCTCATCCGCCATTTCCGTAACATGCGGCCCGCCCATTACGACCTTTACTCTCACGGCTCGCACGGCGTCCGCCATGCGATAAGCCTGGCGATCATCCTGGTCATCGCACCGATACCGACCAGTCCGATATTTTGTTCACGCACGTAGCGCGCGATGCTTTCTTCATCCATGGGCTGCGCATTGCCGTCAATCAGCACCACTTCGTGGCCGGGCGGAGTAAGTGCCTGCAGGAGAAACATCCAAAGATGCGGCATGAAATTGCGAGTCACACCGTTGTCGGGGTTGTAAAGTAAAATTCTCATACATCCTCTTTCTGTGCCGCACGGATTCGGTCTAGTTCAAAATGAGCGATCCTGCCGAATGATCCGTGCTGTTTGACCACGATGCCTACTTCGAAAAGCGCGGCAATTTACTTCGCCCCGTGCAGTCGGCCAACCAACTTACCGATCTTCGTCAAATCCCGTTCGTTGGGCACGATATCCACTCGCAAACCGAACGTGCGGGTGGACTGTTCCATGATGGGAGCCATGAAAAGAGCTGACTCCTCATTTCCCGCAGCATGATGCCGGACCACGTAACCACCAATCAGGTACCCGAAGGTACCTCCGACAAGAACGTCTGATGGAAAATGCTGGCGTGCCGTCACGCGGCTCGCGCTGATTGCCAAAGCAAACGCGTAAGCAGCCACTTGGACTGGCTTGCTCGGGTACTCAGACGCAATCACTCGCGCCAGTGCGAAGGTCTCCGTTGCGTGCCCAGAAGGAAATGAACCGTCAAGCTCGTATGAACGAGTGCTATGGGGCCAGAATCCTCCCTGGCCGTTACCTTCGTTGGGGCGTTCGCGGTTCGTAGCGAGCTTTAGAGCTTCTACTACCAGGAAGGAATCTAGGACCGCTTCCGCTCCCAGACGCCCTGTTTCGGCAAGGTGCTGTTTGTGAGTTCCTAGCCCGAGGAAGTAGAACCCGGCGGCACCTCCAAGCAAGACGTAGGACGAACCGAAGCCAGAGATCGTGTTGCTGGCATCTATCCTGCTCTTGTCGATGCCGAGATTCTGCTGTGCCTGTGCGTCGTAGTGGAGAGCAACTCCCGTGCCAGCGGCAAACGGCACCAGCCAGAGTGCGTCTCTGGAGGAGATGCGCAATGGGCTAGTCCAGATCCCGGCTTGATCGTGGCCGATATCTTTGAGGCACTGTCCGAGATGCGTCACGCCGCAGATTAGGGATTGTGTGGATGGTTGTGCCTGCTCATTGGATGAGTCGGCTGTCTGACTAAACAACGGCCTCGGACCATAAATTAGGGTGGCGCAGATTAGCAGCGAATGCAAAAAATACCGAAGAGCGTTTTTCTCTCGAACAATCGGCATAATGTTTTGAAGCTCCTTTAGAAGTCGTATGCATTCTCATCAAGATTCCTGCCTAGCCTCGAATCTGCCGTAGCGCAACGCGAGTGTGGGTAAGACCAGCAGGTTTAATAGAGTTGAGGTCACGAGTCCTCCAAGAATCACGGTGGCCATTGGACCCTCGATTTCACGGCCTGGATCTCCACTGCCGATGGCCAAGGGCAACAGGCCAAGGCCAGTCACCAAGGCCGTCATCAAGATTGGTGTGAGGCGTTCGGAAGCGCCGCGGAGAGCAGTATCCAATCCCCAGCTCATGCCCTCCACTTCAACTAAGTGTTCGTAGTGCGAAATCAGCATGATGGAATTGCGTAAAGTGATTCCGAACAAGGTGACGAAACCGACGAGAGATCCAAGCGAGAGATTGCCGCCGGTCAACAAGGCAGCGAGCACTCCTCCGACCAATGCAAAGGGTAAGTTCGCGAGGACCAGCAAGAGGTTGCGGTAGTTGCCCATGACGACCGATAAGAGCAGGACGATCCCAAGCCCTGCTAGCAAAGAGTTCACCAGCAGATCTCGGCGGGATTGAGCCTGTGCCGCCGCAGTGCCGGTAAACTCCGCGTAAGTGTCGGAAGGGAAGGACAGCTGAGAGATGCGCTTCTGCGCTTCAGCCACAAAGGAATCCACGGCCCGCCCCTGAACATTGCAAGTGATGGTCTGTACGCGCCGTGCGCCCTGATGCAAGATGACGTAACGGCCAGACGACTCGGAAATATCCGCGAGTTGCCTCAGACCGACGTAGTTTCCGTCGGGACTTCGCAACGGCAACGCCCCTATTTCAGTCACTCTGGGGCGGCTGCTGGGGGCAAGAACGACAGCAACGTCATAAACCCGATTGCCTTCGTAAATTTGCCCGACAGTCTCGCTGTCATAAGCAGTCCGAATCACATCGAGGACTTCGAGCGGATCAAAGCCCCAGCGGGCGACGTCGTCCTTCCGCAGCCGCACCAAAATCTGAGGCATGCCGGGCGGAGATTGGACCTGGACCTGGGCCGCGCCACGCACGCTGTTCAGCCCGCGGACAATTTCTCCTGCTTCCTGGTCCAGTTGGTCCAAGTTGTTGCCGAAAACGTTGACTACGACCGGGGTCCTATAGCCGGACAAAGTCTCGTTAATCCGTTCAGTCAGAAAACTGTTGGAGGCAAGTGTCGGACCGGGAAGCTGGGAGATGACTTCCTGGATGCCCACCTGTGCCACCTTCACCTGCTGTCCGTTGCGGGCCTTCAAGTTCACATCTATTTCACTTTCGTGCGTTCCCATGGTGTCGGTCCCTAGTTCGGCTCTCCCTGCACGTTGAGCGACCGATTGTACGGAAGGAATTTTAAGCAGAGCTTCCGTGATGCGGTCCCCCAGTCGCATTGATTCCTGAAGGGAGGTTCCGGGGACCGCCGTCATGTGTACGGTGACGTTACCCTCCCGCAATTCGGGCAGAAACGATTCACTCAGCAGAAATAGAGTTGCGATCCCTAGCGCAACAAAAAAGGGCGACCGCTGCCATCAATAGCCGAGGCACTCTCTCGATGCGGATCAGCAGTTCGTGATACCCGCTCTTCATCCAATGGACGGCGGGCGGTTCTTGCGGCGGGAGTTCGCGCTCGCCCAACAGAAGCATGCAAAGGGCAGGTGTAACGGTCAAGGCCACTACGAGTGACGCCAGGATTGCCCAGATGTAGGCCACACCCAGAGGCCCAAATATCCTCCCAGCCAACCCCGACATATTCAGAACGGGGAGGAACACCAGGATCACTGCGAACGTTGCGTAGACTACAGCGCTCCGCACTTCGATTGAAGCATCGAGCACGACTTGAAACGTCGAGCGCGGGTTCGGCGATGCTCGATTCTCGCGCAGTTGACGATAGATGTTCTCGACATCAATCACCGCATCGTCCACGACCTCGCCGATGGCAATCGAAAGACCTCCCAACGTCATCGTGTTTAGGCTCAAGCCCATCTTGTCGAGTGCAATTACTGCTGCGAGCAGAGAAAGCGGAATAGTGAAGGTGCAACACTCCCGCGCCCAGATCGAAGCCGTCGAGCACGACATAAGCGATAATCATGACGGCGACGAGCACAAACCATACCGGTTCCATTCACAACTCCTAACCCGAATGTCTCACAGCGGGGGAGGGTAGCGGCGAAAAGTAGCTCGATCCGGCGACGGAGGCAGGTCAAGATCCGGAAATCATCGTGCGGACCTTCATCGGCGGTCTTGCTGGCCGGCCTCGCCCCGGGGGTTCGGATT